>ERZ1023972.54-NODE-54-length-48867-cov-28.797857_pt1 | contig 48867 bp, 38 predicted proteins | sample MGYA00380431_ERZ1023972 | MGnify/ENA primary metagenome ERZ1023972 (study PRJEB33179, sample SAMN07449053) | human gut metagenome | biome: Human-gut; feature: Human associated habitat; material: Faeces | host: Homo sapiens | place: India:Kasaragod | collected... | reverse complement strand
GCGAGTGCCTCGCACCCTATTCGTGCAGACAGTCTTACTTTTCAAAAACTTTTAATGCCCGAGCGTAGCCTTGCAAGGATTTTATGCTAAAGCACAACTCGGCAAAATTTGACAGTTTTCAAAAAAAGAATCTCGCAATTGATATTTTCCTATAAAATAAAAAGTCGGAATATGCCTAATGTATTCCGAACACCTTGTCGAATTAATTTTAGCACAATTATATCTGCGTTTCAAGTGAATTTTGATGATTTTTACATATAATCTTTGCCATTTCACCAAACAAACAGCCGATTCTGCCGTTATTTTTTTCACAACCCCCAAAAAAGCACAATTCAATCAATTTTTTGAACCTAAGAATAATTTTTGCACATATGAAAATCCTAAAAAAAGAATACAAATGAAAGGGACGGTCATATGTCGGGAAACAAAAGAAAGGTTGTACTTGTGGGAACGGGAATGGTCGGAATGAGCTTTGCCTATGCGGCACTCAATCAAAATGTGTGTGATGAGCTCATTATGATTGACCTCAACGAAAAGCGTGCCGAGGGCGAGGCAATGGATTTGAACCACGGGCTTGCATTTTCGCATTCAAGCATGAAAATCCGTTGCGGAGGTTACGGTGAATGTGCCGATGCCGACATTGTTGTAATCTGTGCAGGCGCAAATCAAAAGACCACCGAAAGCAGGCTTCAGCTTTTGCAGAAAAACGCTGTTGTATTTTCTTCAATTGTGCCAAAGGTTGTGCAAAGCGGTTTTGAGGGAATTTTCCTTGTTGCGACAAATCCCGTTGACATTATGACACGGGTGACCTATGAACTTTCGGGATTCAATGCGTCAAAAATCATCGGCACGGGAACTACTCTTGACACGGCACGGCTCAGATATCTCCTCGGCGAATATTTTGAGGTTGATCCACGCAACATTCACGCATATGTTATAGGCGAACACGGAGACAGCGAATTTGTTCCGTGGAGTCAGGCACTCCTTGCCGCCAAACCGCTAAAGGATGTCATGCGTGATAACCCAAAATCGTACTATATGGAGGAGCTTGAGCAGATAAGCGATGATGTGCGTTGTGCCGCCCACAAAATCATTGAGGCAAAGGGCGCAACCTACTACGGCATTGGTATGTCAATTGTTCGTATCGTCCGAGCAATTCTTCAAGATGAAAACAGCGTTTTGACAGTATCGGTTCGTCTGCGTGGCGAATACGGCGGCAAGAAAGATGTGTTCATCGGCAACCCGTGCATAGTAAGCGCAAACGGTGCAAAACGCATTCTGGAACTTAAATTAACCGAACAGGAATTGCAAAAGTTAGATAACTCCTGCACAATTCTGAATGACAACTTTAAAAAATTGAAATTATAAAAGCCCTGTATTGTCTGTAGGGGCGAACCTCGTTTGCCAATCGTTTTGGTTGCAAAACCAAAACGAACAAATAACAATTTAATTTTTCATCACATTAAAACCTATGTGTTTAAACATAATCATTTATCAAGGCGGGCGACCGATGATCGCCCCTACAGTTAAGCAACGACTTTTATATAAAAAATCGCATCAGAGCTTTTTCGGGCATCTGATGCGATTTCTATATTATACTATCTTCTCGAATTGGTAACGGCGGCTCGCCGTCAACTTTCAATTTGAAATTCGTCAGAACGGCAAAAGCCCTAAATCTTCAAGCAAAATCTTGAGTCCAAGCAAAATCAATACTGCACCGCCTAAAAATTCTGCCTTTGACTTATACTTTGCACCGAATACATTGCCTATTTTGATGCCGACAGCCGAAAGTATGAATGTTGTTGTGCCGATGATTGCGATTGCAGGTACGATATCAACATCAATACACGCAAACGAAACGCCTACCGCAAGGGCGTCAATACTTGTTGCAACGGCAAGTGGCAGCATTGTCTTGACCGAAAACGAATCGTCAAGCTGTTCTTCCTCACCGAAAGCTTCTCTTATCATATTTGCACCGATAAGTGCAAGCAGGATGAATGCAATCCAGTGGTCAATGCTTGTGATGAGCCACTCAAACTGCTTTCCGAGAAGATAACCGATAAGCGGCATAAGCGCCTGAAATCCGCCAAACCACAATCCGACAGTAATTGCGTGTTTAGGTCTTAACTTACGCACGGAAAGCCCCTTGCAAATTGAAACCGCAAATGCATCCATAGACAAGCCGATGCCGAACAGCAGTAATTCCACAAAACTCATAATATTATCCTCCGTTATATTTTAGTCGGCGGTGAAGGGAAACAGAACACCGTTTGCCGACCGTTATTTAATCAAAATGATAATCAGCTGTTTCAATCAGTTTGAAATGGCTCTTTTTAAATTCAATAATTCCTGCTTTTTTCAGTTCACCGAGTGCTCTTGAAAGTGACGCTCTGTCAACCGCAAGATAGTTTGCAAGCTCGTCACGGGAGAACGGCAGATCAACCTCACAGCTATGCTCACGCCTGCAATAGATTTGAAGAAGGTGCATAAATTTGCCCTTGATACTTCGCTTTGAAAGACAGGCAAGGTGTTCCGAAATCTGCAAAAACACCTGTCTTTGTGACGCAAGCATATTGACGAGGATTTTCTGCTGAATCGACGCAAGCGAATCCTCGGTTATAAACATCGGCTCCGGCGGAATGAAAAGAATTTCGCAGTCCTCTCCTGCCATAATCTCAACAAGCGTATTGTAGTAATCAAACATTGCGTAAAGCGTTCCGCTTGACTCGCCGCTGCGAATTGTTTTGAGCAGACTTTTGTTGCCGTTGTAGTCCACAGAATAAAGGTATGCAGTTCCCGAAAACACAAGCCCCGTCATATGGCTGAACTTGTTTTCAACCCTTGCCGTTCCGCCACGGCTCAGCGACAGATAGTACGGTTTTGCATATTGTATGAACATAAAAATTTCGTGATCCGTCAATCCTGAAAACAACAGCTGATCCCTCAGCTTTGGCAAATGATCACGAGTAAAAACTTCTACATATTTTCTCATTTTATATCACGGCGTGTTGCCGTCCCCCTTCGTTCAAACGGTTTGCAACGAAAAAAGCCGTAATTTGTACATCGGCACACAATTCCGTCCTCTTAATCGTCACGGAACAAACCGTTTTTCTTCTCTTCTGTTTAAGTCAATTCGTTCAAATTATTCAAATTAGATTATATCACAAAGCATTGCAATTGCAACCGTTTTCCCCTCGTGACGGGAAATTAAAAAAATTTCAAAAATTTTTCTGAAAATTGCATAAAACAATGCATTTTTTCGTGTTTTTGCCTCTTTAAGTGGAGGTGTAACAATGATTATCTATGACAAACGAAAACCAAAAACTTTTGACGGTGCAAACTGCGTAGGCATCACGGGTGAAAATCTTGCCGAAACGCAGGAATTTTTAATTCGGGGAATGTGCGACATTACGGTTGACTACACAATTCATCTGCGTTTTGCCGACGGCAGTGTAAATTCAGTAATTCCCGACAGCACCGCAATTGATGAAACAGGCACAAAACTTGTGTGGAAGGTCAGAAAAAACGACATTTTCATGCACGGCTATTTTGAACTTCAGCTTGAAGGCAGAGGCGAAAACGGCTATGTTTTCCAAACTCAGATCGTCACGCTTTATGCAGACGAGAGTATTCCGATTGAGGACAAAGAGTACCTTAATCCGAACTCAGAAACGCTGAAGCTTCGTGAAGAAACGCAAAATCTTCTTGACGAAACAAAGCTTTGTCGGACTGAAATTGACAAAACCAAAAAGTTAATTGAACAGTCCGACATTACAAAAAAAGAGGACAATTCAAACAAGGTAAGTGATTCCTCTCAGATTACCGACTACACTCAAAATTATCCGAGTATCAAGTATCTTACCGATAACTACTGGGATAGCGGCGACAGCTACTCGTCGGATGAGGTTGACATTCTGCTTAACGCAAAAGCTGACAACAAATCCCTTAACGAAAGATTGGTCCGTATGAATATGAGCATCGGCTCAAAATACGATTCGTCAAATATCGAACTTGGTACAGCTACTCTTACACCGTACTCTACTCAGATTGATAAAATAAAATCTGCAACTTGCCTTTATGAAAAAATTGGCGATATCGTTATTGTAAATGTCGCCGTCATTATGAACGCAACATCTTTAGGCGGAACATCTTCAATATCTTTGCTCAATATGCCTTTCTCAAACAAATCGGATGTGATTGTTCACGATATCGGCATAAGCAAAAACGGCGGAATGTTCAGAGGAAGTGTAAATAAATCGGCTTGGTTGCAGTTTACTCCGCTCAATAAACAGGCTTATGATTTCGTTGCTGATGAGCAGGTAAACTTTTCTTTGATTTACAAAATATAAAATAACGGAGGTATGAAAAATGGAACTTAAAGAAAAAATCACACTCGATATGCTCACGAAGGACAGCGTGTCGGTACTCAGACAGCAGTTTTTGACCTTTAACGGTGAAGAAATGCAGGTGGGCGGAAACATCCGCAACGCATATATGAACGACGAATCCGGCAGAGAACAGTTGAGAAAGGTTCTCTCTGACGAATACTTCAACGCCGTTATGGCAGTATGGCAGTGAATGATTCAAATTGAAAGTTGAAAATGGAAAATTGCGGTCGGCGGTGTGCCACCGCAGTCTATTCGAGAAGGCAGTCGGATAAAGAAATTGCATAAGATACCCGAGTAAGGTTCTGATGCAATCTTTGTTCATATCAAAAATTTGTCAGTAGGGGCGTTCATTGGACGCCCGCCTTGATGATACTGTTTGCTTATTCACATAACTTTTGATGTGATGAAAATTATGTATTCAATTTTGCACGCAATGCGTGCAATCGTGTGCATTGCACACGAACGGGAGAACACGGTTCTCCCCTACAAAATAGCAGTAACTTTGTGATATTTATATAGTTTATTTCTATCACAATGTTTGTGTCTTTACTTGCGGGCGTCCAATGAACGCCCCTACTGGATTGTGGGAACAATTACAATACTACGCTCGGGCATAATATGTTTTTTGATATTCACAAACTATCTTCACGAACGGTAAAAGTCGACTTGCATTAATGAATTTATATGTTTATACATACAGATTTTTATGCAATAAAAGCAGTGTATAATCTGTAGCGGCGAACCGTGTTCGCCATAAATAAACAGTAAATTTCATATTAACAAAACAGTCGGGAAGACATTGCATTTTATTTTGCAAACTGTCTTCCCGACATTAATTTTCCATTTTCAATTTTCAATTTTACATTTAATTAAACCTTTCGCTCGGGCATAATATGTTTTTTTACATTACAAACTGTCTTCACGAACATAAAAAGTCGGCTCACCGTTTACGGCTTTTCGCCTGTCAAAAATTCAATACTTCTCTCAATTGAATCCTTGGAGCTTCCCCAATCTTTGCCGTGGTTGCGGTAATCAAACATTGAGCAGAAATATGTGATATCTTCTTTAAGCGACAGCAGATATTTTTTTGTAAGACCTGCCGTTTCGGCATAGAACTGCGGTAAAAGCTTTGACGGCAGCTTGCTCTTTTGGGTTGCAACATTCATAATAAAATCGTAGTGTTTAAAGCAGATAAACGGCTGTTCGTTGTACAGCTTATAAAACTCCTCTCCCTTTGCCCACTCAACAAAAATCGTGTCGCAAAAATGGTGCATATCCCACTCGATTCTGTCGCATACATAACACGAATCAAGTCGCTTTTTAATAACTTCAAGCTGTTTCTTATCAGGCTTGCCCTTCAGCTTTTTCGGCATATCGTTATCAATAATTTCCTGAAGATGACTTTCAAGAATGAGCGCATTCGGCAGTTTTTGTCCTTTTTCAAACATCTGCGAAAAATGGCGGTGACAAAAGCCTTTTTTGTTGGTTTCAATCCTGATATTAGGCTCCATCATCGCATCGCCCGTAATGAATTTTACATACTGCTCCTCAAGCATACTCTCCATTCGGCAAAACGGGCAACCGCATTTCGGCATAAATATATCGTTAATCGGAATTGTGCAGATAGTTTCTTTCACAATAATTCTCCTTTTTAGTTAATGTAGTGGTGACAACACACCGTTTTCATCATATCAAAACATATGTGTTTAAACAAAATGTTTCATCAAGACTGCTCCTACAGTCGGGACTGAAAATCTGTTTTACAAACAAACTGTCTTCCCGAAATTCATTTTTCATTTTAAATAAAGTATATCATAATTTGCCCGAATGTGATATACTTTATTAAGAAAATTTCGGCGGTGAAAATCATGGAATGTATTGAACTCGACAACAAAATCAAAATAACCGATGTGCATGACCTTGACCTTGCGCAGACTCTCGACTGCGGTCAGAGCTTTCGTTGGAAGTCGCAGGACGACGGTTCTTTTCACGGTGTTGCCTACGGCAAAAGCGTAACCGTCAGCCTTGACAAAACGGATATGTACATTGAAAATGCAACGGCTGACGACTTCAAAAACATCTGGTACAGCTACTTTGACTTTTCGCTTGATTACGGAAAAATCCGTGAAGAAATCAGCACAATACATCCCGTTCTGAACGAGGCGGCAAAGTATGCCCCGGGCATAAGGATTTTAAGACAAGAGCCTTTTGAGGCACTCTGCACATTCATCATTTCGCAGAACAACAATATAAAGCGAATCAAAGGCATTGTTGAGCGTTTGTGCGAGAACTTCGGCACACGGCTTGATGACGGAGAATTTGCGTTCCCGACAGCCGAAACACTTGCAAAACTTTCGCCCGATGACCTTGCACCGCTGAGGGCAGGATTTCGCAACCGTTACATTATTGATGCGGCACAAAAGGTTGCAAACGGCGAGGTGAATCTTGACAGCTGTTTCACGCTCGGCTATGAAGACGCAAGAGCGGAGCTTATGAAAATTACGGGCGTCGGCAAAAAGGTTGCCGACTGCACACTTCTTTTCGGTATGCACAGAATTGAGGCTTTTCCGATTGATGTGTGGATGAAACGGGCAATGGAAAAGCTGTTCCCGAATATGAACGGTGACGATTTCGGTCAGTACGCAGGCATCGCCCAGCAGTACATTTTTCACTACAGCCGAATGCACCCGGAACTGTTTTAACGGTGTGTCACCGTAATGTTAAGGTTTAATTGTAGAGGCGGTCAGTGACCGCCAATCGAAACGATTGCAAAATCGTTTCGACCGTGCATTATCACAATTTTATTGCGGCATCTATTATTGATTTGGTTTTACAACCAAATCAAATGGCGATCGCTGATCGCCGCTACGGTATATCGGTAAATCACATATAAAAAACAGTCGGGAAGACAATGTTTTGCATTTTGCAAACTGTCTTCCCGACTATAATTTTACATTTTCAATTTTCTGATTTATTTCGCTTTTTTCGCTGAACTGTCAAAAAGCAGTACAAGAGTTGCGTTATCGGCTGTACCTGTTTCTTTAAGACCGTTGTTTTTCTGGAATTTCTTAACAGCCTCGGCTGTTACTTCGCCGTAGTAGCCTGTCACATTGTCCTTGTCGGCAATGTAACCGATGTTATAAAGGCGGAGCTGCATAGCCTTTACCGTGTCGTTTTCATCTTCCTGCTTGAGTGAAAGGTCTGATGTAATGGTAAGTTTATACTTATCGGCAACCGACTTGGAATTGCTTGCAGTTGTTGCCTGAGTTGCGGTTGTTGCGTCAGTCTTTGACGCTGTCGCATCCTGAGCCTTTGTTGTGTCTGTTGCAGACTTTGGCTTGAGGTCGGGATACATAAAGTAAACCATTTTTTCAAGTGCTTCCAGAGCAGTATTGCCGGGTCTTGACATTTCTTCAAGCGAAACCTCAAGAATTTTGCCTGTCTTGACTGCGCCAAGACTTGCGAGTGTTGTATCGCCCTTAATTTTATCAAGAGTAGCTTTGTCTGCATAGAAGATAAAGTTCGGATTTGCAATCTTGAGAGTTGCAACATCAACATTGTTGTCGCTGATGTTTACTGCGGCATTAACCGCCCCCGTATAGCCGAGGAGCATATCGCCGTATGTTCCGCTTGTCATCATCTTGAGTCTGTCGTCTTCTGTATAGAGATAACAAACCGTATCAAGAATGCCGGAATTTCTGTTATTAACCTGCTGTTTGTAGTTGTTCATCTTATCAAGCAATTCATTGTAGGTATCTTCACCCTTCTTTGCGCCCGTTTTTGTGCCGCCGCAAATTTTGCCGATTGTCACATAGTTCGTTTCAACCTGCTTGGGAGTGTCACCGTGTGACATTGTGACAACCTGAATACCCTTGTCCTGAAGCTTCTTCTTTGCGTCCTCATTTATTGACTGACCTGCAAACACAAGATTTGTGCCGGAATTGATAATTTTGTCGGTATCGGGATTTTCATATGAACCGACGCTCGGGGCAACTGCGATTGACTGCTGGTCAACCTCATCACTTCTGCCCACAATATATCTGTCATAGCCTGTTGCGATGAGGATATCGGCTGTCGGCGCATCAAGAACGACAATGTTCTTTGGCTGACTTTCAATCGTGATGTTTGCCACCTTAACAGGATATTCTCCGTCAGAACAACCGCTGAAAAGCGTAACTGCCGAAAGCATTGTCACAACTGCAAGAGCAATTGAAATTATTTTTGTTTTCATAACTGACCTCCGATTAATCAGCAAAACAGCGATTCAACATACTGTCTTGCACATCTTGGCGAACGACCGCCTCTTGAAAGTGCAAACTGCTCAGCACCGAGTGCAAGCTCTTCGTGAGTCATCTTGACGCCTCTCTGCTCTGCAAGAGAATATACAATTTCAAGAAAATCATTCTTTGAAGGAATTGTGTAGCAGACTGCAAGACCGAAACGGTCCGAAAGAGAAAGACTCTCCTGCATATTGTCACGAACATTGATATCGTCAACAGTATGCGTTCTGTCGGAAATGCTTTCCTTAACAAGGTGTCTGCGATTTGATGTTGCATAAATCAACGCATTATCGGGACGAGCCGCAAGTCCGCCCTCAAGCACGGCTTTAAGGGTTGTATAGCTCTGATCCTGATGCTGGAACGAAAGATCATCAATAAATATAATGAATTTAAGCGGAAGAGCGGCAATCTTGTCAACAAGAAGCGGAAAGTCAATGAGCCTGTCCTTAGGCATTTCAACAATGCGGAGTCCGTCCTTGCGGAACTCGTTTGCAATTGCCTTGACTGTTGAGCTTTTACCTGTACCCTTATCACCGTAAAGCAGACAGTTGTTACAGCTCTTGCCCTGAATAAATGAAAGTGTGTTGTTTACAACCTGACTTCTCTGACGCTCATATCCAGTAAATGTATCCATATCAATCCTGTCCGGATGCTCAACAGGCTGAATGTCACCGTCACGCCAAATGAATGCCTTGTAACGGGCAAACATTCCGCAACCGTTTTCCTTATAATAAGCAGAAAGCTTGTCAAGTGAACCGTCAAATCCGTCAAAACACGGAGCGCACTTGCCTGTCTGCCACTTTGGAAGAATCGGAACAAGCTCCTTGATTTCATCGGCATAGGTATATGCCTCAAGCACTTCATCGGAAGTAAGCTTTGCGGCTGTTAAAATAGCGTCGCAGTCTGTCTTAACGGCAGAAACAACATTTTCGGGTAACTCTCCCTGTTTGCCGGCTGTTGCGGCACGGGCAAAACAGTTATCGTCAAAAAGAGCCGTTTCGCTGATTGCAAATGCGAACTTATCCGCACAGCCTCTTTCACAAAGCATTGAGCAAAGCTTGCCGTACGCGCCGAGAAATTCCTCAGGCTTTTTGTCGAGCGAAAGCAAAAGCTCATAAAAGGCTTTCGGAACGCTTCTGTTCATTATACCTCTGAATACAGAGAGTGATGACAAAAGCATTTTACACTTATTTACATTATTCATTCTAAACATCCCAATCTGTTCTAATCTATTTAATTGTACACATTTTTATCCGTTTAGTCAATAATTTACGGCAAACAACGGCATCCTATTTTTTACGCTTTAACAAGCCAAAATATGTATAATTTTTTACCGCATCAAGTATATATCGGGTTCAATGACGGTTAAAACGGCGATAAATCGGGATAAATACGGGCTTTTCAAGGTTTTAAAAGAATTTTTAAATTTTTTTAAAAAAAGTGTTGACATTTGGTGTAGCCCGTAGTATAATCAATAATGTTCTCAAGAGAGAAACAAAAGTTGATAAGTTGGTGTTGATGACGCTGAGGGTCCACCTGTTCCCATACCGAACACAGAAGTTAAGCTCAGTGGTGCCGAAGATACTTGGCTGGTGACGGCCCGGAAAAATAGGGAGATGCCAACATATAAAGTGTCCACCCAGTAGGGTGGGCGTTTTTTTATACTTTTTTTGCTTTGCAAACCCGTAGGGGCGTTCATTGCGAAAACAATTACAATACCATATACACTAATTGGAGTATCTATATGTTTAATATAACCGAACTTTTAAAAAATGAAACATCTGTATGGGAACGACTGAAAAATTGCGGAAAGCCTGTTGTGCTTTACGGAATGGGTGACGGTGCGGACAAGGTTCTTGTCGCATTTGACCGATATGGAATCAAAGCGTCTGCCGTTATTGCAAGTGATGATTTTGTGCGTGGGCAGAAATTCCACGATTTCACGGTGAAGAAGCTTTCCGATGTTGAAACCGAATTCGGCGACATTATAATCGCCCTCTGCTTTGCAAGCCAGCTCCCCGATGTTATGGAACACATAACGAAAATTTCCGAAAAACACAAAACGCTTGTCCCCTCCGTTCCCGTTTTTGGAAACAAACTTTTTGACAATGATTTTATTACCGAAAATAAAGAGCAAATTGAAAGTGCATACAGTCTGCTTGCCGATGGCCTTTCAAAAAAGGTTTACGAAAACATTCTGAAATTCTACTACACAGGCAGAATTGACCTCCTCCCCCCTGTCACAACCGACAAGGACGAGGCTTTCGGCAATATTCTGAATCTCGGTGAAAACGAAAGCTATATTGACCTCGGCGCATACAACGGCGACACGATTGACGAATTTCTGCACTACACAAACGGCAGTTACAAGCGTATAATCGCATTTGAACCTAACGAAAAGAATTTTGAAAAGCTGAAACTTCATTGCAAGGGCATGGCGAATGTGTCGCTTTGGCAACTCGGTTCATACAGTAAAAACACGGAGCTTATATTCAACAACAAGGCCGGTCGCAACAGCGCAATTGCCGACAAGGGCGTTGCAACAAAGGTTGCGACAGTCGATACAATTCTCTGCGGAATGGCGGCAGGCTACATTAAAGCCGATGTTGAGGGGGCGGATATGGAAACCCTTATCGGTATGCAGAAAACAATGGAAAATTGCAAACCAAAGCTGAATTTTTCGGCATACCACAGATTTGAGGATATTTTCCGCCTTGCACTGTACATTCACAGCGTGAATCCCGACTACAAAATCTTTCTCCGCCACCACCCATATATTCCGGCATGGGATACGAACTTATATTGTATATAATTTGCCGACGGCAAGTCGCCGTACGGGTTTTATACAAAACAAAAATGCATCAGACCTTTTTCGGGATCTGATGCATTTTTTAATAATTTCAGTTATGTCTTATTATTCGCTTACGAACAAGTGACGAACACCGCTAAATTATAATCAATGATTATTTATTAGTTACTTTAAGTGCTCCTGTTGTCTTGTCGAAGCTGAATGTATATGTACCGCCTGATGCGATAAGTGTTACATTAGCTGAGTAAGAGCTCTTGAGTGTCTTTGCACCGCTGTCAACAATCTTTGAACCGATTGTGTATGCTGTACCGTAGTTATAAATCTTGAATGAGTATGTACCCTCACTAAGCTTTACTGTACCCTTTGCAACATTGCTTTCGCCGCCCTTGTCATCAAGTACGAGGTTGATGTCGCCCGATACATGAACATCATCAGCTTTTTCATCCTTTGCAGGAACATAACCTACAACGAGTTTCTTTGTTTTTGTGTTGAGTGTGAATGTGTATGTACCGCCTGTTGCGTTGAGTGTGAGGTAGCTTGAATACTTGCTGTTGAGTGAAAGTGAATTTCCGTTTGTTGTGTTGTTGATTACCTTGTTGTAACCGTAAACCACATCACCTGAAGAAAGCTTGAACTTGTATGTACCTGCTGCAAGATATGTTGAACCAACTGCGATAGTCCTGCCTTTTACAGGTGAAAGAATTGTGTTGAGGTCGCCGATGAGGTAATCATTCGGAAGGTTATTGTCATACTTAACAACGAGTGTGTTTGTCTTTGTGTTAACCTGGAATGTGTATGTACCGCCTGTTGCAACGAGTGTTGCGCTGCTGTTGAACTTCTTGTTGAATGTAAGACCCTTTGTTGTGTCTGTAAATGTCTTAGAGTAACCGAGAAGTGTGCCGTAGTTGTCAAGCTTGAATGTGTATGTACCCTTCTGAAGAGCGATTTTTCCGCTTACTTTATCTGTACCGATTGATGTAAGCTTGAGCTTGATGTTGTCGCCGTATACATAGTAGCCGTCAGTAGGAACATCCGAAGGAGCAACTGTTGTCGGCTGTGTTGCCGGCTGTGTTGCTGTTGTAGGCTGTGTTGCCGGCTGTGTTGCTGTTGTAGGCTGTGTTGCCGGCTGTGTTGCTGTTGTGGGCTGTGTTGCTGTTGTAGGCTGAGGAGCTGTTGTTGGCTCTTCGTGCTGAACGAGAACTGCCTTTGCAGTAAATGCAGCACCTGCTACTTTGTTAGCACTATTGTCAATATAATTGATGTCCTTCTTTTCACTTTCGAAGAGCTCCTTATATGTATCAGCCTCTGTACCTGTAAGATAATCAACATTGAGATTTACTGTTGTGTCACCGCTGCCTACAACATCAAATGTAAATGTGCAATAAACATTCTCTGACTTGAAGTTGAAAAGATCAAGGCTTGAGCAGGTGAAGAGAACCTTATTTGTAAGGCTTGGATTCCAAACGATGCTTCTCTGGAATACAGGGAAAACCTTTTCCCTTGTATTTGTTGATGCAAGCTTGAGAACCTTGCTGTCGTATGTAAGACTGCTCTGTGCATTAACGATCATGTGATCTGCCTTGAGAAGGTAAGTGACAACAACCTGCTCTGTCTGTGCATTGTAATCATACGAAACAGGATCTGCCACATTTGATGTAACATTGATCTTGTTGCCTGCACTTGTTTCTTCGCTTGTTTCGGCAGCACTTGCTGAGAAAGGCAGAGCTGTGAACATGCACAGCACCATCATTACCGCAAGAACCACAGAAAGCTTTTTCTGAATTTTTTTCATACTTGCTGCTCCTTTAATAAAATAAAATTACCGTTCGCCACAGTTTTGTGGCAATACTTCTAAGCTTCGGAAACTTTAACAGTACAAAATTCCCGAGGACAACTAAATTATAGCACATTTAAGTTGTTCGGGCAATGAATCTGTTATTCTTTTAACGGAAATGTTTTAGCTAAAAATCTGTGCAAAATAACGGTGAAATTGTTGCATTGTACAAATTTTCGTGCTTATTATTGTGTATATTGCCTTTTTATCGACCGTTTTTACATATATTGACAATTACAATATAAGAATTTTCAGTGTTTTACGCCTGTTCATTTCATATAAAAAACAAAAGCCCGAATTCGAGAAATATCGGATTCGGACTTGCTTATTATCAGAATTTATCAGAATGATTTAAAAAGCTCAATTGCTTTTGCGGGATCTGCGGCTCTGAAAACGGCTGTTCCCGCAACACACACATCAACGCCTGCCTCTGATGCCTGCTCAATGGTATCTCTGCCGATTCCGCCGTCAGCCTCAATAAGGATATTGTTCAGACCTCTGCGTTGGCATTCCCTCTTGATTTCCTTAACCTTCGGCATCATCTCGGGCATAAAGCTCTGTCCGCCAAAGCCCGGTTCAACCGTCATAACAAGTACAAGGTCAAGCTTTTCAAGATACGGAAATACTGTCCAGGCAGGAGTGTTTGGCTTTAGAACAAGTCCGGGTTTGATTCCTCTTGACTTGATTTTCGCAATTGTATCATCAATGTCAGAGTCGCATTCAACATGGAAGGTGATGATATCCGCACCTGCATCGGCAAAATCGTCAATATATTTAAGCGGATCGCTTATCATAAGGTGAACATCAAACGGGCGGTTTGAGAACTTCCTTACCGCCTTGATTACGGGAGCGCCAAAAGTTATGTTCGGAACAAAGTGACCGTCCATAACATCAAGATGCATCCAATCGGCACCCGCCAGATCCATTCTTTCAATTTCTTCACCCATTTTTGAAAAGTCACAAGACAAAAGTGACGGAGCTATTTTCATATTTTACATCCTTTCCTACGGTTTTTGGACAGCCGGAGCAAAAACAGCGGCGGCGCCCCAGAACAACGCATAAATCAATACTTCAAGCGAACCCATAACCTGTACGCCGGCATAAAGCGAAAGCGTTGACGCAACGAGCAATCCGAAAATTACGGCAATCAGCTGAATTATGATTGAAAGCGAAATATTGTGCTTGATTTTTACGCAACCCGTAACTGCACGGGCAAGCGATGCGGCTTTGCCGTTTGTAATGAGATATGAACGGGAGGTTTCCTCAACCGTATCCTCAGCCTCCTTGAGAACATTTCCGAGTCCTGTCGGAAGCACCTTGATACTGCGGTAGAACAAATCGTAGAGTTTTGCAATAAGGTCATTTGTAACATTATAATCGGTTGTTCTGATGAGGAAGCTTATACCGTTGGTTTCGGCTCTCTGCATTTCAGCCTTGAGCTGAGCGTCGGGAGTGTATCTTGTAACAAACATTGCAACAAGTCTGCCTGCTCTTGACAGATATGTAACCTGTCTGCCCTGAGAAGTATATTTCTCCTCATATTCCATATTCGGAACTTCCACGCTGTACTTTTCCATAAGCGTGCGTGAACCCACAAGGATTCTTTCACTCTTAATCCATCCCACAAGTCCGATTTCATCCTCATAAAGAACGCTTTCAACCTCGGGAAGTGTTTCCTCGGTTTCTGCAACTACCGAATCAAAAGCATTTGCAATCGGATTCTGAGCCTCTTTAAGAATTGCAATTCCGCAGAGAAGAGATTCGTCAATGCCGTAATCCTCAAAGGTTTTGATACCCTCAAGCGATATTGACTCGGCAGGGAACAATTCATTTGCATCTATCATTATAGCCGTACTGTCGCAGAACTGCTTTACCGACGGATAACCCGAAAGCATTGAGCCGTAGGAGAGCAGAGTTTTGCAGAGCTTTCTCACGGGGGCATTAACAGAAAGAAGTGTTGCCACAGGCACAGACACCGCAGTGATAAGTGCAAATGCATTCAAAGCGTCTGCAAATGACAGCTTAACAACACCGTACATTACCGCAATGATTATTGATGCAATTGTTGTTATCGGGGCAAGCTTTGACGCCAAATCCTCGCTCGGATCGGGTGCATAAGATATTTTGAGAAAGTTTGACGGAAATTCGGTCTTATGCTGATAGGCAATTATCGGACGGTCGGCGGCAGTACCGCTCATCATCTGCATTGCAACGGACTCGTTGTTGTAAATCTTTGACGCATATTTCTGTCCCTTTGACGAAACAAACTTGAAATTGTCCTTTACACGAAGAACCATATAAAGCTTTCCCACATTATTTGCAAAGAACGCAAGCATAGGAATTACCGTGTAGTAGTTCACATGAAATCCGTTCAAATCGCCAAGGCAGAAAAATGACACAATTATCTGAACCATTCCCGCCGCACCTGCAACGGCAACGGCTGTATCGGAATTACCTTTGATATGCACAAGCGGCGAAAGTCCGCTGAGCATTGCCACACGGTTCAGCACAAGCGACGCCGCCATAAGAACAAACAGCAAAATTGCGTATGCCGCCGGTGCAAAAGGAACTGCCGAACATATTGCACTCGGAAAAATTCTTGTAACGATTGTGAGAACAACCACAACTACGGCAATTATTCCCGACAACAGACTTCTCATAAAGAGCTTTCTTATATTATGATTCAGCTCATAGAGAATACTTTTTTCGTCCTCCTCGCCTGTATAATCCTCAACAGGCTTTGAATTTTCCTCTTTTACAGTATCGTTATCATCGGATTCATCCTTTGAAAAGATTCCGACAAGGGCAGAAATAACCTTTTCTCCTATAGGGCGGTTATCCTTATGCTTTTCCTCAGTCGGGGCAATCTCCTCATCAACGATTGTCGGTTCGGGACGAAGCACATGAGCGATTACCGAAGGATTCTTTGAACGCACATACTCCTCATACTCGTTCGCTACAGCCTCGGAAAATCTGCCTGCCTTGACATTGAGAATATTTCTCGGTTCATCGGGACGATATACGGGAACTTTTGCAACCACCTTGCGAGGCGGTTTTTCGGTATTCGGAAACTGATGAACGGGAGTCTGCGAAGCCTCTTTCTTTTCTTTGGTTTCGGTCTTTTCCTTTGGCTTATCCTCGGGAATGTCGATATCTATGGTATGGTAGCTTTTAATTTCAGCCTCGTCACGAAACTGGTCAACCTCTCCGAGCACTTCGCCCGAAAATTCTGTATTTTCATCATACTCAGGTGTGAGGGTAACTATCTTATTTTCTTCCTCGGCGGCTTTTTTCTTTGCCTCCTCATACTCACGCTTGGCTTTTTCGGCTTTTTCAGCAGCCTTTTTTTCAGCCTCTGCTTTAAGCTGTTCGGGAGTTACAAGGTCATCGTCATTTCCGTCCATTATAAGCTCTGCCTGCATTGTGGCGGCAGTCTTATCCCCGACTATTGAGTTTGAAGTATCAGGTTCGGATTCATCAAGCGGATTTGTATTTTTTAACCTCGGCTTTTTATCGGCATTGCTGAAAATCTCTTCAATCTTCGGCTTTGCACGGTATTTCTGTGCCGTCTGCTCCATTCGCTCCTGATCGGCAAGATAGTGGGTTTCTTCGAGTATGCTCTCGATTTCAAGCTCTTTAAGCCTGTCCTTGTCCATATCAGCCAAAGCATTCACTCCTTTTTATTTACTCTCGGGCAGATAGTTAGATTTATCGGAAACTATGCCGCCCGAGCGGTACTCTCTGTTTTTACAATCTTTGACATTTAAACACACAACTTTGATAACATCAAATGATTTTATTTAAACATAATATTTCATCAATGCGGGCGGATGATATCCTCCCGTCTGAAATATAGTCGCAATGCGTTGTGCATAAATGCACTGCCTTTAGGGCGTTACTGTTTGGGTACAAAATTTACTCAAGGTTGATTTTGCCAATCCCTAAATAATAAATATGTACTTGTTGACTGCGTTTGTTGTTCTCTTTTTCTGCTTCGCAAATTTCAATTTTATCAATCAAGTCAATTAACACATTTCTTGACAGCTCTTTAATTGGAACTTCATACATTTCAAGTTTTCTCAGAAATTCACAAATCTTTTTTGACTGAGAATCAATGTTGACCTTAATACGAGATTGGTTAATTACTGTTTGATTGAGATTTGCTTGTTCACACAAAAACTCATTTTCGAGCTTTTTAAAAGTTTCAAGAGTGATATTTCCTCGCACTTTATCTTCATACAAGTTTTTTAATATTGCGTCAATCTCAGAAATGCGGGTTTGGGCATTTTTAAGATTTTTAACACTTGCACATTGTGCCGTTTTGGCATCAGTGTGCATTTTTGTTTTTGCAAACTCAACAACTTTTGTCTTATTAGCTATAAGTTTGTTAATTTCGCTTTTAACACAATCTGATAATCTGTTTTCGTTGATATAATGAGATGAACAACCTTGTGCTTTTCGAGCGGTTGAGCAAGTGTAGGAAGTCGAACCTTTATAGCGTCGCTGTGCATACATTTGATTTTTACAATCTGCACAACGCAGAAAATCCGAAAATAGAACAGGTTCGCTGTAAGAGTGTCTTACCGGTTTTTTACTCAAACGCAATTTTTGTGCTTCTGCAAAAATTTCTCGACTTATAATAGGTTCTTGTTTATCCGGAAAGATTACAAGATTATCAACATTTGAACGCTTAAAATTAATCATATCGCCACAATAATCCTGACAAGTCAAGATATGTGCTACGGAATCTTTCGACCAACGATATGGATTTCTCGTATCAGATATTTGTAAACCGGTTAAAGAAGGAATCTTAACTTTGTTTGCAAAAAGATAATTTGCGATACTTGCCGGACCGTAACCTTTTAAATATAAATCGAAAATTTTGCGAACAACAATCGCAGACGGCTCATCAATTATCCAATCTCCATTTTCGGCTTTTTTGTAGCCGTAAATTGGTCTTGTGGATAATCTTATGCCCGAGTTGCCTTTGCTCTTAATTACAGATCGTTGCTTTCTTGACAAATCTTTTGCATACCACTCATTCATAATATTTTTAAATGGGATAAAATCGTTGATTTCATCTTTTGCAGATGTATCAAGATTGTCAGAAACCGAAATAAATCTAACTCCTTTTGATGGAAACAATATTTCTGTGTAGTATCCAACTTTAAGATAATTTCTGCCAAATCGTGATAAGTCCTTAACGATTATTGTTTTGACTAAATCATTTTCAACATCAGATAACAGTCTTTTAAAGTCAGGTCTATCGAAATTTGTTCCGGTGAAGCCATCGTCAACATACACTTCTGTTGGAGTTAAACTATTTTTAAGAGCATAGTCTTGTAGGATTTGTTTTTGATGTATTATGCTGTTGCTGTCCCCTTTTAGCTCGTCATCAGATGACAAGCGACAGTACAGGGCAGTAAATCGTATGTTTTGCTTGTTTTCCTGCATATGTGGATCTCCTTACGGCACTTTTTACGCAGGCAACAATTGATTTACCTCCATAATAACATCTAAAAAACTCAAGTCAAGACTTACTGAGGATTTTATCCTCTTAAATATATTCCGCAAAATTTGCGGTTTGTCACCCCAAATAAGTAAAAAAATCAAAAAAAAATTTCAAAACTCAGAATATTGCTCTAAAAGTGTGCGTAATTTGCGCAAAATTCGGCATAACTTGTTATAATAAGCACCTTTGGACAGATTATGTTTTTTTCCGAGTTCCGCATATGTTTTTCGCTTAACATCATTGTAAAAAAAGCATTCTTCAATAATTTGCCTTTCAATTACAGGTAGGCTGTCTAAAGCTTCCGTAAGAGCGTTATGCAAGTATCTTTGATACAGTATGTTATCAATATCTGCCTTCTCGTCTTTTAAAGCTTTGAACTTATCATTCGCAAACTCGTCCAAAGATATGATTCTTTTGTAATTGTTTTGCCGATAGTCTTTTTCGTAAAGCAAATAATGTTCTTGTCGCAAAGATTTACGCTTATGAACTTTAAGTAATATGAGTTGTTTTTTCTCATCTGGGTAATGATTTCCGTCATTCACTAAAAGAACACTCCATTCTTTTAGCGAACGAACAGACAACTATTGATATATCTATACTATCACAATATATTTGCAATTACAAGATTTTTCTTTTCAAAAGAAAAATCTTTTTTTATTCTCAAAAAAGAGTGACAAATAGTCTTTTTTGCGGAATATATATAGGGGGATTTTACAAAATTCGCTGATTTGTCAAAATATACCCGATTCTATAATAGCAAGCATTGCGGTGTGTCGGACATTCCGTCACACACCGCCAATTTTTAAAATCCGTCAGATTTGAAAAATTGCTTGTTAAGGGATACCCCTAAAACCCCGAAATATTAAATTTTATAATTTAAAAGAAAGGCATTTTTATGAGTAATAGCAGTAATAAAAAAATCAGAATTAGTGTACGAGTATCTGAAGATGAATTAAATATTATTGAAAAACGAGCCTTGCTTACTAATGAAAAATCGTTAAGTGCATACTTGAGAAAAATGGCAATTGACGGTGTGATTGTAAATGTAAGTTTTTCAGAATTTGCGGATTTAAAAAGAGAGTTGGCTGCAATTGGTGCTAATATAAACCAAATTGCAAAGCGAATAAATTCAACAAATCGTTTTTATGACGATGATGTTGAATACATTAAAGAGGTGAATAAAAAAATATGGCAATCTCTAAAATTGGTGGAATCAAAACTACGCTCTCTGTAGCTGTTGACTACATCTTAAATCCTGAAAAAACCGATAACAAAAGATATGTATATTGTTTCGGCTGTACGGATGACGGTAAGAAGGCTGAAAAAGAATTTTTGTCTGTTCGAAGTTTTGGAACAGGCAAAGGTAATGTACTTGCCAAACATATCAAACAATCGTTTAAAGGACAGGAAGTTACACCTGAACAAGCACTTGAAATTGGTATAAAAACTGCTGAGCAATTACTTGAAAACAAATATCAATACATTGTTGCAACACACATAGATAAGGGAAATATTCATAACCATATTATTTTTAATAATGTCGACTTTGTGAATTTCAGAACCTTTGAATGGCAGAAAAACCGTGGCGGAAAATCGTGGGAGAAATTAAGAAACATAAACGATGATATATGTAGAGAATACAATTTATCAATAATTGAAAATCCAAAAAATCAAGGTAAATGCTACTATGAATGGCAGCAGGATTATTTAGGTAAGTCTTGGAAATCAAAATTAAGGAAATTGATAGATGAAACCATAATGCAATCTACAAGTTTTGAGGATTTTCTTAATAGACTTGAAGGCTGTAATATCGAGTATAAATATACACCTGAGAATGTTATTAAGATTAAATTTAAATTACAAGGGCAACAGCGATTTTCAAGAGGTCGCACTCTCGGTTGGTATTATGACGAACCTCAATTACGCAAACGCATTGAACAGTATCAACTGCTTAAAACAGGTGTATCAGGAAAATCCTATAAAACAAAAATCATAGAAACATCTGCTGAAATATTTCAAAATTCAAAAGGCTTATTGCATTGGGCAAATATTAAAAATATGCAAGAGGCAGCCGATGCAATAAATTTACTTACATCCGAAAATTATCAAAAATTAGAAAGTTCAGCAACAAATAAATATAACGAACGGATGGTTATTGTGTCACAACTGAATGCTAAACAACATCAAATTGATGAGTTATCAGATACAATAAAGCTCATCAGGACATACGAAAAATACAAACCAATACACAAAAAATATTTATCCCATAAAGATAAAAAACAATTCAAAAAAGAAAACATCACCGCACTGAAAAAGTACGATGATGCCGTAAAAAACTTATTAACTTTATATCCGGACAGAAAATTACCACCTTTAGACAAGCTGGAGGATGAAAAGAAAAATCTGATTGATGAAGTGCGAAAAATGAATGAACGCTACAAGCAAATTGTAGCCGAATTAAAAGAAATTGAATTTGCTCGTCAGAGCATTGATGATTATCTAAACAATCAAAAAAAGTCGCACAGTCAGGATTTACAATAGTGTATTACTCTCAGTATCTTCTTTGTCGAGTTGATCCATAAATAATTGCATTGCCATATTATATGCTTTGTTCAAGGTTAAGTTTTTAGTTTTTACCCAATCCTGTATTTTTACCTTCTCGCCCTTCGGAACATAGATATGGATTGTGTCATATGATAGGTTTGGATTTTGATATGTAGTTTTTTTGTACACTCTTTTTTTTGCACATTCTTCGCAAACTTTTTGATTTCCGGTTTTTAGAACAAAGGTTTTACCGCATTGAGGACAAACTTGTTCAGATCCGATTTGTCTTGCAGTACCGGATTTCAATTTATCTTGATGAGCTTGTACTCGCTCAACCTGTTTCTTGTCACGGCAATATTTACAATACTTAGCGTGATTTGCATAGGAGTGGAATTTTCCCCCACACATTTCGCAAGTGAATTCTTTTAATTTTCTCATATTATCACTCCATATTTATATTTAATAATACTACTATAAGTTTATCAGATATAACTCGGTTGTCAATATGTGAAGGCAAAATTAAAAAAATTTTCAAAAAAGCAAAAACTTATGCTTGACAATAGCACTATTCTCATTTATAATGTAACCATAGAAATTAAAATAAATTCAGGAGGTAAGAAAATGAAAATTCTACGAGTAGTCGAATATACCGACCTTGATGATGAGAACCACACGAAAGACTTTGAAAACGCAAGCGATGCAGTAAGATTTTTTATGATGATTACATCTGAAAGGCTTGTAAAAAGAGCAATCTTATCTGACAAGGTAATTGAAAATTAACTTTTGCCCCGGTGGGGCAAAAGTTGCAGATTAAAGAATAAAATCAAAGGAGCTAAAAATTATGATTAGAAACGAAGCAAAACTTATAGGCAGACTTACCGCAGATCCTGAACTTAAATACACCAAAAATTCAAACACACCGGTGTGTAATGTGGTGTTGGCTGTCAACAACATTTATAACGATGACGCTGAATATTTGCACCTCGTTTTTTGGGACAAGAAAGCAACGAATCTTTGTAAGTATAAAGGTAAAGGTGATTTGATTGCTGTAACAGGATATCTCAAAACAAGGAGTTATATTGATTCAAACAATTCTGTTCGAAACATTGTCGAAATCATCGTTGATGAAGTTGATTATCTTGGCTTCACCAAAAAGGGTATAGATAAGAGTGAAAATATTCCTGACCTTGACCCAAACCACAAGTCACAGGAAGAATATCAGATGATACATAATGCGTTGTCAGAATCAGAAGATTTACCATTTTAACGGAGGTAAAAATTATGTGCAAAATCATTTCAGTCGCCAACCAAAAAGGCGGAGTTGGTAAGACAACAACGGCTTTCAATATAGCAACTGCTCTCGCTCTAAAAAACAACAAAGTTCTTGCAATTGACTTTGACCCACAGGCTGACTTGTCAAAATATGCTGATTTTACAAATACAGACTGCAACCCAACAATGAGCGACCTTCTTATTGGTAAGGTAGGTATGAGTAAGGCAGTTGAAATAAAAGACTGCATCAGACATAACGAGGTTAATCAGCTTGATTACATTCCTTGTGACATCAACCTTGCAAATGCAGACTTATTCCTCGCAGGGGTACTTTCGAGGGAAACAATACTCAAGCGTATTCTTGATAATGATATTATCAAACAGTACGATTATGTAATTATTGATTGTAATCCGTCACTTGGAGTTTTGCTGATGAACGCTCTCACAGCAAGCTCCGGTGTAATTATCCCGGTACAAGTACAGGACTTTGCCTTCGGCGGTTTAAAAACTCTTACAGGAGTTATTACACAGATACAGGAAACAATCAATCCTAATTTAAGAATTCTCGGTGTACTGCCGACAATGGTTGACCGCACAAACGCAAGTAAGCGTGTCATTGAGCAACTTGAAAGCATTTACAATAATGCTCTTTTTGACACTCAGATACACCGTGCCACACAGGCAGTCGAAAGCACTAAGCAGCACAAAGCATTATGCTTAATTAAAGGCAGTAAGCTCGGAGAGGAATACATAGCTTGTGCCGAAGAACTTACAAAAAGAATTGGTGCGTAATTTACGGAGGAACGACAATGACAGGCTTTAACTTTGGAGCAATGCTCTCGCAAAACAATCAAATAAAGCAAATACCGCTTGATATGCTTGTACCGTTTCACAATCATCAGTTTTCTCTTTACGACGGCGAACGCAGGGATGATATGGTTGAATCAATCCGCAAAAACGGAGTAATGACACCTATTGTTTGCAGACCAAATCCTGATGGAACAGATACATACGAAATCTTAATCGGTCATAACCGGTGGAATTGCTCTAAAATAGCAGGTCTTGAAACCATACCGGCCATTATTAAAGAGCAACTCACAGAAGAGGAAGCTCAAACTTATGTTGATGAAAGCAACCTTATTCAGAGAGGTTTCAATGACCTCAAAGTATCTGAACAGGCAAGAATTATTGCAAGACGATATTCTGAAATGTTTTCTCAGGGAAAGAGAAATGACATCATCAATGAAATTCGTGTGCTTAACGGCGAAGAAACTTCTTCCGGCAACAGCCGTGAAAAGGTTGCAGATGAGTACGGATTAAGTCGGAATACTATTGCAAGACTTGTGCGAATAAGCAAGTTATCTGACGGTATTCTCGGTTGGATTGATAAAGGTCAGCTTGCCGTCAGAGCAGGTGTAGAATTATCGTATTTATCGGCAGATGAGCAGTCGGAATTATTCGAGATTAACTCTGCTGACGATAATATGCTAATGAAAATATCAGAAGCTCAGGCAAGAGATTTAAGAATCTTGTCAGCTGACGGTGTACTTGATGGCGATGAAATGCTGAAAGTTTTATCCGCTAAAAAGAAAAAGCCCGATAAAAAGGTGTCTATCGCTCCAACACTCTACAAAAAATACTTTGCAGGTCTTAGCAATGAGGAAATCGCCGACACAGTTGCAGCAGCTCTTGATATGTTTTTCAAAAGCAAAGAAAAAGGCGATAACAATGACTAAAGCGGTATTATTTCAGAAAAGCGGTCAGCCGGTATTGTTTACCGATTATGCGGAATATGATACCGGTACAGGCTATATAGTTGCTGAAAACAAAGAAAAAGGAATCTGCTATATTTGCAGAATCCTTGATAAATCAGAAATATTAAATTACAATGACCGAATTTTACCCATTGTAATTAAGGAAAAAGGTCTGAAAGAAATATCCGTTATACTTGTAACGGATAAATACAGGAGCATAGCAGAAGCAGAACAACACTATCCCGAATTGTTAGGAGGAAATAATTATGACAGTTAATGCTTTTTTAGAATTTTTTAATTTTGAAAATTCTATTCAGAGTAGCGAAAAAATAAATTACGGCGAAATTGAAATACCAAAATATGCCCTTGAAGAAACAGTCGATGAACCGGGAAACAAGGAATTCAATTATTACAGCTATAATTCCGAAGAGAAAGCCTATGATATGAGAAGATTGTATTGGGATGAAGGCTTTTTCACACACTACCTTTATCATTTCCGTGCTTCTGAACTTTGCAAATTACTGAATAGCGGAAATTTATATAAACACATACTTGCCGAAACACGCAAAGCTAATAAGATAATTGATGACTGCGTAGCTTTGATGGCTCAGGACAATTCTGAATGTCAGCTTGCCCTAAAAAATAATGACACGGAACATTACAAAAAGTTGCTTAACAATCTCAGATTGATAGTAAGCGAAAGCGTTTATCGTAATATGGTTTTAGTTTTTTAATAAGGAGATGAAGAAATGTTAGTTATAATTAATTGTATTTTCGCTTTAATTTTCTTTTTTATATTTTTAATAATGTTACATTTAGAGCCGAGTTTTATTAAACTGGCAATTGTATTAACAACACTTCTGATTAATATAGTGTGTATAGCAACAATTATATCATCTTTTAAATACACAATTGATATTAAACTATCAGATGAAGTAAAAAGCAGCCAAAGTATTGTTAATTTTAAAGACAATCGTGATTTACAAGGTGGTTTTTTTATTGGGTGCGGCGAAGTAAATACTGAGCAATACTATTATTATTACTACAAAACTGATAAAGGTAGTTACAAAGCAAGCAAAATTAAGGCTGACGATTGCGAAATAATCTATACTAAGGATACTCCGCACATAGATACTATAGTAAAATCGGCTGACGAAAAAGCAACTGAAAATCCGCTTACTTTTGAACCTCTTTTGTCGCTCAGAATTTCAGGTACAGGAGAAAAGTATAAAATTTATATCCCTGAAGGCTCGATTACAACAGATTTTCAGGTTGATATAGAATGAGGTGAAAATAATATGTTATTTTTTGTGCTGACATTCATTTTTTTGCTTATATCAATATTACTCTCTATTTATGGCTTACTCTTTACATCCCCAAAATGGCTATCTACATTAGCTGTAACTTCAATAATTATGTTTGGAGTTTGCCTTGCGAGTACAATAGCATGTTGTATATACTCTCAAAGTATCACAAAAAATCTAAAATTGGAAAGTGTCATTGAAATCCAGCCAATCAAAAGCACTTATAATACCACATATTTTGTTGAAGACTCACACTATTATTGTTTCAATACAAAAAAAGATACCCTAAGAATAAACAAATCAACATGTAATATTAACTACACCGATACAAATGCTCGGATAGAGAAATATGTTAATAAACCGGACGAAAGCCAGCTTATACCAATATTTTATATTTCCTTTAATGATGAATATACTTTAGGTGATGAATACTATTACAAAATCTATGTACCTTACAGGGAATATTTGTTCAGATGAGGAGTGTAAGAAATGTTAGTTATAATTAATTGTATTCTCGCTTTAATTTTTCTTTTTGTATTAGACGAAGTAAAAAGCAGTCAAAATATTGTTAATTTTAAAGACAATCGTGATTTACAAGGTGATTTTTACAAAGCAAGCAAAATTAAGGCTGACGATTGCGAAATAATCTATACTAAGGATACTCCGCACATAGATACTATAGTAAAATCGGCTGACGAAAAAGCAACTGAAAATCCGCTTACTTTTGAACCTCTTTTGTCGCTCATAATTTCCGCCACAGGAGAAAAGTATAAAATTTATATCCCTGAAGGCTCGATTACAATAGAGTTTTCAGTCAATATGGAATAATGAAAGGAAAAACTCTATGAAGTTTGAAATAATTGCACTAAAATGCAATGCTTGCCGTATTTTACAAAAATCAAGGAGAATGTTTGTCTATGTTTTGGGAGAAGTTTCAATATCTATCAGAAATAAAAGGAATAAAACCCCATGCGGTTCTTAAAGAACTTGAAATTTCATCAGGTTCTGCGAACAACTGGAAAAAAGGAACTATCCCGAACGGAGAAATATTAAAGAAAATAGCAGATTACTTTGAGGTATCAATAGATTCGCTTCTTGATTTTGATGAAAATGTGTCTGTAAGACTTAGTAGTAAAAAATCTGTTTTAAAAAAACTTAGTGCCATTCCGCAAAGATTCAACAGTCTTAAAGCCGTTGTGGAAACCACCGATGAGCAAAAACTTGCCATTGCCAAATATGTGGGATGCCCAATATGGTGGCTTGTGAATGAGCAGGACATAAAATTTGAACCGAAAGACACTTCTCTTGAATCAGATAACAGCGTTTTATTTATGATTCTGGATATTATGGACGGTTGTGCTGACAACGATATTGACAAAGCAATGCAGATTCAGCTTTCCAGAGTGGTGTTATATCATCTAAATGAAAAAGGATTCGGAACGGAAAAGCTAACCATTCTTTCAGATATCGAACAGAAAAAACTTCATTTTATTCTTACTGGAGAGGAAAACAGGGATTCTTCTCTCAATTATGGTTTCAACTTTTCAGATCTCGTTTATCTGAAAAGCGTTACAGGGATCGATTACCCTTACTTGTTTGCTGGTATGTAAGAAAGTACACAAAACCCACGAAGTTTTTATGAGCTATATAATTTGAAAAAACAACAAAAAGGCAGATAACATCTTTTTTGATGCTATCTGCTTTTACTTTTGTCCTTGTTATGTTGTGATTGATTTTCTTGTTTGTGGGATATAATTTTTGCGTTTTGATTTATCTGCTTTCTTGATAGAGGAAATTTTGTTTTACATACATCATTCCACGACAATGATTTGCAATCCCACATTTTATTTGGAATTACTTCCTGTGCAAATGGGACTATAAATTCATACAAGTAATTGTAAACAGTATTAAAATCAGGTTTTCCTTCAATACCCTTTAATTTGTTGTATGCGTGTTCAATTTCAGCTTCTTTATTATGGAAAGCATCAAATGATTTTATTTCCCTTCCTGCTCTTTTGCAAATATCAGAAATGTCCTTAGAATACACTTCCACACATTTAGATAACAGGAAAACATCTAATACATCTTTGGCTCTGTTTTTATATATAGCTTCTCCCGACAAGACACAAATCTTATCAGCCAAAATTTCATTTGGAAGTACTCCTCTGATTTTAGTTTGTTCATAATAATAGGTTTTGCTGTCAATCAACGGCTTAATGTCTATATCCATAGTAATAAATTTTCTGCCTGTGTTTTTATCAATAACACTTATACCGGCAGATTGTTTTTCTCCGTATTGCCGTGACGCAACAGCTTTATAGCATCTTTGTAAATCGCCAAAACTGTTATTTAAAGAATCAACTAAATAGTCCATAGACGGGGGTTGACCAATCCAATTCGCATCAATATCTTTCGTGGTTCGTTGAACTGAGTTAAGACCGCTCTCGTTTAAAATCAATTTTGTTATTAGACCACCTTTGAATACGATTGGAATATCAGAAGTGGTTATTTGTCCGAGAATTTCGTACATTAGTTTTTCTTGTTCAGTCATATCAGTCCTCGCAATAATATTCAATTGCTATTTGCTTTACTTGGTTAAAAGTATTTAGGTTTTCAGGCTTAATTTTAAGATTATCAAAGGATTCATCATTTGCAAAATAATAATTACTCAATGCTTCAAGGAAAGCAAGCTCATCTATGTTATCATAATTAGCAAGCATATCGTTTATAGTTTGATTAACAGTAGTACACAAAACACCGTCAAAATTGAGATATTCAATGTTATCAAATGAATCAACAATGTGATATTCAATGTTATCAAATTGACCCTTGCTCTTTGCATATACCTGTATCTTAGATTCATTAACATAGCCATTAAATAGTTCCAAAAATTCAAGTGCGGAAACTCCGCACAGGATTAAATCCTTGCCTTGAACTACATCTTGCAGCCAGTCAACATTAGAGAGATACCTTGTACTTGTAATTGACATCATAAATATCACCACGCTTGCTTTCTTAAACAAATAATCTTTTTATTATTATATGCCAAAATCAGCAAAAATGCAAGGTATAAAGGCGAGAAAAGAAGCTGCTTAGAGGGCTCTAAACAGCTTCTTTAAAAATTAAATGAAAGGATATTTATTTGTTATAAAACTCGTGTCATACCGCTTAAAACAGTTTTAATTCACGGTTAATTATAACTCTTGACAGTTCCTTTTAGGTTCTGATTTCATAACTTCATTATTCTGTATTTGCTTTGATGATTTCTTTTTTCCAAGAATAAAATCCTTACCAAAATAATGAGTCTTTTTGGGTTTATCTACTTTGTGTTCTGACATATCAATGTTTAAGGCAGTTGTCAACTCATCAAGCCTTTTTGTACTGTTGTTAAGTTCATCCTCATACTCAAACGGCTTGTGAAGCATATTCTGTGCAGTCTTATAGTCAATATCAAGTTTATTGAGTTCCGATTTTTTATCGTTCAGAACATTTTCAACCTTAAAAAGCAAGTTCTCAATCTTTTTAAGATTTATAATACTTGATACGCCCAGTTCAACTGAATAAGTATAATTACCACGAAGAGTTGCGGTTATTTTATCAAGGAAATATCCGTCATTGATTACCTCAACACCAAAGTTGCCGAGTCCCCCTATGGCGATTCTCTTATTCTTGTTAGCATCCCCTTTGACCTGTGCTACAGCGTTGGTTAATGCTTTTGCAGCAACTTTTCTTGATTCATCATCTAGAAGTGAGTAAGCATCTTTTCCTATAGTAATCCCAACCCGATAACTTTCAGTTTTGACATCAAAAGGTATGTTTTTTACCGTTTCCATATCCTTGCTGATATTGCCTATATCAAGAAGTAATTTTTTGCGTTCTTCGGGATAAGCGTTCACCTTGTCCTCAAGTTCGTATCGTGTGCTGTTGTATTCAGACTTGAGTGCCTGCAATTCTTTTACTCTGTTTTCAAGAGTCAGCTTTTCACGGATACGCTCATCACCTGTACAAAGAGCCTTGATTTCAGAGTAAGTCAATGCAGCTTGGTCAACATCTGCACATTTTCTGCCGGGCTCTTTCGAGGTCATAATCTGACTTATAAACTTCTGCTTTTTCTCCAAAAGCTGATAGCTGTAGGCATCAAAAGTGCCTTTTGTTACATAACGATAAAGATGTACCTTATCGTTGATATTACCCTGTCGAACCATTCTTCCTCGTCTTTGTTCAAGGTCGGACGGTCGCCACGGAACATCTAAATCGTGCAGAGCAATGATCCTGTCCTGTACATTTGTGCCTGTTCCCATTTTACCCGTAGAGCCGAGTAAAATTCTCACTTCACCGCTTCTGACTTTTGCAAAAAGCTCAGACTTCTGGGTTTCACTTTTAGCGTTGTGAATATAAGCTATTTCGTCAGCCGATACACCTTTTGCAATCAGCTTATCTCTAATATCATCATACACACAAAACTTTCCTGACTCTTCAAGCGAGTCAAGTTCTGCCACACTTTTTGTATCGTCATCTTTATTGCCATCAGCAGATGAGTTTTTGCTCGGAACACCCAAATCACAAAATACAATCTGTGTCAGCTTTTTGTCGCTTGTTTTTTCGTAAATATCAAAAACATTATTGACACAAACATTAAGTTTTGTACCGGGATCATCTTCAAATGACGGATTGATAAGTCGAGGATCAAGACCGAGTTTTCTACCGTCACCGGTGATTTTTAACATATTGTCTGTTGATGGATCAACGGAACCGTTGTTGACCTCATCAGCTCTGTCTGATAATTCTTCAACAAGTTCAGTCTGTAATTCTGTAGGTTCAACATCAACAATGTGTAATTCACAGTCAGGCACTTTAAGGTTAAGAGTATCAGCCGTGCGGACATCTGCAATCGTTTTAAACATTGACATAAGTTCCGGTAAATTTGCATATTCTGCAATGCGTGTGCGTTCCTTGATTTTGTTGCCGGCAGGAGCAAGCTCATATTCTTTTTTCTGTACGCCAAATGTAGATACCCAGTTGTCAAAGTTTTGCATATTATTATGACTTGCAAGGAAATCATAGTTGAGATATCTCATCATTGTATGTAGTTCTGTTACACTGTTAGAGAGAGGAGTTCCTGTAGCAAATACAACACCCTTACCGCCGGTTTTTTCGTCAAGGTAACGGCACTTAGCGAATAACTCTGTCGCTCTCTGAGATGCCCTCGAAGAAATACCCGAAACATTTTGCAGTTTTGTTGTACAGAACAAATTCTTAAATTCGTGTGCTTCATCGACAAAGAGTTTATCAATACCGAGTTCCTCAAAGTACACCGTGTTGTCTTTTTTACTTGATTGTAATTTTTCAAGTTGTTGTTCAAGACTACGCTTAGTTCGTTCCATATCCTTGACTTTAAAAGAATTGCCTTCTTGGTATTTTAGTTCGGCAATACCGGCAACGATATTATCAATCTGCTCTTTGAAAATATTTTCCTGCCTTTCAGGTGATAACGGTAGCATTTTAAGTTGAGTATGACCGATGATAACCGCATCATAATTACCTGTCGCAATTTTGCTCATCAGTCTTTTACGATTTTCAGCCTTAAAATCATCTTTTGTTGCAACCAATATGTTTGCATTTGGATAGAGCTTCAAAAAGTCTGCTCCCACCTGTTCTGTCAGATGATTCGGTACAGCAAACAAGGATTTGTGGCACAAACCGAGCCGTTTACATTCCATAGCCGTTGCTATCATTTCAAAAGTTTTGCCGGCTCCGACTGAATGAGCAAACAGAGTGTTACCACCGTAAATAGCGTGAGCTATTGCATTTTTCTGATGTTCGTGCAGTTCAATATTTGAATTCATTCCCGGAAAAGTAAGGTGTGAGCCGTCATATTCTCGTGGTTTAATACAATTAAAAGTACGATTGTATGTATCAACTATATCGGACCGTCTTACGGGATCGCTAAACAGCCAGTTTTTGAACTCTCTGCGTATCTTATTCGCTTTCTGTTGAACGACCTGAGTTGCCGGCACATCAATTACTCGGATTGGTTTGTTATTCTTATCAAACATAATCCGTCCGTACTCGTCAAGCTTATCTTTGTATACCTTTGGTTCTGATAAATTAAGAGCTGCTTCAAGAATTTGATATCCCGAATAACCGCAAGCTCCGTATGTTTTTGTTACAGTTACGGATTTATCAGCTGATTTATGTGAAATAAACCATTTACCGGAATATTCAGAGTATTCTACAGATATTTTACTGTCCTTAAAAATGCCGTCAGAACGATTGAAAAGAGGTGTTTCAAACAACTTGTACATAAATTGCTCATAGTATTCTGGAGCAATCCAAGTAGCTCCGAGATTAACATCAATATCTCCTGCTTTAAGCGGAGTAGGTAATGCTGCTTTAAGAGCAGTAACATTAGCACTATAGATATTGTCAACAGCAGCATAGGATTCTGCTGTATCAAGTTTAGCATATATATCGCCTGATAGATATTCTGATGCGGTCTGATATGTATATTCATTATTTTCCGTATTCATAGGTATAGGATATATTTCACCGTTATTACGCAAACTTTCTTCAAGACTTGCTTTGTCAATATCGGTAAGATTACTCATATAATCAAAGTCAATATATCCTTTTTCGGCGATACAAACGGCAAGAGCTTCCGATGCAGTATCAATATGTTCAATCTGCGGTTTCGGAACATTTACACGCTGAGTGAAAATATCCGATTTTTTAATCAAGGTATTTTTATCATAGTCCTGCTCAAGAGATGCCACAAGCTGATACGCTCCGTCAAATCCGAGAATATTACGGTTGTATCTGCTATGTATAAGACCGTACTTATCATAAAAGTTGTCATAGATTGTGTTAAGCCTATGCTGTAACTGCTCGACTTCTGCGTCATTATTATCGTGCTGTTGTACCTCAAGCAGTTCTCTTAAAGTATCACGGATTTCCATAAACGCAGTAAGTCTGTCAATGTTTTTTGTTGTGTACTTTTTATCAAGTAAATCTTTAGCCGACACAGTAACTAATTCTCCTGCGGAATTGCTGCCGTAAAAATAAATCTCGTTGCCTGATTTATAGTAGCTCTGTGAACGAAGTTCTTCGGGTTTTGATATAACAGCTTCTGCTTTAGAAACAGGCGATATTACCTCTTTTGCCGGTGAATAGGTAAATGTAATATGTTTTACAGCTTCAGGCAACAGTTCTGATAATGGTCTACCGTCAGCAAACGGTACACACATTGTATCATCTGTTCGTCCGTAGAGCTTGTTGCCTTGAACAATATTACCGAGCACCATTTCAGGATGTTCAATAAAATAATTATTGATTGATAAACCGTTTTCGGTTGTTCCCACATTTACCCAAGAGGGTATATTTTCAAGTGGTGCAGAACGCTTTTGGAGAAAGATAATATCGGGAGTAACTTCCGTTCCTGCCGATTTAAAGGCGTTATTCGGCAATCTCACAGCACCTACCAAATCCGCTCTTTCGGCCAAAGTCTTGCGGAAAGAGCTGTCCTTTTTGTCAAGTGTACCTTTGGAAGTTACAAAAGCAACAATGCCGCCGTCACGCACTTTATCAAGTGATTTCAAAAAGAAATAATCGTGAATTTTTAGATGTTCTGAGTTATATTTAGAATCATTAACGCTGAAATCGCCGAAAGGAATATTTCCGATTGCAACATCAAAACTGTTGTCATTGAAACGAGTATTCTCAAAGCCGTCAATCGTAATGTCAGCTTGCGGATACAGCTTTTGAGCTATTCTGCCTGACAGGCTGTCTTTTTCAACACCGTACAAATTCACCTTATCACGAAGCTCTTCGGGAAGTCTGCCGAAAAAGTTTCCTACGCCCATTGCAGGCTCAAGTATGTTGCCGTCCTCAAATCCTGCGTTACGAATGACCTCATATATACTGTCAACGATTGCTGTATCTGTGTAGAATGAATCAAGCACAGTTGACCGGGCTGCGGTATATTCTTCATCCGTAAGCAAACCCTTGAGTTCAGAATACTCATTTTTCCATTTATCATTATCAGACTCAAAAGCATTGGCAAGACCGCCCCAACCGCTGTAAAGGGACAACTGACCTTGTTCTTCAGGTGTAGCCGCTCTGTTTTCTGCTTCCGTTTGCTTTAAAATCTTAATGGCAGCAATGTTATTTTGAAACTTTGTTTTTGCTCCCGTGACAGCTTCTCTGTCCTCAATTACATAGTTTTTGGCTTTTTCATCATTTACGCTTGTTTCGGTCTGTTCGGAGCTTTCGACCATATCAAACAATGTAGGCGGTTCAGCTTTATTAACTACGGTAACTTCAGCTTTTTCTGCTCTTGACGGTGCGGCATTTTCAACCTCCACGGCAAGCTCGTCAACGCTCTGTAATTTTTCATCGCTCCTGACTTCTCTTTCTTTGCTTTCCGTTATCGGTAAATCTGCGGCTTTCTCATTTTCACCTTTATCAAGCTTTATATCGGCTTCGAGTATTTTTACAACACCTGAATACTGCGGATACTGCTTTAAGAAATCAATAACTCCACCGTCACCATCGCCAATAGCCTGCCTGAATGTATGAGTTGTTCCGTTTGGCATATTAACAATAAATTTTGTCTTTTCATAACCAAGATGAATATTGTCAAGTTCACCGTTACGGTAAGCTTCGGCTACCGCATTTTCACTGCCGTATTCTTCAATTTCAAGCTGTCTTTGCTCAACCCATTCGTCATCGGCATTTTTCATAAGTGTGTCAAATTCAGAAACCGAGTATGTTTTGCCATTCTCAAATACCGGACTTTCACTCCAATCACAAGTAATTGTCGGACGAATATTTCCCTGTTCAGGCTCGTTTACCGGGACGGCTTCACTCTCCGAATTAAATTGATTAACAATTTCTTCTGAGCTGACTTTCAGAGCACCGGCATAGTTCCTTACCTTGATGTCAAAATTGTTCTGATAAAAATTACGCTCGGCATCGGTTTCTGCGTCAGCCATAACCTGTTGAATAAATGGATCACTGTTCAGCTTATCTTCATCGACAAGCTCACCGTTGACTATCCCTGCGTCCTCAAGCTGCTGACGAATAACTGCGGGATCTACGTCGTCAAGCTCGTCGTGTTCCTCATAAAACGGTGCAAGCTCCTCATCGGAAAGGTACACAAGGTCATCGAACGATAAAGAGTGCAGACAGTTATCAATCATATCTTTAAGGTCGGCATATGTTTCTTCTTTGAATAATTTGTCATCAACATAAGTTTCAAGCCTATAGTCAACAAGATTTACAACAGCTTCAACAGTATGCTTGCTGTCTTCTGTTGTTGTGTATGCCACTCCGACTTTTTTTAAGTCTGAAAAATCCGCTTCCGAATCAAATTCATCCTGACAGTATGAATTGATAAGTTGTTTTGCATATATAATAGTTGAATCACGAACAATATTGTCAATTGTAGCGTGAGTATATACATCGAAATCAATTTGATTATTGTGTAACATGTTTTTTAATTCGTTATCAATTGCAATGCTTTGTTCAAGATTATGTATTCGTCCCTCTTTTTCAAACACTGATGTATCACGCTCAACAAAATAATTAAAATTGTTATAAAGACCATAAAGTTTGTTCACACTATCAGAATATGCCGAATACACTTCGGTGTTTTTATCTTCATTAAGATAAGTGTTGTTAAGTAAAATTGGTGAGTCAGTAACTATAAAATCAACTTTACCGTACAAACGATTGATACGCTTCATCTGCTCGTTAAGAATTGCAAATTGATGTTCATAATGTCCGTCAAGCATAATAAGATTGTTGTCATATACAAGCTCTTTGGCATATTCCTGTACATATTCCGTAACAAATCCTTGCTTTTTCAATTTTTCGGCTACTTCAAGACAAGATGTTGTTTTTCCTGCACCCGGTCCGGCAAAAGCATTGATAACAATAGTATTTTTATCCGAATTATTGCTTGTGATTTCTTTTTGTTCAGATATGAGTGTATCAAACTTAGCTACATCAAAACTTTCAGGTTCAATAAGTTCGCCTGATTTTATCATTTCGGCAGTAGCAACATCTGCAATCAATTTTTGTGTGTCCGTAGTTAATCCCTCTGCAATTTGCTCACCAGAGTAAAAATAATTTAGAGATTCTCGGAAAAATTTACTGCCTACATCGGACAGAGTTTGATTTCCGGTGATTTCTACATATCGCCAAAATCGCTCGGAATCATTTGTAAAATCTCGGTTTCCTCGCCAAGCAACATTATAGTTTATATCAGTGCTTACGAACTGACCGCCTGTTTCGCTATCCGGATTGAAATACATAACCGTAAAATGATTTGCCGAGGGGTTATGAAAAATTAGATTTTTGCTTAAAAAATCATAATCGGGAATTTCGGGAGTGTATGTACCACCTTCGATTTGCCCTTCAATATCCGTGCGTGTAGTACCTTTAATATCTGCAATGAGATTGATTAAATCTTCATACGAGCCGTTCTTGTATGCTGTAAAGAAGTTTTGCATTTCATCAATTGAAAAAGTGTAATCAAGCAAGTTGATTACAGAATCACTCATACCGTAAGCTACCATATCTCTTATAATGTCAAGCTGAGCGTTTGAGTAACCACGATTTTCGGTCAACCTTGCTGTAATATTATCATTAGCAAAATGCTGTTTTAAATCAGTGAATTTTGATATATCTGCAAAAATTAAAGATGTACCCGAAAATTTTCGGTATGTATCAACATAGTTTTTGGCAAGTGCTGAAATTTGAGTTTCGTTAAAATCTGTGCAGTCAGAGAAGAGCGAAAGAAGGGTATCAGTCAAAGTATCATCATTTCGGTCATTAACAAAACTGATAGCTGATTCAAGTGCTGAAAGTTGTAATTCGTTAAAGTGTAATTCGGATATTTTTTCATCAACCGACTTTACTTCTTCCTGTAAATCATTTTCAGATTTTGACATAAATGATGTTCGTTGTTCTTTAAGTTCAGCAGATATTTTATTCAAGGTATCAGCATATTGCTTGTCAACAGTAATAGTTGTTGTTTTACCGTAAATTCTACCTGAGAAAAGGATACCTTGCTCAGTAAGTCTTTGACCGATTTTATAGGCAAAATCGGTATTGTACTTACGGTACAATTTGTCCTCGATAGAATCATAGGTTGTAGTTCCTATGATGTTGTTGGTTTTATAAATTTTCGAGTTACAATCAATTACAGCCTGATAATCAATATCCAATTTATCAATATTAGTTGCAGTGGCTCTGCCAATGGCAATATGTGCTTTACCGTTAAAAATATAAGCACAATAATTAAGACCTGAATTTTCAAGTTTCTGACATATGTTATCAAGGCTATCTTCATTCGCAATGATGACTTTTTTATATTTGTTCGGAGTGTTGCTGTTCCATATTTTGTTTCCGTATAATTCAATCATTTATTTTATTCACCTCTTAAAAAAAGACCTGTGCCTGAATGGCACAGGTCTAAAATAGCTTTATAATTCTTGTCCCTGAGTTTTGTTTTTGTCTTTCGTTTGTTGCTCATTATGAGCAATAGTGTTTGCATTTTGCTTAATTTGATTTCGTGACAAAGGTGCTGTCCTGCGTTCAGACTTCTTTTCAGACTCAGATTCCTTGAGTTTGTCATATTCCTGTTGCTTGTTACCGTTGTTAATAATACCGTCAATGCTGTCATAATCATCTTCAACAGACATTTCAGCATTTTTAAGATAATTTTCTTCGGTAATAACTTTTGCAGTTGAATTAACGATAGTATCTGCCTGCTCTTTGAGAGCCTGTGAGTTGTTCGTAAACTCATCAACAATATTCTGACAGCTCTTGTTGATGATATTATCAGCTTCTTTATCGGGCATTGCTTTGACTGCATCAAACTTTGCAGACCACTCGTCAAGTGCCTTGAGCTTTCGCATTAACTTTTCTTTTTTTGTTGTGAGCTTGTTAATCTGCTTTTGTAGTTTGAGCTTTTCAGACATATAATGAGTTTGACTGTACGCTTTTAGAGCACTGTCAAGTTTATTTTGAGTAGCATCAAATTTTTCTGAGGTCGTTCGCATCGACATCATTCGATACTCTTGAATCCCCTTAACAAAATTTTCTTTGCGTCCGTCAGGTGACTTCATATTGTCGAGAAATTTGTTGATTTTAATGCAGAAATCAGCACGGCTTTGATGTTTCTGAATTTTATTTTCATTGGATTTGATATTCAGTTTGTGGGCAGAAATTTTCTCGTTAATACTGACTATCTTTTGCCGTCTTTCTGTTGCCAAGAGCGAAAGAGCAGTATATACAGGTTTTGGCACAATATCTTTCAAGGATTCAATCGTAGATACAAACTCTGCATTTCGGGACTTTTTTATACTGAGCTTTTCAATTTTTGCATTGAACTTATCATTTTTGCTGTTAAGCTCATCAATTTTGCGATTGCATTTGTCATAAAGGGTAGCAAAAATCGGAATAGAAAATTCTGTGTCTTTTGATGTTTCGGTTACAATCGGTTCAGTCGGAACAGATTGTAAATTTTCTTTTTTTACACCGACACTTTTGGACTTTTTTTTATTAATAGTGTCAAAATTTTTGCTTTCTGTGTTTTCTTTTTCCTTAACCGGTTCATAATGATTTATGTACAGTTCTGACCCCCTGACTGTTTCGGCAAGATTATCATCTTTGTCATAAAGCATATATTTACTCTCATCATCCAATGATGTGAGTATGGTTTTGCCTTCGTTGATTTCATCAACATCGTCTTTTTTAATCCAAAGATAACGAATATCCTCCCCGAAAGTACCGGGAACTCTTGTTTTATACTCGAATTCGTTATCATCATAGACAAGTGATGATTTGTCTATTGTAATATCAGGCATTATTTTTCCTCCTTTTTCTGACAGCAAATGTAGCAATAACAGCTGTTATTGCTATTGCAATTATTGCCAGTAGAATAAAATCAAAACTTCTGTTATTAGTTTCTGCTTTTATGGCAGTATCGGGCGAAGCGGTTTCAGATACCCTTTCGGCTGTCACAATAAGTCTGTGGCTGTTGATGCCATAAGGATAACAAGTTATAAGGCTTAATAGGTCTTTTTCTTCGTCAACTGACAGTAACGATATGTTGTCGGGCTTAACAATGTTTTTTGCCGTAACAGCATAAGTAAGTGTTTCATCAAGGACGGATACCTTGATTTCATCACCAATTTCAAGCTCGTTGAGGTTATCAAAAAATACCTGCGTAGGATAACCCGTATGTGCAGACAAGACAGAATGATTGCCCACACCTCCAATCGGAAACGCTGTATTTGGCAGATGAGCAACACCTTTTTCAAGCACTTTATCCTCATCCCCGTGGTAAATAGGCAGTTTTACATTGATTTTTGAAATATCAATGTAGCCTATAAGACCGTCACCAAAATTGAGAATATCGTCATATCCGTCAATCACGCTGTCTACATCATAAGTAAAGCCATTGACAAGCTCTGACAAATTGTTGTTATATTCAGCAGCAGCCGACAAGTACTGTGACCTGTCGGCTGCTGAAATGCTGTCAAGAGATGCGGCATAATTGTTAATTGTGGATGCGGCGAAAAAACTATTGACAGCATTTGATACAGAAGGGTACAGCACAAAGCAGAGTGATGCAGTCATAAAAATTATTCCTATTATCAAGGTGCATTTGCTTCTGCATTTTTTCAATGTGCTGTACTCCTTTCTGTTTAATGTGAAATTACTTGTTTGTAGCTTTTACTCTTCTGCGAATGAACAATGTTGTAATACCGCCGAGTGCAAATGCTGTGCCGAGAATGTAGAACATAATTGTACCTGCACCACCGGTCTGTGGTACAACAACCTTTGTATCCTTAACATCAACGCTTGCTGTGCCGTCTGTTGGGCAGTTTGTGATGTACGAACCGTCAAGAAATGTTGCACCGTATGTAACATCAATTGTCACAGGAATAACCTTACCGTAGATGTTGTATCCCGTTGGGGCTTTTGTTTCGACAATATAATATTTACCGCTTGCAAGTTTGATTTTTTCTTTACTTGTGTTGTAGTAAGTAACCTTGCCGGTCTTGTCGGATACACCGCTTGCAATGGCATTTGTAAGAGCAGTTGCGTCCTCTTCTGTCTTGAAAAGGCTGAATTCTGCACCTTCGAGAGCCTTTCCGTCTGTATCTGTCTTGTTTGTTGTTACTGCAAAGGTGTAAACATAAACTGTATTGCCATTTACCTCTGATTCAACACCGTTCTTGTTAGAATAAACGAGCTTTGTTTCTGTATTTGGGTTGCCTGTCTTTCCTGCTACAGCGTACTTATTTAGCTTTGCTGAATAAGTTACAGATGTATAAGTAACACCCTCTGCATAAAAGTCATTTTTCTGAAGGTAAGCGTTTGCAATTGATACATTAAAAGTTGTAGCCTTTCCGTCAACTTCTGATGTTACATTGAGAGCATAATCAGTTGAAGCAAGGTCAGCAACCTTACCGCCCTGTGCGTTGAGAAGTGCAACCTTTACGCTGTCTTTATCAAGAGTAAGACCGGCTGACATTTCATCATATACGGTATATGATTTAAGTTTCATTTCGCTTGAACCGGCAGTCGATGACTTGATTTCAAAATTTACTGTGTCACCAAGGCTTACATCGGTAAAATTAACATTATCCTTTGTGCTGTTAGTGATAGTCTTGCCTGTTACAACATCACCGTCATTTACCTTTGTTGCAAGGTCAATATCATTGATACTGTAAACCCAACCGTTATTGTAGTATGGGAGCGATACAACAGAGTTTGTAACACTTCTTACACCGGCAGGAAAGTTCGTAGCCTTAATGTAGTACAAACCCTGAACAAGGCTTGAAAAAGTCTTTTTTACAGATGTTGCCGAAGTAGTAAATGTGCCAACGGTTGAAGCAGTTGACGGGATTGAAGAAAGACCGTCAAGAGCTGAGAGAACATTCGATGTCTTACCGCTTAAAATCTCGTCAGAGATTGAAGGAATAAGTGAATCATAGCCTGTCTTGTATGGATTTTCGGTTGTTTTGAGTTCTGCAACCTTGTACACCGTAAAGGTGTAACCCGGCTTTGAACAATTGAGCGTGAATGAAACCTTCTTTGTTTCATCAAGAGCATTTGCGTTGGTTGCAGCACTTGCAAATGGGATTGCAGTTAATACCATCATTACTGCAAGCACCATAGCTGTCATAATTCGTGTGATTTTCTTTTTCATTTTTGATTGTCCTTTCGTGATTTTTTATATTTCTTGCTACCGTGTTTACGGTAGTCATAGATGAAAATTATAGCCATTGCTCCGAGTGCCACGGCAACGAAGTAAAACGGAGCAATTCCACCGCCGCCTGTTTGAGATAATACGGATTTATTGTCGGCAACGGTTAAAGACATGTTAAGTGTGTTTTCATTGTCGGCTGAAATTGTAAATTCAACCTTTTTACCGTATGGCATATAGCCTGACGGAGTTACAGACTCAACAAAATAGTAATCTCCTACCGGCAGTTTACGGATTAACAGAGTGCCGTTTGTTGCCATACAGTCAGTTGCAGATTCAGATTCAGAGAGGTACATATAACTACCTGTGCCGTTTTGAATGCATCTGACGGGTGTGTCATCTGACTTGTAGAGTTGCCAACATGATCCGGTAAGAGCCTTTGTGCCGTCTGTTTTTGTCAGCTTAACAGAGCCTGTTTTCAGCGTGTTTTTGATATTTGCAAAAACTACGGTATCTGAATTAAGCGTAACTGTTACGCTTTTTGGCTTGTTGTACTTATACGGTAAAGAATAAGTACCATCCTCGTTAAGCTCACCGAGTTCGGTTACTTTATATTTAAGCAATTCGTCATTGCTGTTATAAATCGGCAAATCTGAGATTTCAGGACTTAAACCTTCAAGGTCGGTGTTTACTTTTTCGTTAAACCCTGTTTCAGCACAGCTTATTTCAAAATACAAACCGTCCACAACATCATCTTCAGATGTTTTTTGAACCTGTAACGAACCTGTTTTTACGGTGTTCACACAATCATATGTATAGTTGTTTTCATCGGTATCATAGATTGTAAATTCAACTGCATCTTTCAGTTCATAACGGCTCGGAAACTTGTATGTTCCGTCTGACTGTTTGATGCCGATTTCGGTCAGTCTGTAGGTAATTTGAAAACCGTTTTGATTGAATACATATGGCAGAATTCCGTCAATTGTATTACCGTTGACATCATAGAACTGCTCATTGTCTGTACTTGCTTTACCGTTTTTGTCGGTAGTCAAAACGATACTTGTAATCTCGTTGCCGGCTGCATCATAAGCCATCGGGGTAGGGATAAGGTCATCACCGAATTCTCGTTCATCGTCAAAAGACTCAAGCTTAAAACTCAAACCCTCGATAACTCCGTCCTCGGAAGTCTTATTGATGTTAATCCTTCCTGTTGCAGGAGCATTGTACACGAAATAATTAAGAGTAGATGTTGTTCCGTATTTGTTGGCAGTCTTAAACTCTGATTCAGCCTTTTCAAGGTAATTGTCAGGGAAATAATAACTGCTTCCGCCGAGAAAACCTTTTTCTACAACTTTATATTTTATAGGGATACAAATTGCTGAGTTTGGAACGGTTAAACAGCTTTTGAGTTTATAACCGTATCTGTTGTAATAGTTAGCTGTTCCGCTTGAATCTGTGACTATAGACCCGTAGTATTTACCGTTTTCGTCCTGTACCTCAAACCAAACTCCAGACACTTTACCGTTGTATGAGGTCTTTTTAACAGTTAAATCTGTTTCAGAAACTGTATTCTGAAAATTAAATGTAACCGTTTTGCTCTCGTCAAGTGTAAATGACTTACCGTTAGCGTTGGATTTTGCTTCTGATGATTTGCCATAGTAGTATCTTGAATAAGCATTCTCACAATTGCTGAACACGGCATTTGAAACACCCTCATAGTAAGAGCCTTTGTAGCTGATTGCATTTTCTTTCTTTATCGTCCAAGTGTAACCGCCATAGCTGTGAGCACCCAAAGTAGTCTTAAAGCCAAGCTCTTTGACGGTATAGGTTATCTTGTTGCCTTTATCGTCATAAACCCTCAAACCTTTAACAGTTGCTTCACCGTTTTTATCGGTTGAAACTGCGTTGTACTCGTTGCCGAGGTTATCTGATATTGCAAACCACAGATTTGAAACAATACCGTCTGTTGATGACTTCTTGATTTTGAGGTCAGCTTTTATGGCATCTTCATAAATCGTCTGAATAACGGCTGTATCGACTGTAGCGTTATCCACTGTGGCAATTACGGGATAAACAGTTTCGTCAAGCTCATAGCCTGTCGGTGCGGTTATTTCTTTGATGTAATATGTTTTGCCGACATCTACTGATTTTGCAAAAGTACCCTTGCCGTCAGCATTTGTTGTGAGCTTGTCATACAAGCTTGCACAAGCTGAATCAGAGTACAAGCCATATACAGCATTTGCAACACCTATACCTGACTGATTAAGCTTGTTAATGCCCACATATGCCTTTGCAGGCATTTCATTAATCGGTACATTGATAGGGGTGTTTGTGTCTTTTGCTATCTCTGCAATTTCTTCACTAATGTGTCTGTAAAATACAACATCACTTAGCGAATACCCTTCGGGAGCTTTTACTTCTCGAATGACAACTGTACCAATTGGGATAGCAGGTACTGGGTTTTCAGCCGAAGTATAGTAAAAGTCATCTGAACTGTACTCCGAAGCAAGATATTTTTTGTTCAGGTCACAATATCCATCTTCATCAGTCTGAATATACCAAGTACGCTTTAAGTTTTTACTATCTAAAGCAGGAGCAGTTTCGTTTGCTTTGACATCGTAGTCCTTGTCAATTTCCTGTGCGTAATATTCAATACTGAAAACTGCACCGCCAAGACCTTGACTTGTTGTTTCGCCTGTTACTGCGTTTTTCTTTTGGAGAATAATGCCGACAGGGTCATTTACGGGGTCGTCAGTACAGCTAAAGCTATAAATTTTTGTACCGTCTGCGGCTTTTTTGCCTGAATTCACAAATGTATAAACAGTTTCATCAAGCTCATAGCCTTTTGGTGCTTTGGTTTCTTTTGCATAGTAAGAAGCTGATGCGTCAACATATTTACTGTAACTGCCGTAACCGCTTGCATTTGTTGTAATACTGCCGATTTTTTGGGTACAAGCTTTGTCTGTGTATATGCCATACTCAGCTCCCGACAAGCTGTAACAACCGTTGCCGGCTGTAAGCTCTTTGTTTGATGATGATTTGTGAAGTTGCAGCTTGACAACATCCGGAAATGTCAACTTAACATATCCGTCTTTAACTGTATAATTAGAACCCTGAGCAAAAGTCTGATATGATGCATAGTCATTACTTGTAATTAAATACAAACTGTTTTTGCTCTTGATTCCATGTTCCTTCAAAAAAGAATTTTTCATTGTCACATTAACTGTCGTACCAAGATTTTTAGAACAGGTAAATGTTATCTTTTTACCGCTTACGCTGACCTTAACATTTGAATTGCTGACGATTACATCGGATGCTTTAGTTACTGAAGCGGTACCGTTCTTATCAGTCAAAGTGATTGAATACTGTCCGTTTGATTGATTATATGACATTTGATACGACTTCGCAGAACTGAGTGATGATGCTGTATATGACGGATTACGCACCGACCTTTTGCACCAAGACACCATATTGTCATATGCTGTTGTAACATTTGCTACAGTAGTTTCAGCTGAGCTTGTCGCAGTCATTGTATTAGCAGGAGTCAGCAACGGTTTTCCGGATACGGCATCAAAGGTTGAAGCGTTACGCTTGCCTGCAACAATCTCAAAAATCAAGAGCTGCGTTGCATAGTAGTAATGAACCTTCTCTTTCTTTGCAGCTTCAAATCCGCCAAAGCCCCAAGCAAGTATCAGATTAACTGCATTTTGCTGTGCAGTAGTTAGCTGTTTCCAAGCTGCTGATTGAGATGTACTTTTTACAGTAGCAGAACCTGTTAATTCAGATGCTTTATCCGGTTCAATACAGTACGCTCTCTGTGTGTAGTCTGAAAAATTCAAGGTTTTTCCGGATGGAGCAAAAAAGTGCACCTTGAAATTTTCCCAACCTTCATAATGCTGACTGTGCTTTTTTCCGTTTGCGTCTGTATAAGTATATTCAGCTGTTTTCTTGTATATAAAACCTTTGCCGTCTGCTCCACGATTGCCTTTAACCGAGGCAGCACTTACGGAAAACGAACCAACAGACAATGAGCCGATAATTACAGTCAAGCATAAGAAAACCGACAATATTTTTTTAATTAACTTCATTCAAATTTTTCTCTCCTTTCAACTAAATATTTAAATATTGAAAAAGAAAAACTACTGTATTCTTTTGGGTGATGCACGAATCATATTTACCTCCGTAAATTTATATTATTAACCACCTTAGTGGGGATTGTAGGGATGCATCGGACAAGTTAATGCCCGATGCAAAAGAAGAATAACAATGAAAACTTAAAAAGTCTTGCTGTCAAGTGAATAGTGAGAATCATAAAACAGAAAGTTGTAATCAACTTCCAATGTTTTCGCTAATTCTCTGATATATGCAAAAGTCGGTTCATAATTATCGTTTTCCCATTTGGTATAGGCTGACCGTTCTATATGCACGGCTTCTGCAACTTGTTTCTGTGTCATATGCTTGTTTTTTCGAGCAATAAGCAACTGCTTTCCAAACGACAATTATTTCACCTTCTCAAAAAGTTGTTATCAATTTAAAATGTTAAGGTCATATATGTAGTTAAGGTCAACGGCTGTTGATATGCCGTTGATTCTGCCGGTTTCAGAATACTGCCACACATCACAAGTGATTGACGGCTTAATATACCATTCTGCGTTCCAAATAGAAATGCCGTTATTTTTTAAGGTTGTGCGATTGAGCAGATAGTCATAAACGCTTGCAGAGGAATACACACCCGATTTAAAGCCGTTGTTTTTGAGTTTCTTACAGAAATTGACTGCCATTTTTGTATAATTGCTGTTGCTTGTATTCATAGCCGGTTGGTATTCCATATCGTAGTAAACAGGAAGTTCAAACTTTTTACCTTTGATACAACTAAGGCAAGCATCTGCTTCTGCTGTTGCCGTTGACGGTGACATAGCATAACTGAACCAATATGCTCCGACTTTAAGACCGGCGGCTTTGGCGTTTTTGTAGTTTATTTCAAACATATTGTCTTTTTGGCTTTTTTCTTTACCGTAGCCGGCACGGATAATCACATAATTATATCCTGCCGACTTAACCTTATTGAAATCTATGCTTCCCTGCCAAGTCGATACATCCAAGCATTTTACAGCCGACCCCGAAACTGTTATTTTGCATTTAGCAGTTTTTCCGTTATAGGTCTTATATGTAATAGTTGCAGTACCCTGCGATTTTGCGGAAATTTTACCGCTTGAATTAACGGTTGCAACATATGTATTACTGCTTGTCCAAGTATTTCGGTAACTGTAAGCATTACTGTTATATGCAGCTGTCAGCGTTTGACTTTGCCCTACTTTGAGAGTTGATGATGAGTGATTTAAAGATACGCTTGACGGAGCCGACTTGACAGTTACTTTACAAATTGCTTCTTTGCCATTGTTTAGCTTGCATCTTACAGTTGTTGTTCCTGCTGTTTTGGCTGTTATAAGACCGCCTGACTTTTGGACGGGAGCAATTGCGGTGTTATTCGAGTAATAAAGTCTATAGTAGGCTGCTGTATTGTTCGGAATACTGCTGTTTAAATCAAATTGTTCGCCGACACCGAGAGTCAGATTTGATTTATTGAGCATGATACTGTCTGCAAGTTTTTTAACTGTTACGGTACAGCTTGCAGTCTTGCCGTTATATGTCTGTGCTGTGATTGTAGCTGTTCCTGTTCCGAAAGCAGTTATTTTACCGTTACTGTCAATACCTGCAACCTTACTGTTGTCAGTTGTAAACGACACCTGTGACAGCGTTCCGTTTTCAACCGTAGTTTTTAATGTGTAGGTTTCAGTTGTGCCAAGTGTGATACTTGACTTGTCAAGTTTTACACTTTTAGGTACAGTAGTAGGCTTTGGAACAGTTGTAGGTTCTGTAACTGCTTCCGTTGTAGGCTCTGTTGTTGATTCTGCTGTTGTCGGTTGTTCTTCTGTTGGCTCTTTAATCAGACCTACGATAATCTTCTGTACAAGTGTTGAATCAACAACGGTAATCACACCGTCTTTATTAAGGTCATACAGCTTAATTTGTTTTTCATCAAATGTTGTCATACCTACAACATTCTTCTGAATAAGCGTTGCATCTTCAATCGAAAACTTTTGCTCTGTACTTACTGCTCCTGCACCGAAAGCACAAAGGCTCACAAGAGTAGTGGCAGTAAGTAAGCCCGAAATAATCTTCTTTTTTATCTTCATAACTTCCTCCTAAAAAAAGGTCTCTATATATATTCCGCAAAATTTGCGGTTTGTCACCCTAAAAATCAAAAAATTTTAAAAGTTTTAAAATTATTCTCAAAAAGAAAAAATGCTCCGTTCAGGAGCATAAAAAGAGCATAAAAAAACAGAGCCGTAGCTCTGTCTGAAATTTGTTATGTAATTTTACAAAAAATAAAGGGACGGAAAAACCGCCCCTTTACACATTAAGGTTTCTAATTTTATAAACAGAAAAAATCAAGTGCGAAATCGCTCAAATTGTCACCGATATTTTCTAAGAAGTCTGCAATTGAATCGCCCAAATTAAACAGAATGTTAAATCCCATAGCAAACAGCCATAATATGCCGATTACAACGCAGCCTTCAAGTAATTGAAATGAGCCTTGCTGTATCCATCCCACAACAACTATAGTTCCGCAGATAGCAAATATTGTAGTGAAAAAACCAACTATCAAATGAATGACTCCGCAAAAATCGGCAATGAAGGTTAATATGTAGGCTAATATGTAAAGTATGCCTTTTAATAGGTAAGCAATAATCAGAAATATTAGTTTTAAGGGGAATAACAGTATTTTTTTCATATTGTTCACCTCTCGTTAAAATCAATTATACTCAACTTTACCGCATTCTGTACACTTTCTGCCGACAACTTCGGTTTTTGTTTCATAGTGAAACTTTTCAGGGACAGTTACCGTCTTTGTGCCAACTTGAATATCTCGCCACTCATTGTGATAGTTACTGTTACATTCAAAAATGTGTTCAAGATTGTCTGTAATATCCGCACCGCATCTATTACAAATAGTTCTATCGTGTTTCTCGTAAATTGGCTCTTCATAAGTGTAAGCTTTCTTATCCACAACCTTTACTTGTGTTTCTTTAGTTACATTTTGCCAAGTGTGAGTATGCTCTTCGGAAAACATTTCAACTTTACCGCAAACCGTACACTTTCTGCCGACTACTTCGGTTTTTGTTTCATAGTGAAACTTTTCAGGGACAGTTACCGTCTTTGTGCCAACTTGAACATTTACCCATACATTGTGATAAGATACTGGTTCTCCGTTCAGTGCGTGCTGTTTATTATGTTCGCTGCAATTATCAGTAATATCAGCTCCGCAAACCTTACAAATAGTTCTATCGTGTTTCTCGTAAACCGGCTCTTCGTAGGTATAGGCTTCCTTATCCACAACCTTTACTTGTGTTTCTTTGGTAATATTCTGCCAAGTGTGGGTATGCTCCGCAGGAGCTGATAAAGTAGTTACGGTAAAGCCCTTTGAATTATATCCGCTTGTGAATTTGTTTGCTGATGAATTGATACATCTCACGGTGTATGTATATTCTGTATCGGCATAAAGGTTTGTGTCCGTGAATGTGGTACTTGTTGTATCAAACAACCTTGTCCAACCTTTTTCGCCCCTGCGATATACACGATACTTTTCGGCACCGTTCACTTTGTCCCAATTTAAATTTACACTGTTATATGTTGCCTCAGTTTTTGAAATCTTAGGAGCAGATACATATTTAATTGACTTGCCTGTGCTGTTGTAACCGCTTGTGAATTTGTTCTTGCTCTTATTAAGACATCTGACTGTGTAGGTGTAATTTTTGCCTGATGAAACATCCTTATCAATATATGAGGTTGAAGTTGTGTCGACCATTCGTGTCCAACCTTTACGGCCCTTGTAGTAAACTCTGTACTGCTCTGCACCGTTTGATTTGTTCCAACTGATTTTTA
>ERZ1023972.43-NODE-43-length-52298-cov-11.151006_pt1 | contig 52298 bp, 46 predicted proteins | sample MGYA00380431_ERZ1023972 | MGnify/ENA primary metagenome ERZ1023972 (study PRJEB33179, sample SAMN07449053) | human gut metagenome | biome: Human-gut; feature: Human associated habitat; material: Faeces | host: Homo sapiens | place: India:Kasaragod | collected... | reverse complement strand
GACTTTGATCGATGAATGGTTTTTAGCAAAGCTTTTGCATCTGTGCGACCTCGAAAAACGGCTGAAGACAGAGCCGCTCACGCATGATTTTCTGCGGGAATTAAAGAGAAACGGTTTTCCGGATAAAACGATTGCACGCCTGTCCGGCAACTCTACTTTCCCCCACCTTCCGTATTCCTATAAGATGGTCGATACCTGCGGCGCGGAGTTTGCGGCAGAAACCCCCTACTTCTACTCCACCACTGACGAGGAGGACGAGGCTTCCGCTTTTATCGCGGAACACAGCTCCAAAAAGCCCGTCGTCATCGTCTTTGGCTCCGGTCCGATCCGGATCGGTCAGGGAATCGAATTCGACTACGCCTCCGTTCACTGTGTCTGGGCATTAAAGGATGCCGGGTATGAGGTTGTTATCGTCAATAACAACCCGGAAACCGTTTCCACCGATTTCAATACAGCAGACCGCCTGTACTTTGAACCCCTGACTCCGGAAGATGTCGGAGACATCATCCGTGTGGAAAATCCGGTCGGTGCCGTTGTTGCCTTCGGCGGACAGACCGCAATCCGCTTGACCAAATGGCTTTCAGAAAACAACGTTCCGATTCTGGGCACACCTGCAGACAGTATTGACGCTGCCGAAGACCGGGGTCGGTTTGAAGCGCTCTTAAAACAGCTCCATATCAAGCAGCCCGTCGGAGATACCGTCCACACTGCAGAGGAAGCGATCGAAACAGCGAACCGCCTCGGCTATCCGGTTCTGCTGCGCCCCAGTTATGTCCTTGGCGGTCAGAACATGATTATCGCCTTTTCCGATGCGGACGTAAAAGAATATATGGATATTATCCTTTCCCATATGGAAGGGAACCTCGTCCTGATCGATAAATATATGATGGGCACGGAGCTTGAGGTCGACGCAATCTGCGATGGCGAAGATGTCCTGCTGCCCGGCATTATGGAGCACATCGACCGTGCAGGCATCCACTCCGGCGACTCCATCGCAGTTTACCCTGCCTGGAATTTAAGCCCCGCCAAAACCGCAAAGCTCGTGGACTACTCCACCCGCCTTGCCCTCGCCTTAAACACGAAGGGCTTGATCAACATCCAGTACGTCATCTGCCAGGATCAGGTTTATGTCATTGAAGTAAACCCCCGTTCCTCCAGAACCGTGCCTTATCTGAGTAAAGTCACAGGCATCCCGATGGTCGATATCGCCACTCGCGTCATGCTCGGGGAAAAATTAAAGGATATGCCTTACGGCACCGGTCTTGCCCCGGTTTCCTCCTACACCGCGATCAAAGTGCCTGTTTTCTCCTTTGAAAAGCTGTCTGGACTGGACACGCAGCTCGGACCTGAAATGAAATCTACCGGTGAAGTGCTCGGCATCGCACCCACCATGCGGGAAGCGCTCTATAAAGGATTGGTCGGCGCAGGCTACCAGCTGACCGACAAGGGCGGCATCTTCATCACCGTGCGCGACACCGATAAGGATGAAATCCCTGATATTGCGCAGCGGTTTGCAGATCTTGGCTTCCACCTGTATGCAACCGCAGGTACGGCAGCTGTACTGCGTGACCATGGTATGTCGGTTACCCTTGTCCATAAGATCAGCGAATCCGAGCACAACACCATCGCACTTCTGGAAAGCGGAAAGGTCAATTACATCATTTCGACCTCCAAAAAGGGGCGTACCCCTGCCCGGGACAGCGTAAAGGTTCGCCGCAAATCTGTGGAGCTTGGCATTCCCTGCCTGACCAGCCTGGATACGGCAGTTGCCCTGGCGGATATCTTAAAGAGCGGCTTTACGCCGGATACGGCAGAGCTGGTCGATATCTGCACGCTGCAAAAGTAAAGAGATCGTATTAAGCGACCTTCCGTCAGGAAGCTGCAAAGCGATCCTCGCGGAGCGTTTTTATCGTATAGGAAACTTCGTTTCTATACGATGAAAAAAGCTCGGAGCACAGCATCTATTCCTTTGCTGTGCTCCGGGCTTTTCTTTTCATCCTTTTCTACATCTGCAATGGCTCTCCGCCGTCACTCTTCCATCTGTTCCTTATGATATTGCAGCGTATACAGCTGGTAATATCGTCCATGCTTTGCAAGCAGCTCCTGATGCGTGCCCTGCTCCAGGATCTTTCCGTGGGATAGCACAATGATGTTGTCCGCATGCTGAATCGTGGAAAGTCTGTGGGCTACCATCAGCATCGTGCCGACGCTGCGCATTTTTTCCAGGGAATCCTGAATCAAAAGCTCCGTCTCGGTGTCGATATTAGCAGTCGCCTCATCCAGAATCATAACACTTGGTTTGTGGATGATGGTTCGCGCAAAGCTCAGCAGCTGACGCTGTCCGGCAGAGAAGTTATTTCCTCGCTCCCGCACCTCCTCATCCAGACCATGCTCCAGCTTGTCAATAAAATGATCGGCATTCACATACTGGCAGACGCGACGGATTTCTTCATCCGAAATGCCCTCTTCCCGCAGAACGATGTTGCTGCGGATCGTGCCGGAGAACAGAAATACATCCTGCAGCATCTGACCAAAATGCCTGCGCAGGGAAGCGATCTTGATCTTGCGAATGTCGATGCCGTCGATCAAAATCTCGCCCTTCTGGAACTCGTAGTTGCGGCAGATCAGGGACAAGATTGTGCTCTTTCCGGAACCGGTCGATCCAACAAACGCCACCGTTTCTCGCGGATTTACATGGAAAGACACACCCTGCAGCACCCATTCCCCGGGAATATAGGAAAACCACACATTGCGAAACTCGATTTCGCCGTGCACCTCTTCCAGCTCTATGGCATCGGGCGCATCTACCAGCTTCGGCTCCAGATCCATGATCGAGAACACCTTTTCCGCAGACGCCAAAGCCGACTGCAGCCAGTTAAACTGCTCCGCCAGGTTCTGGATCGGGGTGAAAAATTTCGAAATATACATATAAAAGGTAACGATCGTTCCGCCTGTGATCGTCTGTCCTAAAAACGCCACGCCGTTTAAATGTCCCATGCCGCCCAGATAAAACAGACATAGGATGGAACAGATGTAAAGCATATACACCAACGGACGAAATACACTGAACACGAAAATCTGACTCAGGTTTGCCTTTGCCTGCGTCTGGCTTTTCTCACGAAATTCCGCCATCTTTTCCTCTTCGCGCCCGAAAATCTGCGTAACCTTGATGCCGGAAAGGTTTTCCGAAAGATACGTATTGATATCCGTCGTCGCATCCTTTACCCTGCGGTATGCCCGGCGGGAAAACTTCCGGAAGATCACTGTAAAGATCACGATGAAGGGAACAAAGCACAGTACCATCAGCGTAAGCTCATAGTTTAAACAAATCATTGCAATGAGTATGCCTATAATAACAAAGGCATTCTTTGTCAGACTGACCAGCAGATTTGTGAACATCATCGAAATTGCATTGGTATCATTGGTCACACGAGTCACCAGCTTGCCCACCGGAATCTCATTGAGCTGCTCATGGGAAAGGGATTCGATATGGGTAAACAGATCCTCACGCAGATCGGACACAATCCGCTGTCCAACCCGCTGCAAAATCACCGCCTGCAGATAGGTACTTCCCATTGAAAACAGCAGCACCACCACATAACCGCCTACCCGGGCATACAGGGCAGGCAGAACAAAATCACCTGCAACCAGCTCTTCGATATTACCGATGATCAGCGGCGAAATAATGTCATAGGCGATTGAAAACATCATCAGGAACAATACCAGTACAAACTGCTTCCAGTACGGCTTTGCATAGGCTACCAGACGGTGCATGATTTCTCCGTCCTTCATCGTGCGTTCAAATCCCATCCGGGACTTTTTGTCCTTTACCAGCACATAAGCGGCGATCAGAAGCGCCGTGATCGTACCGATGACCGCGCCGGTCAAAAGCAACGGATTTACTTCAATCATGGCTGGCACCTCCTTCGCACTTTTCTACAGACTCCGACGCATGCTCTGGGGCATCAACGGAATCCGCTATGTCAGACGTCCCTACCGCATCGGACGAATCTGCCGTTTCGTCCTCCAGACGCTGTAAATCTACCATCCGCCGATACTCGGGACAGCTGTGATACAGCGCATCATGCGTACCGACCGCTTCTACTCTGCCATCCTCCAGAAATACGATCTTATCCATCCCCTCCACTGTCGAGATGCGATGTGCGATCAACAGGGTGGTCTTGCCTGCACGGGTGGTCTTTAAGTTATCGAGAATAATTTTTTCAGTACGGGTATCCACTGCAGAAACCGAATCATCCAAAATCAGAATCGGCGCATTTTTTAACAGCGCACGAGCAATGGAAATCCGCTGCTTCTGACCGCCGGAAACAGTCACACCCCGTTCTCCCAGGATGGTTTCATAGCCTTCCTTGAAATCTACAATATTGTCCCGCACATCTGCCATGGAAGCGGCGCCATCGATCTGATCGGGCGTAGCATCCTCTACGCCAAAGCCGATATTGTGTGCAATGGTATCTGAAAACAGGAAATTATCCTGTGGCACATAGGCACAGGCATTGCGTACGGAATGAATGGAAACACTGTTCACATCCTGACCGTCCACAAACAGCGTTCCGTCCGGCACATTATAGGTACGAAGCAGCAGATCTACTACCGTAGTCTTACCTGCGCCGGTTTTGCCTACAATACCGACTCTCTCACCGGCAGCTACCTGAAAGCTGACGTCCTGCAGTACATTATAATCGCCGTCCGGATAGCGGAACGTCAGATGCCGGAATTCAATACTGCCTTTTGGATTTTCAAGATTCCCTACACCATCCCGGTCCGTCACATCTACAGGGGCATCCATCAGCTCCGTAATACGATTCAGGGAAGCCTTACCGCGGGAAGTCTTTTCAATCAGCATCGAAATTGCCATGATCGGCCAGACAATGGATTCAAAGTAGCCGATGTATTCCACCAGCTGTCCGGCATTGAACTGACCGCCATAAACCAGCCAGCCGCCGTAGCCTAAGATGACGCAGATGACAGATTCCACAAACAGCGTCACCAGCACCTCCAGCAGGGTTGCGATCTTTGTATAGGTAACGTTGATCTCTTCATTTTCACGGTTTAGCTTACGGAATGCTGTCAGCTCCTTAAATTCCTTGACAAATGCCTTGATCACCGCAATGCCGGAAAAGTTCTCCTGTGCAAAATCCGAAAGATCAGAGAAAGCCTTCTGCCGTTCCTCCCAGCGTTTTGTCATCGTCGTACCCATAATCGTGCCGATGCCAAACATGATCGCCGCAGGAATCAGGGCCAGCAGCGTAAGCTTGAAATCCATCCGCCACATTTTGTACAGCGCCAGCAGACCAAGCACCAGAGCGTCGAAAAACATCAGAATGCCGTCGCCGAAGCACTCCTGAATCGTATCCAGGTCATTTGTATACAGGCTCATCAGGCTTCCTACCTTGTTGACCTGATAATACTGCTGCGACAAACGACGGCTGTGATCAAACATTCGCTCCCGCAGATCTGCCTGCACACACACTGCGGAACCGAAAAAGCATACCCGCCATAAAAAGCGCCCGATCACCATCATCAAAACAATCCAGATCATGGGCAGACAGATATTCTGAAACAGTACCTCCCTGGTAAAGGTCAGCGTCTGACCATCCACCACCACTTTTCCTAAGTTCACACCATTAATGACCAGACGATACAGCTCCGGAATCATCAGCTGGGCAATATCGACGATCAAAAGTGAGAGCAGTCCAAGCAGCAGCGCCGGTGCATTTTTCAGATAGTAACGATTGATATACTTGCCGAAAATCACGACTTTCCCCTCCTTTTTCTTTTGTTTTCCCCTATAATATTTTCCCAAAATGTAAAATAGTCGTACTTTTTAGTATAAAGGATGTAAGAGGGGAAGTCAACGCAATGGGAGAAAAAGAGACTGCCGGATCCGCCTTTTGCGGAAGAAACGGCAGTCTCCTGATATGAAATTTTACAGCGGATCCCTTGAGGTTTTTGCATCACCAAAAAAGAACATAAAATCCTGCAGCTCTGTTCGCATCATCCGGTCATTTTTCAAAAGCCTCTTCGCCTCTGCAAGCTGCAGCGTTCTGTCATAGGCGATGCTTTTGAGCTGTATTTTTCCATCCAAGATTACCGCGTAGTGCGCAGTCTTGTCGGGATCATCCGGTCTTCTGTAGGAAATGCTTCCCGGATTTATCCATTCCATTCCCTCCCCAAGGGTATGAATGCATTGTCTGTGGGTATGCCCGAAAATCAATCGTCGCTTTCCGTCACACTCTGCTCCATAGCTGGCATCCCAATACTGATCAAAGGCATAGCGGCTCTCGATTGTCCCGTAGCCATTGTCGTATTGGTGCGCGATTCCATATTTCCACCCATCTGCCTCAAAATATGCCTTTTCCGGAAGCTGCTTCATCCAATCGATATCTTTTTCACTCAGTCTTTCACAGTTATAATGCACCCATTTGTATTTTCCATCTACTACATTTGTCCATTCTCCGCTCTCGTAAATATTTATGACATGGCGGTCATGGTTTCCATATACGAGGACTGTATTTTCCAACTGGCGAAACCGCTCCAGGACCTCCCGAGGTGAGATCCCGTAGTCCGTAAAATCCCCTGCGCAGCATAACAGATCATAGTCTGCTTCCGCTCGCAAAATGGTATCCAACGCCCGAATATTTGCATGAACATCTGAAATTACAAGTACTTTCATATCTCTGTATTCCCTTCTGTGTCAGTTACATAAAGCCAATAGGCATAGTCGGTCAATCCGAATAGGACACCGACCATTTGATTCTCCCTGTTTCTTGCAACAAGACTGATTGATACATGGTCAACCAGCTTTGCTATCCTTTCCTCGAACCGTTCCTTCGGATACTGCGAACCCTAAATCCATATGTTTTAGAAATTCGATATATTCTTTCGAGGATATTCGCTCCTCCTTCACCTGAATGTCTTTGCGCATAAACATTTCCTCTCCAAATTTCGATTTTCTTTCAGCAATGGCATTCTACCATTTAGCATATTTTTTCACTCATACAACTTTGACGTTATTTTATGTTTCATGTGTGTACATTCTCCTTTTCCCCAAATATTTCGTATATTTTAATGCACTATATTACATTTTTATATATGAATCAATGTAGTTTTTAGCACTAACTCGAAAATACTACACACAGTTCTCCAGTTCTTCATAGTGATGGGGTTTAACACTATAGTTTTCAAACAGGCTTTTTTCAAATGCTGCTTTCCATTCTTCCTGTTCGGCAGAACGCAATCCAGCAGAGTGCCTAATGGCCTCAATCGGTTCAATCGATTTGTTACCCTAAGTGATTTCCATTTCTTCACACCCGGCACTGTCCAGCAGCTTCGGCATGGGAATCCCCAGCTTCCGAAGGGTTTCGTGATCCCATAGTTCAAATTGGAGCTTGTTTCAGTTCCGGCCGCAAAGCTTTGAATTTCACTTTCCAATCGTCGGAAATCCGGTAGGAATCACAGATTTTCTGAATGGCCTTGCCGCAGATGGAATAAGGAAGCCCACAGCTTTTCATCCACCGATGAACAACCTCCGGCTCAAAAATAGTCAGCTCTGCGATCAACCAGGCCTGCGCCATCTGCACATAATAATAATCGTCTGCTTTCATCAGCGGCAGCAACCGCTCTGCATGACCATGCCCCAGCCGGGAAATGAACATTACATAGCCCCAGCGACGAACAAACGGATCATCGGAATGGAAATATTCCCGGGCATACCCCATCGCCATTTCAAAATCCAGCGCCGCCACATACCGAATAAGCTGATCCGTGTGCCACCAATCCGTAAACAGTAAATTATTGTGGATAAAAGCCATCCGTGCAGCCACATCCTTCATTTGCTGTAGGCTTACATAATAGTAGATTCGATGAAACTGCTGCTCCGTCAAAATATGTTCCCGAAGGGGAGCTGCGTCCGCCTGTTCCTTGACATAGCGGCGGATCAGCCTGTCCACGTCTGCTGTTTTGTATTGCCCCAAAGCGTCCAGATCCTGCTGAACGGACTGTGGTGTTAAACGTTTTCTTTCTTCCATAATCGTTTCTCCGTTTTATTTTGCCAAATTCCGATTGAGATTACACCTGTTTTATGAGATTTAATAACTGTTATATTTTGTTATTAAATTCACTGTAAACTCTTGAAAACGCTGGATTTGTCGCAGGTGAGCTTTCCCTTATTGTTTCCCTTGTGTTATATCGTCCCACCAGTGTTTACGAACTCTGATAAGGGAAAATACAAGGGCAAAAAAATTATATAAAACAGTATAACACAAAATAAAAGTGACATGGTGAACTGATTGAAATGCTTCTGATTTTTGTAACTGATGATTAATCGAATGATAAGGAGATTTGATACGATGAGAACGATATTTGCAGAATACAATCCACACAGAAACAGCATTGATGTATATACCAGTGCTGGCTATATGCTCCGCATTGATTGTTGGGAAGCAGAAAGAAATTTAAAGACTACACCCGGATCTGACTGTGCATTGAACGCACTTGCCATTGATGAACCGTTGGAATATGCCAAATTGTATCTTGATGGTACAATGCAGTTGTGGGTGGATGCGGAAGATTCTCTTGAATTATAATTTTAAAAAAACTGCGATAATGAAATGGATATAAATCAACTCATTATCGCAGTTTAAGGTTATCGTCCTTATTTTTACCTTTGCACTTATTTCAGATTAATCAATCCAAGTCCTGCCAGGCATACAATAACGCCGACTATTTTATTCCATGTTATTGCTTCTTTGTATCCAACATATCCAACAATGATGAGAATTACCCCAAGTATGGATGAAGTAACGATCTGGGCTGCACTGACTTTCCAGCCAGCTTTGTATGCATATATAAAGCCGACCTCAAGCCCCACGAGTACAATGCCAAGTACAAAAGATGTCCAGTTTGCTTTCTTCAGTTCTGTCAGAATGTCCCGGCTGTCTCCCAGAATCAAAAACATAATAAATGCTACTGCTGCACCGACCAGATAAGTAATGATCAAAGATGCAAATGGATTCATGTTTTCAGGAACACCCTTTGTGCATATCTGATGCAACCGGAATACACGCAAGAAAAGCTCCGCTTTCTGATGCGGTAGTATGACTAATGCCGAATGTTTCTCCAATAAAGTAAATCCTCGGACTGAATAGTGCAATCCATAAAAGAGGCTTTACGCTTCTGCCTTTCAACCTGATTTTTATAAAACCAGTCCCGGCTAATATACTCATAACTATAAATGCCAGCAGGAAACGCCATCCAAGCAAAGAAAGTGCACTTACCTCTGCTGTTACTTGTTTTGTGAAGATGTAACTCAGTCCATATAATATTTCACATCCAAGAGCACAAAAACTTCCTGTTAGTATATGATCCCTTTTGATTTCCATAATCAGCGCCCCGTCTGTTCTGATTTTTCAATCCGCTGATAATATCCCTTGATGATATCACTAAGACTGATACCCGCCATAGAATTTTCCGCATCTTTCTGCACTTTATCATAAAAAGACTGGAGTGCAAGCTGGATATTCACGCCTATACCACATTCTGGGTTTGTATGTGTATCCAGATGAAGCAGTGGTTTATCACCTTCCACAGCTTTATATATATCAAGCAACGAGATTGTTTCCGGCTCTCTTGCGAGTTCCGGTTTCGGATGTCCGGTTGTACTTTTTATTAGTTCCGCATTTCGGAGTACGGACATAATCTGTCTTACACATCCTGGATTCGTATGGATGCTTTCTGCAATTTTGTCACTTGAAAGAGGTAAGCCTTCTGATAAATAGATAAAAACCAGTATATGAACTGCATGGCTTAATTTGACTGAATATTTCATGATTCCCCTCCCGACTGTTAAAAGTATTATAACAGCCTATTGACAAACAGGCAAGAAGAAAGTATTATTTAGCTGTAAATTATAATATAACAGCATTAAAATGGAGAATGAACAATGAGTATATACGAAAATCTTGTTATGCAGACACAGATAAATTATTCAAGATATTATGGAATGTATATGGCAGGAAAATCGCCTTATAAAAATTCAAACAAGGTGATTCCATATAAGGAGCAGATACATATTTTTGCAAAACAGATCCAGAATGCAGAATGTATTATTGTAGGCGGTGCTTCCGGTTTGTCCGCCTCAGGAGGAGGCAATTTTTATTACGAAGACAACGAATCCTATCGAAAATATTTTAAGCCATTTGCAGATAAATACCATTTTAAAGGTGCTTTTGCTGGCATGCAGTACGACTTTGATACTACAAATGAAAGATGGGGATATCTGACAACTTTTTTACATACCACACAGACAGCCCCTGTTCGCAAACCCTATATTGATCTGGATGCAATATTAAATGGAAAAGATTTTCATATTCTGACAACGAATCAGGATACACAGTTTGTGAAGCTTTATCCCGAAGAAAAGGTAAGTGAAATTCAGGGCGATCATAGATTTTTCCAGTGTTCAAGGCAATGCTGTGATGATACATGGGACGCCGTAGAACCGGTAAAAAAGATGTATGAAGCAATGACCGGCGGAACTTTTGTCCCGGACGAACTGATTCCCCATTGTCCGCATTGCGGTGCCGAAGCTTTTCCGTGGGTAAGGGGATATGGGAATTTCCTTCAGGGCAGAAAATATGACCATGAATACCAGAAAATGTCGAAATATCTTGAAAAGAATAAGAACAAAAGACTTCTTTTTATTGAGTTAGGTGTTGGGCGTATGACACCAATGTTTATTCAGGAACCGTTCTGGCATCTGACTGGTACATTGCCAGATGCTTATTATGTCAGTGTCAATGATAAATACAATCTTCTTCCGAAAGAAATCGAAGAAAAGGGAATTGTGATTGTAGATGATATTGCAAAAGTACTTGGGGATGTCAGAGCTGTCCTGGAAGGAGGCTTAGAATGAATGATTACTATGAAATAGCCCAAAAGATAAAGGATGCAGATGCAATATTGATCGGTGCAAGTAATGGTTTATCCATCACAGAAGGGCTAAACCTGTTTGCAGATGATGAGGCATTTGAAAATCTTTTCAAGGATTATAAAGAAAAGTATGGTTTTCGAAAGATTTTAGATGGCTTCTTTTTCAGATGGAATAAACAGGAGGAAAAATGGGGATTTTTTAGCAGACTGGTCAATCATTACAGCGGAAATTATACAACTTCATCTGTTATGGAGGATTTGAAAACAATTGTTGGAGATAAACCATATTTCATCCTCACTTCTAATGGTGAGGGACATTTTGAAATGTCTGGTTTTGAGCCACAAAGGGTATATGAGCTTGAGGGAAACTGGATCGAGTTGCATTGCAGCAGGCTATGTCACGATAAAACATATCCTGCACTTCCAATCATTCGGAAACTGGCAGAAGTTGAAAAAAACGGCTTGGTTTCTTCGGAATTTCTTCCCAAATGTCCGGTTTGTGGTGCTGCAATGGATTTATATAACGCACAGCCTCCAAAGCAGGAAGTACAAATAGAATGGGAAAAGTTCTGCAAAGATTTTCATAATAAGAAAATAGTAATTCTGGAACTTGGTATTGGCTGGAGAAATCAGCTAATAAAAGCACCTCTTATGCGAATGACTGCAAATGAGCCACATGCAACTTATATAACAATCAATTTGGGAGAAGTGTATATTCCAGATAACATCAAAGATACGTCTTATGGTCTTGACGGATACCTTAGTGACCATCTAAATAAAATAAAACAAGCAATGGTAGCCAAATAGTAAAGAAAGTCCCGGAAAGAGTGCAGTTTCCTGAGTTCCGGGACTTTGAGAGTATGAGATACAGTCTTTCCCAACAAAATATCCCGTCTGAACAGCTTCTGCTTTTCCTATTGTTATTGTATCCCTCACAATATTTGACGGATTGCTGATATCAAAATACTCTCCCTGTGCCTCATACAGTTGAAACACCTCTATTGCGTCTTTCGTATCTCCCGGATAGATTTTCTTCATATACGGATTTTTTTCAAACATAATATCAAGATTCTTTTTCCCGATGTTCTTTATTTTTCCACGCAGAGACACCGCAATTTTGTCTTTTGTTGCGGATATTGCCACATACTGCTGCTCCATTAACTGGTCATAAAATGCTTTTCCCTTTGCTGTAAGGAAATACACACCTTCTTCATCATAGTACATCATATCTATGATTCTTGTCTGAGGATGTCCATCTGAACCTATCGCTGCAACTGTTGTTGAATGAATTTCATCCACCAGAAGTTTGAGATAATCCATTTTTGTCATTTCAAAGTCTCTCCTTTTTGTGAGATATGACTGAATTTAAAACAGCCCGCAGGACAGGAATTACACCTTGCCCCGAAGACTGTATTTTTTTGTTGATTACCTATTATTAAAATTCATAAGGTGGATTTCCAGAGAAATCTGCGATTACACCATGAGGATTTTCAAGATAGAATACCTCAAAAATAGGATTATCTGCTGTCTGATACTGTCCCTTAACGATAGGATTATTCATGCATCCTTCCTTTACGCTCTTGTTGTCCTCAAATACTGCTTTGCCATGAAGGCGAATCCATGCGTATTCAGGGGAAGATACTGATACTTCTACTTCAGGATTTGCTAACATATCCTTGTAAACATCCTTTGTGTTGTTAGTACAGAACCAAAGCTTTCCGTCCTGCTCAAAACAGAACATGAATGGACGGCATTTTGCCTTTCCATCTCTTCCGACGGTTGCTAAATACTGAACTGGGTTTTTCTGTAAAAATTCTACTACTTTCTGCATTTTAAATTACCTCCTTGATTTATTGTAACCTTATTAATTACATCTCATGCTTGTACTATAGCATTCGTTTAATGTAATGTCAACGGTTACATCGAACTTTTGTAACTTTTTTTGTTACAACTTTTTTCAAAGGTTTTACATTGATTACGACAAACGAAAAAGGCTCCGGAAATTGTGATGATATAATCACTCCTCCGAAGCCTTCTGTAGGCTACTCTTCCTCTGTATACACTGCAATATCTTTTTTCACATCAGCAAGTGTCATTTCTGAAAGTTTTTCCTCCATTGCCTTCTGTACTTCTAACAGTCTCTTATCAAGAACATGGTGAATATTCTTTCCTACCGGACATTTCTGATTGGGATTCTCATGAAAATGAAACAGTTCTTCATCTGGTGCACATTCCACTGCTTTATACACATCAAGGAATGTAATCTGCTCCAATGGTCTGGTAATTGTCACACCGCCTGTCCCTCTTGCAACTTCAATAAGACCAGCAGCCTTTAATTGTTGCAATATTTTACGAACAATTACCGGATTAGTTCCAATACTTACTGCCATAAAATCACTAGTCATCTTCTGATCCGAAAATGTATCTATACAGGCAAACATATGGATTGCCATTGTAAATCTACTTGAAATCTGCATTATAAACACCTCTCTTTGACAGTAATCATATCAAAAAACAGATGTAATTTCAATGGTTACATTGTTGTTGAAAACTTAATATAAATACAATCAATAGTCTGCTTTAGAAAAAACAGGAAGATACTTTACAAAATCTTCCTGTTTTCTTTTTGTTTTAGTAATATCCTCGTTCCTCCCGCCAGTCTTTCACATAACATCGGATTCCGATATAGACCACATACACAAGAAGTAACAGTAGAATAAGGTTCATCGGAATGATTGATTTTATCCATTTTCCGAAGTAGATTGCAATAGCTGTACTCATTATCGCCATCATGATACTGATGATATCCCAGCAATATTTCCGGTAGATTTTCTCCACCTGATAACCAATCCCGATTCATCAGGTCAAAGTCGATATCCTGCCCGTTGATTCTGAAAAATGCCGGGAAGGTGCACAGCTTCCGAAAACCGTATTTTTCATAAAGGTGGATGGCACATTCGATTGTTCTTGCGATTCAGGCTTGCTGTTCCGATGATCTCACCGTTCACTTTGGCAAGATACTGAACATTGTCCGTCGATTGAGCTTGCAGACGCAGATAGGATTGCTCTGCTTCCAAGTCCAGGGGCGCACCCTCCGGTCCAAAGCTGAGGTTATCTGTTTCTCCACCGATGATTTTCAGGTAGTTCAGCAAGGCAGCCGCATCCTCTGCTTATTCACGGACAATTTCAAGCGTTGTATGTTTCATCGTTTCCTTCTTTTCCAAAATACCACAAATTAACACCTTTCCCATGTGCGGTAAACCACTCGCCGGCAAGTGCAACCGTTGGATTTACTTCGATCTGCTTCATTTTGTTTGATAACCCATATGTAAGCACATAAAATGCACCATCCACATAAAAGGTATTTACATTACGAACATAAAGAATTTCATTTACTGCAGTTGCCAAAGCAATAATACTTTGAATTGTTATTAGAATTCCCCCTGCAGCCCCAATCGTATTTTCATCACGATGGTATAACGGAATATGTATCAAAGCAGATGGCATCATCATTAACCATCCACCTCCCCAAATTTCGATTGCATCGGTTCACCGCCTGCTTTTGCCATCATAATGGTGTTATGCACACGCTTTTCGGATGCAGCAAAGAAGTTCTCGTCCGGATAATCAAACACAAGGGTGCTGCCGTCTGCGCAAAGCGAGGACAGCGCAGAGAGCATCGTGTCGATTGTTTCTGCCGAAAGGTAGCAGGTCATGCCGAGCCATGGGAAAAAGGACTTTACTGACGGATCAAGGCCAGCAGAAATCAGCCGTTCCATTTGGCAGCTCGACGCGGTAGACGGTCGGAACCGTATCCCGCCAGATAAATCCCTCATGGCAGAAGCCTGAACGCCTGCTCCAGCAGCCAGTCTCGGCCTTCCAGAAAATCGTATCCCAGCAGCGCCTGTGCCAAACAATGCGATGGCATTCACATTTCCAATTTGGACGTTTACAAACAGAAGGTTTGCAAATTTGCTGCTCGACAGGCAATTTATCATTGGATCATCCCCTCCCAATTCCTGCTGCTTTCAGCATAATTTCATTTACCGTTCCTATTCTCAGCTCCCTTCTCAAATCTTCCACTCCCCTAATGCCGATGCAGTCTTTCTTTTTCACCTCTATTATGCGGCTTGTACCTGCCGGAATATCAAAATAATTATCAGAAAAAATGCAATCTCCCTCTATAATGTCAAATCCTACAGCTTTTGCAAAGTGAGAAGCGCTTACTTCAATAATATAACAATCCTCATATTCCTTCATCCTTACGGAAAGCTCCGGCTCCGTAAACTCAAAATCCCTGGGAAGTACAAATAATACAGTGCCGTATGTCTTTTTTCTGCCGCATTCCCACTCATAAGTCAGGTATGCCGCCCTCTTTTCTGCCCCATCTAATACGGTTTCATAATCAAGTTGTACTGCCTGAATACTTTCCCCGGCTTTAACCACGACAGAAATTTCTCCTTTGTCCAGAATCCTATCATTTTTTCCATACAAATTCCAACTCAATGTCCCGTCACATTCAGACACAGTTTCATTAGAAACCCACAGCTCTACATCTGTACCTTCTTCTTTCGCACTTACCAGTACTGGTGCATAAAACCGGCGTATATAATACTGCAGCGCTTTCCATCTCCCATAATAATCAATCCCCGACCAGCTTACTACTGGCCAGCAATCATTCAGCTGCCATAATATGATTCCCCTGCAATATTTGTTATCTCGCCTGAAATGCTCTACAGAATATCGCATAATCTCCCCTGCCTGAACCTGGGAAAGAAAAATATAATCGCTAAAATCCTTCGGAATTAAATAATCACGCTCCATATATAACTCTATCGCTTCATTCCCGTTCGCACATTTTTGGTGAGCGTACATCACTGGTGTATATGGGCTTCTATCCTCTTCTTCTGTAAACGATTGGATTGTCTTCATAGACGGATAGCTTTGAAATCCCATTTCCGAAATAAAGCGGCATCTCATAGTTCTCATTTTCTGATACGGAGCATTTTCGTTATAGGGAAGATAATAATGCATATCCCCTTTTTTGCCATAATCAAAAAATGATTTCTCAGCTCCCGGATATTTGCTTGACGGAGATGAATGCACATAGGCTGTGTCCGGTGCATATTTTTCGCACTGCTTTGGTATAAGCTCCAAAAACAGAGGGGTGTAATTATCCCATAAAACTTTTCGCACCTGCTCCGGCAGGGGGTCTTCTCCTGATCCAAACATCTTTCTCAATGCCGCCGTCTGCGGCTCTGTTGAACCCGTGACCGTATATACTCCATCAATTTCATTATTTCCGCATAATGCCGCAAGGCAGGCATGATGACCGATACGCGCCAGATTATCTTCAAGTTCCCGTTTCACATTTTCTAAAAAATACTCATCCACCTGATAAAAGGAGCATGCAAACATCAGATCCTGATAAACCAGTATTCCCTTTTCGTCACACAGATCAAAGAATTCCTCCGGCGGATAATAAGCCCCTCCCCAGACACGGATTCCGTTCACATTAGATTTTAAACAATTTTCCACCAATTTTTTCCACGAATTTTCTGTGGTATTTTTCAAAACGGAATCTTCAATAATCAGATTTTCTCCTTTAAAAAATACAGGAACTTTATTTACCTCAAAGCAATACTTTGCACCGTCTCCATCATCTCCTCTATCCAGTTTAATTTGCCGCAATCCTATTTTAAAAATATGACAGTCTAATTGCGTATCTCCGGCAAGCATATATGCCTTTACCGTATATAACGGCTGTTCCCCATACCCGACAGGCCACCACAATTCCGGTTCAGCGATTTCAAAGGAAACCTGTTCATTATTTTGGCATATCTTTGTCCCGATCACTGTTCCTTTGCGGTCTGACAGCTCTAGCTTGATGCAACTCTTCTCCGCTTTGTCATCGCTTCCATTTTGGTCGGCATCCTCTATTCGACAAACAGGTTTTGCTTTTAAAATCACCTTTTCCTCGGTATGTATCTGCGAAAAAATCACTGTCTCCAAATATCCATTATCCATTATTTCCAGAGAGATATCCTTCCAGATTCCCGAATCAGGAAAAGAAAGTCCCCAATCCCACCCAAACATACAGGCAGCCTTTCTCAATACAGAATATGGCTTTCCCATTTTGGACGGATGCTCCTGTATCCAGCGTACCGGAGAAAGAAAACGGATATCGATTCGGTTTTTCCCAACATGTAAAAACTGTTTTACCGGGAAGCGCCATGTGCGATACATATTGTCCGCCTTTCCCGCTTTCTTTCCATTAAGGCTAATTTCTGCAATTGTGTCCAGACCATCGCAACGCAGACAGATTTTTTTATTTTCAAGCATCTCCCGGGTAACATCAAATGTCCTTGAAAACACATAATCCTTTTCAAAAAATGACTGAACTCTTTTCTCATTATCCCGCCAGTTCGGTGAAACCATATCTCCGCTTTCCAGCAAGGCCGATGCCACGCTTCCCGGAACAGAAGCCTGATATATCTTTTCCCCTCCTTCTTCCATCAATTCCCATATTCCATTTAAATCCAGTAACCTTTTCATTTCTCTCCTCCAGCACTTCTTTTTCAGAACTGATGTGAAAATCCGGCAGTCGCTTCTTCTTTTGAAATTTCTCCATTATTACATTGAATCATCAATTTCACATCCGCATCCCGAAGCTTATAAAATGCCACCATAATAACAATTGAAATCAGTCCTCCTGCTAACGGTGCCAGTGTAAACAATTTCCACAATCCTTCAATTGTTTCCGGGCTCTGTGCCACACCGCTTCCCTCTATAAATCCAATTGCAGCAAGTCCAAACATTCCAATTGCTCCGGTCAGTGCAACTACAACTTTGTTTGTAAATGCTTTTGTCGCAAAAGCAATTCCCTGATTTCTTTCCCCGTTTACAAACTGTCCATACTCCACACAATCCGCCACAAACATGATTGATGTAACACCGCCGATTCCCGCAAAAAGACTTTTCAGCACATATAAAACCAGTACCACACCTGTATTTTCATATCCTGTCACATAAATTAAAACATATAAAACCAACGCAATAGCTCTTGTTATAATTGTCAGGCGGAATTTCTCCATCCGGCTGATCATTTTCGGAATAAACAAAGCTATGAGCAAAACCGGAACTGCACCTGCCAAGGTCAGGATTGTAATATACTGCGCACCTCCCAAGCAGTGAACTGCCACATAAGCAGATAATGTATTTCCAAAATCTGTCAGTGCACTCATAATCGAGCCCAGTGTAAAGATCAACAAATATTTGTTATGTATCAGGCTCATGAAAATTTCTTTAATGGAAGCTTCCTTTTTCTGTTCTCCCCGATATCTTTCCTTTACGACAAAAGGCAACGGAAGCATCGTTATCAGGCAAAGTACACCAAGAATTCCGATTGCCGGTCCCCATCCTATTGCAGGATATAACATCGGAACAATCACTGCTACCAGAATACCACCCAGGTAAACGCAAAATGCACTTATAGAATATAATTTGTTCCTTTCTCCCTGCTGCTCTGTCATTGTCGTAACAATCGCATTCATCGGAACATCGTACATAGTATATGCTGTATCCCATAAAATATATGCCGCTGCTGACCAGATGATCTTAACCTGAAGCGAGGCTCCGGATGGCATGATAAACAGAAAAATTGTCGTAAGCGGTATCACAAAACCAGCCAGCTTCAGCCAAGGCTTATATTTGCCGTTTTTGAAATTGACCTTATCCACCATCACGCCAAATATCGGATCATTTACAGCATCCCATACCTTAGCGAATACAAAAATCAAACCGACCGTTGCTGCAGGGATTCCTGAATCCGTCATAAACAGCTGCAGGAAGCTCATTATCACATAGTACGATAAAATTGCTCCGAACGCATACAGCCCATAGCTCAACCGTTCTCCTCTCGTTGTTGTAAACTGTTTTTTTCCCATTTTCCCTCTCCTTTGTAAAATATAATATTTTTTGTTCCTTTTTCTTGTAGTTTACCATCAATTTTGATAGAGTAATATCATATTTAGAAATAAAATACAAGAAAAGTGATACTATTTGCACATGAAAAAAGAATTACGAAAATTTATAGAATATTCCATATCCAGCGATTATCGTCACCACTCTTTTACAATGGAACGGGCTATCTCCGACTATTTTCTCAAAGGGAAAGGTGATAAATCTCTGGGAGAAATTTTAAATCTCAAAACCTATGCTGATATTCTTGCTCCAGACCGTCTTCGTGCATCCAAAAATGCCCTTATCTGTCTTGTCACAGTTATGAGTCGCTCTGCAATCAATGATGGAGCAGATGCTGAAATCAGTTTTTCCATGAGCGATTTTTTTATAAATGAAATAGAACGCCTGCAGACAGCACCATCCCTCGAAAACCTTCTCTCCGAAATCATATCCAGCTTTCGAGAACTTGTAAACGACGCACAGCATCAGAAATACTCTTTTCATGTTGCCCGCGCCATTCAATATATCCGCGGTCACATTTATGACTCCTGCAATATTTCCGATGTTGCCTCCTTTTCCGGCTGCAGTACCCATTATCTTTCTTCCCTTTTTCAAAAAGAACTGAATCTTACTCCAAAACAGTATGTTCGTCAGCAAAAACTTCAGGAAGCCCGCATTCTTTTATCCAACCACTATTACAGCGTCCAGGAAATCGCCTCCCTCCTTGGCTACTGCAGTTCTTCTCATTTTATTGCTGACTTTAAATCCGCATATGGTATGACTCCTAAACAATTCATAAAAAAAGTCCAGGAATAAGCAGGTATGTTTAAACGTCCGTTTCACCTGCTAACCATTAAAAATGCGGCAGCTGCCCGAAGTAAATATATGCCCCGGACAGCTGCCGCTGTGATTCTCTTTACAGAAAACTCCCTTTCTTAAATTTTTGAAGACATATTCTGATTTTTAAATCATTTTTTAATCAGTTGTATACGATGGGACCTACCTCACCGTATACGGTTTTTGTGGTGCTTCCGTACTTTGCATAGTGCGTGCAGTGAGCGCGGTAGGATCTGCCTTTGACGGCGTTGGTGTAGACAACGCTGCCGACATAATCATATGAATCCTTTTCAGAGCCACCTGCAATATTGATATTTTTCCAGACGCCATTGACTTTTTCCTGTAATACAACGTCTTTTACACCAATTTCATCTGCACGGGTTGTGGAATTTGTATCGCAAGAAATTCGAATACCGTTTTTTTCAATTCCCAAAGTAATCCTACAATCGCCCAAAACTCCAACTTCTGCTGCTTGTACTGGAACTGTCATTATGATAAATATCATTGTAGCCAGAAATATCGCAATCTTTTTTCGCATTTGTAACTTCGTATTTCTGCAAAAAGAATCTTTGTCCTCGTATTTTTATCCCATTTGCTCTTTACTTCGTTACAAAAAAAGAGAGCGTTGATTACGCTCTCTAAATCCACATCCTTATTATTTAAATTCTTTCATTACTTTTTTAAGTTCATCTAAATCTATCCAACTTCCGGAATAAGTACATACATCCTTTTTTCCATATCCAAAATAAGTATTGCCATTTGAATAAAATAAAATATTGCCATCCTCTTCTACATATTTTAATTCATTTCCAATATCTGCTTCTGCATACCCTTTTCTAAAATATCTCAATCGTACTCTGTTTTCATCCGCTGACGAGACCTCCCTTGGTCTTGGCTGTATCCTTCCCACTACTAGGGCGGATTAGGGACTTTCACCCATTCGAAACGTGCGCCGCAAGGCGCACATCAAACAATAGAATGCACGCTCTGCGAGCATTCTATTGTCATGAATAATAACTGCGCTTCGTCAAAAGCTTTTTTCACTGCAACTTTTGATTTTCGTAATTCTGCAAACGGGATTTTCTATTTCTTTTTCCACACCATTACATAATCTCTTTCTCCAGTAGCTTCATCCAATCCATCGCTCTGGATCTCAAAACCTTCCCTCTTGTAAAAAGAGATTGCCCGTGTATTTTTCCGATACACATTTAAGCGTAATTCGTTTCTTTTGTCTTTTGTATCATTCAGCAGAATTTTACCGATACCCTGAGACTGCATTTTATCAGAAACAAAAATGCCCTCGATATAATCGTTGTTCAGCCCTATAAACCCCTGGATTTTCTGATCACTTTCATAGACATAGACTTCCGCCTGTAACAGCATTTCTTTTACCAATTCAAAATTACGTTTCCAATATTGAGCAGAAATAAAATCATGTGCTTTTAAATTCGTATCTAACCATATATCGGCAACTCTGTCTATATCTGCTTTTTGTAATTTTCTGACCATAACCGGTATTCCTCTCAAACGCAACTTCGTCAAACCAAAGTTCACAATACCTGCAAGCTTGTTCCACCCTATCTTATTCCCAGCTCGTCCAGTGCTTTCTCCCAATAGGAGTCCGCAATATTATACCAGGGGTCCTGATAGTCGTTTAGTTTCATAACATGATTTAAGACCGTTCCGTGGGGCAGCTCTCCGGTATCCAACAAATGCTCCGTGATCCTGCACCAGTACGGCGATACATCCCAAAGCCCGGATTCGTGAATTTCTTTTATTACGGTATCCACGTCATATTCCAGGGAAAGAAATTCCGGCTTCCAGTCCTTTCCGTCCGAGGTCAATATCATGTACTGTGTTTTTTTCGGGGACTTCAACGGAACTCCGACCGCTCCCGCGTTTATGATTTTCTTTTTCCCGTCAGAAACGAATCCCTGCATATGGGTATGTCCGCATATGATATAGCGCTCTTCGCATTTTTGAACGAATAAATCCTCCGAAAGCAGCGCTTTCTGATTCTCAAAAGGCGTTCCATGACAAGCCAGAACCGGTTCCATCCCGGCAAACCGGATGCTTTGGCTGATCGGCAACGTTTCAAAAAAATCAAGATCCTTTGCATTCAGACTGTTGTAATTATAAATCATTGCCATGACACTGCGGTTTCCACTTTTCCAGTCACAGTTTTGATCTTTTCTGCGATTGAGCCAGTAATCTTCTTTATTTCCCCTTATAAAAATGCAGGAAGCATTTTGTTTCAGTTCATACAGAATCTCCAGCGTTCTTTGCGGATAGGGAAACTCGCCCAAATAATCGCCCAAAAAAATATAGGCATCCACATTCTGCTCCAACGCATGCGCCAGACAGCGCTGCAAGGCGATATAGTTTCCATGTATATCTGACATTACTGCTATTTTCATGTTCGTTCTCCATTTTTCTTCGCAGATCCTCTACCGTTGCAGTGACTGGAAAAGTGCAGATATTTTTTCCGTCCTCCTACATGCAATCCGATGCCGATGCAAAGAAACGTAACTCCGAGTATACCTCTGTCAGTTCTGTTTCCACTCCACACAAAGCGCCTGAACTTAATTGTAGCATAGAAAGAAGCTTCTTCGCAAATACAAATCCTGCGTTGCATTTTCCTTATTCCAAATTTTCCACCCTGTTCTTTTTGACTTTCTTTAACAGGGCATATCCCACCAGGCAGGCAGCAAGCTCTGTGATCGGAAACGCCCACCAGATCAGCGAAACGTCTGCCTGTCCGTTTCTGACAAACACGGAAAAAATACCAGCCAGCGGCAATAGAATCACAAACTGTCTGAGCAGAGAAATCACCAGAGACTCTGCACCGCTTTCCAGTGCCTGGTAGATTCCCTGATATGCCACATTGATTCCCGCAAAGAGAAAGCTGATCGAAATTATCCGCATCGCTCCAATGAAATACTCTCTCGACTGTCCGGCATTGAACAGCGAAGCAAACGCGCCCGGGAAAATTTCCGTAATTGCTGTTCCGATTACCATAAGCACAGCCGTATAAATCAGACCATATTTCATTCCATCCTGAACCCTCTTTTTGCTTCCCATTCCATATGCAAATGCTATGATCGGCGTGATCGCGTCCCTTAGTCCGAAAGCCAGAAACAGCACAAACTGCTGGACTTTATAAAACAGTCCGTATGCGGTCTGGGCGGAGGGATTGAATTTTAAAATCAGATTCATCACATAAACCATGACAGACATCAGTGCCTGTGCAAGGATTGCCGGAAGCCCGATTGCGTAGATTTCTTTTATAATTCCGATGTCCGGTTTCAGATATTTTACGCCATGCTCGAATTCTTTATTGAATTTTATATGGAAGAAAAACAGCAATGCCGCAGATGCCACCTGTCCGATCACCGTCGCGTATGCAGCGCCCTGTACTCCCATTTCCGGAACGGGTCCGATTCCGTAAATCATAATCGGATCGAGGATGATATTTACTACCGCACCCATAACCTGACCGATAGTGGAATAAAGGGAACGTCCCGTCGCCTGCAGCAGTTTTTCAAAGATGGAAAAGAAAATAATTCCAAACGAAATCACGCAGCAGATGCTCAGATAATCCGTTCCCATCGAAATAACTTCCGGGTCAATGGTCTGGGAGGAAATATACGCTTTTCCCCCAAATATCCCAAACAACAGGCACACCGCATAGATCACCGCGCCCAAAAACAGACTGTTTCCGGCGACTTTCGCCGCCTTTTTGGAATTTTCCTGCCCAAGGGTCAATGCGAGAAGGGCATTGGTTCCAACACCGGTGCCGATTCCGACTGCCACCATCAGCATCTGAACCGGAAATACGAGCGTCAACGCATTTAACGCTGCTTCGCTCCCGGATTTCATATTTCCGACAAAGGCGCTGTCCACGATGTTGTAGACCGCCTGCAATGCCATCGATAAAATCATCGGAATTCCCATCTGAATCATGAGCTTATTGACCGGCATTTCTTTCATTTTGTTGCTTTCCGCTTTCATAAGTTTCCTCCTTTTTTCGCACACAAAAAAACGAGCAGCAAAACTGGATTTACGCAATTTTGCTACTCGTTTGTAAGTTATTATATTTCTGATTTTTGAAAAAGTCAAACAAAAATCTTTTACCAGACACCTTCAGGAAATCTTTTTGCGGTAATACAGATTTCTCCATTTTAAAAAATGCTTCCAGCTGCACACAGACTGTTTTTCAAATCTTCCCGATATCCCGGCTCGCCCTCCCACAGGGAATTGACGGTCACACAGCTGCTTTCGGGATGTCCGGTCGCATGGATGATCTTTCCATTTCCCAGATAAATCGCCACATGTCCCGGAAAAAAAAGCAAATCACCCGGTTTGGCCTGTTCTATCGAGATTTCATGAACCGGATAGCCTTCTTTGATCGCTGCATCCCGCCAGATCAGGATCCCATTTCGGAAATAGCTCATAAACGCAAGACCGGAGCAGTCAATTCCACATGCTGTTTTCCCGCCCCAGCGGTACTGCGTCCCGAGATAGGAATACGCAGTCTGCACGATGCTTTTCCGGAAAGCTTCTTCCGACCTGAGCGCGTCTGCATCCTCTTGTTCTTTCGGCTCCGACTGTGATACTGCGTCTATACGCTCCGTCCGAACCGTCGACCGCTGCGGCGCCCATTTTCTCCACCGCTCCTGTCCCTGGCACGGCTCCAGAAAACGGCTCCGCATATATCCTTCCCTAAGACCGCCCATTCCATCCGGTAAAAAGACGCGTCTCCAGCCCGGCTGCAGCAGGCGGGCTGCAGCGCTGCTATCGCCTAAAGCCGAATCCTTCTCTGCCCAAATCAGACTCCCGGCATACAGTGTCGTGATACGCCTTGCCTGTACCCGTTCCGCTTCCAGCACGTCTGCAATATTCTGGCAAACCTGCAAAAGCTGCATGGCACAACCGGAGTTTTGTGCATCATAGCATACGGCTGTATCGCCTACACTTTCCATGGACACATACTCTTCTGCCGCAATCCATCCCTCATATCCATAATGTGTCCGGATTTTATAAAAGGAATCTTTCTCTTCCAGTACCTCATATTGCCATCCAAAGAGAATTTCATCTGCAACGCCGCCATTTTCCGGTGTGCCCGTGCCAGGCTGCACGCCTGTAGGCTCTGCGCCGACAGCTATACCACACGCTGCATATGCAGGCGTTTCATACAACGTTATTACCGGTTTCTGGCAAATTCCAGGCTTTCGCAACATTTCCTTTTCCCTCTTCTTTCTGCTTCATCGAAAAAACAGATATGATAATACAATACAAAATTTATGCAATTCAGGCTTCCGGTATACGGAAAGCCTATATGCATCCGTCAACCTATCTGTGCGCATGCGGACGATGGCTGCACAGCATCGCTTTCCGCGCAATGCATCAAAAGAAGCTGCTGCACATTCGCACAACAGCTTCTCCCATTTTTTGCAATAGAATATTTTTTATCTCATTCCAACTGTTACGATTTCAAAGCCTCTGACAGGAATTTCATACCAGCCGTCTGCATTTGCAGTTTCGGGACGAACCTCTTCCTCCAGAATATTGGAGAAGTACAGGGTTTCAAAAGAAGAGTCCTTCTTGATACGCAGAACGGTGGGTTCGCCGGAGCAGTTGACAAAACGTGCCATCCGGTCAGTGCCTTCTGCTTTCTCCTTGAGGTTGGAGAACATCATGCGCTCGCCTTCCCAGGTCAGCCAGGATTTCTCAGTCGGCAGGGTTCCTGCATGAACCTTGGTCTGTGCAACTGTATAAGGTACCTGGAACTGATATGCGCTTCTGAAGCTGTTGCTTTCAACCAGATCCCCTGCAAAGAAGGTCATCTCGTACTCTGCAGTGATATGGCGCAGCTGCTGGGACAGCTCGGTGGGGAATACGCCCCAGTCACCCAGCTCGCCGACACTGCGCAGGATGGTAACTGCCAGTGCATTCTTTTCCTCCGGAAGGATTTCATACTCATACAGACCGATGTTTGCAATGAGCATGCCGCCCTTTTCATCGTTTAAGCCCACAAAGCTCTGCTGATGCTCGCACTTGCAGGGATTCTCCCACAGCTTGCTGTGCTCGTTGGGACGGTTCACCACTTCAAATACGCTGTCTGCATAGTGGTGTGTGCAGGAGATTCCGGTCGGTGCTACCACGCGGATTCTGTGATCCTTTGCAGTGTTATCGAACTCGGTTACAAACTTCACGCTGCGGCTGTCTTTTTCCAGAGTAATTGTAGTGTGCAGAACGATCTGTGTCGTCTCACTGCTTCTTTTGCAGGTACGCTTCATGAATTCTACAAGACCTTCCTGCTCTTCCTTTAACTGATCGTCTGCGGAAACCGGAACGGTCAGCACATTGGTCACTTCCACGCTTGCCGCAAAATCGGTATTTTCCACCAGCTTGATTTCTGCCTTTGTGCCCTTCGTCACAATTGCAGGATTTCCCTTCGGGCAGAAGTAGATGTATTCGTTGCCCGCATCCAGGGTATCTTCAAAATATCCAAGACCTTCGTAGGTCTTTCCGGTCTGCTTGTCCAGAACATTCAACGTACCATCATCGTTGATCGCAACCTCCAGGAATTCATTTTCCAGATGACGGTCATCGCTTGCGATGTTGCTGCCCTTTACAGCTGTCCCAGCAGCTTCTGCAGGAACCAGCGCGTAGGTACGGTATCCCAGTGCAGGCAGTTTTTCTGCAAAAAGGGAAACCTTCACCTGTCTTGCCATGTAAGGCTGACGGAACTTGTCATCCGGCAGGTCATAGCCGAATTTTACGTCTGCATCTTCTACCGTTGCTTTCTGTACATTGCCTTCACTGTCCACAACAACGTACTTCGGCAGCTCCCATGCCTTCATATCGTTGCGTCCGTCCCAGAGCCACTTGTTGTAGTCGCGCTTTGCATCCAATACGACTGTCACCTTACCGGTGCGCTCGTCGCCAGTGGTGTTGAATACAACAAACGGAACTGCGTTTTCGCCATATTTTTCAAATACAGAAGTATCTGTCAGGTCTGCAACATAAGCGGAAGCATCCTCGGAAAGGGTATGGGCGATCTCTGTGGAACGGTCGAAACGGACTTCGATTTCTTTGTTGACCTGATCCACGCTGCAGCCGCAAATGCTGTCGTGGGGATGGTTCTGCATCAGGATCTTCCATGCATAGTTGAAACGGTCATGGGGATATTCCTTACCGTTTTCTGCTGCAAATACAGCCAGAGGCTCGGATACGCGCTCCAGTGCAACCTCGTTTCTGCGGTTCTGGCGCTTTAAGGTTACATGGGAGGAACAGGTATTGACCAGGGTATACCAGCCGTCTGTCTCCTGGCTGGTCAGCTCGCCTTTTACGGTAGAAAGCTTTTCACCTGCCTCTGCCTGAACCTTCTTGACATAATCTTCGAAGTTAGAATGCACGAACTCAATATCGGGATACAGTCTGCGCGCGGTTTCAATCGCTGCGGAAAGATCCTTCTGAACCGGCTGATGGTCGCAGCCGTTCATAAACAGCAGCTCGTCTGTAGATGCGAACATCTCAGCCTTTGCCAGGCGTTCATCCCAGTATGCCTTTGCTTCTTTTTCATCCACCGGGATTTCCATGCCGTTGCAGTACCAGTTTGCAAACAGGATACCCAGAAGCTTTGTGCCGTCGGGGGACTGCCACTGCATTTCAGAATATGCGGATTCATACTCGCCGCCTTCTTTTAATTCATTGTTAAAACCAACCGGCTTTACGCCGCGGCCAAACGCAACGGCTTCCATACCAGCCTGGGTCAGCAGCTGAGGCATCTGTCCCGCATTGCCGAATGCATCCGGGAAATAGCCAACCTTTGTCAGATTGCCGTAGGCCTTTGCTTCACGGATACCGGTCTGAAGGTTTCTGACATTTGCTTCGCCGCTGGTTAAAAACTCATCCTGCAGGATGTAGAAGGGACCCACCCGGAAATGTCCCTCTCTGACATGTCTTAACAGCTCTTCTCTTTTTTCCGGACGGATTTCCAGATAGTCGTCCAGCACGATGGTCTGACCATCCAGGTGGAAGCTGTAAAAGCCGGGATCTTTGTCAAACAGTTCCATGTTGGTGTCGATCAGATCCAGCAGTTTCATTTTATGCCGTTCTAACGGCAGATACCATTCTCTGTCCCAATGGGAATGGGAAATAATATGTACAGTCTTTTTCTTCATAGGTTTCTCCCTCTTTCCTGTCCGGCAATTCTCCGGAATCTCTGGTTTTATCATCCCCTATTCCACGAAAAAATGCAACACCCAAAATAGTTAGGTTATCTCCAAAAAAAGAATGTGCCTTGGCACATTCTCGCGCCGAGGCGCGGTTGCTTTAGCAACCATCTACCCTTGCGCCGAGTGCGCATCCTCGCGGAGCGTTTTTATTTCATAGGACGCATTTTCCTATGAAATAAAAAATCACAGCCGCAGGGTGCATGGATTTGCTGCACCCTGCGGCTGTTCTATAAATCATTACCGTTCACCCGCGCCATTCGCAAAAGCGCATCTTCGATGCTTTCCGCTGCTTCGCAGCTCATTTTTGCTCATAAAGCGGCGCTCCCTCCGTGGTTTCTTGTGCACAGATTCTCATGCGAGCATGGAATCTGCCCCCAAGAAACCACGAGTGAACTGTAACTATAAATCCGTTACATAATTTTATGAACCCATCCTGCAGGTCCTTCGATCTTACCCATCTGAATACCTGTCAGAGTGTCATACAGCTTCTGGATCACCGGTCCCATGCTTTCCATACCGCTGGGGAAGCAGATCTCCCTGCCATGGTCTACCACCTTGCCGACCGGGCATACAACAGCTGCCGTACCGCAGACGCCGCATTCTGCAAAATCAGAAAGCTCCGCCAGCTTAACCGGACGCTCTTCCACCTTCATGCCCAGGATATCCTTTGCAACGACTGCGATGGAACGGCGTGTTACAGAAGGAAGGATGCTGTCAGACTTGGGAATGACAAGAGTTCCTTCTTTGTCGATGAAGATAAAGTTTGCGCCGCCGGTCTCCTCTACATAGGTGCGGGTTGCGGGATCAAGGAACATGTTTTCATCGTAGCCGTTCTGATGTGCGGTTACATAGGCATGCAGACTCATCGCATAGTTCAGACCAGCCTTGATATGTCCGGTTCCATGCGGTGCTGCGCGGTCAAAATCACTGACACAGATGGTAAGCGGATGAACGCCGCCCTTAAAGTACGGTCCAACCGGAGTTACCAGAATGCGGAACTGATATTCATCCGCGGGCTTAACGCCGATAACCGGAGAGCTTGCAAACATATAAGGACGAACATATAAGCTTGCGCCGCTGCCGTAAGGAGGAACCCATGCAGCATTTGCCTTAACCACTTCTTCTACTGCTTCCAGGAAACGCTCTGCCGGGAACGGAGGCATCTCCAGACGCTTTGCGCTGTCCATCATACGGACTGCATTTAAGTCCGGGCGGAACGTTACGATATGTCCATCCTCTGTTGTATATGCTTTGAGACCTTCAAAGATCTCCTGGCAATAATGAAAAATACCTGCACATTCGTTCAGGGTAACTGTCGGATCGTCTGTCAGTCCACCCTTATCCCAGGCACCATTTTTGTAGTTTGCCACATAACGGTAATCTGTTGTCATATAGCCGAATCCGAGATTTGCCCAGTCCAGATTCTTTTTTTCCATCTTGTCCACACTCCTTACTTCTGGCTCCCATCCGCCGGGTTCTTCTTTTGCCGGCGTCTGTTTTGCTGTTTTCTATAGAATTCGAAAATATTATAGCACTATTCTTTCCGATAGAAAAGATTTTTTTCACGCGCCTTCTCCTGCCGCGCCCGTTTGGAAACCGCAGCGTGGATGCTTCCGCTTATTCGCTGTGTCTGACCGCCTCCTTCATCATCCGCACATAGGTGTATAAATGTCCGCCCGCATGAGAGCCGTATTTTGCGATCAGCTTTACAACTGCACTTCCGACAATAACACCCTCCGCCGTTTTGGAAATCTCTGCCGCCTGATCCGGTGTGTGGATACCGAAGCCAACCGCTGCCGGAACGCTGCTGACACTGCGGATTTCTTTTAACATCCCACCGATATCGGTGGTGATATTGGTTCTCTCTCCGGTTACACCCATCGACGATACCACATACAAAAATCCTTTCGCTCCTTTGGCAATCTTACGGATTCTCTCTTTGGAGGTCGGGGCAATCATCGAGATCAGGTCTATGCCATAGCGGCTTGCAACAACATCAACCTCTTCTTTTTCCTCAAAGGGCAGATCGGGGATGATGATGCCGTCGATCCCTACATCCTGGCAGCGTTCAAAAAACGCCTCGTAGCCGTAATGGAACACCGGATTCAAATATGTCATAAATACCAGCGGAATTTCTGTTTTCTCCCGCAGTTTCTTTACCATGTCAAAAATATCGTCGGTCGTCACACCGCCGGAAAGCGCCCGGATATCCGCTTCCTGAATGACCGGTCCCTCCGCGATCGGATCGGAAAACGGAATGCCGATCTCGATCAGATCTGCGCCTGCCCGCTCCATTTCCAGAATGTATTCCTCTGTCTTATCCAGGGACGGATCTCCCGCTGTCAAAAATGCAATAAATGCCTTTTTATTTTCAAATGCCTTTTGGATTCTGCTCATCTTTTCCCTTCTGCCTTTCGGACAGCCTTTCCTGCAGGTTTTTTGCGCCTGCCAAAGTTTTCTTTTATCCTCTGTTTTTCGGGTTTACTCTGAAATATCTTCGCCGCGGTATCTTGCAATCGCTGCAACGTCCTTGTCGCCGCGCCCGGATAGACAAATAATGATCGCCTGATCCGAAGACAAGGTCGGCGCAAGCTTTCTCGCATGCGCAACCGCATGGGCGCTCTCTATCGCGCAGATGATGCCCTCCGTACGCGCCAGATACTCAAACGCTTCTACCGCTTCCTCATCCGTTACCGGTACATAGCTTGCGCGTCCGGTATCGTGCAGCCATGCGTGCTCCGGTCCGATGCCGGGATAATCCAGGCCTGCAGAAATCGAGTACACCGGTGCAATCTGTCCGTACTGATCCTGACAGAAATAGGATTTCATGCCGTGGAACACACCTGGCGTTCCCTTTGCCATTGTTGCTGCATGCTTATCCGTATCGATTCCTTTTCCTGCAGCCTCGCAGCCGATCAATGCAACTTTCTTTTCCGGAATAAACTCATAGAACATACCCATTGCATTGCTGCCGCCGCCGACACACGCCAAAACAGCTGCCGGAAGCTTTCCTTCCTTTTCCAGAATCTGCGCCTTTGCCTCCCGTCCGATGACAGACTGGAAATCCCGCACGATCGTCGGAAACGGATGCGGTCCCATGACAGAGCCCAGTACATAGTGGGTATCCGATACGCGGTTTGTCCATTCACGCATCGTCTCGTTTACTGCATCCTTTAAGGTCTGGGTTCCGCTTGTTACCGGATGCACCTTTGCGCCCAAAAGCTTCATTCTGTAAACATTCAGCGCCTGCCGGTCCGTGTCCTCTTTTCCCATAAAAATCTCACATTCCAGTCCGAGCAGTGCCGCAGCTGTTGCACAGGCAACCCCATGCTGTCCGGCACCAGTTTCTGCGATGACGCGGGTTTTACCCATCTTTTTTGCCATCAGCACCTGGCCGAGTACGTTGTTGATCTTGTGAGAGCCGGTGTGGTTTAAGTCCTCCCGCTTTAAATAGATCTTCGCACCGCCCAGATCCTTTGTCATTTTCTCCGCATAATATAACAGCGACGGTCTTCCTGCATAATTTTTTAACAGATCATCAAGCTCCGCACAAAACTCCGGGTCATTTTTATAAAATTCGTACTGCTCCTCCAGATGAATGATCTCATTCATCAGCGTCTCCGGGATGTACTGTCCTCCGTGTATTCCAAATCTGCCTTTTTCCATCAGTTGTATTCCTCCTTCTGCCGTGCTGCCGCTACGCACGCGAAAATTTTCTCCCGATCCTTAAAACCGTCGGTTTCTGCGCCGCTGCTGACGTCGAACGCCCAGGCTCCCGTTCGCACAGCTTCTTTTATATTCTCTGCATTCAGCCCGCCCGCCAGGAAAAATGGGCGGCCGATAGATTCTATTAAAGTCCAGTCAAAGACTCTTCCGGTTCCGCCGCTTCCCTGATCCAGCAAAATGTAATCTGCGCAGCTTTCCCTGGCACGCAGCACATCTTCCTTCGTCCGGACGGAAAACGCCTGGATCACCGGACAGCTGACTTTGCTTTTCAGTTCATTTATATATGCCTCGTCTTCCTGCCCGTGCAGCTGCACCCAGTCAATGACGCCATCCTCTACCAGACCGACGATGGTTTCTATTGTTTCGTTGACAAAAACACCGACTGCCGGGATTTCTTTTTTTAACATGCTGTGCAGCTGTTTTGCCTGCTCGGGTGAAACCTGCCGCCTGCTCCTTGCAAAGACGAAACCTGCAAAATCAACTCCGGCGTCGTTGACCCATTCGATATCGCAAGGGCGGGACAGCCCACAGATCTTGAGGCGTGGGTGTGCAGATTCTGCGATGTTTGCAGTTCGAATGATATCTTTGCTGCGCTGCTTTTGCTCACTCATGGCAGTCCCTCTTCAACTCCTGCAGCATCGCCGCTTTATCGCTGCTTCTCATCAGCGTTTCGCCAATCAGCACCGCGTCCGTTCCATTTTTATATAAAACGGCAACGTCCTCTGCACCCCTGATACCGCTTTCGGAGACGTAGAGTACCTCCGGCGGAATCAGCTTTCGCAGACGCACACTGTTTTTGACATCCACAGTAAAATCCTTCAGGTTCCGGTTGTTGACGCCGATGATCCGCGCTCCGGCACGCAGCGCACGCGCAACCTCTTCTTCATCGTGTGCCTCAACTAACGCCGATAAGCCGAGACTATGCGCTATTTTTAAAAACTGACCAAGCTCTTCCTCGGACAAAATCGTACAAATCAGAAGCACCGCAGACGCACCTAAAAGCTTTGCTTCATAAATCTGATATTCATCCACCGTAAAATCCTTGCGCAGCACCGGAATGCTCACATCCTCCGCGATTTCCTGCAGATAGCCGTCGCTTCCAAGGAAGTATTCCGGCTCCGTCAGCACAGAAATCGCAGATGCGCCCGCGCGCTCATACTGCCGTGCAATTTCCAGATACGGAAAGTCTACTGCAATCAGCCCTTTGGATGGAGATGCCTTTTTGACCTCGCAGATAACCGAAATCCCCGGCGCCTCCAGCGCTTTTTCAAATGGAAACCCGGTATCTGCAGCCAGGCTTTTTGCTTCTTTTTTCAGAACCTCCATCGGCTTTTTCTTTTTAGTTTCCTCCACACGCGCCCGCGCAGCGTCCGCGAGAGTATCCAGAATCGTCTTTTCTTTCATGCTTTCCACTCATTTCTGCGCACGCTTTTTGCGCATGTCGAGTTTGTGTCAAGTGCGCGCAGACACAAATCCCGCGATTGAAAAATTTTTTCAATCTTCTTACTCCTGATTCGTCAGCGCTGCAAACTGCTCCAGCTGTGCAAGCGCCTTACCGCTGTCGATGACTTCCTGCGCTTCTCTGATCGCATCTTCGATTGAAATGCCCTTTGCGATATGGATTGCCGCTGCGGAGTTCAGAACGACCGCATCCCGTTTGGGTCCTTTTTCCCCTTTTAAAATCGCCAGTGCAATCTGCGCGTTGTCCCGGGGGCTTCCGCCGATCAGCTCGTCTTTGCTGCAGCGGGTAAAGCCGAACTGCTCCGGAGTGATCACATAGGATAAAAATTCCCCATCCTTTACTTCGCAGACTGTCGTCGGTGCACTCATGGAAATCTCATCCAGACCGTCCTGTCCATATACGACCATTGCCTTTTTCACGCCAAGATTTGCCAGTACCCGTGCTAACGGCTCCACCAGTGCCTCGTCATAAACACCCATCAGTTCCATGTTTGCACCTGCCGGATTGGTCAGTGGTCCAAGGATATTGAAAATCGTGCGGATACCCAGCTCTTTTCTGACCGGGGCAACATATTTCATCGACAGGTGGTAATTCTGTGCAAACAGGAAGCACAGACCGATTTTTTTGAGCACCTCTGCGCTCTTTGCCGGATCGATGGTGATCTTTACACCAAGTGCTTCTAAAACGTCCGCCGCACCGCTCTTGCTGGATGCAGCACGGTTGCCGTGTTTTGCCACCGGAACGCCTGCTGCCGAAATCACCAGAGAAGACGTTGTAGAAATATTAAAGGAATTGGAATGGTCACCGCCGGTTCCAACGATTTCCAGCACATCCTGATCATGTAACAGGCGTACACAATGCTTTCTCATCCCCGCCGCACACGCGGTAATTTCCTCGATTGTCTCGCCCTTCATCGCCATCGCGGTTAAAAATGCACTCATCTGTACCGGACTTGCCTTTCCGCCCATGATTTCGTCCATCGAAGCTTCTGCGGTCTCATAATCCAGGTTCTGCTTTGCTGCCAGTTTTACAATCGCTTCTTTAATCATTGTCTTCTCCTTTTTCTCTGCATTCGCCAGCTGTAAAAAATTTTCAAGCATCTTTTTCCCAAGTGGAGTTAAAATTGATTCCGGGTGAAACTGTACGCCGTACACCGCTTTTGTTTTATGCTGCAGTGCCATGATCTCACCGTCCGATGTCCTGGCAGTCACCTGCAGGCATTCCGGAAAGGTTTCTTCCTGCGCCGCCAGCGAATGGTACCGTGCCACCGTCGTTTCCTCCGGCAGACCAACAAACAGCGGCGTTTTCGTATCGAGCTTTGTCACGGACTGTTTGCCGTGCATCAGCTGTTTTGCATAGGAAACAACTCCGCCGTATGCCTCGCAAATCACCTGATGTCCCAAACACACGCCGAGGATCGGGATTTTCCCGCCGAGCTTTTGCACCACCTCAATGCAGCAGCCCGCATCCTGCGGACGCCCCGGCCCCGGCGACAGGATAATCGCTTCGGGCTTTAATGCCTCAATCTCTTCTGCCGTCAGCTCGTCATTTCGGATCACCTTAATCTCCGGATTGATCGCCCCGATCAGCTGATATAAGTTATAGGAAAAGCTGTCATAATTATCGATCAGTAAAATCATGCCCGTTCCCCTTTCTTTCCAAGTTTCTGCGCTTCCTGCAGCGCCAGCACCACTGCTTTCGCCTTATTGATGCATTCCTGATATTCCTTCGGTGCTACACTGTCCGCCACAATTCCGGCTCCCGACCGGACGAATACTTTTCCGTTTTTGCGAAACGCCAGCCGGATTGCGATACACATATCCATATTTCCTGCAAAATCCAGATAGCCAATGGCACCGCCGTAAATGCCGCGCTTGTTGTTTTCCAGGTCGTTGATAATCTGACAGGCGCGAAGCTTTGGTGCACCCGAAAGGGTTCCCGCCGGAAGCACCGACTGCAGGGCGTCCAGCGCCGTTTTATCGCTGCGAAGCTCGCCCCGCACGGTCGATCCCAGGTGCATGACGTGGGAAAATTTTTCGACCGAAAGATATTTTTCCACTTCTACCGTTCCGAACCGGCAGAATCGCCCGAGATCATTTCGTCCGAGATCCACCAGCATGTTGTGCTCTGCCAGCTCCTTTTCATCGGAAAGCAGATCGGCTTCCAGCTCCTGATCCTCCTTTTCGTCCTTTCCCCTGGGTCTTGTCCCGGCAAGAGGGAAGGTGTATGCGGTCTGATTGTCCACCTTTACCAGTGTCTCCGGCGAAGCGCCGGCGATTTCCAGATCGTCGCTGGAAAAATAAAACATGTATGGTGACGGATTTTTTGTCCGCAGAATCCGGTAGGTATCCAGCAGGCTTCCGTCAAATTCTGCTTCCAGACGGTTCGAAAGCACCAGCTGGAAAATGTCTCCCTCATGGATGTAATGCTTGACCTGCTCCACCTTTTCACAGTAGCTTTCCTGATCGAACAGCGGCGTGAGCTCTGTTGTCAGCCTCCCTGCGGACACGTTTTTTTCTGTGCCCTTTTCGATGATGTCCTGCATCTGATCAAGGGTCTGAAGGGCTGTGCGGTAAACCGCTTCCAGGGTGTCGGGCTCTGCTGCAGATACCGGGGCGTCCGCTGCTGCTGCCCGCGCGCTTTTCCCCCTTTCCCGGAGGTCCGTTGTCGCTGCCGCGCCGGCGGTCTGTCCACCTTCTGCCTGCACGTCTGCTTCCGATATCCGGCTGTTACAGATCAGGATGATCTTTTGTCTGTAGTGATCAAATGCGATCATCTTATCAAACAGCATCAGATCGACGTCCCGGAACTTTTCCTGATCCTCTGCGTCCAGCCGAAGCGTCGGCTCCGCATATTTGATATAGTCGTATGCAAAATATCCAACCAGACCGCCGGTCAGAGGCGGGAGCTTTTTGATCTGCGGCGCGCGGTTTTCTTCGATCACCCTTACAATCACCTGCGCCGGATTCTCTGTTTCAAACTGCTCGACATGGTCTGTTGTAATTGTCACCTGATGGTTCATGCAGGTCAGCTCCATCGCAGGATCGAACCCAAGAAAGCTGTACCGTCCCCACTGCTTGTTGTCCTCCGCACTTTCTAACAAAAAGCAGTGGTCGCTTACCGCCAGCAGTTTTTTCAGTACCTGTACGGGTGTTGCGATATCTGAAAAAATCTCACGCCAGATCGGAATCCTCCGGTAAGCTCCGGACGCTGCCGTTCTTTTCAGTTCTTCCAGTGATGTCTGTTCCATGCGACTGTTCCTCCTGTAAAAAAGAATGTGTCTTGGGATATTCTCGCGCCGAGTGCGCATCCTCGCGGAGCGTTTATTATCGTATGGAAACAAAGTTTCCTATACGATAAAAAAATACCCCCGCCCATGACAGATTTGTCTGTCAAGGACGGGGGCTCATCATCTTTTAAGCTGCAGGCACTTTGTGCCTGTCTTCCCGCGGTACCACCTTGCTTTGCGATCGTACGCACTCTTTATCAGGGTACAGATATCTTTTAAAGAATTCAAACATTCCAAAGGATACTAACATACCCCCGGCAAATAACGGATGCCCTCCGTCACAGAATACTCGGAACAAAATTCCTTTGACTGTGCCCTCTGTGGTCCATTTGATACTCCGCTTTCTGCCCGGCTCCCACCTGCCCGGACTCTCTGGAAGTGCGCCTGTACCGTTATCTCCACTTCATCAGTTTAAATTGATATAAGTTCAACTTGTTGAAAACATATTAAAACAGTCTGATTTCTTTGTCAATACTTTTTTTAAAATTAGTTTTCTTCCGGAATATCTGCATCAGCACCGATGTCGAGCATATTCATCGTCCTGCGCTTCAACCGCGCTTTCTCAGACGCTTCCAGAATAAAGTTTTTGATATTTTTTGCATTTTTGATATGGGTCAGATACAGCTCCGGATTTGTCGTATCGCCGGTGTAGCACTTTACAGTACCAAGTCCGAACATCCGCTCCCCCAGCGTCCGGATCAGTTCTACGTCCTGTACTTTATATATGTAGCAGTCGTTCTCCCGCTTGTTAATAAATCCCTCTTCCACAGTGATCAGCTCTTCTGTAACCATGTAGGTTGTAAAGGTAAAGGGAAGTCCAAAAAATCCCCATCTTTTCTTTTCCCGAAATTCCATGCTATTTCCTCCTTTTGCATCTGGTGGATTCGATACAGTTCACCGCGCCATTCGCAAAAGCGCATCTTCGATGCTTTCCGCTGCTTCGCAGCTCTTTTTGCTCATGAAGCGGCGCTCCCTTCGTGGCATTCTGCAAACAGATTTTCATGCAAGCATGAAATCTGCTCACAGAATGCCACGAGTGAACTGTAGTATCATTATACGCCATCGCGGTATTTTTTTCAATTCTTCCTTGCATTCAAAATATCCCTATGCTATACTTGTCCAAGCAAAATGAGATCCAAAGGAGGAAGCGCGATGACCATGCAGTCTGTCATGTTTTATTTTCAGCAGTTCTGTTTATTCGGAAGTTCGTTTTTTTCTTTTCTTTGTCAGATTATTTCCGGCAGAGGACATGGATTTCATTTTTTTGAAAAGAAATACAGGCATTTTGTTTCAAATCGAAGGGAGTTTGATTCTCTTCGATTTTATTATGTCTGAAACTCAACTGTTCAAGGAGGATTATCATTCATGAGACACCTGATGAACCCACTGGATTTTTCTGTGGAAGAGCTGGATCAGCTCTTTGATCTTGCCAACGACATCGAGAAACACCCCGACAAATATGCCCATACCTGCGAGGGCAAAAAGCTGGCGACCTGTTTCTACGAGCCGAGCACCAGAACCCGTTTAAGCTTTGAAGCCGCTATGATGAACCTGGGCGGCAAAGTGCTCGGATTTGCGGATGCATCCAATTCCTCCGCTTCCAAAGGCGAAAGTGTTTCCGACACGATCCGCGTCGTTTCCTGCTACGCCGATATCTGCGCAATGCGCCATCCCAAAGAGGGTGCTCCGATCGTTGCCGCTGAGAAATCCCGCATTCCCGTCATCAATGCCGGTGACGGCGGTCATCAGCATCCGACCCAGACCTATGCCGATCTGCTGACCATCCGTTCCTTAAAGGGGCATTTAAACAACCTGACCATCGGTCTGTGCGGCGACTTAAAATTCGGTCGTACCGTGCACTCCTTAGTCAACGCGCTCTCCCGCTACGACAACCTCCGGTTCATCTTCATTTCCCCGACCGAGCTGCGGGTTCCGGATTATATCACAGAGATGCTGCGTGAAAAAAATATTCCCTATGAAGAAGTCATCCGTCTGGAAGACAAACTGCCCGAGCTGGACGTCCTTTACATGACCCGCGTTCAGAAAGAGCGCTTCTTCAACGAAGAGGATTATGTCCGCCTGAAGGATTTCTATATCCTGACTGCTAAAAAAATGAAGCTCGCACCGCCCGACATGCTGGTGCTGCACCCCCTCCCCAGAGTTAACGAAATCTCTGTCGATGTGGATGACGACCCGAGAGCCGTTTATTTCAAACAGGCGCAGTACGCGGTCTATGTCCGGATGGCGCTGATTCTGACCCTCTTAAATATTCATGTGGACTGAGAAAAAGGAGATTTCTTATGCTAAACGTAGGTAAAATTGAAGAAGGCTTTGTACTCGACCATATTCAGGCAGGCATGGCAATGTCCATCTATCACCATCTGCAGCTCGATAAGCTCGACTGCACCGTTGCGATCATCAAAAACGCGCGCAGCGGCAAAATGGGCAAAAAGGACATTCTGAAAGTAGAATGCGATGTCAACATGCTCGACCTCGACGTTCTCGGCTTTATCGACCATAACATCACCGTCAATGTCATCAAAAGCGGGGATATCGTCGAAAAGAAGGAATTAAAGCTTCCCAAACAGATCAAAAACGTCATTCGCTGCAAAAATCCCCGCTGTATTACCTCGATCGAGCAGGAGCTGCCGCAGATCTTCGTCCTCGCTGACCCGAACAAGGAAGTTTATCGCTGCAAATACTGTGAAGAAAAATTTGACAAACAAAATCTATAATGCTTAAAATAGGGGGTAGTATACAAAGGAGAATCCCATCATGTCCTTTTTTGATGAAATTAAAACAGAAATCCAGACAGAGCAGAACCAGAAGTCAAATTTGGCAGAGCAGGTGTCTGCCGCCCAGGCTCCACAGGCTGCTTCTGAACCTGCCCCCACAGCTCCCGTTTTGCCGGAGCGCATGCCGGAATTCGTTCAGGAAGAGTTAAAGACCTTGCAGGAAACCATCCGTCAGGATGCCCGCAGCGGGAAATATCAGACCGTCGGCGGCAAGCATCTTTTCGATGGAATCCGCCTCTGGCACGAGGGTGACTACCGTCAGGGAACGGCCCTGCTTGCAAACTTTTATCCGTTTCTGTCTCGCGACCGGATGCAGGAAAAGGAAATTCTGACACAGAGCAAACGCCTCTTTTCCGGCTACCGCTACGAGGTACGCTATACGCTTTCCAAAGATGGCGCCTTTTATTTCAACTATTTTAAAGAAGAAATGAAAAAACAGGGCTTTGTCATCAGCGACCTGTCCGTTTCCTTAAAAGACGGCAGCTTCGCACCGCTCCCGTTTACAGCAAGCGGCACCGTTCGTTATGATTTCGAGCTCGAGCATTATCTTTCCGATTATCCGAAGCTCTATTATACTTGGCACCTGGAAGTTGTGTAAAAAGAATGTGCCTTGGCACATTCTCGCGCCGAGGCGCGGTTGCTTCGGCAACCATCTACCCTTGCGCCGAGTGCGCATCCTCGCGGAGCGTGCATTCTATTGTCATGAACAATTGCCCCCGGCAACAGAGAACCAAAATCCTCTGCTGCCGGGGGCATCCTTTTATCCCAGCGCCACATCCAGCACCATCATCAGTACAAATCCGACCGCAAATCCAACCGTTCCCAGATTCGAATGCTCGCCCTCCGAGGCTTCCGGAATCAGCTCTTCTACGACAACATAGAGCATCGCGCCCGCCGCAAATGACAACAGATACGGCAAAAACGGATCGATCACGCTGGCGAGTGCGATGGTCAGCGCCGCACCGACCGGCTCTACCGCTCCCGAAAGCGTTCCGTACAGAAACGCCTTTTTGCGGCTCATCTGTCCTTCGCTCTTTAACGGCATCGAAATGATTGCACCCTCCGGGAAGTTTTGGATCGCAATTCCGATCGCCAGTGAAAACGCTCCGGCGGCGGTAATCCCGGTGCTGCCCGAAAGCATGCCCGCGAACACGACGCCGACCGCCATACCTTCCGGAATGTTATGCAGTGTCACCGCAAGGACAAGCATCGTCGTCTTTTTCAGGGAGGTTTTTGGTCCCTCCGCTTCCTGTGTACCAAGGTGCAGATGCGGGATAACGCGGTCCATCACCAGTAAAAATGCCATGCCTAAAAGCATGCCAGTGGCCGCCGGTACAAACGCAAGCCGTCCCATTCCCGCCGTCATATCCATCGACGGAATCAAAAGCGACCAGACAGACGCCGCTACCATGACGCCGGATGCAAAGCCCAGCAGCCCTTTCTGCAGCAGCTCGTTGAGTTTGTCTTTCAGAAAAAATACACATGCCGAGCCGAGCGTCGTCCCGGCAAGCGGAATCATCAATCCCCAAAAAACTGTCATGCTTCCTCCCATTTCTGCGCACCCTGTTATTATTCCTGACAATAGAATGCTCGCAGAGCATGCATTTTATTTTTTTTCTCTTTTCTTATATTCCACAGCGGATTTCTTCAGTTCTTCCAATGCTTCGGAGAACTTCTTCGAAACCATGCCCGGGTTGCCGCGCAGCATATCGCGTTTTGTGAAATCTTTCAGGAAAGAGGCCAGCTCCGGACGCTGTAGGTTCACACCAAATTTTGAACGCAGGTCGAACAGCTCTTCCCGGTTGACATTCAATCTTCCGCTGGGCAACAGCTCCTTTGCACGCTCGAAACGCTTTTCGATACCGCTTACCAGTTCATCCCGGCGCTGTACAAAACCAGCCTTGGTGCTCTCGACACTCTGGTTCCACTCTTTTTTGCGGTTTTCCCAGTTTTCTTCGGAAACCGCCAGAATCACATCCAGACGCCTCTGCATCTTTTCCAGTTCGTCCTTGGCCTGCTCCATCCGAACCAGTACATCGCGCAAATCCAGGGCCGCCTTGAAGGAAAGGGCAAAGTCCGCTGCAAAAATCACAGTCACAATCATCGTCACACCCGTCAGCACCGAAGACGGAAGCCAGAGTGCAAACGCTTCGATCGGCTTGTGGATCATCCGCGTCATCAGGATCGTCAGAAGTCCCCATGCCAGTGAAGATTCCAGGCAGATTTGACCCTGGAAGTTGAATTTTTTATGGGAATAATCCCAGTAACGGACTTTGAACAGCGTTTCCATCAGCACGCCCGTGATATATTCCAGCACTGTCGCGCCCACGCAGCCCGCCACATACGTTAAAATCAGATTGTCCTGAAACGGCATCGACACGATCAGCATCATCAATGCGCCCGTTCCATACAGCGGCAGAAAAGGTCCGCGAATAAAACCGCGATTTACAAACCGTTTTTCATGCAGTGAAACATAGGTCGATTCAAAGCACCAACCAAAAAAGCTGTAAAAGAAAAAGAAAAACAGCCATTGAATCCAGGTATATCCCAGCATACGTCCTCCTATACAAAAAGATCGGCTCCGATCACAAGCCGTCCCTTTTTGGTTGTGTTTTTTTCACCCCGGAAAATAAATTTTCCGAAACCTCTGACCGATACCGTGTCCCCGTCCTTTAACATCTGGCTGCCGTTTTCCGTCAACCTCCCGTTGACAAAGACCTTTTTCTGTGAAAAAAGCGTCTGCCCCTGGCTGCGCGACAGTCTCCAGACCGCGCTCACAATTCCGTCGCAGCGCAGGCTCGCCACATGCTCTTCCCTGTAAGAAAGTTTTTTCTCCGGCAGCGCCTCCAGCTTTTCTACCGGCACGCAACGCACCTTTGTATGGCGCACCTGTTCGAGAGTTTCCTGTAAAAATACAGACATCGCAGACGTACAAAACACATACGCGCATTTGCCCTCCACACAGATATCCCCGATCGTGCTCCGGTCGATCCCAAGATTTAGAATCGCGCCCATAAAATCCCTGTGGCTGAAATTTTCCGCAAATTTTTCCGCCAGCGGCTCGATTTTTACCGCACAGATCGGAAACGGCTCTTCATATCCGAATTCCTCCGGATCTCCGAACCTGCCCATACACCGCTCTGCACCATCCATTCCGCCGTATAATTCGATATGTACTCCCGCCTTTGCAGCGCTTCTCCAGAGCACTTCCTGCTCTGCCAGCGATAAAAATCCGGTAAAAACAAACAGATTCTGCTGCCAGGCGCGGTCTGCAAGCTCTGCAAACCGCTTCTCCAAAAGCTGCAGTTCCTTATTCCTCTCTGCCATAACCGTTTCCTGCCGATCAGGTAAAGCTGATAACCGGCTCTTTAGGCTGTTTTGCCTTTGTCACAGACTCTGCGTACAGCACAGGACCTTCGCCTTCATAATCCGCAAAATATTCTTTTTTGACTACTGCGGTCACTTTTATCCAGTCGCGTTCCTGATACAGATCGATCTTATCGTAAACGCACGCAAAGCCGAGGAAGGTCATATCCTCTGCACAGCAGGTCATTGCCATACGTCCGGGCACAAAGTAGCCTTTCGGGAATTCCTCCGGCTTCATCACCATGCCGATAAACTCGATCGTCTTGCCGACATAGCGATCCACATGATCCAGACTGTCCAGATACCAGATGCCGTAGGTATTGTCATCCAACACGATTTTATCCGCCTTTAAGTCATATGGGAGATCCTCTTCCATAATCTCGTCGATTTCCCCATCCTGATCCTCGAAAATAATCTCTGCAGTCTGGTTGAGTGCCTTGACGTTTCTCTTATAGGTATTGAGGTCTTCGATACCATCGCAGCGGTTGAAGATAATCATTTCGGATTTGCGGATCATGTCCGAAACCATGGATTTCATATTCGTAAAATACATAGGGAAGGTGGATGCATCAATCGTTGTGATCTGCTGCTCCACCTTCCAGTGCCACGGCAGGCGCAGGTCGCGGAACTTCCACATACCGTTATATTCTATGATAATGCGCTCCGGATGATACTTCTTTTCCAGCTCAACCATCTTTTCCGGAGTAAAATCCGCCTCTTCCTCGATGGTTTCCACGATCGTCTTGCTGCGCTTTAAAACGTAAGGGTCGTATTCTTCCTCTCCCTCCTCGCACAGCAGAAGCAGGGTTTTGCCGGAGCTCTGGAAATACGGCTGATCCAGTGTAAAGTTAATGAACTCTGTCTTCCCGCTCCCTAAAAATCCGTTGATAATATAAACCGGCTTCATACAGTTCTCCTCTTTTTATTCTTGATAATAGAATGCTCCCAGAGTATTCTATTATTTTCTGAACAGTTTTTCCAGCTCTGCTTCCTTTAGCTTCGAACCGATGACGCAAATCTTACCGGTTACATCAGGCTTACCAGCACGCACATTGCTCTCTTCGGGAACATAGTCGAAATAAATCCATGTGCCGTCTGCTGCCGGAATCATACCCTTTGCACGCAGAACGATGCCGTACTTTTCTTCGTTGTCCAGCTCTTTTAAGAAGCCCTCAACCTCTTCTGTCGTGTAGGTTGCAGGAGTTTCAAAGCCCCAGCTGGTGAAGATTTCATCGGCATGATGGTGATGGTGGTGGTCATGATCGTGACAGCCGCAGGTACAGTTTTCGTCGTGCTCATGATGATGCTCATGTTCGTCTTCGTCCTCATCATGATGATGGCAGCAATGCTCGTGTTCGTCTTCGTCCTCATCATGGTGATGGTGGCAGCAATGCTCGTGTTCGTCTTCGTCCTCATCATGGTGATGGTGGCAGCAATGCTCGTGTTCATCTTCTTCCTCATCATGGTGATGGTGGTGCTCATGCTCGTCATGCATTGCCTTTACCTGCTCCATCAGCTCTGCTTCCAGATCCTTTGCCCCCTCAATGGCAGCAAGAATCTCCCTGCCTTCCAGCTGTGCCAGCGGTGTTGTAATAATGGTCGCTTTCTCGTTGTGCTCCCGGATCAGCTCTACCGCCTGTTTTACCTTTTCTTCGGATGCAACGTCTGTACGGCTTAAAATAATCGTTCCGGCGTGCTCAATCTGGTTGATGAAGAACTCACCGAAGTTCTTGATATACATTTTGCATTTGGAAGCGTCTACGACAGCAACCGCGCTGTTTAACTCAACCTCTGTGCCAAGTCCCGCATTCTGGACTGCTTTCATAACGTCAGAAAGCTTGCCGACGCCGGAGGGCTCAATCAGAATACGGTCGGGATGATAGGTGTTTAAAACTTCCTTTAAAGAAGTTCCGAAATCGCCTACCAGGGAGCAGCAGATACAGCCGGAATTCATTTCTTTGATTTCGATTCCAGCGTCCTTTAAAAATCCTCCGTCGATGCCGATTTCACCGAATTCGTTTTCGATCAGGACGGTCTGGGTTCCTGCCAGCGCTTCCTTTAACAGCTTCTTGATCAGGGTTGTCTTACCGGCTCCAAGGAATCCGGATACAATATCTATTTTTGTCATGTTTTCCTCTCATTTCTGCGCACGCTTTTTGCGCATGCCGAGTTTGTGTCAAGTGCGCGCAGACACAAATCTCGCGATTGAAAAATTTTATTTTTCAATCTTAAATCTCTGTTTCTTTGCTTTGACTGCTTTCTACAGGATTCGTCATTCCTAACCAGTCATCCTTATATTCTGCGCTAAAACGGGATAATTGTCAACACCTCATTGTGGGACAACACCGGCAATATGGGACATAGAATACTGTCTCATTGTGGAACACCCACGACAGCTTTCACCAGCCGGAACGCCTCTTTGCAGGTATCCGTCAGATTTTGCATCGCAGCGTCCCGATCCATCGCCTCTTCCAGACTGACTGCCCTTTTCTGAATGCAAAACGCTGCGTCGATTCCGATCTCATGGCAGGCTGTAAAGCCCTCCTGCAGTGCTCCGGCAAAAGCGATCACCGTACAACCATGCTTTTTCGCGAGCTTTGCCACGCCCGCAGGAGCTTTCCCCATCGCAGTCTGTTCGTCCATCCTGCCCTCTCCGGTAAGGACAAAATCCGCGTCCGCCATCTCGCGTTCCAGCCCGGTCTCTTCCAATACAATCCGGATTCCCGGCTCGAGCCGTGCACCTAAGTAGCTCTGGAATGCAAATCCAAGACCGCCAGCAGCACCTGCACCCGGACAATTTTCATCTGCCTGTAGAAAGTGCTCTTTCGTCAGCTGTGCATAGGAAAAGAGCCATTGATCCATCTGCCGGATGCTCTTTTCATCAGCACCCTTCTGCGGTCCGAATACGCTGCTGCAGCCAAGCTCTCCGCAGAGGGAATTTTCCACGTCACAGGCAACCCGAAACGTGCACTCCTTTAAAACCGGAAGTACATGTCCACTCCGAATTTCCGCAAGATCGGCTAACCCGGCCGCCCCGTTTCGCACCGGCTGACCACTTTTATCCAGAAATTCAAATCCAAGCGCCGAAAGCATCCCAACTCCGCCGTCGTTTGTCGCACTGCCGCCGATCCCGACAATAAAATGCCTGCAGCCTTTCCGAATCGCATCCCGGATCAGCTCCCCAACGCCGTAGGTCGTTGTATGTAGCGGATTGCGTTCTTCTTTGGAAAGTAACGGCAGCCCTGCAGCTGCCGCCATTTCTATTACCGCTGTTTTATTTTTTTCCAAAATACCGTAGGACGCTGAAATTTTCCTGCCGAGCGGGTCGCTTACCAGCGCTGTTTCCATGCGTCCGCCCATTCCGGTTGTCAGTGCTTCCACCGTGCCTTCCCCGCCGTCCGCCAGCGGACGCACGACGATCTCAGCGTCCGGGAAAACTGCTTTCACGCCTGCTGCCGCCGCGTTTCCAGCCTCCATCGAAGTCATGCTTCCTTTAAAAGAATCGATTGCAATTACTGTTTTCATCCTGGACTCCATCCTGACTGCATTATCCTTTTCTTCGCACCATTTTCTCACAAGCGCTGCCAGTGCTGCTTTTTTATTTTCCATCCTTGCGCCAGGCCTATTTTCTTGCCGCCGGCAGCCTTGTCCGAAACAGCTGATGCCCGAGCTGTTTTCCATGAAACGGCACCAGTGGATACAGATAGCTTCTGCTGCTCACCGTCCGGTTAAACAACAGAGAAACCGCCAGAATCACGATTCCTCCAACATATCCCCAGACGCCAAAAATTGCCGTCAGCACCAAATTGATAATCCGCATAAATTTCAACGCATAGCCAAGCTCCAGGCTGTTCTGTGTGTAGTTGGCGACTGCGACGAATGCCATGTACAACATGACCTCACTATTAAACCACCCACTCTTTACGCTGAACTCTCCCAAAACCAACGCCGCCATGACCGACAGCGGTGTACTGAGCATATTCGGGGTGTTGACCGCCGCAAGCTTCAGACCGTCGATTGCAAGCTCCAGCAATAAAAGCTGCCAGATCAGCGGAATATAGACCGTATCCCGCACTGCGATGAACTCAAAGCCTTTGGGAATCCACTGTGGATATTCCATCAACAAAAGAAACGTCGGTGTCAGAAAATACGTTACAATGGCGATCAGCAGGCGCGACAGTCTCAGATACGTTCCCGTGATCGGCGGAAAATAATAATCGTCCGCTTCCTCCAGCACGTCAAACAGGGAGGTCGGTGTGATCAGCGCCGACGGCGAGTTGTCCACCAGAATGATGATATTTCCCTCCAACACCTGTGCCGCCGCGGTGTCCGGACGTTCAGAAAATCGGAACTTCGGAAACGGATTCCACCAACGTCCCTGATACAGGCACTCCGCAAGGCTTTCCTGGTTCAGCGTCAGCGCATCCACCTGCAGGTTCTGAATCCGGTTCCGGATCTTTTCAAGGAACTGCTGATCTACCCGATCCTCCATATAGCACAAAACGATGTCGGTGTGGGACGTTTTTCCTGCCTGCAGCATTTCCATCCTCAGCTGCGTGCTTCGGATCCTGCGGCGGATCAACGCCGTGTTAAAGACAATGGTTTCCACAAAACCGTCCTTCGAACCGCGCAGCACCTTATCCTTTTCCGGCTCACCGACACTTCGCGCCGGATAGGTTCTGGCATCGATCAAAATGCCCTGCTCATATCCCTCCAACAGCAGGGCGGTCACGCCGGACATCACCTGCCTGCAGATTTCATCCAGATCGTCGCATAGATCGACCTCTCCATAAGGCACAAGCTGCCTGCTCATCTCTGCCGCAGCCTTCGGCATCTGCTCTTTCGTGATTCCGATAAAATGCTGCAGCAGCTTCTGCATCACTTCATCTTTACAGAATCCGTCGATCATATACAAAGCTGCATTTTTCTTCCCGATCTCCACATTTCGGTACAATACGTCAAAGCTTTCCCCAACGCCCAGCTGTCGATCCAGATAGTCTCTGTTCTTCGCCAGATCGCCGCTCACTTTTTTCATCGTCATGGAAATCTTCCTCCCGGACTTTTTGCTTTAGTCTGTCCAAAAGGGTTCCCTTTTATTCTACCTCTGTCTGAAGCTCCTGAAGCATTTTTGCAATCCGCTCCTGCGCCCGGGCGATCGTCTCGTTGACCGTATTCACATGCTCTTTATAATAAGTATCTTTTTCCTGCTGCTTTTGCTGTACATCCGCATTCTCCGGATCCTGCGTTTTGGCTTCCTGTGCCGCCTGTATGTCCTCGCAGGCTTTTGCAGCTTCTGCGATCGCGTCGTCGGTCGTTTTATTGACCGTGTCAGTCAAGTTATTTTCATCCGGTGCGGTGGGCGCCGGAACTGTATCAGATGTGGTGTCGAGTGCGACATCGGAAATTGTGTCGGACGCAGGGTGGACTGCAGCCGTAACGGTCATGTTCTGTCCTGCAGCGAGCGCGCCCTGCTCTGTGACTGCCGTATCGTTTTTTTGACTCGCATAGTCCGTTTTTACGATTTCCTGCGATTTTTCCCTGTAGTCATCTGCTTGTCCCTGCGTTTTTTCGGCACGGCTAGGATTTTCTGCATATCCCCACTGCGTTCTTTCTTCGCTGTAGCTGTCTGCGTTCCACTGCCGCATCGCTTCGCTGCGTTTTCCAGCACTATTTCTGCCTGCATTTCCTGTAACCTTAAAGAGCATCTGTCCCAGACCATTCTTCAAGCCGTCCAGGCTACTCTGTCCTGCACTTCTTGCATGATCTGACTTTAAAGCTGCCAACTGCTGTTTTAACTGCCGAATCTCCTGCTGTTGTTTCTGGAAAATCGTCTGAGCCTCTGCCTTTTTGCGCTTTAATTCTGTTTTCAGGCTGTCCTCCCGGCTCTTCCATTCCGCCAGCCGTGCTGCAGTGTGTTCTTTCTCCTTTGCAAGCGCAAGTTGCTGCGTTTCCAGCTGGACACTCAGGTCGTCAGCTTCCGCTTTCAATTCCTGTTGCTCTGCACGCAATTTTTCTGCTTCGGTTTCCAGTTTGACTTTCTCAGTCCTCAGACTTTTCAGCTCTGACAAAGCTTTCTCTTTCTCAGCTTCTAAAACTTCTGTTCTTGCCTGTAATTCGTCCTTTGCCTTCTGCAGCGCTTCCATTTCTGCCTGCTGTCCGGCTTTTTCTGTATTTAAGGTTTCAACTGCCGCTTCCAGCCCGCTCTTTTCTTCCTGCAGCTTGTTCAGCTCGGTCTGCAGTTCTGCTTTTTCTGCGCGCAGACTTTCTGCTTCTGCTTGCAGTGTGCCAAGTTCCGACTCCATCGCATTCTTTTCTTCTTCCAGCTTCTCCGTGCGTTCCTGTTCATCCGAAAGCTGCTGGCTCAGTTTCTGCCGCATCAGGTTTTCCTCTTCCAGCTGCTGCGCATATTCCTGCTGTGCGCGTTCCGCAACCTGGCGTCCCCCTTCTATCTCCGCCTCAACCTCCTGCATGTAGTTCCATACTTCTTCTTTTTGAAATCCGCCGAATAAAACTGTTTTAAATAATTCCTTATTTCCCATCTGCCGATCCCTCTCTATATAAAATAAATTTTTAGTTCGTTAAAAATATATAAGAAGGCTAAGTTTTCTCACATACTCTTACAGTATACCATACTCAAAACAGAAAAATCTATATGAAGCAGCACAAGATCTTTCCGTTAAAACTTCTTTGTTACAGTTCACCTTGTCACTTTTATTTTATGTTATAATGTGTTATTAGATTTGCCGATCATGAACGAAGTACACGATATAATGAGCACACAAGAAAAGCAAGCGACGCCGAAGGCGGCATTTGTTTTTCTTGTGCCATTAGAGAACGAGCAGCCTGCGTAGCAGGCGGTAAAGCGCGTCAGCGCGGGCTCGTGATATAATGAGCGCAAGTGAGCGGGAACAGGCGAAGCCTGCTCATCGCGAACGGCGAAGTTATTGAGTGAGCTTTGCTCACGATATAATGAGCGCAAGTGAGTCAACATGCTTGCATGATTGACGAACGGCGAAATTATTGAGTGAGCTATGCTCACGATATAACAAGTTGAACTATCAATCGGGATTTGAAGGAGCAACTTATGGGAACAGGAATTATTATATGCGGCTTAAATGGCAGTGGAAAGAGTACGTTGGGAAAGGCTCTTGCTGAGAGGCTGCACTTTTATTTCATAGATAATGAGGACTTGTATTTTCCCAAGACAGACCCTATTTATATCTATGCGGCTCCACGTACTCATGAAGAGGTTAAAAACCTTTTTTTCAATGAGATTAAAGCACATGAAAATTTTGTTTTTTCATCTGTAAAAGGTGATTATGGAGAATCTATTTATCAGTATGCCGTATTAATTGATGTTCCCAAGGATATTCGGATAGAACGAGTTAAGAATCGTTCTTTTCAGAAATTTGGAAGCAGAATGTTAGCAGGCGGAGATTTATATGAACAGGAACAACGCTTTTTTGATTTAGTCAAATCCAGAGCCGAGGATACTGTTGAAAAATGGGTACAGTCTTTAAACTGTCCTATCATAAGAATTGACGGTACAAAACCCATTGAAGAAAATATAAATCTTATAATAGAACAGATAAAATAGTCTCTCCCTTGCCATTTGAAGATATGAATGCACTTATTGAAGCTCCAAAAGATAAACTTGAGACTTCCATAAAAGAAGCGGAGAACAAAATTTGTTGATCCCCCTAAATTCCTTAAGTCAGGGGATACGGTTGAGTGTTCCATAGAGGGAATCAGAACACTTCGCAATGTGGTACGGTAATCTATTTTTTATTAAATCGAAAATTAACTTTCCGTCCTCCGGTTTCGTCCGGCTATTTCGTCCCATTCAAACGCTATGCATAAGCTATGCACATGGAGGTATTTATCACTTTGAAAACAACAGGCATCATCGTAGAATACAACCCGCTTCACCCGGGACATATTTACCATATGGAACAGGCGCGGAAGCAAACCGGCGCGGACTATCTGATCGCAGTCATGAGCGGCAGCTTTGTCCAGCGGGGCGCTCCGGCGCTTCTGGACAAGTATACCCGTACCCGGATGGCGCTGCTTGCCGGAGCAGACGTTGTGATTGAGCTGCCCGTCTGCTTCGCCACCGGAAGCGCCGGGGATTTTGCCGCCGGGGCAGTTTCCCTGCTGGACAAGCTCGGCTGCGTGGACGGTCTTTGCTTTGGCAGCGAATCCGGCGACATTTCCTTATTTGAAAAAACGGCAACTCTGCTGCAGTGCGAATCTGCTGCTTTTTCCAATGCTTTGAAAAACGCATTAAAATCCGGGCTATCTTTCCCTGCCGCACGCCAGCAGGCGCTGCTTTTATGCCTCGATATGGCAAAAGATATGCCATCAACAACTTGCTCCGACAACAATTCCACAGCAGAACAGATTGTTGCCCTGCTTTCTTCCCCCAACAACCTTCTGGGATTGGAATACACCTTGGCGCTGCTGCGGCGAAACAGCTCCATCCGCCCGTTCACGATCTCGCGCGTTGGCAGCGGCTATCACGATCCGCTCGGCGGTGCAGCTGACTTTCCCTCCGCATCCGCGCTGCGCAGTCTGCTCGCCAAACAAGGCAAGCAGACTCTTTTGGCGCAGCTGCAGTGCTATCCAAAACTGCAGCCCCTGCTGCCGCTCTGGGAGGAGGTTTTATCGCAGAACGCGTTTTTATTCTCTAATGACTTATCCAGTCCATTGCACTATCGACTGCTCACTGCCGCTCCGGGTTCCTTGGGGACGTATGCTGAGGTCGGAAAAGAGCTTGCCGACAAGCTCGAAGCGAACCGCCTTTCCTTTACCGACTGGGACGACCTCTGCGTAAGACTCAAGACCCGCGAAATCACCTACAGCAAAATCAGCCGCTGTCTGTGCCGGATTCTGCTCTCTGTTCCGCAGGAAATGCTCCTTGCTGCCCGCGATAACGACTATACGCCTTACGCCCGGATTCTTGGTTTTCGTAAGAGTGCGTCTCCCCTGCTGTCCGTGCTCAAGAAAAACAGCAGCATTCCGCTCATCTCCCGCCCCGCTGCTGCAGCCCGCAGCCTTTCTCCGGAAGCACTCGCCCTCTATGAAAAGGATGTGCTCGCTGCACATCTGACGCAAACTGCACGCTGTGCAAAAAACGGGCAGCTGCCGGTTCACGAGTATACCCGCCAACTCATTCTGCTGTAGCCGGCCACAGGACTGCGCTGCCGCTGCAGTGCCCGCGTTTTACAGCACGCTGTGCCGCCCTGCCGCATCCCCCGATAATCTCATTTCCCACTCTCCGGAATTCGCCATTTTTCTCTGTTGCATCCTGTTTTAAATCGCAATATAATGAAAACAGAATAAAAAACGGAGGAAAAATCCATGAACGAACAGCAAAAGTACCAAAAACGAAACCTACTTCTGTTCCCCCTCGGGACGGTCGGAAGAGATGCTGTCTACGCCCTGATCAACAGCTTTCTTCTGACTTTCGTTTTATTTACCCGCTCGTTAAACGCCGCACAGCTGACCGCGATCACCGCAATTATGGTCGCTGCCCGGATTTTTGACGCACTAAACGACCCGATCATGGGAAGCATCATCGAACACCCCCATTCCCGTTTCGGCAAATTTAAACCCTGGCTGACAATCGGCGTTTTATCCCCCTCCGTCGTCATTTATCTGTTTTT
>ERZ1023972.32-NODE-32-length-65764-cov-11.739168_pt1 | contig 65764 bp, 60 predicted proteins | sample MGYA00380431_ERZ1023972 | MGnify/ENA primary metagenome ERZ1023972 (study PRJEB33179, sample SAMN07449053) | human gut metagenome | biome: Human-gut; feature: Human associated habitat; material: Faeces | host: Homo sapiens | place: India:Kasaragod | collected... | reverse complement strand
GCGGCGCGGACGCTCTTCTTCCTCGTCCTCGTCCTCGTCATCGTCTTCGTCCTCGTCGTCATCGTCATCCTCTTCTACATAACGGGCAGGCTTTTTGCGGCCGAAGCGGCGCGGACGTTCTTCTTCCTCTTCCTCGTCCTCATCCTCGTCTTCGTCATCTTCGTCGTCCTCTTCGTCATCATCATAATCGTCATAGTCTTCATACGTGCTTCTGACTTTGATGATCAGGATTGTTACAACGATAATCAGAACTACGATTACAAACGCCATCAGAATAACGACAAAGCGCATGCTCTTTGCGGTCTGGTCGATGGTCGCCTGGTTGTTCTTGTTGGTCTCCTCTGCATTCAGCAGGTCACTGACCTGATATCTGGTTCCCATAGTATTATCATGCAGATACCATGCACTGCTGCCGCTTCCGTCATCCTCAAAGGCGACGGAATAATCTGCGGAGTTGTCTACGATCGGCTCCTCCTCCGGTTCCTCCGTCTCCTGAGTTTCGTCAACAGCCGGCTCTGCTGTCGCCTCCGACACATGTGCCTCTACCAGATCGGAACGGATATATCCGCTTACATTATCAAATGTTACTGCATACCAGGTCTTGCCGTCGCTGCCCTGTGTCTCGCCGGTAACGGTCAGCTCCTGTCCGCTGGTTGCCTTACCTGCAACGCTTGCGCTGGTGGAAGCTTCGCTTCTGATATTAACGCTGGAAGAGGTTACGGTTGCGCTGGTAACGGTTCCTGCAGCAGCTGTCCCTGCTGCGTTATCCTCTGCGGCATTATCCTCTGCGGCGTTATCCTCTGCGGCTGCATCAGCGTTTCCGTCCTCTGCAGCATTGGTGCCGGTTGTTGTGGTCGTTGTCGTTCCGCTCGGGGAAGAGGTCAGCGGCACAGCGCCGACTTCCATTGTGGATGTAAATAAAAATACCGCAGCAAGTGCACATCCCAGCACAGTGCTGAACTTGGTCGTCCATTTCATCATTCTAATTTACGTACCTTTCTGATTCCGATCCGCAAAGGTCTCTGCGGTTCTTTTCTCTTTTCCAAACTCCTCAGCCAGGCTTCCGATTTCGCCTATCGCCAGTGCTCTATCGGTATATTATGCTTCGTCGATCGCTTTACCGATATCGTGTCTCATATATTTGTTAGCAAAATTGACCCATTCGGTCGCTGCATACGCTTTTGCGCGCGCTTCCTTTAAGGTAGGCGCCTTCGCCGTGATACCCAGCACACGTCCACCGTTGGTCAGGATCGTCTTTCCGTCTTCTGCAAACCTGGTTCCTGCATGGAAACAGAACACATCGTCTTTTCCGTCAAAGGCTTCCAGGCCGGAAATCGGGAGTCCCTTGTCGTATTTTAACGGATAACCGTCCGATGCCAGCACAACACAAACTGTCGCATTGTCTTCAAACTCCAACTTGAGCTGATCGAGCGTACCGTCGATACATGCCTCGCAAACGTCCAGAATGTCGTTTTTCATACGCGGCAGCACAACCTGCGCTTCCGGATCACCGAAGCGGACATTATATTCCAGCACTTTCGGGCCGTCAGGTGTCAGCATCAGGCCGAAGAAAATTACACCCTGAAAGGTGCGTCCTTCCGCAGACATTGCATCGACGGTAGCCTGATAGATATATTTTTTACAGAACGCATCAACCTCTTTTGTATAGAACGGAGACGGAGAAAAATTGCCCATGCCGCCAGTGTTCAAGCCCTGATCGCCGTCCTTTGCGCGCTTGTGATCCTGGGCGGAAGACATGATCTGGATGGTCTTGCCATCTGTAAAGGACAGCACGGAAACCTCGCGTCCGGTCATGAACTCTTCGATGACCATCTTGTTGCCGGCTGTGCCGAATTTCTTATCTGTCATAATCGTGCATACGCCGTCTTCCGCTTCTTCCAACGTGCTGCAGATTAAAACACCTTTTCCAAGTGCAAGGCCATCCGCCTTTAAAACGATCGGGAATTTCGCTTTGGTATGCAGATATTCCAGCGCATCCTCTGCCTTGTCGAACACTTCATAGGCAGCCGTCGGAATGTTGTATTTTTTCATCAGTTCCTTGGAAAATGCCTTGCTGCCTTCCAGAATCGCCGCATTTTTGCGAGGACCGAATGCACGGATCCCGGCTGCCTCCAGCTGGTCTACCAGGCCCCCGACAAGCGGATCATCCATGCCGACGATAACGAGGTCGATCTCTTTTTCCTTTGCGAACTCGGTCAGACGGTCAAATTCCATCGCGCCGATCGGAACGCACTCTGCCAGCTGCGCAATTCCGGCGTTGCCGGGCGCACAGTAAATCTTCTCTGCTTTCGGGCTCTTTGCCACACTTGCAGCGATCGCATGCTCTCTGCCGCCGCTTCCCACAATCAGAATTTTCATATGAACCTCCATATTTTCAGGCGCTTTCGCTGTTATGCGATGCAATTTTGCATCACGATGCGATAATCGTCTTTCCATCCACAACGGTTACTCTGCCCTGGGCAATCAGATCGATGGCCTGGGGCAAAATTTTCCATTCCGCTTCCTCCATGACCCGCTGCTGCAGACTCTTGGGTGTATCGCCCTGCTGCACTTCAACCGCCTTCTGTAAGATAATCGGACCGGTATCCATTCCGCTGTCCACAAAATGCACCGTCGCGCCGGTCACTTTTGCGCCGCGCGCAAGCACACCCTCATGGACATGCAGACCGTAAAAGCCAACGCCGCAAAACGCAGGGATCAGCGACGGATGGATATTGATAATCTGATTTGGGAACGCTTCAATCATCTCTGCCGGAACAGCGACTAAAAATCCTGCCAGCACGATCAGATCCGGTGCAATTTCCTTTACCTTTTCGGTCAGGGCATGATTGAACGCCTCTCTGCTCTCGAAAGATTTCGGAGAAAGACAGATTGCTTCCACATTATGCTGCCGCGCACGTTCCAGCGCATACGCGCCCGGGTTGTTGCTGATCACCGCTGCGATTTCGGCATTGTGGATTTTTCCCGCGTCAATCGCATCGAAAATCGCCTGCAGGTTCGTGCCTCCGCCTGAGACACAGACCAGAAGCCTTAACATAAGGTCACTCCCTTTTCGCCTGCTTCGATGGTGCCTACCACATAAGGGGTATCGCCTGCAGCTTTCATTGCTTCCATCGTCTTATCCACATCGGCGGGATCTACTGCGACGATCATACCCAGGCCCATGTTATAGGTGTTATACATCATATGCTCTTCGATATTGCCCTTTTTCGCCATCAGGGTAAAAATCGGAGGAATAGGATAGCTGTTTTTGTTGATCACCGCATGGGTGCCTTCTTTTAACATACGGGGCACATTTTCATAAAAGCCGCCGCCGGTGATATGGCTGCATGCCTTTACGGTTACGCCGGCTTCTTTGACTGCCTTTAACGCCTTAACATAGATGCGTGTCGGAGCCAGCAGGGTCTCGCCCAGGGTTGCGCCCAACTCATCATAATAGGTATTTAAGCTTTCAACGGTCATGTCGAATACCTTACGAACCAGAGAGAAGCCGTTGGAATGCACGCCGGAGCTTGCCATGCCGATCAGCACGTCACCGGGCTTTAAGTTTTCGCCGGTAATCAGGTCTTTTTCATCCACTACGCCGACTGCAAAACCAGCCAGATCGTACTCATCCTCCGGCATCAGTCCGGGATGCTCTGCTGTCTCGCCGCCGATCAGGGCAGCTTCCGACTGTACACAGCCTGCGGATACACCTTTTACGATCTCTGCGATCTTCTCGGGAATATTTTTGCCGCATGCGATATAGTCCAGGAAAAAGAGCGGTTCGCCGCCTGCGCACGCAATATCGTTTACGCACATGGCAACGCAGTCGATACCGATGGTATCATGCTTGTCCATAAGAAAGGCGAGCTTGATCTTGGTTCCGACACCATCTGTACCGGATACCAGGGTAGGCTTTTCCATATCCTTGATCTTTTCCAGGGAAAATGCACCGGAAAAACCGCCCAGTCCGCCAAGCACTTCCGGGCGCATTGTCGTCTTTACATACTGTTTCATCAGTTCCACCGATTTGTATCCGGCTTCAATATCCACTCCAGAACTCTTGTAATCCATCTGATCCTCCATACCGTGCCTGTGCACCTGTTTATTTTGTGTAGTTGTGATAGCCGCATTCCTGCAGCTTTGCATCCTTTTTCAGTACGCCGTCTTTCATCTCTGCGCTGTAAGCCTTGAGCTTTGCAAGAAGCTCCGGATCGGAAACCGCTAAAATCTTCGCCGCCAGAATACCTGCGTTTGCACCGCCGTTGATCGCAACGGTCGCCACCGGGATACCGGAGGGCATCTGAACGATGGAATACAGGGAATCCCTGCCTCCCAGAGACGTCGTGTGCATCGGGATACCGATCACCGGCATCGGAAACAATGCAGCACACATACCCGGCAGATGAGCTGCCATACCGGCGCCGGCGATAATCACCTTTACGCCCCGTTCCTCCGCGGTCTGTGCATATTCAAAAAAAGTATCGGGCATCCGATGTGCGGAAATAATCCGCATTTCATAGGAAATACCGAATTTGTCCAAAATCTCAGCTGCTTTTGCCATTACAGGCATATCGGAATCACTGCCCATTACAATACTGACCTGTGCCATGTGCTTTTATCCTCCTGTCAAAATATGTCGCAACTTATCAATCTACAGTGTACTAAACTTTTTTGGCAGATGCAACCTATTTTTATATTACAGTTCACTCGCAACTTTCTGTGCACAGATTCCATGCTCGCATGAGAATCTGTGCACGGGAAGCTGCGAAGGGAGCGCCACTCTATGAGCAAAAAGGAGCTGCAACGCAGCGGAAAGCATCGAAGATGCGATTTTGCGAATGGCGCGGGTGAACTGTAACGCACCTTCCCGCGAATAGCGCGGGTGAACTGTAAGATGTTTATCCCTGATACAGCGGCAAATTTAATTCTTCCGTGCCGTCCAGTACGAAAAATCCGTCCTTGATCAGGCCAATCCTGGTGCCGTCTGCACATACTGCTGTTACCTCTGCCAGCTCTGCGTACGGGATCGTAATATCTGTGTGGCAGTTAAAATATGCCTTTTCCGGATCGGTATGACGAAGCGCGGACACCTCGTTGTCCCGCGCGATGATCGCCTTGCCATCCGGATTATAGGTCATGCGGTCTTCTTCATAGCTGTAGCAGGTATCACCCACTGCGAAGTGGGGGCCGGTCTTTTCTGCAATCAACACCGGAAGCTTGTCATTGATTTCATAACGGCGCGCCACCATATAAGCAGTCGTGTTCGTACCAATAGCAAATTCGCCGATCGGCAGCGTATCATGATGATACAGCACACCATCCTGCAGCAGCTTTTCGTTTTCCGCTTCCTTTTCGAAGTTACGGCAGGTGTATTTGGTAATCATGCCATCCCTAAACTGCAGCTCCAGATCGTTATACTGCATACCGCGCAAAAACGTCTGCGGTACATGCAAAACGCCTTCTGTTCCGGTCAGCTTCGGAGAGGTGAACACTTCCCCAACCGGAATGTTGACGTCCGCCACGCAGTTTTCGAAATTCGTTTCCTGCGCAGGGTTGTTGAGCGTATGGAGCATGACCTTCATATCGGTGTGGTTGTCGCCGCGTCCCTTGATCTCCACCCACGCTGCCTTATCCAGCGCATCGATCAGGTGCTGCTGAATCGTCTCGTAGGTCTTGTAATCCAACGTATTGATCTTTAACACTTCGTCGAAAATCTCCGGGAAATGCTCGCCGATGCCCGGAACCGGGAACGCGATACAGGTAAAGCTTCTTTCCTCCGGGTCGATATATTCGTTCGTCATCGCACCCGCCTGGCTCTGATATTCGACATACAGCTTCTGCTGTTCGGCCGATAAGGTGAGCAGATGCTCCTTGCTCGCAGGCTCGAAGGGCTCTTCGCCGAATGCTTCTATGACAGCGGGACCTGCATGGACAACCGCCATATCTTTGTACTCTTCCCACGCATTTTTGCGGCATTCCAGCATCCTGTGGACATATTTTTTGTCCAGGTACAGTGCCTTGTCGTTTTCATGGTCATAATCGAACTGCCGGTTCACTGCACCGCCGAAAAATCCGAGCCGGAACACTCTGCGTCCCTCTGCAAAGCTCGCAGGTGTGCGGGCGATGACAGGCTCTAAGCCCATTTTTCTGAAGTTTTCAATTGCAGCTTTTACGACACGCTCAAAGCCCAGAGGATAACGGATCTGGACGGATTTCTTTTTGTCCAGAGGCTTCTTTGCCAGCTCAAAGCCCTTGCGAAAGCCCTCCGTGTAGGTGTCTGCGATTTTCTGAATTTTTTCTTCCGGCAGACCATTCAAATGCTCTGCCAGCTTCCACTGGTCATCCGCGATATATTCCCCGAACCGGAACAGGTAACGGATATCAGACAGGTCTGCGTTTTCGATGATGTCCAGCGCAAATCTCTGTCCCCAGTCCACGGTATGGCGGATCGCATGCTCTGCAGTCAGCTCCGCATAGTCGCTTGCAAACCAGTAGAAAATATCCCGGATCCGGGAATATTCCGGTGCTTCTTTTGTCTCCTCGAAGCTTTCTGCAAACGCACAGTAAATTTCGACAAACAGCTCCAGGCGGATCGTGATGCCTTCCAGATCCTGTTCATAAATAAACGCAGGCAGGCTGCGCAGCTCCGCCGCAACTGCAGAAAGCAGCTGTCCAAAGGTTTCGCCAAGCTGTGCATACGCCCAGTCGGGGTTTGCATAGCTTGTCTCATAATTGCGTCCCATCAGGTCGATGAAGCAGCTTTCGTTGTGCCGTTCCAGCTCTTGCAGGGAGGCTTCCCGCATCGCCCCGGACGCTATCCATTTGTATTCTTCAAGCAGGACGCCCAGGTAGTCCGCGTTTTCTGCAAAATAGCGTTGAAACTGCTCCGGCATCCGTTTTTCTTTTTCGATTTCCAAAATACGCTGTGAGGCAAGCTCAAACCGTTCTTCCATTACTGTCATAATCCATACACTCCTACTGCCACAATCCCCCCGATCCCCAACAGGGTCAGGGCGTTCAACACAATGCCAATCCAGGCGAACAGATAAAATTTATCCTCTTCCAGCTTCGCCATAATTCCAAGTACCAGACCTGCCGCAGAAAAAATCAGGCACAGCAGTGTCACCACGCCGTAGCGCACATATGCCGTCCCATGATTCTGCCAGGTAAAATAGACGGTCAGGAAAACAGAAATCAGGGACATTGCCCCCAGCACTGCTGACAATATCCCCTTTTTGGATTCCCTCTTATCGGTAAAAATGTAATGCCTGTGCACGCCGGTCTCCTTTCCGAAAAGCTTCGCTTACGCAGTTCCCTATCTGTAACCGGGAACTGCGTAAAAATTCCATTTCCTGCATTCTCAGAAAATCAGTTTGCCCCGGTGCGCCAGCTGTCTTGCGCCGTTTACGATCAGCAGCACGCCGCTTGCAATCCCGGAAACCAGCACAACCGCGCCGACCGCGATGTTCAAAGCGCCGCTGCCGCCCAAAAGCTTATAGGTCTTTTCTTCCATATTGGTTGAACCTCCTTATTTTGCACCGTACTGCGCGTAATAAGCGTCGATCGCAGTCTTTAAGGTATCATCAATATAAACCTGTCCCTTGTAGGGCTTGTTATACAGATATTCTGTCACTTCTGCCATGCTTACGATGGCATTGGCATCAAAACCGTACTTTTCTTTGATCTCTTCCAGCGCGCTCTTCTCAGAAGAAAGTCCGCGCTCCATGCGGTTTAAGGAAACCATCAGTCCAACAATCTCCACATCTGCCTGTGCTTTTAAGATCGGGAAGGTTTCTTCGATGGACTTGCCGGAGGTCGTTACATCCTCAATAATAACAACGCGGTCGCCGTCCTTTAACTTGCTGCCCAGCAGAATGCCGGTGTCGCCATGATCTTTTACTTCCTTACGATTGGAACAGTAACGGATATCCTTGCCGTAAAGCTCGCTGATGGCCATCGTCGTCGCAACGGTCAGCGGAATGCCTTTGTATGCGGGTCCGAACAGCACGTCAAAATCCAGTCCGTAGTTGTCATGAATCGCCTTTGCATAATATTCGCCCAGTCTGCGCAGCTGTGTGCCGGTCACATAAGCGCCCGCATTCATGAAAAACGGGGACTTACGTCCGCTCTTCAACGTAAAATCGCCAAACTTTAAGACATTGCTGTCCACCATAAATTCGATAAAATCTGTTTTATATGTTTCCATCTTGCTGTTTTCTCCTTATTTTAAGCCATTTCTAGCCATTTATGTTATTCATTTTTTGTGCTACTGTACCACTACTGTACCAATTTGCATTTATCCCACCTGTCTTAAACTCTCATACTGTTCCAATCCTTTAAACAGTGAATCTTGCGTAACGTGCATATATAAGTCTGTTGTTAACTGCAACTGAGAGTGTCCAAGTATAGCGGATACTGTTTTAAGCGGTACTTGTGCTTCTAGCCATCTTGTCGCAAAAGTATGTCTAAAGCAATGCGGTGAAAACTTTTCAAAAGCTAAGTCAGGGTAATGAGTGTGTATTTTCTTTAATATTCCCTCTATACATTCAGTAACAAGGAATTGTGTAGTCGGTCTATTATTCTTAGTGACAAATACTAAGTTCTCAAAGCCGTTCATTGGTTCTTTATCATTAGAAAAGGCTTGTTTCATAGTATATTGCCGTTTTAAAGCCTTGATTGCCGTTTCTGTTAAAGGAATACTACGCATACCCTTATTTGTTTTCGTTGGATGGAGTTCAAACGTATATTTTCCATCCTTTGAAAAGTAGGTCATAGAATGTTTGACATGAATTATTTTATTCTTATAATCTATATCTTCCCATTGAAGCCCTGAAAGTTCTCCGATACGCATACCTGTTTCAAGTGCCACTACAAAGAGATTATAGTAATACGTGTCCTTTGCTTCTTCAAGAAAAATATTCGTTTCTTGTATTGTCAACACCCTTCTTGGTTTCTTTTCTTCCTTTGTAATCTCGGTTGTAATCTGTTTTGCTACATTCTTGGTAATAAGGTCACTTGCTAATGCCTTTTCAAGCATATCTACAAGTATTTTCTTACTATTTTTTCTCTCATTATCAGTCTTTAGCTGATTGATTGCCTCTTGCATAACAACCAAGTTTAATTTATTAAGTTTTCTCCACCCTAACGCTTTTCTTACACGTTTATAATGTCTGGCATAAGTGTCTTTTGTATTACTCCTACAGTTCTTTTTACAAGTATTTATCCACTTTTCAAACCATTCATCTAGTGTCATATTATTACTGACAACGTTAATTTCTTTATCATCAGCCAGCATTGCTTCACGCAACTTCTTTTGAACACCATTATAGGTTTTGTCATATATTACTTGTCTTTTGCCAAATCTATTTATAAAACGTGCAATGTATAAACCATCTTCTTTCCGTTGGCTTATCCCCTTTCCTAATTCTTTACCATTTAACGATTTTCCCACGTATATCAATCCTTTCTGATTTGTTTAGCAAACCCGAAAGTCAAGCATAGATATACTTTTTTAGTATATCATTTCATGCTTGTTTTTTCAACCAACAAATCATTTTCATTTTCATCTACATCAATAACATTATTTTTTCTGACTACTACATAGTTTCATTGTCAATCCAAGCATCCAATTTTCTTTTATTGGCATACCAACGATTTCCAATTTGAATACCGAATCCATTGTACCCTTTCAATAGCTCTCTTGCTTTTGTCTGTCCAATTCCAAGGTAGTCACATAATTCTTGTATGTTTAATAAAATTTTGTTATCCACTGTTGCTGTATTTTCCATATAATTTCCTTTCCATAATCTAAAAGGGAGCTTCAACAGCCCCCTTTATCTATCCATTTAGCTTAATTACATAATCAAGCGTACATTTTGTTGTCTTTTCTTCCACATGAACCGTAACGAATCCACTCTTATTGCCTTGTAAATTACTTACATAGAAGTATTGTGGCTTTGAGCCAATCATAAAGCTATAATCAACTTCCTCGGTCAATTCATCACTTGAACAGGTAATGTCCCACTTCTTTGTAATTCCTGTACCGTTTACAAGGCTTGCTGTGTACTTAGTTGAATTACCGTCATTCTGATTATAATAACCATCCGCATTATACACAGGCGTTACCTTAATATAGGTTTCTGTAGGTGCTACATATTCTGTAACCGTTACATTGATGATTGCAGAATTGTATTTATCACTCAATACATCACCGCCCCTATATTCTAACGTAATTGTTGCCGTTCCTACTCCAAGAGCTGTGATAACGCCATTATTATAAGTACAAACAGCCTTATCTGATACGGAGCTAATAACAGTAGGGTTTTCTATTTCTATGCCATTTCTAAGCACCTTGACCGCCACATTTGCCGTTTTCGTATTCTCAATACTTACCGTAGTAGGTTCTGCAATCACTGTATAAGTGTCATAGTCCGGCATAGGCGTTTCCTCGGTCACAATAACCTTTACACTGTCTGTCTTGCATATATCATCTTCTTTAGCCTTATATGAGCCTGTAACGGTTGTTTCTCCCACACTAAGAGCTGTAATGATATTATTATCAACAGAGCAGATAGAACCGTTTTCAATAGTCCATTCTATTACAGGTTGTGGGCTAAGCACTGTGCCATTCTTAGATACAGATACATTGATTGTTTCCGTTTTGTCTTTGAGCAGATTGATTGTATCTTGTGTAATCTTCACAGTGTAGGTGTCTGCTTCGCTGTCATAAGACCACCTGTCAGCAATGCCATTGATAGTATCGTCTGTATTAAGCACAGCATCCCTTTCACAGCCTAAATAGCATAGATTCCCTTTGTAGTTCACATCTGATACTTTCCATGCAAGCCCATAATAACCACAAAAGAAACGCCTGTTAATTGCAATCCTCTTGGTATCGTCATTAAGGGGCAATACAAAATCAATCTTACTTGATACCGTAATACCGTCAGAGTTGGCATTTAAGCTGTCTGCAAGCTCTTTCATATAGCAATCATAAAGCACTAAATCATTCTTGCCATACATGATTTTAAAGCTGTTATTCGTCTTAATACACTGGTACTTCTTATAGGTGTCGTTCTCGCTTGTTACAGCCTTTAAGACAAGGTATTTATCCCCATTCAAGGAAAATATAGTCCCTTGATTTATTTGGTCTGTATGGGGCAAATACAAGGTCATATAGGGGTCTGTAGAGTCTGTTTCATTGCGTCTGCAAAAGCCCTTTTTAATACCCCCATCCACAGCAATTTCAACGCTCTCTCTTTGCAAGGTACTGTCAAAAATATCTTTTAATATATTCATGCTGTCACCGCCTTAATTGTAATATAAACAGGTGATTGTAGGGGCTACCGCTTCATAATTCGGCAATTCGGCAATCCGCTTTTCTAATTCATCAATTCTATCTCGTAGATTCTTATATGCAGAAGATACCGTTGTAAATTCGGTCTGAATCTTCATGTATAGCTCAATGTTATTGATTAAGGCTTGAAATATAGCAAGAACCGTTTGCAATAGTTCAAGCTGATTCTCTGCTTTGTTGTATGTATAATCAGCATCAAGCCCATTTTCTTCAAGAAATACCCTAAATTCGGTATCTGTAAAATAGTCCTTGTGGGCTAATTCTAACTTCAATCTTTCTAAATTTGTCATATATGTTCCTTTCCATTTTTAGGCATAATAAAAGCACCCTTGTTACAGGATGCTTTCATTTGTACTTTCATTAACCTTTGTAATCGTGATTAAATCCACACTTTCCACAGTAATAACTGGTTGTCTTTTTCCCCAATGCTCCTCCAACTAATCCTACGGGTCCCAAAAGTACGGCTCCAACAGCGGCTTTTCCTACACTAAACCCCTTATTAGATGTATCGACCTGTTTCCACTCTGATACTGCTCCACACATAGGACATTTACTTGGTGCTTTTGCCATAATTTTAATTCCTCTCTTTCATTTATTTCATATCAATACATTCATTGATTGTATATACTTCTAAATCTTTCAGTTCGCCCTCTAAAATTTTTACCTTTGTAATAGAAAAACCCATGTCCTCAATAAAAACTTTAGTTCCACTATCTACCCTTGCAATATACCCGTTGAGATACATATCTTGAATTGCATTAGTGTCATTATTTGTAACATAATCAATATACTCAGACATATAATCTTTTGTTGCTGCCACAACCACCGCATAACCATCATTTTCAAGCGTTGCATCATAAGTTATTACATCCGAGCTTTGTTTATTCGTTGTTACTGATGAGTTACTATTTTGAGAATATCCTTTTGAATAATACTCCTTAACTAAATCTGTATCACACAAAATACTCATTATATCCATTTCGGTAACGCCAAATTTTTCCTCTGCTTCTTTCCATACTTCATTAGCCTTTTCTTCCAAATATTCATCCGATAAACTCATGTCTTCATTCAACGGATCCATTATTCCGTTTATATATGCTAACACTTCCATTTTTGTTTCTTTCGATAAAGAATCTTCTTCCTCGTTGTCCTGAGCAATATTTGTTGTTTCTGTATTGTCCGAACTATTCTCTATCTCATTTGTTTCTGTTTTACTTTCAATAGGTGCATTAGTTACTTCTTTACTAGAAGTACCACAACTGCACATACCTATTGTCAGACTAGATATCAATAAAATTACAATTATTTTCTTTTTCATTTTTTCTCTCTCCTTTTACTACTTTTTGCTACTTATTGCCACTTTAGTATATCATCACTAAAAATTTAATACAATATAAAAAGTAGTAAGAAAGGGCAAAAAGTATGAAAGATAAAGCATATAAAATTAAAGTGTCTGTTTCTCTTGATGAAGATATTATTGAAGCAATAAAAGACCTTGCCGAACAGGATGACCGAAATTTCAGTTCCTATATCAACAAGGTATTAAAAGAGCATATTCAAAATTTATCTGTGGGTAAAAAATAGGTTTGCTACAACACCCTCACAGAAAATGGGGTGCATATTATTCATTTCTCATACATTTTATTCATTCTCATTGCATAATCATTTCAACAATTCAATATACTTATACACAGTTGTTCGGCTCATTTTACACAACCTACTCAATTCAGTTACATTCATTTCACCCTTACGATACTTAGGATAGTATTTCATAAACACACTGGGTATCTTGTCGGCTGTTGTTTCCGGTCTGCCAATCTTAGAACCTTTCTCTCTTGCATTAGCCATACCACTTTTAACACGTTCAGAGATTATATTGCGTTCCATTTCAGCAAATACCCCCATCATCTTCAACATTCCCTCTGTCATGGCATCCAACTTATCATTGGTACAATCCACTACAAAAGAGCCTATAACAAGTTTTAAGCCTATTTTCCTTGCCTTATCAATAATATCACATAGCTGTTTCGTAGACCTTGTAATACGGCTAACCTCTGTACTGATAATGGTATCTCCCTTTTGAACCTTATTCATAAGCAATAACCATTGTTCCCTGTCTGCCTTAGTTCCGCTACCATATTCAAAGTAAATGTTGCTTTGTTTCACTCCTAAAGCCTTTAATTCCCTTTTCTGCCTGTCAATATCCTGTTTGCTTTCATTAGTAGAGCATCTTGCATACCCATAAACCATATTTTTTACCGCCTTTCTTATGAACATATTACTTCAATCCAAGTATATCATTGTTCACAAAATGGTGTAAATAGTTTATTGAACATTTTAGGCATGATTTATGGGCTATATACAGACTAATTGCGTACAAGAAAAGTGTTCATGTATTCATTTCCTTTTATGAACAGTATTTATAAGGCTCAATTAAGTAGTTTATTATGCCCCTACAAGCTCATATAAGGCTCATACAGGCGTTTTAAGTTTGGTGTTGATATTTTATCATGTGCAAACTTTTATGCCCTTTCATGGACAAATTACAGATGTGCCCTTGTAAGCACGTATAAGCCCCATACAGCGATTTTGCATATTTATGCGATTAAAGTTATCACCAACTAACTTATAATGGCTGTATGGGGCTGTTAGGGGCATTAAAAGGGGTAATGGCGTGTAGAAAATGCCCTAAATCTCTTCATAAAATAACACTTGCTATTTCTTTTCTATGCAGCCATTACTTTGTTAAACTTTTGTCAACTTTCCTTGCTATTCAGCAATTCCAACTCTCTATCAACATTCTGTGTATACGGACTATTGGTAATAACACTTTCTTTGCTGATTGCACCCATATCATATTGAGTTTTCATAGCTTCAAGCATACTCTTGTTATCTTGTGGTCTATTGAAATTAAAGTTAATATCCACACCCATAACATCAACACCCAACATAGTGCTGATTGCTTCTAATCTCTTTTGAAATCCCTCTAACAATCCATAGCCTAATTGTCTTGCATAGCTGTCACTATTGTTAAATAACAGCTCCAAGCTCGTTTCAGAGATATTAGCCACATTTCCTTGACCGTACAATGCACTGGGAACACAGGCAATCTGATAGAATTGGTTAATCAGGTTATCAAGCAGTAACTTAATTGAATTATAATCAAGGTTAGCTGTAGCCCAGTCAAATGTACCACCCTCTTCAAGATTAAGGGTCGCACCAACTAAATTACTATGCACCGATTCATCAAGCCTTTGTCCTGTTACAACACCCATAGGATTCATACTTAAAGTCGTGACCGAATCACTCATTTTACTAAGTAATTGTTCAATCTCATTCATTATAGGAATAAGCTGTGCCACAATACCAATAGAGAACACGCCTGTCTTGTCCTTATCTCCAGTCTGATAATGGATAGGCAACATACCGCTTGCATTTCTGTATGTAGCTTTTAGTACACCATTTTCATATTCTCGGACAAAATCCCTTGTATATTCCCTTTCCATCATGTAATCAGTTACAGGGTTATAACAATATCTTTCTATAAACCTTACATAGTTGCCATTCTCATAAACAGGAAAAGCATCCACATTCGGAATAATCTTGCTTTTTACAATGCCCTTATCTTGATACAGAAATTCATAGGCATTACCATATTTGACTAAGTTAGTCACTATTTCATAGTCGTTTTTTGCATAAAAGCCTTTCTTATAAACTGATTGCAATAGCTTTGTCACTTCTGTTTCACCACTTAAAGAAACAGGCTTGCCACACACATAGCTTGCATGGAAAGCAATAATCTGTTTAAGGCTGTTCAATACAATCTTTGCTGTATGGAATGTCTTATTATTAAATGTAAAATCCTGTCTGCCAAGGACAGCATGAGAACCTGTAAGATAATTTCTTATCCTGTTAGCTTCCGCATTTTGCCACATGGCAAGGTTATTTTGTTCTAACATCTATTTTCCTTTCTTACCATAAATAATTGATACCGCTTTTAATGCCTTGGATCGCCAAAGCAGACGCAATAACACAATCGTCATGCGTTCCCCTTAGTCCATTTGCCGTACCGTCTGCATATACATAGGTTTTCATTTCATTTAGGGTATCTTGGGAGTTAATACACATTTCGTCATTCTCCCATGTTTCCACAAAGTCTTGAATCAGAATAGGCTTGGTCTTATTGGAAGTTACCCAACCGATTCTCTTAACCTTTTTACCCTTTGCATCATAATCGGTATGCTTATAGATATTTTGATATTTATGTGTATTTCTCATTCTGTCTAAAATGATATGTCCACCGCTTGCCTTTTCAATCACAAGCAACGCCTTATTGTACCAACGCCCTATAATATTTAAGATATTGGCTATCTCATAAGGCTGTATCTTATTGGTTCTGAATTGAGCCACTTGCATAGCATCCGAATCATACACATCAATAACACTGTAGTCCTCTCCTACGCCCTCTGACGCATCTACACCGATATAATATTTCATGCCCCTTTGTGGCAATTCCCATATCTTAAAATAGTTCTTTGTGTATAATTTAAGCTCCGTAGGCACTGTAGACAGGTCTGTAACCGTCTTTTTGCCCTTTCTTTGGTTGTATTGTTCCTGTACCTTAGAACTCTTAAATACATTGTTCCCTGTACTTACAAAGGCTTCTATCGGCGTTGCCGGAAACTCTTGTCTGAATTGTTCCTCGCTACTGTTTGCAATCTTTAATCTACGCCACATGAGCTGTTCTAAGGTTGCTCCCATGCTATAATAGGTCTGTTCCTGTTCGGTCAATTCTTCCACTGTCAAGGATTCCCCACCATGTAAGGCTCTATATCGGTCTGCAAATTCCTTATATTCTTCTGCAAACATCAATTTATCGTCAATCCATGAGAAAAAGAAAGGTTTATACAGACTTTCCCTATTTTCTGCCTTAGTCCACAGATTGAAGAACTCATTCATGCCATTTGCAGTAGATTCAAGAATAATTTTTCCGTCTGGCAATAATGCCTGTTCAATGGCTAATAGTTGCTTCATAACAGTATCTTGCTTACAAAATGCCACTTCTGAAACATGAACAAAGGTCAAAGAGCTACCTCTTGCTAATTCCTTAGAACCCATTGTGCATACCGTAATCTTTGAGCCATTGGAGAATTTAAGAGCCGACCTGTTATTAGCTATTTCTTTAGGCTTCATTGCATTTGGTAAATCGCCATACATTTGCTTTAGCTTATCAAAAATGGCACTTGCCGAATCCATACTATAAGAAATAAGCATACAGTGGCTTGACGGTCTTGTTATCGCATAATACAAAGACAGACAGCAAGAAACCGTTGTGATTCCAAGCTGTCTGCTTTTAAGCACAATATTATATTTTTCAAGGCTGTTTATAAGCTGTTTTTGTTGTGGGTTTAGAATAAACTGTACTTTCTTCCCCAGCTTATTTATTACTTTGCAAAAGGTTTCCCCCCATAATACAGGAGTTGAAAGAATCTTTTGCACTTTTTCTTGGAGTGTCAATAGAAACACCCCCTAAAATTCATAATCAACTAGCACTGACTTTACTGCATTAACAGGGTTTGAAAGCTCGCATTGCTTTACTTCCACATTTACCACAAGCGGTGTATTAACATATACATCACAGGTCTTTGCACCGTTAAATGTGGCTGTGCAATAGGTATCATAAGCAGAATAAGTAGTGCCTGACACCTTTTGAATACGGATTGTCATATTTACAGTTTCTAAATCATAATCATCAGAAAGCCCCTCTTTTGTTCTGATTGCTTCTAAAATATCAATGTTATCGTTGTTCTCGTTAAAATCAAGTTTCATTCTTCCGAATCTCATAATAATTATTCTCCTAGCTGTGCATTTTGCACCATTCTTAATAATTCATTTTCTTCACTGTCTGCAAACAGTTCTTTACTGCAATCTAAAAATGCCTTTAATGAAGCGGTATCTCCATCAAGGCACTTTTTGTAATAAGTATTATATAATTCAATCAGCTTGCCCTCATGCTCGGACTTTAGCTGTTCTTTATTTGCTTTTTTAGCAGCCATGTTTAACTCCTTTCTTCAATGTTGGATAACCTCATATTCATATTATCAAGGGATTGCTCTATACTCCCAACTCTTTCAACAAGTTCATTCTGTATTCTTCTTGTTTCTATCAGTTCATTTTTCATTTCTATCATTGTTGCGACAACACTGTTTAATGTGTCTGTCAGCCGTTCCATTGTCCTAATATTCATTTCAATAAGTTCATTAGTTTTTCTCATTCTTTCAAAATTCCTTTCTATCTCCTACCAATGGATTTTTTTATTGTTATAGGTTCAGATGATAAAATATCTTCTAACTCTGCATCTTTGCTTTTGTCAGATTCTAAATCTTCACTATTACCAAAAGGATTTCTATTTCCAAAAGGATTTTCACTTTTCTTAGGAGCTGTATTCTTTTCTTGTTGCTTTGCTTGCTTCTTAGCTTCTTTTAGAGCCTTAACAGATTCCTTTACACCTTTAGCAGTTTTCTTCTTTTGATTATCTCCTAACAGATGTTCATATCCCGGCATACAATATGATTTATGCACATTTACAAAGTTTCCGTCTGCACCTATAGCACTTTTCGATTCAGAAAAGCAGATAACTTTTAACTCTGCAAGTCTTTTGTGCCTACGTTGTAATGTTCTTAGGCTTAATTTAAGAAAAGGGAAATGTTCCAATATATTTTCCTGTGAGTGCTCCCCTATATGTTTTTGCACATTGATGGTTGAGCAAAGAAACATATAATAATGGAGCAACGCAAAAGGTTTTGATTTCTCTTCCATTATTTTATAAATATATTCAATCGGAACAGAAAAGTAAAAAGTTTTACTTCCATCAAGTTCAATTCCTTGTGCATCAATCGTATATGTATTTTTTCGTCCTTTATTTTCTTCATCATTAAGAATTGTTATAACGCCCTCTTCATCCAATATCTTTAACCCATCTACAATATTACTAAGTTCTCTCCTTGTAGGTTCGTTTTCTGTCAATGCTTTATATAATTGATATGGAGATGTTGTTAATTCAACACCACTCCTTGCTAATATCCTAAGAGCAATATATACACAGGTTGCATTGTCTGATTCATAAATCCTACTGTAATCTTCTCCCTTAATAGGTCTAAACATAGCCATTTCAAATTTTATTTTTTTCATAATTCCAAAGTACCCTTTCATGTAATCTATTATTTTTTAATCAAGCTCATGTTGATTCCATAGCCTGTATAGTTCTTGTGTTTCATCCTTGACGAATGTAAATACAATTCTATCTCTTTCATTGTCATAACTAATATCAATCGGTTTCGCTCCATGCTTTACATATCTTTTCATTTGTTGTAAATTCAAAATATTTACTGTTTCCATAAGTTACCCTTTCTTTCATTCGATTAAAACCAAGGTGAGTGAATATCAAAGACCGTAGGTCTTTTGATTATTCACGAAATGTTTTGGCATTTAATACTTTTTAGTACCATCAAGTTTGGCATTTAATATATATTATAGGGTGTCAAAAATGTACACTTTTTTGTACAAATTTGTCTTGTTCCAACATGACAAAAATGTACACTTTTTTGTACAAATTTGACACCTCCGTAAAGTGACTAAAAACCTATAATTCATAATTTCTCCACTTCTTAAACACATCTTTTGTCTGTTCTTTATCAAACACAAAGACCAACCTGTTTGTATATTGAATATCTACAGGCTTAATGCCATGCTGTATGTATTTACTTACTTGGTCTAAATTCACGATTTTTACCGTTTCCATTATTATACTCCTTTCTTTCCTGTCTGTATTGCTGAATTGCAGGATACCAATTTTCTCTCATATCTTGAATATCTTCACTGTAGAAATATGCACTTAAAACGCCTTTATAGCCCTTTAATTGGTATGGCTGTACACCATTTTCAATATAGTATGCCATTTCTCTTGAATCTTTCGTTACATAAATACTACTTTTTTGCATTGTATAATCTCCATTCTAACGTTACAGGTCTTGCTTCATCCTGTAAGAAATAATAATTATTGTCATCTTCCTGTACTGGTCTAATCTTCTTTAGATAAAACCTTGATTTCTTTCCTTTAGGAATTGCTAACAGCATTGTCTTATTCTTCATGCTTAATCTTCCCTTGCTTTACAGCTCTTGCCATGTTTACAGCTTCATAACAGATTTTTTCCTGTTTCTCCGTAAAATGAAAATCCCCTCTTAGTAACCCTCTTAGGAACTGCACAGAAAAAGGATAATCACTTAATCTCTTTAGCTCCGAACATGAATAAATCTCGCAAGTGTCCATATATTCTTTGAATTTATCTAATCTTGTCATAACTTTTCTTATATCCTTTCAAAAGTAAAAAAAGGGGAAAACAGACGAATCAACGCCCATTTTCCCCTATAGTGGTTAAATGTTAATCAATTCTCTACTACATTAAGCAATAGTCTTTCTAAGGATAACAACACCGTCTGCATCTAATACCTTTGTTGCATAAAGGTCAGAAGCCACAATATCATTAGCAAAGAGCTTTGCTTCTCTTTCAAGTTCAATAGTTACGTCTTGTTGCTTAACGTAGCCTAATGCACCTTTCTTAATCATATAAGACTTGCACTCTTTCTTGCTATTATCCCATGTACCATTATTGGTAATAACAACAGGAATACCATACCAGTAGCCTACAAGTCCGTTCTTAATTAGACCGTTTCCATCATGTCTGAAAGTCTTTTCTACAGATACAAACTCTTCCATGCCTAAGAAGCTGGGAAGTAGTTTGGAGTTGACAGCAATACCGGCAAAGGTATCATAATCAACATCATCACCAAATAGGGCAAGACCATCCATAAGCTCTGCATTGGTAATTGCACTTGCATTTGCTGTTGCAGACTTCTTAGTTGCTTCTGCATCCATAGTATCAGATAAGGAAGTGTCCATATCTTTTGCCATAGCATCTGCAAGTTGAACAGCCATGTTATCAAGGGTAGCTCCCTTAATTTGCTTTTCGTCTTTATCATATACACGAATTGCACCACCTGTTTGCTTGATTTCAGCAACATTATCTGTCATAGATACTTCTGTTGGCGTTACGGCTGTTCCCTTTGTTACAGCCCCTACAGAAGCTACTCTGTCATACTTAGGAAAATGTACCTTATCACCACAAGTAGTAATATCAGCAACCTCATTTGTGCAATCTACCGCAAGTTGTCCCATTTTAAGGGCAACACCTAATTTTTCATTTACCGCATCTGCGAATACTTCACTAATAATTAAAGCCATTTTGTCTATCTCACTTTCTTAGTTGTTCATATAGTTCGGGATTGGTATTATAGAGTTTTGTTCTTTCTTCAATTCCCATCTTGGAGAATTGCTCCTTTGTAATACCACCACCAAGGTTAATATTTGTGTCATTTGGAACAAAATCATTACCCTGTGATTGCTTTGCTCTAAAACCGTCATAAAAGGTTTTAAATTCGGTCATATCAATATCATGTCTAAGATATTTAGCCATATCATCAGACACACCCATATCCTTTAGGGATTTATTAAAATTAGCCGTATTCAATTCAGCTTTGAGCCTTTCAATCTCCTTTTGTTCCTCTGTCTTTTCAACAGGTTTTAGTTTTTCAAGTTCAGATTGAGCATCCTTTAGCTTTTTGCTATAGTCTGTTCTTACTCTGTCCTCTGCTGATTGTTGAAACTTCTTAACAAGTTCCTCTTGTTCGTCTGTTAGTTGTAATTGCTCTTTTAACTCTTCTAAAGTCATTGTTCTTCCTTTCTGGTTACACGTTATAAGCCCTTATACAAGTTCTTTTTTGGTGTCCCCATAAAAAATTATTGTTTATATAATAAAAACCCCTAGAAACGGCTTATACAGCGTTCTAAAGGCATTTTAATCGCAAGGAGATGGGGAGAGAGTATTATGGCTAATATCTCCCCCCTACATTCTATGAAAGAATGTTTGGTTGCGGTGGCAAGGTCTAAAAAATACTGAATGAAAATTCAGCCCTAAACAAGATGAAACCTTAGCAATATGGCAATATTGGGATTCGAACCCCACCGACTTTTCCGATTTTTTGATAAGGAATTTATGAATGTAAATTGTACCCCATGGCAGATAAGGTACAATTATTGCCAATTTAATAAGGGGCATACCATAAAGGTACACCCCTACATTATTTTATAAGTTTTTGCCCTACAAAATAATTGAAGTATGAAAGGATTTATAAAAATGAAAGAAGAGTTAAACCGAATCTTCTGTTGCATTTTTGATTGTAAGATATTGCTGATAAGTATAATATCTTCTATTTGTCGGTGTTCTATGAGCTTTCAAGATGCCCTCTCTATCCCATCTTTGTAATGTCTGATAGGACACACCAATCATATCAGCAAACTTGCCTATCTTATACGAAAATAATGGATAGCTCATAGTTGCTCCTTTCTATATATTTGGATATGCTTAAATACATTTTGCAAAAAAATTTATATTGGTAAACCCAATATTTTTTAGTATTCCCTACAAGTCAGATTTGAAAATCACAAGAATGTAGTGTTTATGGGGGTTGTAGGGATTTTAAAGTGATTGAACTACCCCTACATTTTTTATTTTAGTTCTATATCTTTGTAATTCTAATCTCTTTTGTTCTTTCTTATGTTTGTTAAAACAATCATCACATCTACAAGTTCTGCTCATCCTCGGTACTTCAACTTCAATACCACAATCAATACATTGAATTGTTTTTGTGCCTTTTTCCAAAAGCTCTGTCAATCAGCCATGACATTAGACCGCACTTGGACAAAGCGGTGAGACTACTTTGGCAATACGCCATTTCTATTCCATATGGATTTAACAAAAAGTCCGCAAACCCTTATAAAATGGGCGTTTCAAGCATATATTTATATGACATCTGTACAGAAAACGGCTATTTTTAAGCATTTTTTGAAAATATTTGTAATACATTCTGTGGGTTTATGTCATATAAAACCTTTAATAATAGTGCTTTATTCTCATTTGTTTTACGGTCTGAATGTGGTGCTCCCATTTGACTATTTGGTGTAATCAAAAAAGCTCTATCAATCAGCCATGACATCAGACCGCACTTGGACAAAGCGGTGAGACTACTTTGGCAATACGCCATTTCTATTCCATATGGATTTAACAAAAAGTCCGCAAACCCTTATAAAATGGGCGTTTCAAGACACTATCACAAATAGCTTGCACACATTTTTGCCCTGTTTTAAGCATTTTTTGAGAATATTTGTAACACGTTCTGTGGGTTAATGTCATATAATACTTTTAATAGTAATGCTTTATTCTCATTTGTTTTTCTATACCATTTATAGAAACCTTTGTATCATAAAGAAAAATGCTTACAAAGCCTGTAAAATCAATGTTTGTAGAGAATTTCTATTTATCAACAGTTTTGTTATCTATACCATATATAGAAACGTGAGTGCCGTTGATAAAAAGTCCTGTAACCTTAGTAAAATCAAGGGGTTTGGGGATTTTTCTAAAAAGTAACATTTTTAACTTCTCTCTATATTTTTTCATTTCTTCTCCATATAAAGAAACGTAAGTCCGATAACAAAAAGTGCCAAGAAAGCCAGTAAAATCAATGGGTTTAGGGATTTAGTTTTTGTTCTTAAAACTACACTTCTTTGTTCTTTTCATAATAATTTGCATTATATTCCACTCTTTTATCTTTTCTAATTAAATCAAAACAAGCATTACAATATTTAGGTGGTCTTCCTTCTTTACTCTTAATCTTCACCAATTTCCCACACTTTTCACATTGCTTGTAATTAGGCTTAATATACGAAAGAAATAGATTGCCGAGGTTTTGCATTTGGTAAACCTTTTTAGGCATTAAAATAAGCTCATATCAATCACATTTCTATAACTGATATGGGCTTATTTAGATGTCCAAAATATTATGTTTTATCTATGCTTTTCTTTGTGGTTTACTGTGCCATTTACTGTGCCATTTCTTTATCAAACTGTACCAAATGGTGATAAGTTATGATAACTTTTAACAAGTAGCTGAAATCTCACAAACCGCATAAATACTAGGAATATAGGCATTTTCAAGGATTCTTACAAGCTGTCCACCATAAATTCGATAAATTCCTGTTTATACTGTTCCATTTCGTGTATTCTCCTTCGTTGCAGTGCATTGAAAATGCCTGTGCTTTGTTATGAATGCAGCGTGATCGCCTGCAGGTACAAAAAGATAATGTTAGTATAGCATTGCAAGACAGGTTTTTCAACCGTTAACTAACAGCACTGCGCTAAAGGGTGAGAGGTCTAATACACAGCCGTTCTCATATACCGGCTCTTCCCGTTTTTTGCTGCCGCCAAAGCACTCCCAATCGCTGTTAAGCAACTCGCGATAGCTGCCGTCTTTCTGCAGCGGTACGGCATAGCCGTTTTGCGGCTGAGCGGAAAAATTGAATACGCCGATCACGGTCTGGTCGCCCGCCATTCTCTGCATCGCGTAGATCACGCGCCCCTCCTGATGGCAGTCCAGCCAGGTAAAACCGTCGCGGTTAAAGTCCTTTTCCCAGAGCGCCGGATGATCGAGATAAAGGTGATTCAGTTCCTTCATATAATGATAGAACGCTTCGTGAATCGGGAAATCCAGCAGGTTCCAGTCCTGCTCCCGCTTTTCATCCCATTCCCGGAACTGCCCGATTTCATTGCCCATGAAATTCAGCTTTTTACCCGGATGCAGCATCATATAGGCGTACATGGCGCGTGCCTGTGGGAATTTCCGTTCGTAATCGCCGTTCATCTTCTGCAGAATCGTCGCCTTTCCATGCACTACCTCATCGTGGGAAAGCGGCAGCAGATAATGCTCGTTATACGCATACATCATGGAAAAGGTCAGCTTGTGGTACGCATCCGTGCGCGCCGACGGATCGAGCTGAAAATATTCCAGCGTGTCATGCATCCAGCCCATGTTCCATTTTAAATCGAATCCAAGTCCGCCCTGATCAGTGGGCGCCGTTACGCCGGGGAAATTCGTAGAATCCTCCGCCGCCAGGATACAGTTCGGAACGCGCTCTTTCAACCCTTTATTCATAAAACGGATAAAGTCAACTGCATTACCGTTTACGCCGCGCCGTTCATCCCCCTGCCAGTAAATGATCCGGCTGATGGCATCCATCCGGATACCGTCAAAATGAAACTCCTTCATCCAGTAATACGCCGCAGACTGTAAAAAGCAGCGCACCTCCCCACGGGAATGCATAAAATTACAGCTTCCCCATTCACTCACTCCAACATCCCTGCTCGGATATTCGTACAGCTCTCCGCCATCGTAACGTTTCAAACCGTAATCGTCTGTGGCAAAGTGTACCGGTACAAAATCCAGCAGCACATAAATTCCATTCTGATGCATCTGATCCACCAGCTTCTGTAATCCCTCTGCCGTACCATACCGGGCAGTCGGAGCAAAAAATCCCGTATTCTGATATCCCCAGCTTTCATCGCAGGGATGCTCGCTCAGCGGAAGAAATTCCACACAGTTATAGCCGCTTTCCTTCAGATACGGGATCAGAACCTCTCCCAGCTCCTCATAGGTATACCAGTCGGTCTGTCCTGTACCCGGCTTTTTAAAGGAGCCGGCATGTACCTCGTAAATATTGAGGGGCTTCGTGCTGATATCCTCCCGATCCTTTAACCATTTTTCATCGGTAAATGCATAGCGGTTAAGATCCCGTACCACTGATTTATGTGCCGGGCGAAGCTCCATTCCAAACCCGTAGGGATCACAGTGCTCCTGGCAGGAACCATCCCTGTGCCAGATACGGAATTCATACAGGTCCCCTTCTTTTACCTGGTCCAGTGTAATTTCATAAAAGTTGCCGTCATGCACCCGCTGCATTCCGTGTCCCTGTCCGTTTAATACAAGCTCCACGCCCGCTGCAGAGGGGGCAAACGTCCGAAACGTCGTGCGTTCCTTCGTGTAATGGGCACCCAGATATTTATAAGCTTCAAATTCCTGTCCGGTATAAAATCCGTAAAAATCCATGTTCTTCTTCCTTTCTTCTCTCTCCGTCCGCAAAGGTCATTTTTTGCAGCCTGCTTTTCTGATCTGCAGTTACAGCTCACTCGCGCCATTTACAAAAACGCGTCGTTGATTTTCTTGACGGGTGTCTATTTACACCGTATACTGATGATATTATCATACCAGCCAGAGCGTTACCGGCACAATCGACAATCCTGCCCCTTGTTACAATACTGGACGTTTCGGGCAAATTGTCCAGAAAGGAAGGAATTCTTTTGGATCAACGGGAAATCAAAACCAAACGCGCCATCAAGAATGCATTTCTGATACTGCGTGCCCAAAAGCCGATCGAAAAAATCACGATCCGGGAACTTGCCGCCCTCGCAGAGATCAGCAAAGCCACCTTTTATCTCCATTATCAGGATATTTACGACCTTTCCGAGCAGATCGGGAAAGAGGTGCTCACCAATATTTTAAACAGTATTTCCAGACCGGAAAATGTACTGGAAAAGCCCGATGTGTTCACAAGGGAAATCACAACGGGCTTCTTTTCTCAGATCAATCTGATCCAGCTTCTGTTCTCCGGTTCCCAGGCGCATATTCTCCCGGACCTCGTGGATTCGTCGATCCGGGAATATATTTACCGTCTGAAACCGGAATATACAGACAATATGCAGTTCAACATTCGCCTCTCCATGCTCATCAAGGGAAGCTTCTATGCGTTTTATGATAACTACCACAAGTATGACAACGCTGCGCTGATCGATGAGATCTGCGCGTTTCTTGGACAGTGCACCCGATGAAGGAGCATTAACGCAAAGCGACCAGCAGGAAGAAATTCTCCCGCCGGTCGCTTTTTCCATTCTGATTTGCTCTGCTTAGAACTTTCCGCTTCGTCCCGAGCCTCCTCCGCCGCTTTCGCTGTGGGTACTTGAGGAGGAAGAGCTTTCTCTCTCAATTTTGCGTCTTGTCTGGGTCGTGTGGGTGTAACGATCCTCTTTCCGGCTCAGCTTTAGCTTTTCGGAGACATAATCGTTCGCTTCTGTTTTCTGATGCACCGTGTGCATCTTCAACAGCAGCAGCAGACAGATAATGATAGAAATCACACAGGAAATTCCAAGTGCCATCAAAAAGCTCACCCCGAAATTTTCTCCGGGAGTCGCTTCATAATCCTCATAGTCACCGGAATCATAGCCCTCTGGTGCACGGACAGGTGTTCCCTGTTCTGCAAGCTGTAAGTAATTGCTGCAGGCATCGATATAGTCACCAAAGCCTCCATACCAGTCGTCCTCCCGGAAATTATCCAGGAAATAGGTTTCCAGCTGTTCCTGTCCATAAGCGTCGAACACTTCAGAAGCCTTCGGGCCGTATACAAACATCGCATAATCCCGATCCTCCATGCTCAGCAGGATCATAATGCCGTCCCGGTCCTCTCCCATGCCCATCTCATAGTTATGATAGATGGTATAATCCGCAGTATATACGCTCTCCGTGCTGTAATCCGTATAATCATCCACCGTTATCATATAGACGCCGCACTGATATTCTTCGGAGACCTGCTGTGCACGCTGCTCCAGATCTTCCCACTGACTGTCTGTCAGGATACCGGCATCATCCGTTACATAATTTAACTGTGCATTGCTCTCTGCAAAAACTGTCATCGGAGCCAAAAGAAGACAAAGGGCCAGCAGCACAGAAACAAATCCGTTTGTTTTTTTCTTCATCTCTTTCTCCCCCTTACGACAGCATCAAAATGATCGTCAGCACAACCGTCATCGGTGCAGCGATGGCTGCAAACAATCCCCAGAACTTTCCCTTGCTCGTCGGAAGATCGCCTACCATCTTACCGGTCTGACCATTCATCGCAAACAAAAAGTCCTGTCCGTTCCACTTCGTATGCAACATCCAAACCGGAAGCAGTGCATAATGTACCTTGCCCCGCTTTAAGTCGATCTGCTTGTGCTCAAGCGTGCAGGAGTCATATCCGGTTACCGTTCCCCGAAGAGCATCCTCCAGTGTGCTGGCACAGCGCGTATCCGCACGCTTCTGGCTGTCCTTGACACTCACATCATATTTGTCTGCCAGAAAGCCCGGCAGATATGCAGTGGAAAACGCCTTCAACCCGCTGTAATCATAGGGCTCGATGGAATCCATATGATCATCCGGCATTTTGGATGACGCATCCACCGGAATTTTCTCAAAGCCGATGGAGCCGGCACGGGATACCTCATAATGACGGGTTTCCGTAATCTCTTCGTCACCCTTTTCGTATACCTTCGATGTCGTAGCCTTATAGGATGCTTCTCCGGAGGCTTTGCCGTCGAACATCCAGAACGGAACATAAACGCCCTGGATCTCTTCGATATGGTTGTCGTCCTTAAAGGATTTCGGCAAATAAGGTCTTCCCTTATAGTGCATTTTCAGTTTTTCGATCGCTTCTTTTTTGCTGACCTTAAACGGGATCACATAATCCGGCTTCAATACACCGGAAAACTGTCCGGGCACAACAGTCGGATTCCCGCAGTAGGGACAGGAGGTTGCAGCAGTCGTCTCATCGCAGATCAGCTCCGCGCCGCAGGAGGGACAATTGTAGCTTTTCATGCCTGCTGCATCCTTGCCCCAGTTATCACTGATATCCGAAGTATCCCAGCCCTCTTCGGCCGCCTTTGCCTGCTGTTGCTTTTTCTGTTCCGTCTCTTTTTCTGCCTTTTTCTGGGCTTCGACAGATTTTTCTTCCTTCTTGGCATACATCGCTTCGATTTCTGCGACTTCATACTCCGTACCGCAGTAATCACATTTCAGCTTGCCAAGGCTTTCCGAATAATGCAGCGGTCCGGTACAGGCCGGGCACTGATAATTAGTAATTTGTTCCGCCATAACAGCTCATCCCCTCTCAGAATCGTAATCATCCCTGTATCTCTTTGGATCAGTTCTGTACATCTCCTGCATCAAAGGGGTCTCCGCACTCCGGGCAGAATTTCGGCGGATTGGTGGGATCCTCCGGAACCCAGCCGCACTTGTTGCATTTATACTGTTTTACTGCAGCCGGTTTGGGCTTTCCGCATTCGGAACAGAATCTGCCTTTGTTGACTGCACCGCAGCTGCAGGTCCAGGTATCGTCAACAGGCTTGGGCTGACCGCATTCTGCACAGAATTTGCCGGTGTTTACTGCGCCGCAGCTGCATTTCCAGCCCCCTGCAGGAGCTTCCATCTTCGGTGCTGCCGCATTCGCTGCTGCCTGCTGTGCCGCCATCTGTTGCTGCTGCCCCATCGCATACAGGCTCTGCGCATTGATGCCGCCTGCCTGCTGTGCCATGCCCATTCCCATAAATGCCATTGCAGGACCGGCTGACGTATTGGAAGCAGCTGCTGTCATCGCCTGAGCCTGGGCACGAGACAGGGCGCCGGCTGCACGGGTCGGATCCATATATGCAGCTTCACGCTGCATCTCTTTGATCATCTGCTCGTCTTCTTCACTTGCCTTGACGGAAGATACGCCAAAGGAAACGATCTCCAGACCGCGGACATCCTTCCATTCTGCAGAAAGCTCATCATTTAATGCTTTCGAGATCTCCTTTGTATGGGCTGTCAGACCGGAATAACGGACACCGGTTTCCCCAACCCTTGCAAAGGCGGGCTGCAGCGCTGTCAACAGCTCTGACTTTAACTGATCATCAATCTTATCACGGGTATAATCCTCTGATACATTACCGCAGACATTGGTGTAGAACAGCAGCGGATTCGTGATTCTGTAGCTGTAGGCTCCAAAGCAGCGGATACCGATATCCAGATCGATGCCTGCCCGTTCATCTACCACCCGGAACGGAACCGGAGACGGAGTCCCGTATTTATTGCCGGTAATTTCCTTTGTATTGAAATAATAAACTCTCTGTTCTTTCGGTGTCTCGCCGCCGAAGGTAAAACGCTTGCCGATATTTTTGAACACCGCACTGATACCAGCGCCTAAGCTTCCTGTAAAAACAGACGGTTCTGTGGACATATCATATGTATATTCACCCGGTTCTGCGCACACATCCACGATCTTACCCTGGTCTACGATCAACATACACTGACCGTCTGCAACTGCGATCAGGGAACCGTTGGAAATCACATTGTCACCGCCCTTGTTGCTTGATCTGCCGGATACCTTCTTGCGTCCTCTTACCGCCAGGACATCAACCGGAAGGGCTTCACAGTAAAAATACTCCTTCCACTGATCCGCCATTACGCTGCCAGCTGCGCCCATTGCCGCTTTTATCAATCCCATAAGTAAGTCCTCCTTTTTTTGCAGTCAGATCCCTTATTCACAACATACACGGTTTACCGGCATTTGACTGCGAGTTCACAATATTATCGATATAATTCTATCAGAATTTTCTACAAAAATCCATATTTTTTAAACATATTTTTGTGCATCCCGTTCAGACAAGCCTCTGGCTTTGGCATATGCCAACAGCCTCTTTTGGGCATCCTCCAGGGTTCCGAAGGACTCCCGACAGCAGATCACCTTCCGGCAGCCGTCCATGCAGCGCATCGCCTGCTCCAAAAGCTCCTCCGAAACCGGTTCAAAGGCCGGTGCGGAGAAAAGCCGGGAGGAAAGTGCCTTTGCCGCCGGATAATCCAGGTCGTTTTCCCAGAGTAGTCCTGCTGCAAAGGGAATCCCCTCCCGCTGCAGCCTCCGAAACGTATTTCTTCCGCTTCCATTCCCGGCGATCACAAATATTTCCGGAGTCCCCTTCACTGCCGCCAGCTCCATTTCCTGGCTTTCTTCCTCAAAGCTCCCCTGGGTGATCTGAAACAGCTTCGAAAGATGTCCCGGCCGGAAAACCTCCTCCGGCGTTCCGACCTGCTCCACAAAGGCTCCATCCACACACAGGATCCGGTCAGAGACCCGTGCGGCAAGCTCCAGCTCATGCAGCGACAGGATCACTGTCAGTCCCTTTTTTTTCTGAAGCTCCTGCAGCACGGAAAGAAATTCCAGCTTATATTTTATATCCAGATAAGAGGTCGGCTCATCCAACAGCAGGATTTCCGGCTGCTGGCAGATCGCCCGGGCAAGCAGGATACGCTGCCGCTGTCCGTCGCTGATCTTCGCAAAATCCCGATCCCTGAATTCCAGCACATGCACGGCTTCCATTGCTTCCTGCACGGCTTCATGATCCTTTGCGGACAAAACTCCGAACCGCCCGGTATAGGGGTAACGCCCGGTTGCCACCACATCCTCACAGGTCATCAGCTCTGTATGCGGCCGTTTTGTAAAGACAACCGCCATCTTTTTTGCCAGCTCACGTCCCGAAAGGCTCTGCAAATTTTTATCCTCCAAAAGGACACTGCCTCCCAAAAGCTCCAGCTGACGCGCAATGCTTTTTAAAATGGTGGATTTTCCGGCACCGTTTGGACCGATCAGCGTCAGGATTTCCCCTTTTTTCAATTCGATCTCAATATTCTGTATCAGCGGCTGGTTCTGATATCCGACACAAAGCTGTTTCGCCTGAAAATAATATGCCATCAGTCCACTCTCTCCTTTTTCCCGTAAGCCATCACCCAGAGAACCACCGGCGCACCAAACACTGCCGTCACCGTGCTGATACTCAGCTCTGTCGGTGCAAACAGCATCCGCGCCAGCAGATCACAGAACAGGCAAAAAACGCTGCCCCCCAGAAAGCTGGCCGGGATCATCCAGATCGGTTCTGCGGTTCCCAGCATTTTTTTGACCAGCTGCGGGACTGCGATCCCGACAAAGGAGATCGGTCCGGCAAAGGCCACAACGCACGCGGACAGAATACTTGAAAATACGACCATTCCAATTCGTAAAAGTCTCACATTCACACCGAGATTTAACGCATACGATTCGCCAAGCTGATAGGCGGACAGTGGTTTCGACATCAGAAACACCAGCACAAAAATGACCGTCACACAGATGCAGGCCGCCCTGACGCTGCTCCAGGTCGTTCCGGAAAAGCTGCCCAGAGACCAATTATGAAGATTTACAATGTCCGCATCCTGCGCAAACGTCACGACCAGCTCCGTCACCGCCGAGCAGATATATCCGATCATCACGCCGCTGACCACCAGCATGGACATCCGCCTGATCCGCCTCGACATCAACAGGACAAAGCCCATGGAAAGCATCGCCCCTGCAAATGCCGCAGCGATCATCCCTGCCGAATTCACCATCCTGCCTCTGCCCAGAAAAAAAACCATGACGAGTGCCACCACCATCTTTGCCCCGGAGGAGATTCCAAGTACAAAGGGTCCGGCGATGGGATTATGGAAAAAGGTCTGCAAAAGGTAACCGGACAGCGCCAGTGCGCCTCCTAATACTGCTGCAAGGATCGTGCGGGGCAGGCGCAGCTGCAATATGATCGTCTGCTGCTTTTCCCCCATTGGCTGACCGGACAGGATCTTTAGGATTTCGGACAGGGAAACCGAGACGCTTCCGATACAGATATTGAGCAATATGCCTGCCGCCATTGCTGCTGCCAGCAGCAAAAACGCTGCCAGGATCCTTCTTTTTTTCCGTACTGCACTGTCTGCAGAGTTTTTTTCCATACTGTGTTATCCCTTCTGTTGTCTTTCCTTACTACTCCAACCGGTACAAATACCTGGTCTCTTTATCATCGCCCGTCAGCATCCTGTGAAAATCCTCGATCAGATTTCCGGCCGACATGGACTGCTGATACATATCCTCTGTCGTACACCAGACCTGATGATTTTTTACTGCCTTAAAATCCTTTAACAGACTGCACTTTTTCAACAAATCCTCCAGGGTCTGTACCTGCCTGTCGATGGTCGTGTTATACACTAAAAAGTCTGCATCCTGCGCCCCATCATAAAAATCCTCCAGCTGCAGATTGACCGTTGAACGGCGGGAGTCCGGATCTCCCAAATTTTCAAAGACATACTTTCCACCGGCAAGCTCGATCATTTTGGGGATATAATCCGTGCTCTGGCGTACCTGCACCAGTCCGTTTGAGGTGATATAGAAAAAAGCGACGGTTTTGCCTGTGCTTTCTTCTGCTTCTACGCGCTTTAATGCTTCTTTTTGTTTTTCAAACAGTTGATCTGCTTTTTCTTCCTGATCCAGCAGCGCGCCGAAAAAACGTACCCATTCCACGCGCCCGAGGGGATGTTCCTCATAGCTGGAATACTCCACCAGCGTTGGGATGCCGAATTCGTCGAGCTTTTCCATCACCTCCGGGGTGTGGTAGATCATCGAATTTTCGATGGCCATGCTGCAGTTTTGGGATAGGAGCAATTCATAATCCGGCTGACTGTACTTTCCGGCATAAAGGAGAGTGCCCTCCTTCATCGCCTGCTTTGCCGCCGGAATATACCAGTCCTCTTCCTTTAAGCCGCACATGGAAATCGCGTCCATGCTGTCTAACTGCGCAAACATATCCATTACGCTGGAGGCCACCAGATACAGGTTTTTCACAGGCTCCTGCAGCACGATCAGCTTTCCGGGCTCTCCCTCTGCAGAGGGGCTGACCAATGCTTCTGCGTCTTTTGGAGCTTGCTGATGTTTTGGAACGAGCAAAATCCGGTCTCCATTTAGCCGTGTGGTCAGAAGCTTATAACCGCCCTCGTAATAATCCACTGCAAAATTTTCCGCATAGGAAAGCTCCATGCTGTGATCGTAGGTCAGAGGGGCGGCTGCTGTCTTCGCAGGGTTTCCTCCGACTGCAGCTGTCTGCTGCCCTTTTTCTGCACCATCGGAATCTTCCTGTCCGGTTGTGTCTGCTTTTGCTGCATTCTGACCGTTTTCCCCGGCATGAAAGTTCAGCGTGTATTCGATTTCATGGGGTGTGCTCATCGCTACTGTATCTGCGATGACGGTAATATCCCGGTCAAATGCCTCCACCGGAATTCGAAACACAGAATTTCCCTCTGTATTGACCGGAAGATATTTTTCCCCGTTCACCACCATATAGTCATAATTAGGGCTGCTCCATTCCAGTGTTGCCACTGCTTTTCCATCTTTTATCTCCACCTCTGCCGGAGAAGTGACAGATGCCCTGCCGCTTCCCCCCAAAAGCTCCACCTCCATCTGATACGTACCGTCCTGAAATTCCCAGCCAGTCTCTTCTTTCGTAAGTACTGTCTCCGTCTGCTGCTCCGATACGAAGGCCTGACTGCTGCAGCCACACACTCCCAACAGCCCCAGCACAAGCAAGCCTCCTGCGATCCATTTTTTCTGCATATCCTCTTCCTTTTTATCCTGTAAATGATTGTTTTATGCCTGACCGATCGGCGTAATTATACCATGCATGCCTAAGAAGAACAACTGGATACTATAGTGCGTTAAAAAGTGAAAATCATTGACACCCTTATGGAAAAAGATTACAGTAAAACTATAAAACAAGTATTACTTTATGTAAAACAATCCACTACGAAAGGATATCTGATCTATGAAGGTTACTGTCCGTCTGCTGTCTGGCGCAGACCATCTCAGCCAGATCCTGACCGGCTTCCAGATGCTTTCCCGGGAAAATAAGCTCACCCTCGACATCCTTGACTGCCGCAAAGACTCTCCTGTTTATCAGGAAGCGTTTCTGGAGGCCCAGGTCAATGGGATCCGGATTCTGTTTGACCTGATGGACGGCTACTGGTATAACCGCCCGGAAACAGTTTTCCCGTTGTATCATTCCGCAGATATCGTTTTTAAACGGTCTTTTTCATCTGTTAAAAACAGTGAGGTTTTCGGAGCATTTTCAGAAAAAATTCATCCGCTGGGCTTCAACTATCACGTGTTCTGTCCTGGCTCCCCTCTGATTGGTACCACTTCGAAAATCGGATTTTTGAAAAAACGCATCAAAGGGGTGACCTGCTACGTCTCCGACTATGAAGCAAAGATGACACACGTTTCTGCCCGCCCCCGGATTCTTTTTATCACTCGCCTCTGGGACCCGGCAGAACCGGTTGTTCAAACGGATTCGGAGCTCGTCCGCCAGTGGGGCGAAATCAACGAAATGCGGATGCTGCTCGTACGAAAGCTGCGCGCCGCATTTCCGGAGCAGTTTATCGGAGGCATTCAGGACAGCCCGTTTGCGCAAACGCAGTGTCCTGACCTGATTCTTTCCGAACACTCCACCTGGAAACGGATCTATCTGCATCGCATGAAGCATTCCGAAATCTGCATTGCCTCCACCGGTCTGCACCAGTCTTCCGGATGGAAGATTGCAGAATACCTCGCCGCAGGAAGAGCGATCGTGTCCGAGCCGCTTTGTTATGAGGTTCCGGGGCCGTTTCAAGCAGGCGAAAACTACCTGACCTACACCTCTGCAGACGGCTGCATCGAACAGATCAGGACGCTGCTTGCACATCCCGGGCAGATTTTGCAGATGGGACAGCGAAACCGCGCTTACTACGATGAGTGGCTGCGCCCCGACCAGATTGTGACAAAGGCACTGGAGCAGGCGAAGATTTTGCTGTAACGCAACAATAGAATGCACGCTCTGCGAGCATTCTATTGTCATGAATTAAACCCAAAAGGAGGGTTTCATGATGACTCAGCAATCAGATCATTTCTCCCGCCATGCAGGCTTTGAGCTGCTGCGGATTATTTCCATGATGATGATCGTACTCATGCACGGGATCGGTCACGGCGGTCTGGGAACAACCGCTGCTCCCGGAACGTTTCCCTATTTTATTTACTGGCTCCTGTTCATGCTCGGACGTGTCTCTACCAATTGCTTTGTCATGCTGACCGGCTATTTTATGTGGCAATCCAAAACGAAAGCATCCCGCCTGTTTCGAATCGAAATACAGGTGCTGTTTTATTCTCTGCTGACCTTTGTGATCGGTCTGTTTGCCGGTTCTTCCTCTCCATCTGCCGGCACTCTGCTGCGTACTGTTTTTCCGACCACCTCCTGTGTATACTGGTTTTGCTCCTGCTATTTCATATTGTATCTTGCGATCCCGCTGTTAAATAAAATAATCGCTTCCCTCACGAGGGCGCAGCACCGTTTTATGCTGATCGTGCTCTTTCTCCTATTCAGCCTATGGCCGACCGTCTGCTTCTGGTCCGACATGTCGCGGGTGGAAAACGGCTACAGCTATGTATGGTTTTTCGTTCTTTATTTTACGGCAGCATACCTTTCCATCTATCAGGTGCGGATGTCCTCTGCCCTCTGCCTGAGCCTCTATTTCGTCTTTTCCCTGCTCTCTGTTCTGGTGCGGATCTCTGCCTCCGGGATCGAAGCACGGATGGGACTGGAAGGAATGCTCGACACACTCGGCGGATACCAGTCTCCGACCGTGTTTTTCGCATCCGTTTGCTTCTTTTTGTTCTTCCAGAATATCAAAATTCAGGGCAATCGCCCGAAAAAAATCATCCTTGCGATCGCCCCGCTTTCTTTTGGCGTATATTTGCTGCATGACAGCGATTTTACCCGCGCATTTCTCTGGGAAAAAATTGCGCTTTCCCGTTTTGGAAGCCTGCCTGCGTCCCTTGGCTACCTGGCTATCGTAACCCTTTGCATCACCTGTGCAGGGTATCTTGTCGATACGCTGTATCAGAAAATTTACCGTCTGGTCTTTCGGAAAAAAGTGGAAAGAAAAGTGGATGAGATCACAGCACGGATTTATCGGAGCATCAAAAAAGGCGAGTGAAGCTTTTCACTCGCTCTACTTTTCAATCAGGCTCACATATATTTCCTGCAGACGCTTTGTTTCTTCCACAATATCGTAGCCCGCGCTGCGTACAATGCTGCGTCCCTCTGCTCTGTCCCTGTCAGCCGTTCCCAGCCTGATCAGTTCCTTTGCCCAGACCTCGTCCGGCTGCTCCAGGCTCAGCCGAACCGCCCTGTCTGAAAGGATGATTTCATCCGTAATCGTATCCGAGAACACACACGGCAATCCGGATGCCTGCGCTTCAATTCCGACAACCGGCAGTCCCTCAAATAAAGACGGCATCAGGAAAACATCCATCGCCTGATACCAGATCGAGGTATCCTTTTGCACACCGAGAAACGAAACGCTGTCATAAATTCCAAGCCGTTTTGCCTTTTCTTCCATGGCAGCCTGCAGCTCACCTTCTCCTGCCAGCAGCAGATGGCTGTTTTGATATATTTTTTTCAGACAGGCAAACTGTTCCAGCATCCGGGTATGATTTTTCTGTACCATAAACCGCGCCACAGAGCCCACCACCAGCTTATTCTCCAGCTGATATTCCCGGCGAAGTCTGGTTCGCACCTCCCTGCGGTAGCCAAACCGCTCCAGATCGATGGCATTATGGATCAGCACACCGCTTTCGTTCCATCGTTTTTCACCGAAATAATAGATTCCGGCGTCTCTCCCGCATGCAAAATAATCCGTCGCTGCTCCCGGAATCATGGCCTTACAAACCAACTTGACCGGCAGCTTCAGTCCATGAGGCAGATGGGTATTATGGGCATGGGCAATTCGAACCGGAAATCCCGCCTTTTTTGCTCCGCTTAACGCATAAAATTCCATCGCCTCGTTATGGGCATGCAGCACCTTAATTTCTTTTTCCCGGTCAAGAAGTGTCTTCATATAGCGCAGATATTCCGGATACTTTAAGGGGCTCAGTCCCGGTCCCATAAAAATACGACCACCCAGTGAACGCACCTCATCATCAAAAAATCCCGGTTTTTCTTTATTTACCAGAAAATCAAACTGGAACTGATCCCGATCCAGATGCCGGTAATAATTCATCAGCATTGTCTCGATTCCGCCGCGATCCATATTGCTCACAGACTGCAAAATTCTGATCATCTTTTTCCTGTCCTTTCCGTCCCTACTGATTATGCAATCAACGGAAACCACTTTCCCTGCAGCTTCCACAGTCCATACTCCGAGGTCATCAGCGCCCGGTGCGCTGTCCGGACTGCAAACGGCGCATGTTTTGCTTTATAGTCTCCCGCGTTTTTTTGGTAAAGCAGACAGCAACAGGCAAATACGCCCTGTTTTTCTTCTTCCGTAAGCCCGGCCACACACACATAACAGTAATTCGACAGCTGCAGCGTCAGATTTCGGTAAAACAGCTCGTCCCATGGCTGCCGGATCCTTCTGTGCTGCTCCAACAGCTCTTCCACGATCCAGTATGCCTGCACCGCCTTTTTTGTTCCCTGGGAGGTAAACGTAATTCCGTTTGCATTTCTTCGCCATGCATAGACCACCTGGGAAATAGAAGCGATCTTTTCCGCTGCCGGAAAAATCAGAAAATGGATGACCGCATCCTCAAAGCAGGTATATCCTGCCGGAAACCGGATCTCATCAAACAGGCTCCGACGATACAGCTTCGCCCACGGAGTCCCCGGCAAATCCAGACAGTCATATGCCGTGCGTTTTTCATAAATATGTTCTGCAAACCGCTGTGCTGCCCCAAATTCCCCGTCTCCATCCAGATACTGCCAGCCGCCCTGCACGATATCCGCACCGGTCTGCTGCGCTTTCTGCAAAAGCGCCGAAATCGCTCCCGGCAGCAGCACATCGTCACAGTCCACAAACAGAAGATATTCTCCTTTTGCCTGCAAAATCCCGGCATTGCGTGCCTTCGCTGCACTTCCACCGGTTTCTTTTGTCAGCTCAACCATTCTGACTTCTCCCCAGTTTGCATATTCCTCCAGGATATCGCTACTGCTGTCTGTAGAATTGTCGTTGACTGCAATAATTTCCACTGTACTGCCGCACTCCTGCGCCAGAATGCTGTTCAGACACTGCTTTAAATCCTTCTCCCCGTTATGCACCGGAACGATGACGGAAACAAGGACTTCCGTCTGCCCAAAGGGCTGCAGTGCCTGCCAGCCCTCCGTATCTGCTGCCGGTCTGAGATAGTATTTTTTCGCCTTCTCTGCCGCCTGCAAAAGCGCAGCCTCGCTCATCCCTTCTTTTTTGAAGCATCCAAGCAGACCGACAGCGGCCCGTCCGACCATTCTTCCGCCCCACGCGCCGACTGCAGCGGCGCAGCGGTTTTTCGTCCAGTCATAAATTAACTGATAAGCTCTCTGATTCCGCAGCATGTTTTTTATTCCTTTCCTTCAGCCTTGCAATCGCTTCAAACGTCCGCCGGCAGTTATTTCCGTCATGCAGCGGGAAAAACCGCTCTGTACGCTGCGCGTATTCTGTCTGCATCTCCATGCCGTTTTCAAAGCTTTCCGTCAGGGCCTCCAGCAGCGCTTCCTGTGTCGTACATACCGGTCCAAACCCGTCCCTTCGGAAATCGAAATATCCCTTCTGATAATGATATTTACGAAACTCCTCTTCGTCAAACTGATAATACACAACAGGCTTACGCAAAAACGCCACATCAAAAAAGACACTGGAATAATCCGTCACCAGAAGTGCACAGTCCATCAGAAGCTTCTGCACATCCTGTGTCTCCTTCGACGCGATTGTGATCCGGTCCGATCCCGATTCAAACCTCTGGCTCTCCTTCTGCATTTCGATATGGGGATAAAAAACGAGCCGATAATCCTGCTGTTCCAAAAGCTGTTCCAGTTCCTTACAGCATAATAAAGACTGGAAATGCTCATAGTACGCTGTTTTTCGAAACGCCTCCCCTGTCGGATAATGGGAGCCGCGCCAGGTCGGCATAACAAGAATCATCTTCTCTTTGCCCTCTGCCCGGATCAAATTATCAAACCGCGCCAGCCCGACATACTGCGGCACGTGTTCCGGATATCCGAACGTATCGCGGATGTATTCATATTCCGGCTTCGCTCCGCAGACAAACAGATCCATATACATATTTTTACGGTGCAGCCATTCCATTTCATCCTTAATGATGCCATGCTGCAAAAAAACCTGTTTTCCCCTCGCCCGGATTCCTTTTCCTGCAAGATGATAAAATAAAATCAGATCCGGCGCACAGGGCTGTACATGCGTGCCAACCAGAAAATCCGCGCAATAATACGCCAGATAATGAGAAAAGCTCCCTCTCGGAACCATTCCTCCCAACGCCTCGATTTTCGCCCGGTCAGCACTGTCTATCTCGATCACATAACGCGCATTGATTTCCGGATGCTTTTCTTTTAAATACCGGTAAAACCAGTAACCGTTATCCCGCGCATCGTTTCCGCGCTCACATACCAGCCACAGCTCCCGATATTTGGCACTGCAGCACCTGCAGACCGCACCGAACAGCTTAAAAAAGGCCATCAGGCATAGTTCCTTCAGATAACACAGCGCTCTTACAACTTTTCTCATGTTCCCTCTCATCCTTTTTCCGGTTTGCCTGTCAACGGTGTCTCTGACTGGAAAGCCAGATAACCGCCCTATACTGATGGAGCTTTAATAAAAGCAGCTTAATCCGGTCATTTCTGCTGTGAAAGCTCTTTACTGCAGTATTTTTTATTGCGTTTTCCACCCGCGGCAGCTTCACCGTTTTTTGCAGCCAATCTGTCCGCTCTTTGGCAGATAAAGGACCGCTGCAGACATTTTTAATGCCGAGCTGCAAATCCCGCACCGTACAGTAACAGGCTTTCTTCCGATGCATTTCGCTGTCCTGCAGCCCCCAGTCCTCTACCACGCTCCAGACCGCATCGCTTAAATAAAAATTGTCCTGCAGCCGCTCCGGATGCCAGGAGTTGGAAAGTGACGCGCTGCGCGCAAACGTGTAATGATACAGCGGCTTTTGGATCGCTATCAGGCAGGACGGATTCTGCCGCATAAACGCTACATAAAACAGACCATCCTCCCCGAGTGTCCGCTCCGGGAATCTCAGATGTTCTGCTTCAATACACGCCCTGCGCAGCATTTTCGTGGCAACCAGATAGTAGGATGCCAGCACATCAAAATGCTCCTGAAACGGTTTTCCCCGATATACGCCGCAAAGCGCAGGAACATCGATCAATGTCTTCACACAGTTGCCGTTCTTATCGTAATAATCATTGTAAATTCCAAACATCACGATATCTGCGTTTTCCTTTTTTGCAGCCTCATATAACACCTTTGCCATGTCAGGCTCCACCCAGTCGTCCGGGTCCAGAAAACAGACATATTCGCCCCGCGCTGCATCCAGCGCTGCATTCCGCGCCTTTGCCACACCTTTGTTGGGCTGATCGATGATCCGAAACCGCGGATCCTCTGAGGCAGCGCGCTTACAGATCGCAAGGCTGTTGTCCCTGGAACCGTCATTGACGAAAATCGCCTCGAACCCGGGCATTGTCTGCACTTTCAGACATTGGATGACCCGGGGCAGATAACGCTCCATATTGTAAACCGGAATCACAAAGGAAATCCCTGGTGTCTTCATTTGGTTTTCTCCTCCTCTTTATCCCTCCTGCATCATGCTTCGGATCTGTTCCTGCATTTCCGCCCTGCTTTTGGGCTTCCAGATCTCCTTCTTGGGCGGCTGATGCCGTTTTTCAGCATAAGAAAGCACAATAATCCGAAGCGCCATCGTGCTCCAGAAATAAAATGCCGTATTATCCGTCAGATAAGTGATCGTCATATATCCAAGATCCGCCATGTACAAAAGCGCCGTGTTGTTATCCGCATACTTCGTCCAGAAAATCGGACCTATCACATACTGGATGCCGGACCACAATACAAAGCCCAGGAAACCCATTTCCACAAATACTTTCAAAATATCATTGTGAAATGGATAGGGATGGTTGATCAGACCGGAGCTGTACCAGTTTGCAACGATCGAATCCACATATTCAAAACCGTGTCCCATATAGCCGATGGAAAAATCATAATGCTCTCCGACAAGCTGCCACAAATAATCACGCCCCATCATGTCGATTCCGACCATATTCATAATCTTTGACACTTCTCCCGTCCGAACCCCGTAAATATACAGGAAAAAGAACGCAACCCACAAAAGACCCTGTAGGATCAGAAAGGGCTTTAAAAACTTTTTATTTTTCAAAAAAAACGAATACACAACGAAAAGAACGACTGCCGGAATGGCGATCCGCTTCATTCCGATCAGAAAGAAAAAGGTACACAGTAAGATCATCCGCCAGCGTTTTTTTCTTTCCCCGGGTGTTTCCTTTGGAGCAAACGCCACATAATAGAGCAGCAGCTGTCCGAAAACAAAGGTAATATCATGAATCTCCAGATTTCTTGCGTAGCCTTCTGCTTCGCCGAAGGTCACCAGACAGGTGATCAGAGACTGTATACTCGCTGCAATACCAAAGGATGGAATCTCCAATACCATGATCGCCCCGTTTGCCAGACACATGCTGACTGCAAACAGATCCACTGCTTCTGCACCAAACAAATACACACCGGAAACAGCCGTCAAAATCGCAATGCTCTGGAAGATCACCTTGGAACAGCCCCGGATCATGGAGGAGAGATTCATAAAATTCAAAATCCAGATCACCATGGACCACAAAAGCAGAGCTGTGATCAGGGACATGTAAAACAGCGTAGGTCCTTTCAGCTGTTTGAAGCGTTTCAGATCCGGAAAAATGATCGCATATGCTATAGTCATACAAATGATACCGGCTGTGATCGCCTTCGGCAGACCGCCAAGCATAGTGTTTAACGTTTTCCATTCTCCCAGACCTGCGGCTGTCAACAGAAAAATAAAGCAGAGCCGCAGCCCTTTCTGGATAACCGGATTGTTCTGATCCAAAAAGGGGCGTGGCTTTTGCTTCGCTGTGTAGTCTTTTTTTACGATAATTTCAGATAAAGTACGCAACCGCAAACTCCTTATCAGTCTGTCATCTCATGGAACGCATTTTCAGCCATCTGCACAATTCTTTCCATAGACCTTTATATTCCTCTAAGTTTGTTAAAACATTCACCAGGAGATAGAGTGCCGCAATCCACAGGGAATTTAATACTGCAATTCCCGCAACATAAAAGTAATTGACCGCCCTGCAGCCGTCCAGCCCGAGTATCCATAACACGACTGCTGCAACTGCCGCATTGACTGCGACCTTTTTTATGCTCCGTTTTGCATTTCCCGGACGGACATTACCGAACATGTACCGGGAAAGCGCTATGGTCCGATAGGTAAGTGCAGCCAGGGTTCCTATCAGACAGCCTGCAATTCCGATCCGCCAGGTCAAGATCAATGAGACCAGGATATTGATGACCATTTCCCGGACAGCCTGTCCTTTCGTGTCATCAAATTTTCCGGCGATGGATTGCAGCTGGATCAGCGGCATTTCCACACAGGACAGGATCGACCATGCCGCAAACAAAAGCAGCATCTTCTTGCTGTCATAGATCGACGCATCCGCTATTCCGCTGGTATACAGACGGATGATGGGCATCAAAAATGCCGTGATCACCGTATAGACCCAGAACACAAACATATAATACAGGGATTCATACCATTCAAACGCCCGTTCAAACTGCTCTCGGCTGCTATGATACAACTGTCCGAACCGAAACGTCACTCCATTGGAAAATGCCGTAATCAGCTGTTGGAAATTTGCAAAAAACAGCGAAAATACCGCATATACGCTGGCATAATTCATTCCGCACATAAAAGAAATAATAACCGTATCCGTATTGGAAAATAAACAGGAAGAAATCTGATGGATCAGAACAGAGTTTTTCTGGGCCAGAGCACTGTGATCCGGCTCTGCCTTCCAGTCGATCCACCGATAATGCTTCCGCACATAAAAGATGATAAAAACAACCTGAACGATCGAAGGTACACAGTAGGTGGCCTGGATCAGAAGCAGATTGTCAGAAATCATCAGAAAAATCAGCTTTAACAGATTGGAAATGACCATTGTGACCATCGCCAGGGATGTCACGACATATTTCTTTCCCTCTACCTCAAGAAATGCATTGTACTTTCCCCGCAGCGAAAACAGTACGATTCCAGGCACACCATACAGCAGGATGATGCAGCAGACCGTAAAATAATCCAGCTCCGTTTTTATAATCAGCGGATATAACAGCGCAAATCCAACTGTAATCGCAGTATATGCCACGCTCGTCTTCAGGTAAAACCTGCGTGTTGCAGACAAAATCCCATTGATGCTCCCGGTATCGCCCTTTGCTACAGGTCCATACAGGGAATACTGTGCCGAGAGTCCAACCCCCGCCTCCAGAAGGGACAGATATGCAAAAATATTTTTTATGGTGCTGTTGAGTCCATTTACCTCTGAGCCAAAATTAACCAGATACAGTCTGGGAAGTACCAGACCAAACACCGCAATGACAACCTGATATCCAATTGCCGTTATAATATTCAGGATTACCCGTTTATTTTTTTCACTGCTTGTCGTTGTTTCCGCTCCGCTCATCGCACCATCGTTTTCCTTTCCTCTTTCCTGTCTGTTACGCCGGAAGACCGATTTTCTTGAAAATGTCATCCAGTCGGCAAAGCCTGATCAGCTTTCCGAACAGCCAGGGCAGTGCAATCGCACTTACCATACAGGCTGCAACCGTTGCCACAGCAGAAAAATGCAGCTTCTCATACAGAAGCATCCCCAGCAGGGCACAGCAAAACGGCTGATGATACAGATAGTACCGCATCGTATTTCTGCCAAACTGCGCAAGGCGTCCCAGGTACCGGTTCCACAGAATACATACTGCCAAAATTCCCAGGCAGATGCCGACCGTAATCGCATTATCCACATAGGACATCCCTAGATCTATATAAGGATTGTCATAAATCTCTACCGGCAAAAAGCAAATTTCCAGCACCAGCACTGCGAAACTGCACGCTCCCACTGCTGCCAGAATTCCAGCCTTTTTTTCCACATTTTCCCGTACAAGCAGCGTCCCGAGCAGGAAAAAGAGATATTTCTGGAAAAATCCCTTGAAAACCCATACCCAATCCCTGCAAAACAACGTATAAAATGCCGGCAGTGCCAGAATCAGAAGTATTGCTGCCCTTCTGGCATACTTCTCTGAAAGAAACTTATCCTTCAAAAAAGTGACTGCTGTAAATAAAAACAGGGTCTGCAGATACCAAAGATGAAAGCTGTAAGGATTTTCATTTTTCAGCATCGCAGCCAGGTATTTTGCCGGGGAAATTTTCTGATAGGCAGTATTTTCCAAAAGCGCCCTGCACGGTGCAAAAAGCTGCGCAGCGACAAACATCACATAAATCAGGACGGAATAGGAAAACCACGGCAACAAAAGAGCTTTTGCTTTTTTTCCCAAATAACGCCACTCCGTCAGGGTTTTATTTTTTTCAAGCGTCAGGGCGTACCCAAAACCGGAGAGCAGAAACAGCAGCGAGACATGGAACCGATACACCAGCACATAGGAAAAATCGCACCACGCATAGGCTGCCCGCATACTCTCCCGAAAGGTATGACCATAGATAACCAGGAGCACCGCAATACCCCTGGCTGCATCAACATAATGAAAACGTCTATCCTTCACGTTTCCTCCTCTGTCTTATCCTTTTTTTCTTTCTCCATCTGCTTCCATTTTTTCTGTGAAAGGCGCAGCAGCTCTCGGATTTCATAAGTATCTGTTTCTTCTGTCGTTGCCCACGCCGCCGTATAGCGGATCGGATATTCCGGATTTAAGCTGTTATATTCCTCTACCTGATTGTCCAGGATCCGGATCATGGCTGCTGCCTTTTTGCTGCTGCACTCTTCAAAAAATACAACAAAGCGGCCAACTCCATTATATCCTCTCATGCCTTCCGTATCTCCCATCAGCTGTACCAGTCCGGCGAAATCCTTTAACACGCCATCGCCTACGGTATATCCAAACCGCTTTGTCAGTTCGGACAGATTATCCAGATTCAAAGTAAAGCAGGTGAAAGCTTCCGGCAGAACCTTTCCCGCCATTTCTCCAATATAAATATTTAACTTTTCCCGGTTCGGCAGTCCTGTCTTCTTGTCGACATACAACAGATAGTCCACGATATCCGACAGTCGTCCCAAAAGGACTGCTCCGCAGCAGCCGATCACGAAAAACAATACCAGCGCGAGCATAATATAGAGCTTGATATTGATCGAAGGCGCTACGCGGACAGAGCTGACCATTTTCAGATAATCCGCACTGATATACAGGTTCAGTTCCTTACTGCTGGTATTGACGATTTCGTAATATTCCTGGAGCTCGTTCTCATAATCATTGATCATCTGCTCCATTTTTGCATGCTCTTCTTCTGTTCCGCCAAAGGACACATTCTGAAATGCCGTCAGGGTCTCTTCCAGAAACTGACGGTCGATCTTGTCTGCCGCGATGGTCTTATCAATTCCGACCAGCTCAAGGATCAGGTTATCGTAGGTTGTGATCGCCTTTTCACCGGCTCCTGCATCCTCGATGGTTCCCAGAATATAATTAGACGAAACATTATCTCCGCCCTCTGTAAAATAGCTCTTCAGAATTCCGGCATTTTTTTCCACATAAGAAGCAATCAGCCTTTCGATCTCGCTGCGCTGCTGTGCTCCAACCGCTTCACTGTTCTGGGAATCCGCAATACTGTTAGCAATAAATTCCTGCAGGATCTTACCATCCCGTATCTGCGGTCCATCCAGAACATATGCATACAGCTTCGGGATCTCATATTTTTTCAGTTCAGAATAAATCGCACAGAGATCTTTGTACGTATAGCCTGTCTGGGAGGATCTGAAGTTCGGGTAGCTTTCCCGCTTTGCCAGCAGGAAATCATGCATATCGTTGGTATCGTTTTCGAGGATACGGACACATTCATAATAATCATAACCGTTATCCAGAAGATTCCTGGACGGATTCAGGGACAGCTTCTGCTCCACATATTTTTCCGTATAATAGGTACAGTAGCTCTGCATGATCGCATCCAGCATATTGCGTGCATAACTGCCGCCCAGCTTTCCATCCACCACCAGACTCACCTTATAAGTATCCGGAAAATAGGTGACTTCTTCTCCCTTTTCGATCAGTGCATCGTTAATCTTCTCCTGTTCCTCTGAAATAATCGGTGTAACGCTGCAGTTCGATCGTACTGTCGTCAGTCTTCCGGATGCTCCAAGGGAATCCATCGCCTGTGCAATTACGGTAGAGGAATAGATTTCATTCACATCCAGCTCAGAACCGTCCGGGGCATAGCCGTCCTTTACGCCGTCATTTGTGTACTTCAAAACAACAGATGCTGTATATTGCTGCTTTCCCTGCGCATACAGGTAAATCATTGCCGCCCCTGCCATCGTCAGCAAAAAAATCAGCATACTGAAACGTTTCAGATATCGCAAAATCTCAAACTTTTTCACTTTTCTTTATGCCCTTTCTGTTCTTCCTGACTTTCCTCAGAGAATTCAAGCCCACCATAAACGCCAGAACTGCTGCAGCTTTCATTCCTGTCTTTTTTACGTTAATTCGTTGAACAAGGGACGCATTATTATAAGTAAAAGAGACATAGTTCTGTGACTTGTATCTGATATATGCCTTATCCAATATAAACAGCTGATCCGAAATCTCATTGATTCCGCTTTCCAGCTTGTTGATCATATCCTGTGCTTCCTTCAGACGCCCTGCATCATCGGTAACCGTCTGCATCTTCTCCACTACATAACCGGTATCCACGATTTCCGACTGATAATCCGTCGCTGCCTGCAGCGAGCTGTCCGCAGAACGTGCCATATTGTCCATTGCAGTCTTTGTCCGGGACATGTAATATTCTTCCATCTCATCTGTCGTCGGGATCATGACAACGGATGTCATGGACTTTTCATATACGGAAATTCCGTTTTTGTTGGCATCATAATATGCCATTTCCTTCTGTGCGGCAATATCGTCGATTTTGTTTTTGTACTCCAGAATGCTGATCAGCAGGGAAGCATCCTTTGCAATCCCTCCTTCGATCACGTAGGCCTTCACATTCGGAATATCATAATCCACAATATTATTGATCTGCTTGCTCAGCGTCGTGAAGTTATTGGTAGACGAATCCGGATTTTCAGTATCGACATAGCTCTTATTTTCACTCAGACGCGCATTTAAATACCGCATGATACATTCTGCCCTAAGCTCCAGCTCATTCAGACGCAGATAGGGCTCACAATCTGTTGTAACTTCGAGTTTTTCCTTTAACATGTCCTGATTGTCGCAGTAGTTTTCCTGAAAAAACTCACGGTATGCTTCACAGATACTTTTCAGCAGACTGATGGTTGTCCGATTTTTCAGCGCCAGTCCGTCTGCATTGAGATTGATATTATAGGATGTGCTGATGTAATCGTCACTTCCGCCCACATGCCCCGTTCCTTCCGGAGTAATGAAGACATGGCCGGCAAGCTCAGATGCCGAAATGCTTCCCTGCAAACCAACTTTTTCGATGGCACGCTGCATAACCTCCTCTGAAACGATTTCATAGGCGTTAAAACGGGTTTTATTCGGGCTTAAGCCCAGAGATGCCTCTGAATAATTAAATGAAATATTCGCGCTGGACCAAATGCCGCTTTCCACATAATGAATGCTTCCAAACAAAATGCACAAAATCAGCATATAATATGCCATCCGATATTTGTTTTCCCACAGTATCTGAACTGCTCTTTTCACTTTTCCTTTAATTTCTTTCATTGCACTATCCTACTTACGGCATTGGAAGGTTTAGTTAATATCGATCACCGAAAGCTCCGGAACATTATTGATCCTCGGCCATTTGCCGGAATCTCCCAGTCCACGGCTGACAATCAGCGTTGCTTTGTTGTCAAGGGTATAGACACCTCCTCCATACTCCGGGAACAGTCCCTCTTCCGCAGAATAAAGAGCGCCCAGCTTCGGCAAACGGACAATTCCGCCGTGGGTATGTCCTGCAAGTCCAAGGTCGAAGCTGTAATTTTCCAGCTCCTCCGGGAAATACGTAGGCACATGTGCAATACAGATGCGCAGATCATATTGGTTCTCTGATTCCTGCGCCTCCATACACTCTTTCGCTCCATAGCTTGCAAAATCTTCCGGTTTTCCTTCTATACCAATCACACTGACCGTATTGTCATACAGGGAATAGGACGCTTCTTCGTTCCGCAGGATTTTCACCCCTGCATCTTCGAAGCGTTTTACCAGTTCCTCATCTCCCTGGTGATAAATCTTCACATCCTCATGGTTGCCCAGCACACCGCATACCGGTGCCAGCTCTGACAGCTTGCGGCAAAGGGAAATCATATTGTCATAAGCATCCACAGTATCCGTTACAAGGTCTCCGCCAAGCAGGATCAGATCCGGTGAAAGATTTTCTATATCCTCTACAAGATCGCCATTATCCTTTCCGTATTCCCGCAAATGCACATCTGTCAGAAAAGCTACCCGAATACTGTGTGTCAGCTTTCGGGAGCTGACCTGATAAAATTCCGCCGTATAATTCGTCCGGTTATCGGAAATATTTTTGGCAAGTCCGCCTGCCACAAGCAGGATCAAAAAAAGAACCTTCGCCAGAAACTTCATTCCTTTTTTTAATCTGTTTTTTCCGGCTTTCTTTTCCGTATGTTTTATGTTTTTTGCAGGTTCTCTCTCTATGGGCAAAGCTTTACTGCTGCTTCTTCTCTGATGTACCTTGCGTACCAGCGCCTGTTCCCGCATCCGGTTTGCATAACGGTTCGGCGCAAGAGCAAAGACAAGAGCCTTTGCTCTGCGTCTGGCTTTATATGCACATTTTAAAACGACAAGTCTCTTTACGCCAAGCTTTTTTCTGCTTTTTGGTTCACTGGCACAATAGCAATCAATATATTTCCAGGACAAATCATCTTCCAGAAGCCTGCGCAGCTTCCGGGGCTTTACTGTTTTATAAAGCTTTCTCAGTGCATCGTAGATCTTCACCCTGTCCGTAATTTTTTTTTCGTTCAGGGCTGTGGAATTCATAATGGAATCCCCTCTGGAATTATCATAATGATAATAGACACAATCTGTCAACACGACCCGTTCCGCTTTTAACAATGCTCTCGGTGTAAATTCTTCATCTTCATGTAAAATACCGTACTCAAAATACAGGTCATTTCTGACAAGAAAATCCCGTCGAAACATGGCCCGGATCACTTCTACCCGAAGGGCACCGCCCTCCAGACATCCCATCAGATATGCCGGGCCGCTATAGATACGATGATACTGAAAACGATCCTCTGCCACCTTTTCAAACCGTGCCATCCCAACAGAGGGTTTCTCCAGTGCCATTTTGGAGAAGATGATATCTGCAAAGCCTGCCCTTGCTTCCTTCCATAAGCTGGCACAGGCCCCGGGCTCCAGATAGTCATCGCTGTCTACAAATAAGACATATTCCCCATGGGCCCGCTCCAGTCCGTAGTTGCGGGCATCCGACAAGCCGCCGTTTGGTTTATGATAAGCGGTAATCCGTGTATCTTTTTTTGCATAATTGTCACAAATTTCTCCGCACCGGTCAGGGCTGCCGTCCTCTACAAGAATAATTTCCAACGACGAAAAATCCTGCGCCATCAGTGATTCTACACACCGGACAAGATACTTTTCCACCTTATAAATCGGTACAATTATTGAAATCTGCACATCCTGTTTCTTCATCAGCAATTTTGCTCCCAACGCTTCTCATTTTTTCTGTTCAGAGCACATTTGTAAACATCTTCATGCCATTCGATCACTGCATCATAATCAAAATTTTCTTTGACATATTCCATTTCCTGCTTCAGCAGTACTTCGTCCTTTGGAGTGGTCACTTCCTTCGACAGAGCCGCCGCCAGCGAATCAATATTCTCTGTCTCAAACTCTGCCCCGTATTGTCCGGTGATCACTGTATTTGCCGGAATATCACTGACCAAACATCTTCCGCCGCAGGACATTGCCTCCAGAAGGGCAAGGGAAAGTCCCTCGGTATGACTCGGAAGGACAAACAGTCTGCAGTTGGAAAACAGCTCAGCGAGCTCTTGTCCCTGCACCAGTCCGGTACGGATCACCCTGGGGTCTGCATCAATCCTTTTGGTCATTTCTTTTCCAAATTCTGTTTCCGGGATCGGACCTGCCAGAACCAATCGTTCCTGCAGCCGGAGCTTCTGATACGCCTCCAGCAGATCCTGGGGTCCTTTTTCCGGAGAAATCCGTCCGACATACAGAATATAGCTGTCTTTTTCCAGGCCATATTTTTCCCGGATGACATTACAGGGAGCCGGCGTAATCCGTTCCACTGCATTATGGATCAGAATAGAGTCCCGATTATACTTCTGCAGAAAATATTGTTTCTCCTCTTCGGAAAGAACGATTACTTCATCTGCAAAACGGGCGGCAACTTTTTCTCCCAGACGGAGATAGAAGGAAGCAAAACCGCCCCACTTATCACTTCTCCAGTTCAGGCCATGCACCGTGCATACCGTATGCTTGCCAAACAGCTTTGCAAGGAACAATGGAACGGAGGGGCCGATCGCATGATAATGGATGACATCAAAATCATGGAATATTGTATCAAATGTCGCCAGAAAAGAATAGACCATGGCATTCAAAATCTGCTTTTTAAATGTAAAAACCCGCTTGACCCTGACGCCCTGTTCCAGATAAGCATTATGCCCCTTTTGCCTGCCTCTGTTGTACACGGTTACCTCATGCCCTCTGGCTGCAAGTCTGGTGGAAAGTTCATAAACTACCACCTCTACGCCTCCGGAGCGAGAAGGGAAATCTTTATGTCCTATCATTGCAATTTTCATCTGTGTCTTCCCTTTCATTTGTATTTTTTCAGAAGAAGAATGTCCCCTTTGTGATATCGTTCTCACTTTTCCTTAACAGAATCTTAACATGCATTCCCCAACTACCTCGCATCCTCTGATTCTGCTGCATCTCTTCCCCTGAGACGCATATTTCTTCTTCTGTTCCCCGCTATTTTAGATTTCTCCCCATTATTTTAGATCAATCTTCACTATCTGTAAAGATTTTCAGAAATTTTCCAGCTCCTTCAGCACGGTTACTGTGGTTTCATACACTTCTGCCACTTTCTGATACAACTCCTCGCTGCCCTCGGTCTGACGTCCGCGCAGCTTTTCGGTCAGCTCGCTGTCTGCTTCGTATAATCTGTCCAGCCCAAGATTGGCGCAGACGCCCTTTAAGGTGTGTGCGGCGCAGAATGCGCACTCTCCGTCCTTTTCTTTCAGGGACTCGGTCAGCTCCTCAAAGCTTTTATCCTCCAGGAATTTTATTGCAAACCGTTTTACCAGTGCTTCGCTACCCATACGTTCCAGCACTTTGTCAAAATCAGATCCGATTTTTTCATAGCATTCTCTGACTGTCATCTTCTTTTCTCCTTTTCCCTTATCTTTTTCCCTTATCCTCTATCCTTCCGTCTTCAAACTCGTCATGAGGGCATTACCCCCCCCCACACATCCAGAGGTGTCCAGCTATTTCTGTACTCCGCATTCATCAGCTGAATCGGGATATCCTCCTTTATCTCCAGCAGACATTCTATCAGCATCGGATTGAACTGTCCGCATTCTCCTGCGACGATCATTTCGATGGCCTTTTCATGTGGAATTGCCTTTTTGTATACACGCTCGTTGGTCAGTGCATCATATACATCTGCAAGGGAAACATCCTGTGCGGAAATCTCGAGCTCGTCCCACTATAAGCAGTCCGGATAGCCTTTTCCGTCGTAGCGCTCGTGATGCCAGCGACAGATCTGTTCTGCCATCCGTACCAGCGGTTCCTCCTGATACTGTTTCAGATTTTGAAGCATTGACCACCCGATTACGGTATGCTTTTTCATTTCTTCGTATTCTTCCTGCGTCAGCTTTCCGGGCTTATTTAAGATTGCTTCCTCAATGCCGATTTTGCCGATATCATGAAGTGCCGACGCCAGGGCGATCCGGTTTAAGTCTCCCCATGTCATCTGGTATCGATTCGTTTTCTGCATCAGCTTTTTCAAAAGAAGCTTCGTCAGTATTCCGATATTCCGGACATGCTGTCCGCTCTCTCCGTTTCGGCATTCTACGATATGACTCAGGATATTGACCATAATCTGGTTGTTTTTCTCTTTTTCCTGCATCTGGCCTGCAACCAGATCGATCAGCTTGCGCTGCTTTGCATACAACTTGATGGTATTATATACCCGTTGGCGGACGACGTTTGTATCAAAGGGTCTGCTGATATAGTCTGATACGCCCATTTCGTATGCCTGGCGGATATGCAGAGCCGAGTCTTCGCTGGAAATCATGATGACCGGAATATCTTCGATGAGATGTTCTTTATTCATCACATTCAAAACACCGAGTCCGTCTATTCCCGACATGATGAAATCCAGCAAAACGATCGATATTTCTGTCCCGTATTGATGCAGCAGCTCCAGACACTCTTCGCCGCTGGATGCTTCTATAATGTCAAACCTATCCTTGAGCATTTCGAAGAGAATCTCCCGGTTGATCTCGGCATCATCCACAATGAGAACAAGCTCTCTGCTGCGGTCCCGTTCCAGCCTTTCTCCGACCTCCTGACGGATTCCCTCCGTACTGCTTTCTGTCACAACCTGATTTCTATGCTTCTTTGCCTGATACATCAGCCGATCCGCACGCTCCAAGGCAGTCCCCACAGTTTCTTCTACCGTCGTTACTCCTCCGATGCTTACAGAAAGGGAGATACCCGGATAGCCCTCCACCGTGGTCTGATGAAGCTGTTTCTGGATCTGGTTGAGCTTTTTGTCAAAGGCGTCCTTCCGGATTCCGGGCAGTATCAGCAAAAATTCGTCTCCGCCGTAGCGGATCAGAACATCTGTTTTTCGGATATGGGATAAGATCACTTTCACAGCGCTATTGAGTGCAAGATCCCCCACATTGTGTCCGTAGGAATCGTTATAATATTTAAAATTATCCAGATCCATCATGGCAATGCCCACAGGACCCCGCATATTTTTGATTTTTTCTTCGTAATAACGGCGGTTGAGTACACCTGTCAGCACGTCTCGATAGAGCTTCTCGTTATAGCCTGCCAGCTGATCAATCAGATATTGCTTTTCCTCCAGATCCGTCAGCGCATCCTCATCCAGACGGTGCACCAGTTCCATTACGCAAGGCTTTCCATCTATTTCCAGATATCTTGCGATCACCTGATAGATGTCATTCTCCATAATCTCCAGCTTGCACTTTTCTTTTCTGCTTCTGACTGCCTCCAGTGCAACACAATACTTACAGGGAGCCGAGTATTTCCACAGATCATAACAATGGCAGCCTTCCCGTGCATCGGTCTCCAACGGTTCTGCTTCCATGCCATCGTTTCTTCGCAGCAGCTTTTCCCCGTCCAGGAGCCTCACGATCGGAAAAATCCTGCGGAAACATTTCATTTCTTCCTGAACCTGTTCTTTTGTTATGCTGATTTTCTGATCCATTCTTTTTCTTCCCCGTTACAATCTATTACATTTCGTAACTGTTCCGTACCTTCACAGTTACTGCATTTCATTCATTATATTGCGTTTTTTTCGACTTGTCCATCCCCGCGTGCTCTATTCTCACAATAAACGCAACCGCCTGGCGATCTGCTCCGCAGGATTTTTACGTCTGTAGAGGGTTGCTATATGGAAACGAAGTTTCCTATGACACAAAAAAGGCGGAAGCGCCAGACACCTGACAGCTTCCACCCGATTTTTTCTATATTCTGATTGACCTTCCGGACAACCGCTCCCGCCTGCGAAAGGTAATTTTTATTTGCGTCCCTGCAGCGCCTGTGCGATATCTTCTCTCATATCGATAACCGCCTGTCTGGATGCGTCCGCATAGTTAGCCGCACCAAACTGTGCATATTTTTCCTGCTGATATGCTGCAATGATGCCGCGGGAAGAGTTGACAATCGCGCCAAGTCCGTCTTCATTGAAAAAGTGCACCAGATCAGCGCCCTTGCCGCCCTGTACGCCGTAGCCGGGCACGAGAATGTAGGACTTCGGCATCACCTTGCGCAGCGCCTTGCCCATTTCAGGATAGGTTGCGCCAACAACCGCACCAACATTGCTATATTCGCTGCCCATGCACTCGCTGCCCCATTCGGCAACCTTTTCACCGACGATTTCATACAACGGTCTGCCGTCCACCAGACGATCCTGGAACTCACCACTGCTGGGGTTGGAAGTTTTTACCAGCACAAAAATGCCCTTCTTTTCGTCTTTGCAGACCTTTATGAACGGATTGATGCCGTCGGAACCCAGATACGGATTCACCGTTGCAAAATCCTCGTCAAAGGGTGCATAGCTCTTTTCTCCCACTACTACTTTTCCGAGATGGGCAACCGCATAAGCCTCAGAAGTGGAACCGATATCGCCGCGTTTTACATCGCCGATGACAACCAGACCTTTCTCTTTGCAGTATGCGACGGTCTTCTGGAATGCGATCAGACCTGCTACGCCGAACTGCTCATACATGGCGATCTGCGGCTTTACTGCCGGAATCAGATCCGCTACTGCATCCACGATGCCCTTATTGTACTGCCAGATCGCTTCTGCAGCGCCCTTTAACGTCTCGCCGTATTCCGCAAAAGCAGCTTTCTGAATCTGCTCCGGAATAAATTTCATCATCGGGTCCAGTCCGACAACGATTGGAGCATTTGTCTTTTTGATATTTGCAATTAACTGGTCAATCATATCTTTTTCTCCTTTTTGTTTTCCTGGCTTGCGTCAGTTTTTCCAAGCTTCTGCTATGGTATCACATTCTGCTTCGGGCAACAAGTCCGGCGATGGGGTCTTCGATCAGTTTTTTGGAAAGTACCGCACCTGCGCCGGTCAGAAGCAGCGCCAGAATCAGAAACGCTGCGTTCGGCAGTCCGATCTGTACCCGCACCATGCCGAGCCCTTCTAAAATTACGGCATGCACCAGATAAATCTCATACGAATACCGATCCGTCCACAGCACAGCGTCCGAAATCCGACCGCCGATTCCTTTCCTGCAGAACCGAAAGCCACTGCCTGCAAGCAGTAACATGCCAAAGCACCACGACCACCAAATAAACGAATCCGTCTGCGCCCTGCCAAGGGCCAAAACCGCACCTGCTGCCGCAATCATGCCGATATAAACAAGCAGCTGCGCGCCGATACGCCTTCCCGCCTGATGGATCTCCCAGACCAGCATACCGAGCAGAAAATAATGCAGGTAGTAAAAAATCATCATGTAATCACCGTATCCGGTTTTTACCCACAAATACCGCAGAATCAATGCCAGTACATAGCAGAAAAACGCGCTCGTACAGCCGCGGATCAGGCGCACAAAGACCGGCACAAGCAGATAAAATGCCATAAACAGGCTGATCGTCCACGTTGCGCTCAGGTTTCCCCAAAAATCATTCGGCGCAGGGATCACGCTGTTTGTCAGGAAAAAATACCGAAGCCAGTACAGGCCCTGCGGATCTGCCGGAATATCCTTTAAAATCAGCCCGTGCAGCAGGATGTTATAAAGGATCACCCCATAATACAGCGGAAAAATCCGCACCAGACGTTTTTTATAATAGGTCAGCAGTTCTTTTTTTCCAGCCGTCGGGAGCTTTCTGTCACAGCAGGCGAGATAGCCGCTGAGGACAAAAAAGAGATACACGCCCGCCGCTCCCTGATTGGCAAGCCACGCGGCTTTTCCCGTCGCTCCCAGCCTCGGTGCAAGGTGGGTGATAAACACTCCGATACAGGCGAGTGCCCTCAGAAGCTGAATGTGTTCGTATTTTTGTTTCATATTCTTCCAATGCTCTGCATCAAAAACCGGAACATCGCTGCGTAGGTTGCACCATCATAATGCAGTCCGTCTGCCTGCGTGGTATATCCGCTGCCCGTCAGAAACACATACAGATTCAGTCGTCCGATTCTGGCATCCAGCCGGTTGTTTAACTGGTTGTTAAAATATTCTACCGCCCAGTTGCGTTTTCCGTATTCGTTTTCCCCGACCGGACCGACCGAGGCGAAGTACACCGTCGCACCTTTCGAAATCCAATCCTGTGCATATCGGTTAACCGTCGTAATATAATCGTTGTGTCGTGATAAATCATTGACACCGTAATTGAGAATAATCACTGAGCCGGGCGTCACATACTGGTCGACGTCCTTTTTCGCCTGGGCGGTGGAAAGCCAGTCCACGCCACCTCCAAAGCATGCCACAAAGGCCGTACCAGGCCATGCTGCCGTTCCACCGACTGCATTCGCCATCTGTCCCGTGCGGGAGTCCCCGACGAAGATGACGTTGCCGCTGCCCGCCGGAATGGGGGCTTTCTGCGCAGTCTGCGCCTGAGCCAGTGCCGCCTGCTGCGCTGCCAGTGCCGCCGCTGCTTGGGCCTGTGCCACCTGCTGTTTCACCGCTTCCGCCTGTGCAGCAAGGGCTGCCGTCATCGCCTCATCCACGCTGACCGGCTGGCAGGCTGTCTGCGTGATATAGCCGATGGCATTTCCATAGACAATCTGGTACATGCCATTTTCTCCGCTGCCGGTCTGCCCGCATACGTTGACCGTCGTGCCCGCCGGTAACATACCAAGTGCTGCAGCGCTTTTATCCGCCTGCTGCGTCACCGTCTTTTCTTCCCCGACGACTGCTGCCATCGTAACCGGCGTCACTTTTTTCCCGGATGCTGCCTGTGCCGTCATCGATATCGACAATCCGAGACAAAGGCACAACGCCAGACAGCAGATACGGGCGATCGCGCCGCCAAAAACCGTTTTTCTGATTTTTACACGTTTCTCCATAGTCATTCCCTACATTTCTTTCTAAGCAGCCATGCGACTATACTGTCCTGTCCGTGTGTGGGGCTACCGCGTCTGCAGAAATACCGCTTCCCGCTGTGCCTTTTCATCGTCCGGATACAAAGCAAGGTACTGATCCATCGCAAGCTTCGCCTTGTCGTACTGCCCAAGGTATTCATACGCTACCAGTTCGTTGAACATCAGCGACTGCGTCGCCGTATTGCCCTCTACTTCCAGGCCCGCCTGGAACGCTGCAAGCGCCGCTTCATAATCGCCGCCCTTTAATTTGCAAAGCCCGAGCTGATTATACAAAGACGCGTCCGGCGTTTTGTTCTGCAGGTAGGTGTTATAGACACTCGCCGCATAATTGTAGTCACCGAGCGCCTCATAGGTCTGACCGAGCAGGGACGCTGCTTCCGCACCGCCGTTTTCCTGCGCCTTTTCCAAAGAGGTACGGGCCTGCTCATAATCACCCAGGTAGTAGCTGATTCTGCCGAGATCGAAATCCGAAATCCGCTTCCCGTCGCCGTCCAGAACATTTTCCAGATAGGATTTTCCAAGATCGTCCTGTCCGTATTTGCTGCAGCTGCAGAAAATATCAATCCGGATGTCGTAATCGTTCGGCGCAGCCTCAACCGCCTTGTCAAAATCGGCTTTCGCAGCGTCCGTACTGCCCTGCTCCAGCTCCATGGTCCCTTTTAAGTACCAGGCAGTCTTTTCCCCGGGCTTCAGATCCGTGATTGCCTGATAAACATGGATCGCTTTGTCGACCTGTCCGTTCCGATAATAGGCAGTCGCCAGATAATAGTTGATGTCATAATCCATCGCATCCGGACGCGGGCTGCTCTGCCCCAGCGCCTTTTCAAAGCTCGCCGCTGCATTCTCATAATCCGTCATGCCCATGTAAGCCAGCCCCTGCCCTCTGTAAACCTGACGCATATCCTCTTTATTCAGAGCTGCCGCCTCGAAGCAGGTCAGCGCGCCCTCATAGTCCATCTGCTCCACCAGCGCAATTCCCTGCGAAAGATTGTCCTCCTTCGCAGCACCGCAGCCGGTAAGGAGCGCGCACGCAAGAAGCGCCGTCGCGAACACAATGCAGATCTGTCTATCCTCTCTGTCTTTTTGTTTCTCTTTCTTCACGTTTCCTCCAGTCCGTACGCAAATCCCCTGTATGCCGTTTTATTCCTGCACCAGAAGGATTTCATCCATGCGAACCCCGCTCTCGCCAAAGAACAGCGTCAGCTGGTTTTCCCCGCTTTCCGTAAAGCTTATCGTTACCGCACGCTCTATGATCTTGTTGTCGGTTCCGTTAAAGGTCGTCGTCTGCTGAAGGACGCCGTTGACAAAGATGGAAACCGGCAGCTGCGCAAACGGATTTTCCCCGGAATGCATTTTAAAAATCATCTGATAGCTGCCTGCTTTGGAGACGTCCAGCAGATACCCGGCGCGCACGCCCTTCTGGGTGCTCAGCTTTGTCAGATCAAGCTTTGTCTCTTTTTCTACTTTCTGGCTTGCGATCAAATTTCCTGCCATCGCATCTTTTGCCGGATTGTTAATTTCTTCACATACATCAAATTCCCGATCACAGAAACGGTTCATCACCGGAGAACGCATCAGAAAATGACAGATATTCTTTGCATTTCTGACCAGCTGTCCTCTTGTGAGCCGTCCATTTGCCAGGCCCTCCATCGTGTTGTCATTTGCAGAGTTCGAAGCAGAATCCGAAACAACCATGTAAACGTCGTTCTGGGCGCGCACCATCGGAATCGTATTGCTCTGGGAGCCTTCCTCGCCTTCCTCGTTCATCTTCGCCCACCAGTCGGTCATTACCACGCCCTGGTAGCCCCAGTCTTTCCGCAAAATCGTCGTCAGCAGGTCGTAGCTGCCTGCTGTCCAGATTCCGTTGATCGGTCCGTAGGTAGACATAATGCTGTAGGCATGTCCTTCTTTTACTGCGATTTCAAAGCCTTTTAAATAGATCTCGCGCAGCGCACGTTCGGAAACAACGCCGTTTGCATCGTGCCGCTTAAATTCCTGGTTATTTCCCGCAAAGTGTTTAATCGTTCCGGTCACACCGTATTTTCCCATGCCCTTTAACTGAGCTGCAGCCATCGTACCTGCCACACAGGGGTCTTCCGAAAAATATTCAAAGTTTCTGCCGTTTAACGGATTGCGATGAATGTTCATGCCGGGCCCCAGCAGCGTGTCAATCTGATTCTTGCGCAGCTCCATTCCTTCCATCTCATAAAGCTGTTCCACCAGCTCCGGATTAAAGGTGCAGGCAAGCAGTGTGCCGTTTGGCAGGGAAAAGGCGATGGTTCCGCAGTCCATACGGATTCCGGATGGTCCATCCGAGCAGCCCGCAACCGGGATGCCAAATGCCTTTAAGGAATCCGTCACACCGCCGAATGCAGATGCAATGCCAGATGTCGCCTTCGGAGAGCACATGCCCTCTCCCCGGACCAGGCATGCCAGATCTTCGTCCGATAACTGGGATAAAAACTGTTCCAGCGTCACCTTTTTATCACAGACATCCGCTAACTTCCAGCCCTGATCGCCGATGCAGGCCTCTGCCTCCGGGCGTTCAGTCCGGATTCTTTCTGCCAGATCGACACTCCGCAGAGGCGCTGCCTGTTTTCCGATTTCCAGAACCGGCTCTCCGTCTGTGCCCTTTTTGCCTGTTTCGACCGGAACCAGACGCTCATATGGCTGTACCGGTGCAAGCGCCTCTTCCAGTCTGGAAATGACGCACAGCTCGTCTAACTGCACCTCGCAAACCTTTTTCGCGCTGCGGACATCTGTTCCGACATAGATGCCATAAGCGCCTGCTTCCAGCACCCAACAGGATTTCTCCCCGGTTACGCCGCTGTCATCATAGGATGCACTCTTTTCCAGGGAAACGACGAGATTTACCTCCTCCCCCTCTCCTGGCGTAAGCAGCTGCGTCTTGTAAAAGCTGTTTAAATTCCGGACAGGCTTGCCAAGCTTTCCCTGAGGCGGGCAGACATACACCTGCACGACTTCTTTTCCGGCAGTCTTTCCGATGTTTTTAACCAAAACGGTAAGTTCTGCTTTCATACCGTCCGTTCTTGTATTCAAAACCTCCACGGAAAAATCCGTATAAGACAGACCAAAGCCGAAGGGATAGCTTACTTTTTCCTTTGCAAAGGTTTCAAAATAACGGTAGCCAACGTAAATATCCTCTGCATACACATTGCATACAGCATCTCCAAAATTATCCGTAGACGGGTAATCCGAAATATCTGCTGCGATCGTATCGCTCAGCTTACCACACGGATTCACTGCACCGGTCAGGATATCTGCCGCCGCGTGTCCGCCCTCCTGACCGCCCTGCCATACATATAAAACTGCCTGGGGCTGGTAGCGGTCCACCCATTTCATATCAATGATATTGCCGACGTTTAACACAACGGCAGTCCGTTTGAATGCGCTACAGACGGTTTTGATCAGCGCCTCCTCCTCTGCTGTCAGCAGATAGCTTCCCGGCTCTGCGCTGTTGTCCATGTCCTCGCCTGCTGTCCTGCCCAGCACAACAACAGCAAGGTCAGAGGATGCCGCAGCTTTCTGTGCAAGCGCCTCGCTGACCGGCATTTCCTTCTGGCTCCAGGGCTCCTGCGCCCAGCCTTCTCCCATATCAAAGGGATTTTCCCGGATCCAGTCCTGATAAACCGCTTCCAGCTCTTCGTTGACAGAAATATCCTTGCATTCCTTTAAGCTATCCAGGATATTTGTCACATAGGGAGCATTTACCATACCGCCCGATCCGGTTCCGCTCTTATAATAGGTAAAGGCAATCCGTCCAAACACGGAAACTGTCTCTCCTTTTCGGATCGGAAGTGCCGCCTTCTCATTTTTTAAAAGAACACATCCCTCTGCTGCCGTCTGTCTTGCCAGGGCAGCGTACTGATCGTAATCCAGTGTAAATCTCATACTGTTTTCCTCCATTTTTTTGGCTCCTGCATATGTAAAACAGAGTCCTGCTCCGCCTGCGGCGGTTTGCACAGACAGCACATCTGTCACATTGTTTTGCGCAGCCCTTTGGGATAATGATTTTTTAAAATCCCGCCTGCCAGCTTTCCCCAGCCGAGGCTGTATCCATCTACGCAGACCAGCTGCCAGCCCTTTTCCCCGTCTTTGGAAAGCGTCATGCCGTTGATCCACTGCCTTGCCTCCTGGCTGTCACCGGAAAGGTTGCAGCAATGCACTGCATCTTTGGGCGAAAGCGAAAGTGCCAGCGCATGTGCCGGTTCAAACCGCCCTTTTTTCATCGTGCCCAGATGCAGTCCCGGACGCAGCACCTTTAAGCCTTTTAAAGCCGGCATGTCCTTTGGCGCAAGATAAAGCTGGTCGCCGAACAATAAAAAGATTCCATCAAACTGCTTCTTCAGGCTTTCTCGTTCAAATTCTTTCCATGCAGCAAAATCCTTAGGCGCAATTCCTTTCTGGATTCCATACAGGCTGCGCGCCCGGTATCCCTCCGGCACTTCCCCTGTTTTTTCAAGCACCGCCAGAAAATGTCCTTCTCCATGCAGCTTATGGGGCCAGAGACGAATGGTCTTTTCCATTCCGTCCGGGACGGGCTCGGTTCCCGCCCAGTCCGGTCTGCCCGGCTCCATACCGTCATAACGGTGCGTCTCTTTTATGGAAAATTCCGGATGCCGCAAAAGGAATCGTGCAACACTGCCTTCATCCTCCTGCATCGCAAACGTACAGGTCGAATATACCAGCCTGCCGCCTTTTTTCAGCATTGCGGCAGCTTCGTCCAGCACGCTGTCCTGCCGCTTTGCACACAGCTCCACGTTTTCGGGACTCCATTCGCTGCAGGCTTCCTCGTGCTTTCGGAACATCCCCTCACCGGAGCAGGGGGCGTCCACCAAAATTTTATCGAAATATTCCGGGAAATAAGCGGACAGTCGCTCCGGGCTTTCGTTCGTCACAACTGCATTGGTCAGTCCCATCCGCTCCACATTTTCCGAAAGAATTTTTGCCCGCGCCGGATGGATCTCATTGCAGACTAAAATACCTTTTCCCTGCATCGCAGCACCGATCTGGGTGCTTTTCCCGCCGGGGGCAGCGCACAGATCCAGCACATAATCCCCCGGCTGTACGTCCAGATATCCGACAGGCGCCATCGCGCTCGCTTCCTGAATATAATAAACACCAGCCTCGTGATACGGGTGCTTGCCCGGTGTATCCTCTTCGCTGTAATAAAAGCCGTTTTTCTCCCATGCGACCGGCGTCAGATGAAACGGCGATTTTTCTGTAAATTCCTCCCGGTCCGTTTTGCGCGGATTGAGCCGCAGCGACTGATAATGACCGGATTCATAGCTCTGCAGAAATGCTTCGTATTCCTCTCCCAGCATTTCCTGCATGCGCGTCAAAAACGCGGACGGCAGATTCATAATATTCCTCACTTTAATTCATGATTTATCCTTATCATAAACCAGGCGCGTAAACTGCGCAAGATTATTGTTTCCGTTCACCCGCTTCCTCTGTCTCCAAACCCGGTTCGTCCTCCGGCACTTCTTTCACCATGAATCGGATCATGTTTTCCTGAATTTTGCCCATCAGCTTTTCCATCCGCTTCTGTTCCTCGTCCGAAATACCTTCCATGCAGACGCTGTAGAGGTCTTTTTCCACGCGCAGCAGCTCTCCGGAAAGCTTCCTGCCTTCCTCTGTCAGGAGCAAGCGGTTCTTTTCTTTCTTTTCGCTGCTTTTTTCCTTTTTGTCCGCCGTGCGCTCTTTTTTCTCCGCTGTGCTTTCTATCCTGTCGGCGGGCTTTTCCTTTGCACTCTTTTCCTTCACCGGCTTTTCCGGCGCGATCAGCTTTTTGCGTTCCAGCTTCTGCATCGCAAGAAACAGCCTCGGCTGTCCGACTCCGGCGATTTCCCCGAGCTTGCGTGCGCTGTAGCAGGCGCTGCACTGGGCGAGGGCACACAGCAAAAGCGCCTCATCCAACGTCAGCATATTTTTCTGCGCCGCCAGATCCAGCTCATATTCATACAGCCTGCGGAACCGGTACTGCCCGATCACTGCGCCGTTTCCTTCCACTTCTTCCCGGGTAATCCGCCTGCGCTCTTCCCCCAGCTTCTTGCTTCCCGCAAGCACGCTGCCGTCCTTTGCCGCAGCCCATAAAAAGCTGTAGACCTGCAGCCGGATATCGGCATAATCTTTATCCTCGTAAACGTCTTTATAAAACTCGTTATAATACTCGAAAATGTTGCTCTTCATCCGCACCGTATTCGTGATGCTCGCTCCCTGGCTGACCAGGCTGCCGCGGCGCTTCAGATAATAATAAATCGGCACCTGCAGGGCAAAAAAGCTCTCCGCATGGCGGATATATTCCAGATTAAACAAAAAGTCCTCACACCAGCTGATGGAGGTATCCATCCGGATATGATATTCTTCGATGATGCTCCTGCGGTACATTTTGTTCCAGAGTACGCCGTAATAAAAATCCGCCGGATTTTCAATCATATAGGAAGCAAACTCCTGACGGCTCATCACCTTGTCCTCTTCGATGTCGCCCTTCTGCGCCAGCCTTTCCCCGGAAACCCGGTAAAAGTCGGAAATGACCATGTCGCAGTTATATTCCTCCATCGAACGCACCAGAAGCCTTGTCGCCTCCGGCACGATCCAGTCGTCGCTGTCCAAAAACTGAAGAAACGTTCCCCGCGCCAGCTCCAGCGCCTGATTTCTCGTATCCGACACGCCGGTATTTTCTTTATGGACCACACGTACCCGGCCATCCTGCTGTGCATAGGCGTCGCAGATTTCGCCGGATGCATCCTTACTGCCGTCATCCATCAAAAGCAGCTCAAAGTCGCGGTAATCCTGACTTAAAATGCTGTCCACACAGCGTTTCAAATATTCCTGTGCATTGTATACAGGAACAATAATGCTTACCTTCGGTTCCATACTTTCCTCTCATTTCTACGCACGCTTTTTACGCATGTCGAGTTTGTATCAAGTGCGCGCAGACACAAATCTCGCGATTGAAAAATTTTATTTATCAATCTTTCCTCCTGTGCGTTAATTATCCGTCTGCGGCGCGGTTCATGCAGATTTTGCGGTACTCCCGCGGGGATACCTGCATCCGCCGCTTAAAAATCTGGTTAAAAAATTTAATATCCTCATAACCGACTCTGCGGGCGATTTCCACCACCTTCAGATCGCTGTCCTCCAGCAGCTCGCAGCTTTTTTCGATGCGGATTTTCTGGACATATTCCCGCAACGTCACTCCGGTTTCCTGCTTGAAACGCCTGCTGATGTAAGCAACGCTGTAGTGCTTTTGTTCGCAGAAAGTTCCGAGCGTCAGGCTGTCCTGATAGTTGCCGTTTACGTATTCCAGCACCTCCTGCACCGACGTGCTGTAAGGGCGGTCTATTTCCGGTTCGATCATGCCCCGCAGCGTCAAAAGCAGGATTTCCAAAAGCTTTAGCCGAAGCAGCGGATAACAGCCGACTTTTTGCTCCTGATATTCCAGAAGCATTTCCTGCATCAGCCGTCCGACCTGTCCATCCCGGTCGTGAAACACCCTTGCAAGCCTCGCCTTCCCCAGAGACATCCGGTAATATTTTAACAGGCAGCCCTGCAGCAGCTGGGAAAAGCTCCGGCAGCCCTGCAGCGTTTCATCCACCGTCTCCGGCAGAAACAGACAATTGATCAGCGTCAGATTTTTACAGTTCTGAAAACCGTGGAGGCAGCCATAATCCACGATAAAATAATCGCCTGCAGAAATCGTTTTGACCTCTGTTTCCAGCGTATGCTCCGCCGTCCCACCAGTAATATATGCCAGCTCAAAAAAATTATGGCCGTGCATCGCTAGATCTTCCTGACAAAACGGCATCAGAATGAGTTTTTCCGCTTTCCTGTTCTGATATAGCTGAAATTCTGTAATCTCCCCACGGAACATAAAGACAAGTTCACCCCCATTTTCAGTCAAAATCAGGTGCTTTTCTTTAGGCTACTATCTGTTATCATAAAAGTCAAGACGAACAAAAACAAGGAGGGTATGTTTATGGTTCTAAATGCAAAATGGATTCGCCCGGCACAGACAACAGGGGACGTCTGCCCGGTCTATTCCAAACAGTTTTCTCCCGATCAGAATTTATCTTCTGTTGCACACGGAACACTTTCTGTCACTGCGATGGGCGTTTATGAAGCGTCCTTAAATGGAAAACGCATCGGCGATTTCGTCCTTGCGCCCGGCTGGACGTCCTATCGCCACCGCCTGCAGGTACAGACTTATGATATCACCGATCTCCTTTCTTCGGAAAATGAACTTTCCATCATCGTCGGAAAAGGGTGGTATCGCAGTCCGCTCGCCTGGCCCGATGAAGCGCACCGTCAGGAAAAAGCGCAGATTCCCGCCGGACTGATCGCACTTTTGACGATCACCTATACGGACGGCAGCACGCAGCTTCTTCCGACCGGTGCAGACTGGTCGGCGTATGAAAGCAATGTCCGTTTCAGCGAAATTTATGATGGCGAAACCTATGACGCAGCGTTCGATCCGTCCTCTGCCCCGATCGCAATCGCCGAGTTTGACGGGCCGTCCGACACACTGATTGCCCAGCAGGGCGAAAAAATCACCGAACAGGAACGCATCCTGCCCGCTCGAATTTTCACCACGCCTGCCGGCGAAACCGTCGTCGATTTTGGGCAGGAAATCACCGGTTATGTCGAAGTTTCTTTAGATGCCCATGCAGGCGACTGCGTTGAACTTTCCCATGCGGAAGTTCTTGACAAACACGAAAACTTTTACACAGAAAACTACCGCGCCGCCAAAGCGAAGTTTTTCTATTTCTGCAAAGACACCTACAACACAAATCATAATAATCTGAATTTCTTCGCATACATAAATATACTAATACAAAAGATAAAAAACA
>ERZ1023972.23-NODE-23-length-76210-cov-13.639577_pt1 | contig 76210 bp, 65 predicted proteins | sample MGYA00380431_ERZ1023972 | MGnify/ENA primary metagenome ERZ1023972 (study PRJEB33179, sample SAMN07449053) | human gut metagenome | biome: Human-gut; feature: Human associated habitat; material: Faeces | host: Homo sapiens | place: India:Kasaragod | collected... | reverse complement strand
GCTCAGACAGCTTATTGAGTTTATCATAAGCAGTTCTGTCTGTCAAGAACTTTTTTCATTTTATTTTCAAGTTTCTTTCGAAACCTGGTTGCTTATCACTCGCAGCAACAGTTCAGTAGTTTATCAGAACTCACTGTTCGTGTCAAGCAGTTTTTTCATCTTTTTTCGAAGATGATCACCACCGTCTTCGCGGTAGGTTTACAATATAGCATATTGCCTTTTCCCTGTCAATAACTTTTCACCATATCTTTACAAGTATTTTACGTTGTCTCAACAGTGTCTGGTTATTTGGGATAAAAAAAGAAGCCCAGAGATCAGGATTCTCTTTTCTGGCAGAGCTAACGGAGAAAGAGGGATTTGAACCCTCGCGCCGCTTTAACACGACCTACACCCTTAGCAGGGGCGCCTCTTCAGCCTCTTGAGTATTTCTCCACATCGTCTGAATGATCCTCTGCCAATATGCTATTGGTATGCGTCATTTCTGAACGCATAAATTATTATATCTATTTATATTGCGTCTGTCAACCACTTTTTCAGGAAAATTCTGCAATGGCATTTTCGATGCGTTTTTTCACCTCTACCGCCAGCTCCAGCGTCTTCATTCCTTTATATTCTTCATAAGGAATCGGGTCAAGGTAAATTACCTTAACGGTTACCGGCTTGATCGTATGGCTGTCAAATGGAACGAAGGAGTTGATCAGTGCTGTCGGGACAACCGGGCACTTTGCCTTATAAGCACTTTTAAAGCTGCCGCCCTTCATTTCCAGCATCTGATTCCCCCGGCGGCTTCTTGTCCCTTCTGCAAAGATCAGAAAGTTATCCCCGCCTTTTACCCGCTCTGCCACCTGATTGATTACCTGCAAGGACTGCCGGATATCCTCCCGATCCATTGACAAAGAGCCGGTAATCTGAAATACCTGTTTTAATAATAGGAAATTTCTCACTTCTTTTTTATTTACAACGCCGAGGAAATGATCACAGGTTCCGGCAATCGCCAGGACATCAAACATTCCCTGATGGTTCGGGTACAGAATAAACGGTTCCTCCGGCAGTTTTTCCTGACCGTGGGCTTCTAATACAATTCTCCCGCCCTTGCATGCACGTTCTACCCAAAACTGCAGATGCTTCCAGCGCTCTTCTTTTGTATAGCGCTCGGGATGCGCCGCCATACGGCACAGCTTCGGCCAACAGACAATTACGAAGAACAGGTTGGTTACCACCATCAGGATAATTCGTTTCATACAAATTCCTCCCTGTATTTTTCCGCTGCGGTTTCATATAGATCGGTTCCTTCCGAGTCCATGCAGACAATGACCGGAAATTCTTCTACGGTTAACTTGCGGATTGCTTCTGTGCCAAGGTCTTCATATGCAACAATCTCTGCTTCCCGGATGGATTTGGATAATAATGCGCCCGCTCCGCCGACCGCAGCAAAGTATACAGCCCCATTGCGCACCACTGCTTCTTTGACCGCGCTGCTTCTGCGCCCCTTTCCAATCATGCCGAGAAGTCCCAGATCCAGAAGCTGGGGCGCATACTTATCCATTCGGCTCGCAGTTGTCGGTCCTGCAGAACCGATCGGTCTTCCCTCCCGCGCCGGGGACGGTCCCATATAGTAAATAATTGTTCCGCCGATTGAAATCGGCAGCTCTTTTCCTGCTGTAAGCGTTTCCTGCATCCGTTTGTGGGCCGCATCACGGGCGGTATAAATTGTTCCGGTCAGATATACATAATCCCCGGCTTTGAGCTGTTTTGCCTCCTCGCGGGTCATTGGTACTTTGATATGCTTTTCCATTTGTATTCTCCCCTTTATGCGCTTAGAGTTCTCTTTTGGCATGGCGGTTTACATGACAGCAGATGTTGACTGCAACCGGAAGCCCTGCAATATGCGTCGGATAGGTATTAACATGAACCGCCAGAACGGTCGTGGTGCCGCCCAGTCCGCCGGGGCCGATTCCTGTCTGGTTCAGCTCCTGCAAAACCTCTTTTTCCAGGTTGCTCACCCATTCAATTTCTGAATGTTCCCCTGTCGTGCGCAGCAGTGCTTTTTTCGCCATCAGGGCGCATTTTTCAAAGGTACCGCCGACACCGACACCGACAACCATGGGAGGACAGGCATTCGGTCCCGCATCCTTTACCGCCGTCAGGATAGCATTTTTGACACCCTCCAGACCATCTGCCGGTTTCAGCATAAAAACGCGGCTCATATTTTCACTTCCAAAGCCCTTGGGCGCAACCTGAATCGTCACGCGGTCTCCGGGCACAATTTCATAATAGAGCACGCCGGGTGTATTGTCCCCGGTATTTACTCGCAGAACGGGATCTCCAACAACGGATTTCCGAAGGTATCCTTCTGTATAACCAAGACGGATTCCTTCCTGCACTGCCTCTTCCAGGCTTCCGCCTTCAAAATGAACCTCCTGTCCCACTTCCAGAAAAACGACAGCCATTCCGGTATCCTGACAGATCGGGATCTCATCCTTTTTGGCAATTTCCAGATTTTCAGAAAGCTGATTTAGAATCTGACGCCCCAGAGGAGATTTTTCCTCCTGACAGGCTTTTTCAAATACGCAGCGCATATCCGGGGACAGACTGTAATTGGCTTCAATGCACATATCCCTTACCGCGTCCCGCACCTTTTCTACCTGAATGCTTCTCATTTGTTTTACTCCTTACATATATTCACAGTTCACTCGTGCCTATAGTATACCGCGTTTCCTTCCGACTAGCCACTCCTTTTTGACCTTGCCTTACTTTTTGACATTTTCAAAGAACAGTCCTATACTGTGCATGCATAGAATGATATGCTTGCATGGAATGATCCCCAGATTTGATTAAAAAAGAAAAGAGACTTGCCATGATATTTTTACAGATCCTAATCTGCCTCGCCGCGCTGTATGTGTTTCTGATGCACCCCAGAATCCGCCGCGCAGACAGCTCCCCCTTTCTCGGCACATTTTTTGCCCACAGGGGGCTGCATGATAACAACCGTCAGATTCCCGAAAACTCCCTTGCCGCCTTTCAGAGAGCAGTAGATGCCGGATACGGGATCGAATTGGATGTCCAGCTTTCTGCCGACCGGATCCCTGTTGTCTTTCATGATGCAACTCTCAGCAGAATGTGCGGTATCGACCGGAGGGTAAACGAACTGACCTTTGCAGAGCTTCGTCAGCTTTCCCTTGTAAATACGAAAGAGCAGATTCCTTCTTTTCAGGAAGCATTAGCCCTTGTAAACGGGAAGGTTCCGCTTCTGGTTGAGCTTAAAATGGAGCATCTGGATTTCGATATTCCCCGAAAAGCCGATGCGCTGCTTTCCGAATATTCCGGGAATTACTGTATCGAATCCTTTCATCCTGCCGCACTTTACTGGTATCGAAAAAACCGCCCGCAGATTTTCCGCGGGCAGCTTTCCACCAATTTCAATATTGAAAATCACTCTCTGAGTCCGTTCCAGTATCTGTTCGGAAAAATGATCCTGAATTTTATCAGCAGACCGGATTTTATTTCTTATAATCTGCTGTTCCAAGGGGATATCTCCCTGAAGCTGGCGCACGGTCTGTTCCATGCCCCCTGCGCTGCCTGGGTTCTTCGCTCGGAAAAGGAATTGGAGCAGTGTCAGAAGCAGTTTTGTATGTATATTTTTGAAAATTTTTTACCAAAGCAAAAATAACCGGACAAATACTCTCATGAAACCTTCCGATAAATTGCTGCAATTCCTGCAACCACTGCAAGTCCGATAAACGCAATCAGAAGATTTTTGTCCGTATCACACGGATCGGTATGCTGTCCTTTCCTCTGACAACACGTCAGCCTCGAAGCAAATCTGCCAGCTGTGCAAACTGTTCCAGTGTCAGGGTTTCGCCGCGGACGGTTTCTGACAGCTCCATCCGAGCCAGCACTTCCTTGATTTTTTCTTTGGACACGTTCAGCCCCGGCGCATTGGAAAGACCGTTGACCAGGGTTTTGCGGCGCTGGTTGAAGGATGCGCGGATAACAGAAAACATAAACTGCTCATCTGCAGTCTGTACCGGCGGTTCTGCATAGCGATCCAGACGGATGACCGCGCTGCCCACATTGGGTCGCGGGATAAAGCAGTTCGGCGGAACGTTCGCAACAATCTCCGGCTTTGCATAATACTGCACCGCCAGGGAAAGAGCACCATAATCCTTTGTACCGGGTCCAACCTGCATCCGGTCTGCGACTTCTTTCTGCACCATGATCGTGATGCTCTGCAGCGGCACATGGCTTTCAAACAGTCCCATAATGATGGGTGTTGTGATGTAATAAGGAAGATTGGCAACGACCTTGATGGGACGTCCGCCGTTTTTCTCCTGCACCAGGCGGTTTAAATCTACTTTTAAAATGTCTTCGTTAATTACTTCTACATTATCATAAGCGGACAGCGTATCCGACAAAATCGGGATCAGGGCTTTGTCGATTTCGACCGCCACCACATGCCCCGCCCGCTCCGCGAGATACTGGGTCATGGTTCCGATACCCGGTCCCACCTCCACAACACAGTCATCTTTGGAAATCTGTGCCGCGTTCATGATTTTTTCCAGCACATGGGTATCGATCAGGAAGTTCTGGCCGAACTTTTTCTGAAAATTAAAGTGATATTTCTGCAATACCTCAATGGTATTGGAAGGAATTCCAAGTGTTGCCATTTTTCCTCTCTTTTCTCCGTTCGTTTATTCTAATCCGTAAAACCGACATCCATTGTGCCAGGTAATATCCTCGATTTCCTGACAGGTCAGTCCTTTAAGCTCTGCCAGTGCAGCTACAACCCGGGGCAGATAAAGCGAGCTATTGCGTTTGCCGCGATACGGCTCCGGTGCAAGGTACGGGCAGTCTGTTTCCAGTAAAATTCTCTCGATAGGAAGCTCTGCCGCCGCTTCTTTTAATTTTTTTGCATTTTTAAAGGTCAGCACACCGCCGATACCAAAATAGTAGTCCCATTTTTGAAACTCCCGTGCTGTTTCCTTCGTATAAGAAAAGCAGTGAATCACTGCGCGGAGTTGGCTTCCGCCCTCCGCTGCCATCACATCCAGCGTGTCCTTTGCCGCATCTCTGGAGTGGATGATGACAGGCTTATCCAGCTTTTTGGCAAGCTGAAGCTGTCTGGAAAAGCTTTCCCGCTGACGCGCCTGCACATCGGGCTCTTTGTCCCAGTAGTAATCCAGTCCGATTTCCCCGACAGCAACCGCTTTGGGAGCCGCCAGTTTTTCTTCCAGCCATTCGTAGTCCCGCTCCGTCAGCTCCTGCACGTTGGACGGATGAACGCCGACCGCCGCGTAAATAAACGGATACTGTTGTGCGAGAGTCAGGCTCGTGGATACAGAAGCAAGGTCCGCAGCCACATTGACGACTCTTCCGATCCCCTGTTCTGCAAGGGAAGCAATCAGCGCTCCCCGATCCTCTTCAAACGCCTCATCATCATAATGGGCATGTGTATCAAATATCATCGTTTTGTTCCTGTCTCTTTTCTTTTCTGTGCCAGTGCCGCCCACGCAGAGGTTCTGCTGCATAAAGCCCTGCCGGCATAGGGTATTGCTTCTGCACAAGTATAGCATACCTTCCGGCTGTTTTACCAATGATTTTACCGGAAATCTTCGACAGAAAATACGATGATACGGCAGGTGCGCCTTTCATTCCTGCGAGAGTCTCCTTTTTGCCTGCCAGAGGGACAGATTGAAGTTTCGAATGCCAAGATTCTTCGTTTCCGAACGTTGATCTTCTTCATAGGCATGCATCCATGGCACAGCGTCTCCGGTCAGGTCTTTTCGTCCGATCAGAACCGGCGCTGCATCCGCAGACAGACCGCGCAGATAGGAGTAGTCCGCGGCTGTCGGGAGGACGTCGTCATCATCCTGCGAATACATGACGGACTCCCGGGTATTGGCTTCGCGGGATACATTATAAGATGCAATCCAGTAATCCGGACGCCCGAACGCGGGAATCAGGTACAAAAATGCGACTGCTATCAGCCAGAACCTCGGCAGTTCAAAATCACGCTTCCAGACCGCTATCATCGTCCCTACAAAGATTACCTCCATCACGAACAGCGCCCACAATACCATCAGCCTAAGAAACGTCAGGGAATATTGGCGGATATACAGATACATTCTCCATGCGCTCGAGGCGATCAGCACATAAGTCATTGCGCACACAGCCGTCAGAAGAATCTGCAGTGCCCGGTTTTTGCGAAATCCAAACAGACACACCGCCACAACTGCAAGGTTAATCACGCAAACTGCCAGCAGCTGGAAAAATCCCTGACGCGCATACTGTGCCCATGTCATCTGTTCCGGAAGCGTCCCTGCCTGTAAAAACAGATAAACAATCTGAATTGTACAAAATACCGCATATATTGCCGTTAAAAGAGAAAGCACCGTAATTGCAGCCAGTGGCTCCCCAAGGCACTCCCGTCTTTTCCCGGTCAGGCTTTTGGTAAGGAGTCCACGGATAAATCCGTATGCAAACAGATAGACAAGCACCAGCATCAGGAAAACAGTAATAAAATCCGACCATGCCAGTTCTCCGAAAAAACGCGATACCAGACTTGCAAACACCGCATCCGCACTCAGCAGAAGTGCTGCGACAACCATCAGCAGCGGAATGCCGATTACAAGACCGATCAGGATATAGTGACCTTTCCCATTTTCTTTTTGTTTTTCTTCTGCTTTCAGTGCTGCGGCAACATCAGAAAACGGCGTATCCAGATAGGAAAAGGTTCCAAACAGACCTTTCCAGCCGTTTCGGATAAAATCTCCCAATCCCCAATTTTCTGTATTACAAAACAGCAGCAACGTCCATAAAAGCGTCAGTCCGAACAGCATTCCTTTTGTCATCAGGTGAATTTTCAGGTCAGCTGTTAAAAACACGGAGATACCGAGCAAAAATTCTGCCGCCCCATACGGAAGCGCCCTGATAAGCTTCTTTTGCAGACTGTCTCTGTCGGATGGAACCCTGCACTTTGCGGTACAATAGTAAGAATAGTACAAGGTTCCTGCAACGAAAAAAGGATAGGTGATCCCCGATGTATTCCGATATAGGCAGATCGTGTAAAGCAAGGCGTACAGGGCGGTCGCTGCACCAAGGCGGCGGCTGGCCGCGGCAGGGATGGTTCTGGAGGCACGATCAGCGTCTGCAGATGTCTGTGCGCAAGTCGCGGCAGTGCTGCCCTCTGTTTTGGCTATGCCTGTGCCGCTCTGCAATTTTCCGGTTCCAGCTTTTTCTGTTTTCTCATTCATTTTCTACATCCTCCTCATCATCTACATATTGCAGGATATCGCCGGGCTGGCAGTCCAGCGCCTTGCAGATCGCATTCAGCGTAGACAGCCGCACCGCCTTTGCCTTATTATTTTTCAGGATAGAAAGGTTTGCCAGCGTGATGTCTACCTCTCCGGCAAGCTCTGTCAGTCCCTTTTTGCGTTTCGCCATCATTACGTCCAGGTTGATCATGATCATGTCTTTCTCCTCCATTCGGTGCTCAGATCGTCAGGTCATTTTCCAGCTTATAGGTCACAGCTGCATCAAAGACCCGGGACAGCACCAGAGAAAAAAGTCCCGCAATCACAAATACCAGGATCGTGATCAGTACCGCAGGGGTCAGATAAAGAAACAGGCGCAGCGCAGTAACTGCCGCAATGCAGAAACTGCAGATTCCCATCCGCTTTAAGCTTTGCACATTTTCCCGGATAAAGCAGTCTCCGTTCAGCACCGTTTTAAACATCTTTCGCAACTCCTGCAAAAGTATCAATGCAAAGATTCCGGAAATTCCGAACAGGATCGTCAGTCTGAGCCAGTGCTGCCCGAAATAACTGTCATACTTTCCATAAAAGCGTATGCCAAGGGGCAGCGTCACAGTCACAACAATTCCGGCATAAAACAGCACGTCCAGAAGATATTTGGTAAACAGTGTCAGTCTGTCTTTCATTGGTTCCTCCATCCTGCCGCATACCTGTGCGGCTTTCAAAATAGGTCTCTCTTACTGTGAAGATAGCACCATTTGCATTGAAAGTCAATATTTATTTATCGAATTTCAATAAATGCTTTCTGCAAAACGATATGTCAGGAGAATAAAAAAGAATGTGCCTTGGCACATTCTCGCGCCGAGGCGCGGTTGCCTCGGCAACCATCTACCCCTGCGCCGAGTGCGCATCCTCGCGGAGCGTTTTTATCGTATGGAAACGAAGTTTCCTATACGATAAAAACGCCCCGCAGATCCCATAAAATATCATAATAAATATTTTACAGAACCAACGAGGCTCCTTTATCTTTTATAAAGTCCCTATTTACATTTGTGTGTCTGATGTATCAACAGTATAATTATACATTTCACGAATTGCGTATGCAATTAGAAAATCAAATAGTCCAAATTCAAATACAATAAGGCTTTCCAGATAATCTGGGAAGCCTTTTTAAGAGGTTGTGATTTTAAGGTAATGAGTACAAGCATTAACCAATGTCTATGAGGCTGTTTTTCAAACACCAAGATATAGAAAATATAAAATATTTTTGAAAGGAAACTATTATGGAAAACAAATTACAGACATTAGCTGGCTGTAGTATTTTTGAACAACATGTGTTAGACTACTGTTATACAATCGGAAGTTACAAGAGGAGAGTTTATGAATATGATGTTTGATTTATTTGATTTGATTTTTCCAGTTATGTTTTTACTAATATTTGGGATGATCTTATTTACCTTTATAAGTGGAATAAGAACTTGGAATAAAAATAATAATTCTCCCCGTTTAACGGTGGAAGCCAGAGTGACTGCCAAGCGACAGAATACGACACATCACAACGAGCCGGTTGGAGGAGATACTTCAGGAACCCACGGGTATCATACTACCACCAGTACCTCTTATTATATTACTTTTGAGGTGGAAAGCGGCGATCGGATGGAGTTTTCTGTATATGGAGAAGAGTATGGAATGCTGGCAGAAGGAGATGAAGGAAAGCTGACATTCCAGGGAAGCCGTTATCTGGGATTCGAGAGGACTATTGAAAATTAGAAGTAGAATTTCCTGTTTGTAAAATTAAGAGAATCGGAATTTAAGAGGAGGTATGTATTATGAATATAGGATTTTGGTCATGTATAATTTTGGTAATACCATTTGTGATTATAGGTGTATTATTTGCTATTTTTAAGGAAAAAGCAACAAAATTTGTTTCAGGATTTAATTCATTTTCTAAAGAAGAACAGGCATTGTATGATAAAGCTCATATCTCTCGTGATATAAGAAATCAGTGCTTCATGTGGACTGTTACAATGTTGGCAGGAGCGTTATTATCCTGCTTTTTAACCCCATATATGGCTATACCAACCTATATTATTTGGTTGGTTCTGTTTTTTAGAGAAGTCCATTTTGATAATCATAAAGCGTTTGAAAAATATTTATTAAAGTAAATCCCTGTTTGTCAATTACAGGTGATATTGAAAGAGTCAGCCCATTCAAGGTGCTGGCTCTTTCAAAATTCTATTCTAATAAATTGCACGACAACTTATCAAAAAATAAGCTCCACATTATGGAAAAATGAATATAAAATGTATAAAAGTGGCAAAAGCGAATAATTATAAGTGATTATGCATCAGACACACTTTTGTAAAAAGGAAGTTTTTAAAAACTCTGCACGCTGCGGTGCTTTGGAAAATTCCGGCTTATCCTGCTTTATTTGGAACAGGCTGTGCAAGAGCCACAGTCCAGATGCTCTTCTGCCCAGATTCTCTCTGCGGCAGGCGTCCACTGCTGTGCATAGGGTCTGCAGCGATTGAATACGTCCCGTGTGGATTCCGGCTGCTGCATATCGGTGCTATGAGCGCCGCTGCGTTTTACCATTTCTCCCAGAAGCTCCGGATTTTCCAGCATCGGACAGGGTCTTAAATGGTTGTGGTTGAAGGGCTGTCCCTTATGATATTCCTTAAACAGAGGCTGCTGCAGACATTCCAGCAGACTCTTTTCATGGATATTTGCGTTGGAATAATGGATGAATACGCAGGGCTCCACATCTCCGGCAGGATTGATATGTGCGTACTGCCGCCCTCCTGCAATACATCCGTCGATATATTCGCCGTCATTCTGGAAGTCAATGCAGAAAATCTGCTTACCACCAGTCAGGCCACGGATCTCGCGAACTCTGTGGATCATATACTCTCTCTGCTCTGCGTTCAGCATCAGATCCACGTTTGCACCATCACCGATCGGCATATAATGGAAGTACCAGTTGAACCGAACGCCGTGGCTGATCAGCATGTCGATGAACTCGTCGCTTGTAACAGCCTTGTAATTCTGACTCGTATAACAAATGGAAGTACCATAAAGCAGTCCATACTTCTGCATCAGATCCATTGCATGCATCACCTTGTCGAATACGCCCTTCCCACGACGGTCATCTGTTGCATCCCCGATGCCTTCGATGGAAATAAAGAATGCCATATTTCCGACCTTCTGTACCTCCTTACAGAACTCCTCATCGATCAGGGTTCCGTTGGTAAACAGATGGAATACTGAATTCTGATGTGCTGCTGCCAGCTTCAGCAGGTCGTTTTTACGGCACATCGGTTCACCGCCGGTACACATATACCAGTGAATCCCAAGCTCTTCGCCCTCCGTTACCAGCTTATCCATTTCTTCATAGGTCAGGTTCAGGGTCTTGCCATATTCTGCAGCCCAGCAGCCTTTACAATGCAGGTTACAGGATGCGGTAGGATCAAACAACAGGATCCAGGGCATGTTGCAGTCGTATTTTTTTCTCAGCTCCATCACATAATTGTAACCGGAAAACATGCCTTCATAACCAAGGTTCAGCACATTCATTTTCAAAATATGAGGATCGATCTCGTTGATGGCACGGTACGCGTACTCCATCCATTTTCCGTTTGGATCCTGCACAAATTTACGGGCAGCATCAAATGCACTCGCCTTATATCTCTTGCTCAGCAGCGGCTCTGCCAGATTGATCAGCTTGACAGCCTCTTCTGTCATATGTTCTGTTCCTTTTCCTCTTACTGCTTTAATCGCTGCGTCGATTGCAACACTGAAAGCGGCACGCTGCGCTGCATGTACTACTTTGTTTTCAGCCATGTCGTTCTGACTCCTTTCTCACTCTGCCTAAATTTATTTCTCTTTCATTTGTCCCCATCTTACGACGGCTTTTGATTCTTTTCATTGCCCAAATTCCCGTTTTTGTGGCATATTTTCCCATTAAACAACATTTTGTCCCATGTGGGCGCGGACGGGATGCGCGACAGAGCATGAACGGGGTGCCCTGACAGGCGGCAGAGCGTGGACGGGGTGCCCTGACAGGCGGCAGAGCGTAAGCGCAGCGCACGCTCTGACTGACTGGCAAGGCAACACGGACACGGCACGCTGCACTGCTTTAGTGCAGCGGGTCGGCGCGGCACGCGCTCTGACGACTGGCAGGCAGTACGCACGCGCACGCTTTCCAATTGACAGACGCGGTGTGCTTTTGTATCCTGTTAGTATCGGATTAAAGAGGGTTCCCCACAGCAACCCGACAGCAAAACAATTTCGAAAAGAGGTACGAAGAGATGAACGATATAACGTCTTATATGTTAGAACAGACCAAAAAAATTCTTTCCATCGACAGTCCGACCGGCTTTACCGCACACGCGGCGGAGTATGTCCTCGGAGCGTATAAAAAGCTGGGTTACGATGCAAAGCTGACCAACAAGGGCGGTATTTTTGTATGTGTCAATGACGGTCCTGACCAGGCGGACGATCCTGCGGACGCACCGATTTTGCTGGAAGCGCACATGGATACCCTGGGCGGTATGGTTTGCAGCATCAACGAAAAAGGACGTCTGATGCTGAGTGCTCTCGGCGGCATGAATCCAAACAATGCAGAGGCGGAAAACTGCCGCGTTTACACCAGAAGCGGCAAGGTTTATTCTGGCACGTTCCAATTAAAAAACGCCTCGATCCATGTAAACGGCAGCTACAATGACACTGCCCGTTCCTATGATGCAATGGAGGTCGTATTGGACGAGCCTGTGGAAAGCAAGGCGGATACCGAAGCCCTCGGCATTATGACCGGCGACATCGTCTGCTTCGATCCCCGCACGACCGTAACGGAATCCGGCTACATTAAGAGTCGTTTTCTCGACGATAAGCTGAGTGTCGGCATCCTGCTCGGCTTTGCAAAATATTTAAAGGAAACCGCCAAAAAGCCCGCCCGCAAAATCTATCAGCATATCACTGTTTTTGAAGAAGTCGGTCACGGCGGCTCCGCTTCGATTCCTGCTGATGTCGCAGAAATTCTCGCAGTCGATATGGGCTGCGTCGGAGATGGCCTTTCCTGCAAAGAAACCCAGGTTTCCATCTGCGCAAAGGATTCCGGCGGTCCTTATCATTACGATGTTGTTTCTGCTCTGATCGAGGCAGCGCGCACCGCCAGGGTTGACTTTGCAGTTGACGTATATCCCCACTACGGCTCCGACGCAGAAGCAGGGCTTCGTTCCGGTATCGATTGCCGCCACGGGCTGATCGGCTCCGGTGTATACGCTTCTCACGGCTATGAGCGCAGCCATGTAAAGGGAATGGAGAATACATTCCGGCTGTTAAAGGCTTATCTGAATCAGGATTATCACGCCTGAACCTTTCCTGTCCAGCACAAAACACAGGAAGTTTTGTAAATATTCTTTAACACCGAAGCAAAAACCTCCGGGTCTGTCGTCTTTTCGACGCCAGCCCGGAGGTCGTTTTATTCTGTGCTACAGTTTTCTCCACCTGCGTAGCAGAGCCCTTTATAGCATTTCAATTCGTAGCTGCGCGATCAGCCAATCACCAGCTCCCAATGCATTTTTTCTTCATTCAGGCGATACTGCTTTAACAGCTCCGGTCCGCAAGAGTTAGAACCAACACCGCTCATGCCGTAGTCCAGATGCCAGATCACATGTCCGGATTTTTCCAGCTCATAGTTGTGCATCTTTTCCGTCAGCTCCTGTGCAGTGTAGTAAGAAGCGTTAAAGGAGATCGGCTTTGTGCCTTCCGCTTTCAGTTCACCTACTTTTACAAACGCACAGTGATAATGGCTGCCATTTTCCTGAGGTTTTACATAGTCCTCGAGAAGCTCGTCTACTGTTGTCGTAAAGCGGTCTACCCAGCAGGCTCTGTGCTTATCCTGATAGCTTTCTGTCGGACCGTATCCGATGTATTCCACCTGATCCTGATCTTCCGGCAGTACCAGCTGCAAGCCAAACCGGGGCATGTAAGGGAAGGTCATATCCTTGTCGGCATCCAGCGTCAGTTTGATCTGACCGTCTGCATTGACTTCCCAAAGTGCTTTCGCGCGTAAAAATGGCTGTCTGTATACACTGGCGATGGAGAAATCGCAGTGAATGCGTACTTTTTCACCGGCGTTCTCTGCGGTGCAGTCATAAACCCGGATCCACGGTCTGTCATATCCGGCTTCTTCCCAGACCTGACGGACATTTCTGTCATTGTCAACCGGCGCACGCCAGGTTTCAAAGGTCATCGGTGCTTCGATCAGCGCCTTGCCATCTCTGACAAGCTCTGTAAACGCACCTTTCTTCTTGCCGAATACATAGCGGATTCTGTCGGAGGTAATGATCCAGGAAGCATCGTTTTCCTCCAGTGCAACTGCTCCGGCTTCTGCAATTTCCAGAACCTTTTCCCTTTCCTCAAACAGCGCAATCTGGTCAAAGCCCATGACTCTGCCCTGTCTGGTCAGCGCCTGATCTGCTTTCTGCACATAGGTCAGCTTCAGATAGGTCTGATCTCCGGAAAGCTCTCCCAGCCGAGGGATCGTGATGCACACTTTTTCATGTGCAGGGCAGGTAATCTCCCGGATCTCGCCCTCTGCTAACAGGGTGCCCTCTTTTTTGATTTCATAACGGATCTGTACGGTATCTGCAAGGTCAGCAAAATCCTGCACGTTCCACAGCTCTACAGTGCCTGCTGCCAGATCTTTTCCTGCTGCATGTACCGGACGGATTTCGTTTTTCCATTCCAGAAGCCCGGTATGGGGTCTGCGGTCCGGATACACCAGGCCATCCATACAGAAGTTGCCGTCATGAGGGAACTCCCCTGCATCGCCGCCGTAATGGAAAATATCTCTTCCGTCTGCAGCCTTGCCTTCCCAGGTCGCATGATCACACCATTCCCATACGAAGCCGCCGCAGAACTTGTCATATTTGTACATCAGCTCCATGTAATCATGGATATCCCCGGGGCCGTTGCCCATTGCATGAATAAATTCACACTGAATAAAGGGCTTTCTCATTCTGCGGTCTTCGCAGTATTCCTTTACCCACTCGGTATCCGCATACATCCGGCTCATCACATCCAGCATGGAAACATCGTTGTGATAACCTGCGGAATTGTAAATGCTTGCTTCATAGTGCAGCAGACGGGTCGGATCATAAGCCTTTACCCATCTTCCGGCGTCCTCAAAGTTGCCGCCGTAGCCGCTCTCATTGCCCAGGGACCAGAAAATAACCGCGCTCTGGTTTTTGTCCCGGATCACATTTCTCTTCTGACGATCGAGAATCGACTCCGCCCAGGCATCATCCTGCGCGATGTAGCCCATGCAATCGTGACCATCATTTGTATACAAAGTTCCTACGCCGTGGCTTTCCAGATCCGCTTCCGCAATCATGTAAAATCCGTATTCACTGCACAGCTCCGGGAAATAAGGCGCATTGGGATAGTGGCTGGTACGAATCGCATTGACATTGCTTTCCTTCATCAGCTGCAGATCGCGGATCACGTCTTCCCTGGTCACGGTTGCACCGGTGTAAGGATTGGAATCGTGGCGGTTGACGCCCCGGAATTTCACCTGTTTTCCATTGATTAAAATCTTTCCATCTTCAACGGAGATTGTGCGGATGCCGACCTTCTGCTCGATGGTTTCAGCGCCTGCCTGGAGTGTCAGGGTGTACAGATAGGGCTGCTCTGCGTTCCAGAGCACCGGAGCAGCTACAGGAATCGCTATGTTCTCTCCGTTGGAAACTGCCCTGCCGATTTCTTTGCCCTCTGCATCCGTCAGCGTACAGTTGATTTCCGGATCTCCCTCCACCCGGTCAAAACGAACCGTAACCTCTGCGCTGCCATCCTCTGCAACAGGAGTCTGAACCGTAAAGTCATGTACGAATTCCTGCGGGCGAAGCACCAGCTCAACATCCCGGAAAATTCCGGAAAAACGCAGCTTATCCTGATCCTCCAGATAGGTTCCGTCACACCATTTCAAAACCAGAACCGCCATACGGTTGCTGCCTGCTTTGGTTTTGCCGGTGATTTCAAATTCGCTGGGACTGTGGGAAACCTGGCTGTAACCGACAAATTCGCCGTTGATCCAAACATAGAAGCAGGAATCTACGCCCTCAAAATATAAGAACTGACGTTCGTCGGCTTCTTTTTCTGTCAGAGTAAAATCCTTTACATAAGCGCCGCTGGGATTTTCACCGGGTGCATACGGCGGGTCATAAGGGATGGGATAGCGGACATTGGTGTACTGCTTCTGTCCAAAGCCCTTCATCTGCCAGCAGGAGGGCACTTCCATGTTGATAAAGCCCTCTTTTTCGAGATCCTTTTCCCAGAAATGCTCCGGTACTTCTTCCACACTTGGATACCAGGCAAATTTCCAGTCGTCCCCGCTCAACAGGATCTGGCTCTCCCTTCCATCCTGTTTCGGCACATACCAGCAGCGGTTGTCCATTGTGCCGACATGCAAAGTGGAGAGATTTTCATAAAAATTCTGCACTTTCATTTGGTTGTCTCCTTTTTGTATACTTTGGTTGATACCGGGATTTTGTTCCGGCTTTCTTTTTTACAGCTCCTCACACACCTGGAAAATATAGAATTTCAGGTAGTAGGATTCCTCCGCCGCCCAGAGGATCGGATGATCCGGCGCCTGTGTTTTAAATTCCACCTGACGCAGTCTCTTATGCGCTCCGTGGGCTGCTTCGCGGATGGTCTTTGCGAACAGCTCCGGATCCATAAAGTGGGAACAGGAGCAGGTCACTAAAAATCCGTTGTCTTTTACCAGCTTCATGCCCCGCAGATTGATTTCACGATACCCTTTTACCGCATTTTTGATGGAGCTTCTGGATTTGGTAAATGCGGGAGGATCCAGGATTACGACATCATACTGCTCGCCCTTTTTCTCCAGCTCGGGAAGCAGCTCAAAGACATCTGCACAGGTAAATTTTACGCGGTCGGAAAGTCCGTTTAATGCCGCATTTTCTTCCGCCTGCTTTACGCCGGTCATGGATGCATCCACGCCAAGCACCTCTCTCGCACCCGCAATCCCCGCGTTCAGTGCAAAAGAACCGGTATGGGTAAAGCAGTCCAGTACCTTTTTGTCGGGGCAGAGTCTGTGAATTGCCTGTCTGTTGTATTTCTGGTCCAGGAAAAATCCGGTCTTTTGTCCGTCTTCCACATCCACGATGTAACGGACACCATTTTCTGTGATTTCAACCTTTGTGGGGAACGGGTCGCCAATGAAGCCTTTGAAGCGTTCCATGCCTTCCTGCAGGCGTACCTTTGCATCGCTGCGCTCATAGATGCCACGGATCATGATACCGTCCTCTGCCAGCACTTTTTTCACAAGAGAAAGGATCGTCGACTTCAAACGATCGATCCCAAGCGCCAGGGATTCCACCACCAGCACGTCGGAGAACTTGTCCACTACCAGCCCCGGCAGCCAGTCCGCTTCACCGAAGATCAGACGGCAGCATCCGGTGTCTACGGTCGCTTTACGATATTCCCATGCGTTGCGCACCCGCTTTTCCAGAAATTCTTCTGTGATCTCATGTTCTTTTCTGCGGCTCATCACCCGGATTGTAATTTTTGAACGGGTATTGATAAAGCCCCATCCCAAAAAGAAACCATCAAAATCCTTTACCGCAAGAATATCTCCGTTTTCATAGTCTCCCTCAACGCGATCAATCTCGTTGTCGTAAACCCAGGCGCCGCCGCTTTTAAGCGTGCGTCCTTCGCCCTTCTTCAGAATGGCTTCTGCGTACATATTTCCTCACAATCTGCCGCATGGCGGCTCCGAAAACGCTGACGCGCTGCACAGACTTTTTTGCAGCGCTCCACCGGCTCGGCAATTTTATTATAGTATGAAATTCTATTCGGATGTATAATAAGTCTGTCCGAAAAATATAACATTTTGAAACTAAAAGAAAGGACTCCTATGCCGATTTATTTTCGCAACGCCCCGGTGCGTGAACCCTTTATCTACGATTCCATCGGAAACCACTGGCTACAGGATGCGACCTCGCGTCCAAACGGCTACCCTTTCTATCACTATTTACAGACCGAATCCGGCTGCGGGCGGATTACCATTCAGGGAAAATCTTATCTGCTACATGAACAGGAAGGCGTCCTGATCGCTCCCTCCATCCGACACTCTTATCTGGCCCAGACTCCGGAGTGGTACACCTGCTTTTGTACCTTTTCCGGAACAGTCGAAGGCAGTATTTCCAAAATCCTGAACAACCGGCCGATTCTTTTTACCACAAAAGAGCAATGTCGGAATATACGCGCGCTGCTGCAGGATGCCATACAGCTTTTCGAACATCCTCCGGTCAACATCCCGGTACTCTCCGTCAACTGTTATCAGGTGCTTTTACAGTTTTCGGATGTCCCGGACGGTCAGAAGCTTCTTTCTGATCCGCTGTATCTGCGCTATGTTGCTCCAGTCATCGAAGAAATAGAAACCTGCTACAGTCTGCCCCTCACAGTGGCCCAGCTGAGTCGTCAGGTATTTGTCACGCCCCAATATCTATCACGGCTGTTTCAGCGTTTTCTGGGCTGCTCGGTCTACGAATATCTGATGACCTGCCGCATCAACCGTGCCAAAGAGCTTCTGCTGACAGCACCGCGGATGGAGGTGCAGGAAATTGCTGCGCAGACCGGCTTTTCCGATCCGAGTCACTTTATCGCCATGTTCCGCAAAAACACCGGACGGACACCGTTAGAGTTTCGAAAGATCAAGTAATGATGCGACTGGTATTTTACCTCAGGCCGTTCAGCTTTTCCCGATCCATCTGAAACGGATAGTTTTTGAGCTTCGCGGGGTTGGAAAGCAGATCATTCATGGTGCGCTCCCAGAGCTCACGGGAAATTTTTTCTTCTCCGATCAGACTGTAAATATAGGCCTCGAAGCTCTGATGACTGCCAAAACCAAGCAAAGTCAGAACGCGCATCGCCTCTTCCTGGTCACCGTAGCAGCGCAGGAAGCCCGGCAGGAACATGCCAACCGCTTTGCCGTGGGGCGTTCCCAGTTCGCAGGTTACGCGATAGCTCAATCCGTGGGGCAGACTCGTACCGGTGTGGGAAATCGCCATACCGCCGAGGGTGCACGCCTGCATAAGAAGCTCCCTCTGCGCTTCGCCGATTTCATAGGAAGCGAGCGCATCCTTTACCTTTGCAAAGGTCCGCAGACCCATCTCGCTGTAGACACGGCTGTAGGGCGTAGCGTTCGTGTTTAAATGGCTCTCCACCAGATGTGCTAACGTATCCACCGCCGTGTTGATACAGCCGGTTTTGGAAGCAGTCTGCAGATACGTAGAATCCACCAATGCAAGCTCTGGGAAAATATGGTGGCTGATGCTCTGTTTTACCAGCTCTCCCGCCTTGGCTTCTGTGGAAGTCTCAGAAGCAGCCGCTGTGGTCAGTTCTATTTTCGGCATCACGATTCTCGTCAAAATCGCATACGGTGTAACCTCTGAGCCGGTTCCTGCTGTCGTCGGTACTGCCGCGACTGGCAGGGCTTTATTTGCCGCCTGTTTGACCGCTGCATCTGTTTCATATAAAAAGTCTGCTTTTTTCTCCGGGTTGGCAATCATCAGCGCAATTGCCTTAGAAGCGTCCATGGGAGAACCGCCGCCGATTCCGATCACAAAATCGACCTTTTCCGAAAGCCCCAGGGCAGTCGCCCGCATCACAGTTTCCACCGAAGGATTTTCCTCGATTCCGTCAAAAACCACATAGGGCACTTGCTCGCGGTTCAGCGCATCCTTCACGTCCTGCAGGGAACCGTTTACACGGGAAGAATGCTTTCCCGTTACAAGCAGTGCTTTTGTTCCCAGCGCCGCCAGCTCCTGGCTGTGCTGCCGGACACAGCCTTTCTCGTTATAAACCTTTGTTGGCATGTATAATTTCATTGCAATTCCTCCATTCTAAGACGTGCATAAGCATACTGCTCTGTTTCTGCAATACAGCGCCGCACCCTTTCTTCTGTCGCAGGATCTTCAAAATTCAGCTCTAAAAAACGCTTTTTATAATAGCCCTGTTTCAGCACGATTCGCAGACTTTCTGCAAAATTCAGATCAAAGAAAAAGCTAAGAAAGCTGACCCAGACATCCAGCCCGGTTTTTCGTTCCTGTTTTTTGATGCAGTAATGACCCAAAATGCTCTCATATACCACATCTGAAACTGCTTCCTGGCCCACCTGCTCTGCGGAAAAACCGGTGGTATCTACAGGATTCTCCTGGGCAAACACCCGGAAAATATCGCATTTGTCCGCATCCCGGATTAACTTCGCAAAAAGCAGCGTCTTTTCATCCAGGCCATCCTCAATCGTAAGGCGGTTATGGTTTCCAATGGCCGTCAAAACCTGCTCTCTTTCCCTGGCAGAAAGCTCATCCAGGAAATCGCCCTGCCGCAGGATTTCACACCCTAACTGCGCGTGGTCGATGCTTTTATAATCCAGAAACGTGTGATAGCGCTTCAGCTGCTCAAATCTTCCGATATCGTGATATACCGCACACAGATACGCCAGTTTTTTGTCTTGTTCCGAAAGTAGGCGCGCCGCTGTAAGCTGTTCCATCACCTCCGTCACCCTTTGCGTGTGAATAATTTTTAGTTTGATCCTGGTATCGCTTCCGTCGTCATAGGCAGACGCATATTCCAGAAATTTCTGCATGGCATCCATTTTTCGTCTCCATTCTATAAGCGCATGGCAGTGACTCTACAGCATTTTCCACATATGGTCCAGTTGCCCGCAGCATGCCGTGATGCCTGCGCTTTTGTTTCTTTTATTCAATTCCGGCGGCACTGCTGCCTCAGCTTTCTCTCCGCAGCGATTCAAACACTGTGTCGTAATGCTCCGACATTTCTTCAAAGTTATTCAGCAGCTGTTCCAGCACCCGGTAAAACGTCTGCAAATCCTCCGGCGCGATATTTTTGTCCGCATTTTCCTGTACCAGCCCGATGACCTGACGGATTTTGGCGGTCTGCAGGCTGCCCTGCTCTGTCAGAACATAGCGGGCGCGGTAACGTCCCGGCTCTCCTTGTTTTTCCACCATTCCGGCTGCGATCAGCTCCGAAAATGTCCGGGAAATCAGCGCCGGGTCAAGGTCACAGGCCGCTGCCACCTCTGCAAACTGAAGTCCCTCCGAATGTCCGCTCAGCGCGTACAGCACCGCCGTGTGTGCAGCCTTTAATCCTACCATCCCCATTCCAGCTGTTTTGACTGCCTGTACTTTTTTATTCATTCTGGAAAGAGAAAGGGTAAATTTCAAAAAACGGTCATCCTTCATGGCTCTCATTTCCTTTCCCCAGATGTTTTGCATATTCCTGTCCTTCCCGGACATAATGGGCTGCATTTTCCAGATTGGAGGTGATTTCCGTTTCCGTTACACTGCGGATGATTTTGGCAGGGCTTCCATAAACCAGTGAGCCCTCCGGAATCTGCATATTCTGCGTCACCAGCGCTCCTGCTCCAACGATACAATTTTTGCCGACGGACGCGCCGTTTAAGACAATTGCACCCATTCCAATCAGTGTATTGTCCCCAACGCTGCAGCCGTGCACAATCGCGCTGTGCCCGATCGTGACATTTTTTCCCACAGTCACGCTGTAGCCCTTGTCCACATGAATGACGCAGTTATCCTGTACATTCGTACCTGCACCGATCGATACGCTGCCTGCTCCGGCACGCACGGTTGCGTGGAACCAGATACTGCAGTTTTCTGCGATCGAAACGTCCCCATATATGTCTGCACTGGGCGCAATAAACGCCGACGGGTCAATGTCCGGATTTTTCCACATCTGATTTGCCCCCTTCTTAAACAATGCGCTTTATTCATTATCTGCTTGCGCTCATTGTAGCATAAAATCCCCGACTTTGGCTTATTTTTTCATTTCCGTGAAAAAGCTCAAGAAATTCTACGAATTGCGGGTTGTCAATTCCTTTTTTTCCCGTTATACTTTTCGGGACATAGTCTTTGCGGATTGTGAGGGCACAGAAGCACGAAGCAATCCGATATCAACACTCAGAATTCAGAAAGTACAGAGAGAACAATATGAGTATTTTAAACGTAGAACATCTGTCTCACGGCTTTGGCGACAGAGCTATTTTCCACGACGTTTCCTTCCGTCTTTTAAAGGGTGAGCACATCGGCTTAATCGGCGCAAACGGCGAGGGAAAATCCACCTTTATGAACATCATCACCGGTCGCCTGCAGCCCGATGAGGGTAAGGTCGAATGGTCCAAAAATGTCCGCGCCGGTTATCTGGATCAGCACACTGCCCTTGAAAAGGGCATGACCATCCGTCAGGTACTGACCTCTGCCTTTGATTTTTTGCTGGATATGGAACAGGAATTAAACGGGATTTATGAAAAGATGGGCGAAGCAGACGAGGATACCATGCAGCAGCTGATGGAGGACGCCGGAACGCTGCAGGAGCTTTTGACTGCACACGATTTTTATATGATCGATTCCAAGGTTGAAGAGGTTGGCCGCGCCCTCGGGCTTTCCGAAATCGGTCTGGACAAGGATGTTTCCGAGCTGTCCGGCGGTCAGCGTACTAAGGTACTTTTGGGTAAGCTTCTGTTGGAGAAACCGGACATCCTGCTTTTGGACGAGCCCACTAACTATCTCGATGTTTCTCATATCGAATGGCTCAAACGGTATTTAAATGATTACGAAAACGCGTTTATCCTGATTTCTCATGATATTCCGTTCTTAAACAGCGTCGTCAACCTGATCTACCACATGGACAATCAACAGCTGACCCGCTACGTAGGCGATTATGACAAGTTCCAGGAGGTTTATGCGATGAAAAAAGCGCAGCTGGAAGCCGCCTATAACAAGCAGCAGAAAGAAATTGCAGATTTGAAGGATTTCGTTGCCCGCAACAAGGCCCGTGTTTCCACCAGAAACATGGCGATGTCCCGTCAGAAAAAGCTGGATAAAATGGATGTAATAGAACTGCAGGCTGAAAAGCCCAGGCCGGAGTTCAATTTTAAAGAGGCACGCACGCCCGGCAGATATATTTTCCAGACGTCCGACCTCGTAATCGGTTATGACGAGCCGCTGTCCTCCCCGCTGAATCTGTCCATGGAACGCGGCTCCAAGATCGTCATCACCGGTGCAAACGGAATCGGTAAGACAACTCTGCTGAAGAGCATCCTCGGTCTGATCGATCCCCTCTCCGGCAGCGTAGAGCAGGGAGATTATCTGGAGATCGGCTATTTCGAGCAGGAAATGAGTCAGGATATTTCCACAACCTGTATCGAGGAGATCTGGAAGGAGTTTCCGGGCTACAGCCAGTATGAGGTGCGTTCCGCCCTCGCAAAATGCGGCCTTACAACCAAGCATATTGAAAGCCTTGTCAAAGTCCTGTCCGGCGGTGAACAGGCAAAGGTGCGTCTCTGCAAGCTGATCAACCGTCCCTCCAATGTACTCGTCCTCGACGAGCCCACCAACCACCTCGATGTGGATGCCAAGGACGAATTGAAGCGTGCACTGATCGCATATCGCGGAAGCATTCTGATGGTATGCCATGAGCCGGAGTTCTATGACGGGCTCGCAGATACGGTCTGGGACGCTTCCAAATGGACGACACGAACTGTGTGACAAAAGGACAGCACGACACGCAATATGATAACATGGCCTAGCGCAGTCCAGCACTCTAAAAGGCAGCCGCGTCAGGAAAATTTTCCTGACGCGGCTGCCATATTTTTTAAGCTTCCTGATAAAGTTCTTTTGACCGGTAAGTCAATACCTTTCCTATTTGTAATCTTTGTTTTTGAGCAACGTACCTACAAACGGTATCGTAGCAAATTCCTGCGGGTTACTTCTGATAATGTAATCGATATAATTTCCCACAGTCAACGCGTATGCATAGTAGCCCATCGGGTTCGGATGAAAGCCCAACCCGAACGATTTACGCATTTCTGCATCGTATACGGGCGCATGCGCAGTCATATCCAGCAAGTAAGTAAACTCAAACATATCGCACAATTTGGCGAGTTCGCTTGCGATATAACGGATATCGTTATCGCACGCTTCACCGCGCAGTTGAGGAGTTACAACAAAAATACGCGCATTAGGCTCTATTGTTTTAAGTTTGGAAACGATTTTTCCCATATTACCGAAAAACGTATCGTCATTATCCTGCGGACAATCGGCGTTGACGTCCTTGACACTTCCCAGAGGATGCCCGAACACAAACGAATCGTTGTTGCCTAACGCAATAATATACGCTTGATTCCATTGCCAAAATCCGTTTGCGTCCGCCCAACTTTGAACATACTCGCGCGCGGTCATTCCGCCGCGGGAATAATTGTTGTATTTTGTTCCAGTAATGCGCTCTAAAACGGCGGGCCACGAGTACTCGTACATATCGGTATAAACTATATTTCCGTTTTCATCGTGACTTTCAAACTCGCCCGATGCCAAAGAATCCCCTATAACGCCTATTTGCTTAAAAATGCCCGCAAAACCGCACGTTTCCTTAATGATATCTAACGGCTGTTCGCTTGCGCCGATTTCAAATCGTTTGTTATTCATTTTATTCACCGTCCTGTTTTTCTTCTTTAACCTTTTTAGGCTTATCCCATTCCGTACCGGTTACAGTTTTAAGATCAAGTCCGCGAGTTTCGCCGACAAACAGCCACATTATTACAATTGCCCCTACAAGCCCTGGAACCGTCATGCCCAAATACATATAACCGAACATGCTTTCGGGAATGATAGGCAGCAGTATCATAGTAATAACTGTTGCAAGTCCGCCCATAACTCCGTTAAGCAACGTATTGATTACCGTAACCGACGAACGCAGGTTTGTAGGAGACGATTCGGAAAACATAATTCCGCCGATGGTATCGCCTGCGCCCCAGTAACTGCCCATAAATCCGCCGATAGCAAAACCCGTCAAATACGGAGTCCACTTGAACATACCGCTAAAGATAAACAGCAAATAACACGTCAACGCCGAACAAGACATTGCGACTATAGTTACTTTACGTCCGAATTTATCCGACACAAAACCGGAAATCAATGTAAACAGCGCGTTGCCGACGGGATACAGAAACAAAGCACGAGTTATTTCTTCTTCCGTCATCAGCGCCGACTTTGCCATGACCGTACTGTACGTTGCCGTACCTAACGAAGCGAGATAAAAGCAGCAACAAGCAATAATCAAAAAGCGCAATTGTCTGTGTTTGAATGCGAATTTTACAGCAGTTAGAATTCCGCCTTGTGCGTTTTGTTCGCGTCCTTCCTTGCTGCGTTGTTCACGTTCTTCTATAGGCGTTTTTAAATACTCTATTCTTTTAGTCAAAAATGCGTTTGTTTCCTTAGCAAAAAGCAGCGCGAATAACGACATTACAAAACCGACAATTGCCGGCACCAAATATACTACGTGCCAACGCTCGCTTACGTTTTGCATGAGTGTAGCCCTAAGCAACGGAACAAGTAACGTGCCCAGTATCGCCACCGCTTTTACGATTGCGTAGTTACGGGCACGAGACTTTTTGTCGGAGCATTCCAGTATGTACACGCATTGCATATCGTGCGAGACCATAAAACCCATCAACGTGCCGCCTATCATGTAAACGTAGATATCTTTGGATAAATACACAAGGAACAGCCCTAAGCCCATACATAACGTGTTAATAACCAAAAACGGCTTACGCCCGAATTTGTCCGCAAGGGGACGGTAGAAAATAATAAGCAGTGTTACCGGATAGGAAATAAAACCTATGGCGGAAAAGAGCGATAATCCCGCGCCGTATTCCATACCCATATTTTTTACGAAGAATTCCGTAACTATATTCGCCTGAAACTGAATGGATATAGTAGACGCTATTTCGTCCGTTATGTAGATGAGCGACAAAATCATAAACAAGTAAATCAAATAAAACTTGTTGCTTCTTGCGCCCAGCTGCTTTTCGCGGCGGATAAGTTCCTTGGCTTCGCGCACCTGTAATCGTTCAACGTTTTTTGCCATTTTTAGTTTTCTCCTTTTGAAAATTGTAAACAAGGAAATTCTTGGTCATCTCGTCGGTAATGCCGTAGCGCTCCGCCAAATTGTGTATGGCTTGCAAGAAATCCGCGCCGGAGCAGCCTTTAGACAACAGGTTTTCTTTTTCGATAAGTTTATTCCAAAAAACATTCAAAACAATTTCGTCGGTGGCAAGGGAAACAACCGAATGATTGCGCGTATGCACGTAAACGTTGCGATCGCCTTCTTCTCCGACTAAACACTCTCCGCCGTCGATTATAATTGTTGTTCTACGGTATGGAAACAGTGTTGAAACGTCGTTGATATTGTACGAATACACCGTTGCGCCCTCGACCAAAATGCTTCCGAAGGTAAAAATATACACCTTTACCCCGCGGGATATTGCGTTTTCGATATTACTACGCAGCACTTCGAACAGCTCTCGCCAAATGGACAGCGAAATTTCCGCTTGCGCGCTGTCGATAAGTTCCTTTGCCTTGGCAACGTATTTTTCTTCGCCCACTATATTCATTACATAATCGACGTCGGCGTTTTCCGTTGCAAGTTGTTGTAGCTCGCGTTCGGCGCAGGCAATATTCTTTTCGTTTTCTTCCTTGATGCTACGTATAAGGTCTTGATACTCGATAGGCTTGTAAAAATTCGGCTCTCCGTCTATACGAATAACCGCGCCCTTTGCCACCAAGCGATTGATAACCTCGTACACCAACGAACGCGCAACGCCCGAAAGTTTTGCGATTTCGTAACCGTTTAACACTTTATGTTTAATTAGTGTTCCGTATACTTTTGCTTCGTTTGACGAAAAGCCGATTTTCTCTAAAAATTCATAATTGTTCATAGTAGTTATACCCCACACCACTATTATGCTACAAATCTCTGCGTTTTCAATACCCTTTTTGAAAAATATGGTATTAAATTTACTTTTTGCGTCAATACGGGCTGTCGTCAAAGTACAGTTCGTCGTACAAATCATCGTCTTGCCTATCGAAACGTTCTTGCTGCTGTCGGTTGGTATTCTTTATTAGAGACTGACTGCTTATTTCCAAGCAACAGAAAAGGACAGACGACCTTAAATCGTCTGTCCTCATCCGAGAAGCACGCATTATGCTCTAACACCCTTATGAGAAGGAGCGTAAAGAGCGTGCGTTCTATTTTTCCCGGTTCATCACAAGTTCCCAGACAACACACAGCGCGGCATAAATCACGCCGCCGACCACATAGACGATCCAGGTCTTATCCCATGTGTTCGTCGAAAAGCTCCAGGCGAGATAAATTGCAGTCAGGATAAGCCAGTAAACTACGGAAAACGCTCCCATTTTCCGGTTTTTGCGCTTCGCTTCCATCGTGTAATCGCCCTCTTTTAATAGTTTCTGCATGCTTGTCCAGATGCTGCAGTTCACCACAAAAATACATGCGCCGATTCCGGCAAGCACCATCGTAACGGTCAGCAGCAGCGTTATCAGAAATTCCTGTTCCGAAAATGCGCCGACGATCAGCGGAATCGGGGACGCCACACAGATACACGTTGCAATGATGTTCCAGAAAATGTACTGATTCCGATATTCTTTCTGTTTTTCCCGCACCATTCCGCTCACGCCATATTGCAGCTCAAACGGCTCTTCCCTATCCAGATATTCATACTGCTCGTTCTGAAACCCGGAATAGATAAACAATGCGACCGCCGCGATTACAAAAAACAGCAACAGCATTATTCCAAGACAACCTGCCAGATTTTCCGAAATGTTCAGTTTTTCATACTCCGATGCCGCGCCTAATAAAAGTAACGGGATCGGGGATAACACGCACAGAAACGTCCCGACAGCAATCCGTTTTGCGGATTCCCTGCTCTGTACGAGATAGGTTCCCGCCTCTTCTATGGAAATCTGACGCACGCCGCTGTCTATCGTTTCCGATGTAAACTCCTCCAGCTCCATGTCATCCTTTAAAAGGTAATCTGTCGTAACTCCAAACAACGCTCCAAGCTGCAAAATTTTTTCCAGCTCCGGGACGGTCTGCGCGCTTTCCCATTTTGAGACTGCCTGTCTCGATACATTCATCTTCTGCGCAAGCTCTTCTTGCGACCAGCCGTTTTTCTTTCTCAGCCGGACAATCTTATCTGCCAAAATCATACTTCCTGCCTCCATTTGTTTTTTGTTTCAGTATATGGATTTTGACAGTTTCCCGCCACCAAACGGCGGCTTGAAATTTGTCAACCGTTGGTTGCACCCCGCACAAAATAAGGGATTTCGCAGCTTCGTGCCGCCAGCCAGATGGATACGGCACGTTCACATGCCGCGCTTAAATTTCTTTGATAAACTGCACGCCCTCCAGTCTGCCGAACTCTTCTATCACCTTCTCATGGGATACAGGTGTATCAAAATGAAGGGTCATTGTTGCACCAACCACCCTGTTTCCATCAACATCCTTGCTGCGTACAATCTCCAGCCCGTCCATTTTACAGCCATGTTCCCGTCCATATGCCAAAAAGGCACTCAGATCCTTGATACTTACAAACTCCACGTAAGCTCCAAAAACACGCGCTGTTTTTCCAAGCCTCTTATCTACTGTGCTCAGGATTTTCAGAGAACACCAGATGGCTGCAAAGCCGACAATTGCTCCGGAGTAGAAGCCAGAACCAAGTGCCAGTCCCAGACAGGCATCTGCCCACAGCCCCGCTGCGGTGGTCAGCCCCTTTACCTGGTTCTGCCGGGTCACCAGGATCGTCCCGGCTCCCAGAAATCCGATCCCGCTGATCACCTGCGCAGCAATCCGGCTCGGGTCAGTGCTTCCAAGCTCCCGGCTCAGAAAAATTCCCGTCATCATCGCAATTTCCGAGCCGATACAGACAACCATATACGTCCGAAATCCTGCCGGACGCCCTTTCTTTTCCCTTTCATACCCTAAAATTCCACTGAAAACCATCGCAAGTACAGTTCTCAGCAGCACGGAAAAAATGGTCAGCTCCTTCAAAACGGCTATTTTTTCCAACACCATACCATGCTCCCTCTTTTATCCTTCTCCTGATTTCTGCAGGCGTTCCCGCGAAAATGCCGGCAGCCTTATTTCATATGCTGTTTACAGGTATCTTTCGTCATAAACCGCCCGAACCCCGCCGACAAATTTCCGCCGCGTCCGTGCGCATACCAGATGTGCCTCCCCGATCTGTCGAATGGACAGTCTGACCGGAACCGCCACATCCTTTAGATGCATCCCGATCAGCGTATCTCCGATATCCATTCCTGCATGTGCCGCAATATGCTCCACTGCCACAGGATCAGCAAATGCCTGCCATGCCGCTGTTGCAAAGGATCCGCCTGCTTTTGGCTGCGGCATAACATTGACCGGCTCATAGCCATACTTTTCTGCCGCTTCTGTCTCCAGAATCAGTGCACGGTTTAAATGCTCGCAGCACTGGGCCGCCAGATAAATGCCTTTTTCCTGCACAGCCGCATAAATTCCGCCAAAGACCTTTGCCGCCAGCTCCGGACTGGAATAGGTCCCGATTTTCTCCCCGCCAACCTCACTGGTCGAACAGCCGACTACTAAAATCTGACCAGCTTTCATCCCGGCGGTCTCTATCAGCTCCGCTGCCGCCTGATAAGCGGTCTGGTAAACCTTTTCATATAATGTATTGTCATAAGTATGAAAATCCATAGCTGCCATAAATAAATATCCCTTCCTCCCCGTTCTATTTCATCAAACAGTACCCTGCTTTTACAGTACACCCATTTTATAACTTTTCCATTTAAGTATAACCGATTTCTTCTATTCTGTCAGTTTCTTCCAGTAAATTATTATTTCGTGAGCATAGCTCACTCAATAATTTCGCCGTTCGTCAATCATGCAAGCATGTTGACTCACTTGCGCTCATTATATCAGAAAGAACAAAAAGACGGCAGTTTCCTGATTCGGAAAGCCACCGTCTTTTTGTGTAATCTATTTATTTTTTACCCGAAGTTCTTTCAGGTAATTGTAAACGGTAAAATTCGTAACACCCAGACACTCTGCCACATATTCAACGGAGCCTTTGACATCAAAAATGCCTCTGTTCGCCAGATTTCCAACAATACTAAGCTTATCTTCCTTCTGCATGTAGGCAACTGGCTTCTGCACCATTCCAAGCTCTGTGCGTACCATATCCTCCATAACCTCACTGATATCATGTGCAAACAGCTCTTCTGCCTCATCCTCTTCTGCCGGATGCTGAAACGATACCATTTCCTGATGCAGGCGAGAAGCCACGATATAATCTGTCAGATCCTGATTAATACATAAGCTTCCTACAATATGCCCATTCTCATCCCGGATAAAAATTGTCGATGACCGCAAAATGCGACCGTCTGTAGTTACATTTCGGTAATTAATGCTGTTCGGTGCACTGTCTCCATATTTCTGCAGCAGCTGCAAAAGATAATTTGTGACCGGTCCACCGATTTTTCGATGCGTCACATCTCCTGCCAAAGCTACAATTGAACTTTCCACGTGGCTCAAATCGTGCAGAATTACCTCATAGCGGCTTCCAAGCATCTGAAAAATTCCTTCAACCAGCTGCAAGGCCGCCTGCAAATTTGGATGCAGTTCCCTATTTTCCATACTATTTCAATCCTTTACTTTTCCAGATTTTTTTCCCGGATCAGCATGTCGATTCCTTTTTCCAGACGGTTCAGCCCTTCTTCCAAAATTTCACGGCTTGTTGCAAAGCAGATTCGAATATACCCTTCCGAACCACTGCCGAAGAATTTTTCCCCTCCGGAAACCACAGCAAGCTTTACCTTCTCTTTCATATACTCGGTAAATGCTTCGCTCTTCATGCCAAAAGCGCGAATATCCACATACAGCAGATAGGTTGCATGGGGATGATATGCTTGAATCATTGGCATCCTGTTTAAACGGTCAACCGCATAATCCCTGTTCTTTTTCAAGTGTTCCAGAAAAGCATCCACCCAATAGTAGCACTTACTCATGCATGCAGTCCCTGCAATCTGTGAAATCGAAGCAATACCTCCGGCTGTACTCATCACGTCCGAATTTTCCACGATTTCCTCAAACAGCTTTTCATCTGTCGTATACACACAGCCTGCACGCAGGCCGGCAATTCCGAAGCTCTTGGAAAAACCAAACACCGACATAACTCTGCGGCACCGCTTACTACCCAATGAGTAAATGCTTCTGAATGGCTCTTCCGGGAATACGATATCCGACCAGATTTCATCGTTCATGATATAAAGATTATACTTCTCGCAAAGCGACATGATATGCTCCAGATCCTCTGGACGATATACAACGCCATAGGGATTATGCGGATTACATAGACCAATCATTCTGGTCTTTGGTGTAATGTAGTTTTCCAGTTCAGACAGATCGATATATCCATCTTTTAACTTAGCCGGAAACAGTACAACCTTTCCGCCTGCAGCCAGACAGGATTCACGGAACAGATAATCCACCGGGTCAAAAACGATCATCTCATCGCCCTGACGTAAAACAGTCTGAGCGATAACATACATTCCTCTCGCTGCACTGTCAATTGGAAGAATCAGATTCGGATCGATCTCTTCTCCTTTTCTTTCCATCAGTGCTTTGGAAATGCTGTCCCTGAATTCCGGATATCCCAGTTTAGGCGTATAGGAAAAATAACCATCTTTCACATAATCCATCATTGCTTCCTGAATTTCAGGTGCAACCGGATAATCCGGATCTGCCGCAGTCAGCGGAATCACTCCGTCCGGCACCTCTGCCCAGCGATAATTAAACGCACGTTTTTTGAGCACATCCAGTTTAATATTCGAATTATCAAATAATGCCATTTTCTATTACTCCTCCGTATATGCAATCGCTTCAACCTCACACAAAACACCTTTGGGAAGCGCCTTTACAGCAACGCAGGAACGAGCCGGACAGCTTATAAAGTATTTTTCATAAACGCTGTTGAATATCGGGAAATCTGTCATATCTGCCAGAAAACAGGTCGTCTTTACTACCTGCTCATAAGATGCGCCGCCTGCTGCCAGAACTGCTCCAACATTTTTGCAGGACTGTTCCGCCTGCTCAGCAATCGCTGTGCCTGCGACAGTTCCGGTTGCAGGATCTACCGGAATCTGTCCGGAGCAATATACAACGTTTCCGATCCTGATTCCCTGAGAATAAGGTCCGATTGCAGCAGGAGCTGCAGAAGTTTCAATCTTTTTCATCTTTTCTTCCTCCATTTTATGAATTAAAAAGTTTCATACAGGACACCGAAAAGACTGCAGATTCGATATGCGGATCTACTTAGCTTATTATATCACAATCTACAATCTTTTGTCTCTTTTTATTCAATTTTCAGATGACATGCCACCTGTGTTCCATCCGCCATTGTTTTCAACTGCGGCTTTTCTTTTTTACAGATATCCATACAGTAACGGCATCTCGGATGGAACGGACACCCGGACGGTGGATTGACCGGACTCGGAATATCACCGGTAAGCAGAATTCGATGCTCATTTTCCTGTTTGCGAATGTTCGGGATGGCAGAAAGGAGCGCCTGGGTATAGGGATGACGACGCTTTTCATAGATTGCATCCTTCGTTCCTATTTCTACAATATTCCCCAGATACATTACCATAACTCTGTCGCAAAAATGCTTGATGATTCGCAGATCATGCGAAATAAACATATACGTTAAACTAAATTCCTTTTTAATATCCTGCATCAGATTAATAACCTGTGCCTGAATGGAAACATCCAGTGCACTAACCGGTTCGTCACAAACAACGAACTCCGGATTTAGTGCAATTGCCCGGGCAATGCCGACACGCTGCCTCTGGCCACCGGAAAACTCATGCGGATATCTGGTAATATGTTCCGGGCGCAGGCCGACACAGGTTATCAACCTTTCTACCTGCGTATATATTTCTTCCCTGCTCATCTCCGGATGATGGATACGATAAGGCTCTTCCAGGATCTGAAAGACTGTTTTTCTGGGATCCAATGACGCATACGGATCCTGAAAGATAATCTGCATCCTTTTGCGCATTGTACGCATCTCACTTTTCTTCAACCGGCTCAGATCCTGTCCGTCAAATGTAACCGTACCTTCCGTAGGCTCCAACAGATGCAGCACAAGGCGACCTGTTGTAGATTTTCCGCAGCCTGACTCGCCGACAACGCCAAGCGTTTCTCCCTTATAGATCTGAAAGCTGATATCATCTACAGCTTTTACTGTTTTTCCCTTTTCGCCGGTCGGGAAGTATTTTTTCAGATTTTTTACATCTACTAAAACTTCACTCATTTCTCATACCTCCTGCACCTGACCTGACGTCCATCCTCCAGATCCAGAAGCTTTATCCGCTCCTTTTCGCATTCCGGACAGGCAAACTGACATCTCGGAGCAAACCGACAGCCCTTCGGCATATCATATAGGCTCGGTACCAGTCCCTCAAGTGTCCGCAGGCGCTCCACATCCTCATCGACATCCGGAACCGAATTCATCAGCCCGACCGTATAGGGATGCTTCGGATCATCAAACAGCTCCCGCGTCTTTGCCTTTTCCACAATTTCTCCGGCATACATAACGACAACTTCATCTGCCATTTCCGAGATAACACCCAGATCATGCGTAATGATAATGATCGACATGTTCAGTTTTTTCTGAAGAGATTTTAACAGATCAAGTATCTGTGCCTGAATCGTTACATCCAATGCGGTCGTCGGCTCATCGGCAATCAGCAGCTCCGGATCGCCTGCCAGTGCCATTGCAATCATGACACGCTGACGCATACCTCCGGAAAGCTGATGCGGATATTCATCCACACGTTTTCCTGCCTCCGGAATTCCAACAAGCTCCAGCAAATGAATTGCCTGCTGCCTTGCAGCCTTTTTATCCATTCCCTTATGCAGGATCAGCGATTCCTCAATCTGATACCCAATTGTAAAAACGGGATTCAGGGATGTCATCGGCTCCTGAAAAATCATGGAAATCCGATTACCGCGCAATTTACGCATTTCCGGTTCCGGAAGCTTCAGGATATCTGTCCCGTCAAACAGAATTTCTCCGCCTTCATTTCGCCCGGTCACAGGATCCACCAGGCGCATAATTGACAGACTGGTTACACTCTTTCCACATCCGGATTCTCCTACAATTCCGAGCACTTTTCCTTTGTCAACAGAAAATGTCACCCCGTCTACCGCTTTTGCTACACCGGAATCCGTATAAAAATAAGTTTTTAAATCTTTTACATCCAATAAACTCATGGCTGTTCTCCTTATCCAATATGGATTTCATGAGGCGTATGAGAAAGGTTCTCCACACCGTTCTCGGTCACAAGCACATCGTCTTCCGTCCGCACGCCACAATCATTCGGGAAATAAAGTCCAGGTTCAACCGTAAAAATCATCCCGGGTTTCAAAACGGTTTCATTCCCGATAACGATACGTGGACATTCATGAATCTGCAAACCAATGCCATGTCCCAGTCCGCGAAGTGCATAATCATCCAGATTTTCCCGCAGAAATACAGAACGGTGTGCATCCTCGACATCTTTTGCCAGAACTCCCGGACGGATTGCAGCAATCGCTTTATCCTGTGATTCCTGCACCAGATTGAAAATTCTCATATGTTCTTCTGAAACATTGCCAAACAGCAACGTTCTTGTCATATCCGAACAATATCCGTCTTTTAAAACACCGAAATCCACAACAACCATGTCGCCATCTTCAATTTTTTTGGAGGTCGGGAACGCATGTGCCAGCGCACCTCTTGCACCGGATCCAACGATTGTGCCAAAGCTCATTGCTTCTGCTCCTTCCTTGGAAACAAGATAATGTAACTCATCTGCAAGATCTTTTTCTGTCATACCAGTCTTCAATCTCGGGAGGAGCTTATCAAACCCTGCTTCGGCTGCGGCGATTGCAGCTTTCGTACACGCAATTTCCTCTGCATCCTTGACCATACGTTGTTCCAGGAAATATTCCTGTTCAAACACGACATCAATATCACCCATTTTCTCCTTTAACGGGAAATATTCATCTACTGTCATGCAGGATTCCATCACCATTTTTTTAATACCACACTTTTTAATCGTATCTGCCACCAGCGAAAGCCTATTTGCTGCATGCTCAATGACTTCCACACCGATCGTCTGCTGCTGTGCCTGTGTTGTATAACGCTTGTCGGTTACAAGACAGACCTTATCTCTTGTAATGATCAGACATCCATTGCTTCCGGTAAAGCCGCAATAATAACGTCTGTTTTCATAGGAGGTAAACATGGCACCATCCAGCTGGTGTGCATCCATATAGCTGTAAACTCCTGCAAGTCTTTTCTGATAAGTCTCTTTTCTGTCCATTTTTCCTCCTTCTTTATTTCTTCTGTTTCACATCAAATGCGTCTCTCAGACCGTCGCCGATAAAGTTGATACTCAGCACTGCCAGGAAAATACATGCGCCTGCCGGAATCCACTGCCACGGTCTTTTTGTCAGTGTCGCCAAATTATTTGCATCCATCAGCATATTCCCCCAGCTTGCCGTCGGAAGCTGAACTCCGCAGCCAAGATAACTAAGTGATGCCTCTGTAAGGATTGCTCTCGCCATTTGCATGGTCGCTTCTACAATAATAGGTGCAAGAACATTCGGGATTACATGAGAGAAAATGATTCGAAAATCTGTCGCGCCAAGAGAAACAGCAGCCTGCACATACTCCATTTCACGAACTCTTAAAATTTCACCGCGCACAAGACGTGCTGTACCGGTCCAATTGCATAAACCAATGATAATCATGACATTGTAAATGCTCGGCTTTAAAATAGTTGCAACAATAATGATAAGAAACAAAACCGGAAAGCAGTTCACAACGTCCACGCATCTCATAATGATCGTATCAGCAACACCGCCGAAATATCCTGCAATTGCTCCAAGCACAATACCTATAACTGTAGAAATGCCAACAGCTACAAGGCCAACACTCATAGATACACGTGCCGCATAGACCAGACGGCTGAACTCATCCCGCCCGATACTGTCTGTTCCAAGAATCGTATGGCTTTTGGATGGCGACATGTTTTTCAGAACAGTATTTCCATCCTGCAGGCTGACATACGGGTCATTCTGCGCAATAACAGGAGCAAATACTGCTGCCAGAATCAGCAGTAAAATCACAGCTGTTCCAACAAGCGCAAGCTTATTTTTGCGGAAACGCTTCCAGGCATCTGTTTTGAAGAAGTTCTGTCTTTGTCTGTATTTCATTCTTTTCTTTTCCATGCCTGCTCTCCTTTAATACCGAATTCTGGGATCTACAAAGGAATACATAATATCCGCCAGCAGATTGCCCAAAAGTACCAAAATCGCTGTAAACAACGTCAGTCCCATCAGCATCTGATAATCACGGTTATTGATTGCATCAACACCAAGCAGCCCCATACCCGGCCATCCAAATACTTTTTCCGTAATATAGGCTCCTCCAAACAGGTTCGGAATAGACTGACCAAAAATTGTGATGACCGGAATCATGGAATTTTTCAACGCGTGTCTATAAATAACTACTTTTTCCGACAACCCTTTTGCTCTTGCTGTCCGGACATAATCCTGGTTCAGTGTTTCGATCATGCTGGAGCGCGCAAATCGCATTACTGTCGCTAAATTACTCAGAGACATAACCAGTGCCGGCATTATCAGATATTTCAGCTTATGCAGGATCAACGCCATGCCTTCCCCATTGAATGTACTGGAACCAAAACCGGAGGTCGGCAGCCATTTCAATTTCAGTGCAAATACAAAGATCAAACCCATGCCGAAGAAAAAGCTGGGAATGGAAATACCTATAAAGGAGAACACGGTAAGGCCATAGTCTGCTTTAGAATATTTATGTGTTGCAGAATAAACACCAAGCGGAATTCCAACAACAAAGCTGATGACAAATGAGGTTACCGTCAACAGCAGCGTTGCCGGCAGTCTGTCCAGGATCTCCGTCAGGACAGCCTGTCCGTTATAAGTACTGTAGCCAAAATTTCCCTGTACCAGCTGCTTTAACCAATTCCAGTACTGGACAATTATCGGGTCATTTAACCCAAGTGCTTCTCTGGCTCTCTGCAGCGATTCGCTGGAGGTACGGGGACTTATCATCCCCGTCAGCGGACCGCCCGGTGCCATCTTCATAATAAAGAAAGTCAGAATTGTGATGCCGAACACAACCGGAACTGCCTGCAGTAAACGCTTTCTGATGTATCTTCCCATAATCTGTTCTCCTTATTTTTTGTTCTGCTCCTGTACCGCAGGAATGAAAAGATCCGCACTGCACGCTTCAAATGTAAAGTCTCCGAGAGATTGTACAAATTTCTCATATTTTCCCATCGTCAGGCCATCACAAAAGGCATTTCCTTCAGAAAAGTCAAGTGCGATTTTTTTCGGTTTTAATTCCAGAACCATCTGCGCCAATGTCTCATCGTAGTTTTCATAATGTCTTACCTCGTCAAACAGACCGGATTCTTCAACATCCTGTGCATCAATGCTGGATGCCGTCGCTAACTTTTTCCCGTCCTTCGTAAACAGGAACGCACTGGAGCCAACCGTATCTACTCCGGGAATAAACTCCGTCATCGGATCGCAGCCCTCTGCTGTGATAATTAAATACAGATCAATATCCGACTCGTTTAATTTTGTAATCACATCATCTATGACTTTTTTATGATAGCTATAGTCTTTCATTTCTTGTCTCCTTTTCGTTCTTCTTTCAGACAGTTTTTCTGTATAACCTCATCCAGCACCTGCGCGCCAAATTCATAGGATGTCTCCAGAATGCTTTCATCCTTTCCGTGCACCTTGGGCAGGATCGCATCGAAGGAATCTCCCATCAAAAGCGGAGAACAGCCATAAACCATGCTGCCTACACTCCCGAAAAATCTTCCGTCCGTTCGTCCGAGCGCAAGCATCGGCAATACACCGCCGTCAAATCCGAACCGCCTGCAGGCCTCTTCCAGATCATTTACAAGCTGTTTTAAATGCGAATTTTCAAAATTACTTTCAAATCCGGCTTCATAACCAAGTACTTCCATTTCAAGCGGCAGACCGGCAATCTGTTTTCGGACAAATGTCTCGATTTCTTCCTGACTGCCATAAGGAAGTACTTTGAACTCCAGCACTGCTTCTACATGCGCAGGAATGACATTGCTGCGTTCTCCTATTTTGTAGTTTCGCATTCCGATGCTGTTCTGGGAAGCATACGCAAAAATGTCAGCCCCTGTTGCATTATCCCAGCTGTCACTGCCAACAATTCTGCGCATTGTCTCCCAGGTGCGGCGGCTGCCGCAGGTCAGTTCCTTTTCTGCTGCAAAAATTTTCCGTAATCCCTCTGCAAGCTTTAACAGTGCCTGATTTTCTCCGGGAGCACTCGCATGTCCCCCGGTTCCTTCCGCACTTATTTTTATTTTGCAGACTGCCTTTTCTCCGACCGTCAGCATCATATAGTTTTTCCCGTTAATATGTAACGGGAAGCCACCGCCTTCATTGATCACCATCGCATTTTGAAACAGGTTTGGTCTTTCCTGTCTGACATATTCCATGCCAAAACTGCTCCCTGCTTCTTCATCGATAGTAGCCAGAAAATACACATCCCTGTTCAGATGGTTTTCCTGTTTTTTGAGATTCAGGAACGCATACAGCTCCATCATCGTCAGATGCTTGGTATCCAGCGTTCCTCTTCCGAAAATTCGCCCGTCCGCTTTTTGGGCTCCGAATACCGGATGTGTCCATTCCTCCTGTATGCCGGGGACAACATCTATGTGGGAAATCAGCACAATCGGCTCTTTTTCAGCCCTCGGTGCATGAATTGCTGCAAGAAGGTTTGGTCGATGCAAGTCTTTTGCAATCCGCTCCGTTTTTATTCCGTTTTCCTGCAGAATATGTTCCAGAAACGCACAGGCCTTTTCTTCTCCATCTGCACCGCTCCCGGTTACAGACGGGATTCGGAGCAGTTCCATAAATGCCTTCTTATTATCCTCCAGATTCATAGGCTGCTCCTGTTATGCTTCCTCACCGGTACGGTAAGGAATTTCAATCAATGCTGTCTGCCGTTTGCTGATCAGAACACAACCATCCTCCGTCAGGAGCACATTATCTTCAATAATTGCGCTGCGCTTATCGCGGTCCTGCAAAACAGTCGGCTCCAGCGCATAAATTTCATTTTTCCGGAGAATACCGGAAGCAGAATATCTCTTTTTGGGTCCAAGTGTCGTACCGCCATCATGCACCTCCAGTCCTACCTGATGTCCGGTCGCATGCGGGAACGGAGGAAAACCGCTGTCGATTATAGACTGTCTTCCAATTGCATCCACTTCATAGCCTCTCATGCCGGGTTTGATCTTTGCCATAACCGCTCCTACTGCATTGATAGCCGCATTTGCACAATCAACCGCATCCTTGGGAGCATGCTCTTCGCCTGGTTTCAGGAAATACATGGTACGTGCAATATCCGATGTATAACCGTTATAACGAATGGAAAAATCGATCACCAGCATATCTCCAGCTTCGATTTTGTTGATGTCGTTAGGGTCTCTGTGGGACATTCCTCCCTTCGGATTCAATACCAGAGGATATTCCGGCGGATTTCCAAATGCAGTCACAACATTTCGCTTTGCACATTCCTCCATCATCATCTTTGCTACACCGACTTCTGTCAGACCAACATGAATCCGTTTAAAAAGTGCATCGTAAATATCTGTTGTAATACGGCTGCATTCTTTCATGATCTCGATTTCGCTCGGTGTCTTTACCGCTCTTAACTCCTCCAGCATAGAGTAGCTGCAGCATTTCACTTTCGCCATTGTTTCTGCACCGATCGCTTTTTCCAGTCTCTTAAACAGACCAACCGTCAGACCATCGCATCTGGTATCAACAGTAGAATCATTGACTGCAAGACGTTTTACCTGATATTGATCGAATTTTTCTTTGAATACTTTTTCAAACCCGTCACCGGATACTTCAATTACTTCTGTATACAGCCCGGATTCTTCATATGCTTTGGTATCCGCAGCGGTTGCAATCGCAATTCTGTCCCCGCTTTTCGTCAGCAAAAACATCACTTCATTTTTACTGTCCGTATTGAACATCAGTTCCAGTGCAGTATCTGTTTTCAGCCGCGCATAAAATACCCACATATCGATATTGTTATCCTGCAGCATTTCTGCAGCACGCTGCATTTTTTCTTTTGCCACTTCGTTTCTGTTAATCATATCTTTCCTCCCGCTATGCCGTATGAACCGGCAATCTCTCGTGCATTTTGCGGCAATCGCCGTTTTTCTTTATATTCCGCTCTGTGCCGCCCGGCAGACTGCAAGCGTCAATACTTTACTTCCAAATATGACCGAATCCCTGTGGATTCTTTCATTTATGCCATGAACCATTGTCACAGCACTGTCAAATGTCATGTCCCAGGCATAAACCGGGCTGTATCCGTATACTTTTGTATCCAGGTCTGCCAGGAAACGTCCATCACTGGAGCCCATCGACACAAATGGAAGAATTTCCGCTTCTTCTTTTGTTTTTCCCAGAATCTCCAGCGTTGCTTCTTCCAGAATTTTTAACATTTCTCCATCCGGGCTGCTTTCATACCCCTGGCTGAGAGAAACAATTCTGTAACTGCAGTCCCATTTTTCTGCAAGATTTTTTAAAACTTCCTCCAGATATTTCTGCCCGAAACCAGGGAGAAGTCTCACATCGCAAACCAGTGTCACTTCATTTACATTTTTCCCTGTAATCATCGTTACCGTCATGGAATTTTGTTTCATGGCTGTCAGTATTTTCTGCATCATGGGAGACAGCTGTACTCCTGCCAGCTTTTGTTCAAACTGCTTTACCGTATCCAGAACTCTCCCGTCAAGCTTCTGCTTTCCGATGTCCTCAGCAAGCCCCATCGCCCGCTCCATACCATCTCCGCTGGTAAAAAATGCACCTTTCGCGCTTTTTGCTTTCACGGTAAATTCCACTGTACCGCAGGATTTCTGTCCGGATTCGCAAAGGTAAAATTCCCTTTTTCCTCCAACTACCGGGAATCCGCCGCCCTCGCTGATCACATCACTGCCCCGAAAGAGCTCGCGGCCTGTTTTTGTCGTTTCACCAACTGTAATCTCATGATCCAGAAACCACTGGAGCCCATATGCACTTCCGCTTTCTTCATCCGAGGTTGCCAGAAAATATACATCCCGCTTTAACGGAATTTCTTTCTCCTTTAACGCCAGAAACGCTGTCAGCTCCATTGCTGTCAGCTGTTTTGTATCCACTGTACCCCGTCCATAAATATAGCCATCTACTTCCTGTGCTTCAAACGGAGGAAATTTCCACTGACTTGCCTGCGCGGCAACCACGTCGGTATGACTCATCAGGATCAACGGTGCCTCTTCTGCCTGATCTGCCAGCTGCCATGCCAGCAGATTTCCGCGTCCCTTTGCACTTTCCTGATACGCATAAGGAATCCCGTGCTCCTGCAAAATACGTTCCAGATACAGGAGAAGCTTTTCTTCTTCCCCCGGCGGGTTTGTCGTATTGATCCTGACCAGATCCTTTAACAAAGCAGCTGGTTCTATCATTTTTTCGTTCCTTTCTTTTCCTGTATCAAACAACTGTCCATTTATACTTCAGGGGTCTCGGACAGTAAGCCCGAAACCCCTGACCTGTTAAAAGTCTGTCATTTCTTTTATTCTGCAATATTCCACTTTTCAATCTGGAAGGTAATACCGCGGAAATCACATACAAAGTTCTGTACTTTGTCACTTACGCCTGCGATACCAGCCTTGTTATACAGCGGAATCCACGGAAGATCCTTGGAGATCAAATCTGCGATTTTGTGGAAGCATTCCGCTCTCTCATCAGGATCTGTCAGCAGCAGCTGATCTTTAAACAGCTGATCCACCTCCGGATTGCTGTAATGAATAAAGTTCCAGGAACCAGCGCCGGTAGAAGTGGAAAAGTACTCATTATATTCATTCGGATCTGCTTCAACGCCAAAGCCCAATGTATAGCACTGGAAAGAATCTCCGGTTGTCTCTTCTGTTGCTTCACCAGGAAGCAGCTTTGTATATGCCAGTGTTGCAAAATCCTGTTCAATTACTTCCATCTCAACACCGATCGCCTTCCACTGCTGCTGGATCAAAGCAGCAACTGCTTTACCATCTGTACTGGTGGACATATCATAGGTCAGATGTAAGGTCTTTCCGTCTTTTTCATAATAACCGGTTGCATCATTCATGGTATATCCTGCTTCCTCCAACAGCTCTTTGGATTTTGCAGGATCATAATCATAAACCGTTACATTATCGCTGTGAGACCAGTGGTTGCTCGGAAATACATCATCACAGACATATGCATTGCCGTCACCATAAACTGTATCAATGATTGCCTGCTTATCAATGCCATGTGCCAGTGCCTGACGAACACGCAGATCACTTAAGCTTTCTGTCAGCTGGTTTAATCCAATATAAGTAACCGTCAGCTGCTCGTATTTGTAATCGGATACACCATCCATCGCTTCTACATTTTCTACCTCTGCAGAAGGAAGATTGTACAACACATCGATTTCACCGTTCAGAAGCGCTGCAGTCAATGTTGTGTCATCACCGAACTGCACGGTTACATTCTGAATAGAAGGCTTTGTGCCATAATAGTCGTCATTCCGTTCCAGTGTGATGTACTGACCAGATTTCCATTCTACAAATTTGTACTTACCTGTACCAATCGGAGCGCGATTGAAGTCATCATTGCCCCATTCTCCGGGATCCTCTCCTTCCAGAATATGCTTGGGAAGAATACAGGTATACATATTAGAAAGAAACGCCGCATTTGCAGACTCCAGTGTAATCTCTACCGTATAGTCATCTACTTTTTTGATACCGGAAACACTGTCTGCATTACCTGCCTGATAATCAGCAGCACCTACAATCGACATAACACGTCCGTCTGCGCCGCCGTTATAATTCGGGTCAGCCAGAGACGTCAGAGTAAATACCACATCGTCTGCAGTAAAGTCTTCTCCGTCATGCCACTTTACGCCTTCCTTTAAATGGAACGTATAAACTGTTCCATCATCGGAAATATCCCAGCTGTCTGCCAGATCACCTTCATAATTCAATTCTTCATCCGGAACAACCAGGTAGCTGAAAATCATGCTCTGAACATTGCTATCGGGTGTTCTGGGCTGAATCATCGGATTCAAATTTGCTACCTCAGAAGACTGACCGATTACTACGCTGGTATCAGTTGCTACTGTTCCATCTGCGGCAGTGCTTTCCGTAGCTTCTGCTGCTCCCGCGCTGTCTGCACCAGAACTGCCTGTGCTATTGCTGCTCCCGCATGCTGTTCCAAATACCATCATGCCTGCAAGCAGTAATGCAAGGGGCTTGGACATTTTTTTCATAATGTTTCCTCCTTTGTCGATTTATCACTTTTACTCATTAAAGTGCCGGCTTATAAAAAAAGCAGAATCCTATTCTCTGATCCTGCTCCTTTGCACTTCACAGTGTCATAATATCACGCACCTATTTGAGTGTCAATATTTTTTTGAAATATTCAAATATTTTAGTTATTCAAATATTAAAATTCTATCAAAACCATATGTTTTTATTCCAGTTCTCATCCGCACAAACTTTATTATAAGTTTTTCTTTTTTTCTAAATTTTCCAGTTGACTTTTTCAGAAAAATTCGTTATGATAATAAGGCTTGATGAAGCAATCGAAGCGTGGCTCAGTTTGGTAGAGCGCTGCGTTCGGGACGCAGAGGTCGCGTGTTCAAATCACGTCGCTTCGACTTTTAAAGACTGTTGAAATTTCAACAGTCTTTTTTGCTACAAAAATCACATAAAGCGCCCATAAGCGCCGTAAAACACCAAACCGATGGAGGATTTTATGGAACAGGATATGACTCAGGGCAAACCGTTGTCCATCATACTCAAATTTACCCTGCCGCTGTTAGTCGGCAATATTTTCCAGCAGTTTTACAACATGGCCGATACGATCATCGTCGGCCGCTTCGTCGGCGCGAACGCTCTGGCTGCCGTGGGCTCCACCGGCACAGTCATGTTTCTGATCATCGGTTTTGCACAGGGCATTACCGCCGGATTTACGATTCTGACCTCACAGCGCTATGGAGCAAAGAATGAAAAAGCCGTCCGCGCCAGCGTGGCAAACGGTATCCTGCTCTCTGTTCTTGTCACAATCCTTATAACCGTGGTCGGTCTGAGCACCATGAAGCCTCTGCTTCTCCTTATGAATACACCGGAGGATATTTTTGCCGATGCATATACCTACAGTATGTTGATCTGCAGCGGAGTCGTTGCCTGTATTTTTTATAACCTGTTTTCCTCACTTCTGCGGGCCATCGGCAACAGTAAGGTTCCGTTGTTTTTCCTTGTATTTTCCGCCTGTCTGAATGTGGTGCTCGATCTGCTCCTGATCCTCTGCTTCCATATGGGTGTGGCAGGTGCTGCAATTGCAACCAATATTTCACAGGGCGTTTCTGCGGTACTGTGTCTGATCTATATTTATAAGAACGTTCCCGTGCTTTGCCCGGAGCGCACCCAGTGGCGACTTTCCGCATCAGACACGGCATATCAGATGAGAATGGGCATTCCAATGGCACTGCAGTTTTCCATTACTGCATCCGGAGCAATGGTGATGCAGGCTGCCATCAATCTGTTCGGCTCTGTAGCAGTCGCTGCCTTTACTGCTGCCAGCAAGGTGCAGAACCTCGTAACACAGGGCATGATGTCGATGGGACAGACAATGGCAAGCTACGGCGGTCAGAACTACGGTAAGGGCGATTATCACCGTCTGGAAAAGGGCGTCCGTTCCGCTCTCCTGATCAGTGTCATCTACTCGCTGCTCGCTGCAGCTGCCGTCGTTCTGTTCCTGCGCCCGCTGCTTTCTCTGTTCTTCTCCGGAGATATCGATATGGCTTCCCTGATGCCCTGGGCAAAAACCTATATCTATATGTGTGCGGTCTTTTATATTCCGCTTTCCGCGATTTTTATTTTCCGAAACATCATGCAGGGCTGCGGCTACAGCTTCCTGCCGATGATGGGCGGCGTAGCCGAGCTGTTTGCCCGCATGATCACAGCACTGATCGCTATGAAGCTTGTAAGCTTTCCCCTCGCCTGCTTCTGCGATCCTGCCGCATGGGTCGGCGCAGCGCTCTTTACCGGATTTTCCTGGTTATCCGTCAAGAAAAAACTACGCGCTTCCCTGTTGCCGGAGGATACCAGTTCCTCCAGCGAAGCAAAATGATACCCCATTTCCTCCCACTTTGTTAAAACCTCATCCAGAATTTCTCCGTTCGTCCGGGACGTATTGTGCAGCAGTACAATCGCTCCCGGATGAACTCTTTTTAACAGCTTTGACATCGCCTCTTCGTGGGTCGGCTGTTCCTCCTGCTTCCAGTCCACATAGGCAAGGCTCCAGAAAATCGTCCGATACCCAAGCTCCTTTGCCAGCTGCAGATTGTTGTCGCTGTATTTGCCCTGGGGCGGGCGGTAGAACTTCGCCATTTTTTCACCGGTTGTCTGCTCGTACAGGTCTTCCAGCTGCGCCAGCTCCTTCTGAAACTCTTCTTTTCCCATCTGGCTCATATCCGGATGATGATAGCTGTGGTTCCCGATGATATGCCCCTCCGCCCGCATCCGTTTGACCAGATCGGGATTTTTTTCCAGATAATTCCCTACAATAAAAAAAGCCGCCGGCACATGATGCTTTTTCAATGCGTCGAGAATCGCCGGCGTGTTGCCGTTTTCGTATCCGCAGTCAAACGTCAGATACAAAACCTTTTCCGTCGTATTCTTCGCATAAAACGCATCATATTGCGCCAGCTGCTCCATATTTTCGTCCGCCACAGGCGGTTTGTTGTCCTCCTGAAAGGAAAGTCCCCAGTCCTTCTGTGCAGGACGCGCCATCACCGCCTGATCCCGTACGCGCACCGTATGCCCCACAACGCTTCCGAGGCAGAACGCCACGCCGAAAATCAGACACAGGGAAAGCATCGCTTTTAATTGTTCCATTCTTTCCATGCCGTTGTCCGTCCGAGTCTTTTTATTATGTATATCGGAAAACGGCTTTTCCTATGCAGGGGATTCAGCGGCTGATAATGTACTTGCAGATCGGATTGCCCTGTGCTGAAAACCGTTCCTCATACTCAGTCATGACGTTTCCCTCGTTTAAGCGCGCATCCGCGTGAAGGTCAAAGGTTTTTTCCTTCAAGGTCCATCCTGCTGCTTCCACCTCTTCCAGTGCAAAATCAAACAGGGCGCGGTTGTCCGTCTTAAACTCGATCGTTCCGTCTTTTTTCAGGATTTGATCGTATCTTGCCAGAAACTGTCTGGACTCCAGGCGTCTTTTTGCGTGACGATCCTTCGGCCACGGATCGGAAAAATTCAGGTAAATGCGATCCAGCTCTCCCTGCGCGAAAACGTTTTCCAGATCTTCTGCATCCATGCGGATCAGACGAACGTTGGGCAGCTCTTCCTCTTCCAGCTTCTGAACTGCGCGCAGCAGCACGCTGGAATATTTTTCGATACCGATAAAGTTGATTTCCGGGTAAAGACGCGCCATATCCATCAGGAAGCGTCCCTTGCCCATGCCGATTTCCACATAAACCGGATGGTCGTTGCCAAACGCTTCTCTCCACTTTCCTTTCATCGTTTCCGGTTCGTGTACGACAAACTCGCTCTCCCCGATCATTTCCCGACAGCCTGTAATATTGCGCAATCTCATGAATTATCCTCACTATTTTTCATTATTATTTTATTGGGTTTTTGTCTTTCTCCCACCCATGAGCAAGCTCATGTGGGCTCAGACCTTTTGACCCTGGTATCAATTTATTTTACTATATTTCGAGATAAAAAGGAAGCTTTGCATTTTGGCGGCGCTCCCTTCGTGGCATCTCGTGGGCAAATTCTCATGCAAGCATGGAATTCTGCCCACGAGATGCCACGAGGGAACTGTAGTATAAATTTTAAAAAATTTTGAATTTTGCTGTTCTGCCCTTAAAATCTGTCTGGAAATAGTGTATGATGTTACTATCTTTCAATAAAGGACGGTACATTACATGAAATTTTTCCAGAAAAGATCCTTCTTTTCTTTTATGATAGCACTTGGAGTCGGCGCCAATCTGTTTTGTGGCGCTGTTTTAACGGCTCGCGCCGAGGTCATCGATTACCAGGCGCTGGCGGAGGCCAACCTTTCGATCCCGGTTGAGAGCAACGAAATCAAAAACTGGCCGGAGGGTCCGATCCTCAATGCTCGCTCCGCGATTTTGATGGATGCGGACAGCGGTGCAATCCTTTATGCCAAAAATATCCACGAAAAGCTCTATCCCGCCAGCACAACCAAGATTCTGACTGCCTATATTGCGCGTCAGAACAGCGAATTAAATGAGATGATCGAATATTCCGATACCGCGGTGCACAGCATCGACTGGCGAAGTGATTCCAACATCGGCATCAAAGCCGGTGAAGCGATCACGATGGAACAATCCCTCTACGGTCTGCTGGTGGGCTCCGGCAGTGAATGCGGCAATGCCATCGGCGAACATATCAGCGGCAGTATGGAAGCGTTTGTAGATTTAATGAACCAAACCGCAAAGGAGCTTGGCTGCACGGATTCCCATTTCGTCAATACCAATGGCAAGCATGATGACAATCACTATACCTCCACCCATGACCTCGCTCTGATCGGGCAGAAGTTTTTCTCCGATGACGTGCTTTGCCGCATGTCTGACACGGCAAGCTACAAAATCCCGGCAAGCGCAACGCTGTCACAGGATCTGATTCCGAACAGCAAAAACAAGCTGCTGCCCGGTAAAACCTACGCTTACGAATATCTCGTCGGCAGTAAGACCGGCTACACCGCAAACGCTCGCTCTAACCTCGTTTCCTGCGCCCAGAAAGACGGGCTGAAGCTGATCTGCGTCGTTATGATGGAGGAGTCCCCGCAGCAGTTCAAGGATACGATAAGCTTATTTGATTACGGTTTCAGCAACTTTTCTTCTGTTACAGCATCCAAAGAAGACACCACCTATCAGGTAAAAAACGGCGACCTGTTCGCAAATACGTTCAATCAGTCCGACATCCTTTCTATCGACCCGGATGCGAAAGTTCTCCTTCCGGATACGCTCACCTTTGCCGATCTGGATTCCGAGCTGAGCTATGATAACCTGAAGGATGGACAGGCCGCTGTCATCCACTACTCCTACGAAGGTCAGGATCTCGGCAGCGCGCCGATCCTCTTTTCCAGCATAACGCCCTTTGATTTCAGTGCAGAACCGGTTTCTGAAACGGAAAGCGCAGCCATCGCAACAGCGGATGGCTCTTCCAAGGCAGATGCGAACAGCGTACAAAGCAGCGCTTCTAATGCGCAAAGCAGCACAGACAGCTCCGGCACGGATGGCAATGCGAATGCTTCCAGTGCAAACGGTTCCTCCGGCACACAGGGCGCCACGAACGCGCAGGCTGGCACCGCAGCGTCTGAATCCGTCGCTTCCACAACTTCTCCGACCGCAGTTTCCACACTGGGGGGAAATGTTATTTTCTTAAACGTCCGTAAAATTTTGCTTGCAGTCAGCATTGTCGCGGTTATCCTGATCGTCATTCTGGTGATCCGTTCCATTCTGATCGGACACAGCCGCAATCGCAAACGCCGCGATATCATGAAACGACACCGCAGCCGCAAAGATGAAATCATCGACTTCGACCGTTACACCGATCCCTTCGCGTAAAACACAGGACGGGATGCACAAAAATGCCGCAGACCATTTCTTTTGAAACCGGTCTGCGGCGTTTTTTCGTATTATTTTATTATATAGGCTCCCCGGCATGTCTCCGATGTCAGCGTCCCGCCTCACCGTTTCCCGAGCTTTTCCTGCGCTTCGCGGTGTCTGTGCTCCTTACGCAGCTGGCGGATGTGATCTTTTCTCTCCATCAGGGCGGCAACCTCTTTCTCTCCGACCAGCTTCGTCGTCTTGACAGCGTAAACCATGTCATCTTCCGCTTTTTTCACGCGGATTTTTCCTTTCATCCAACCGTGCTTATCGCACCACGACAGGCTGTAATAGTGCTTGCCGTTTGGCGAGAACCAGCGGACTTTTTTGCGAAGGTTATGATGGCACAGATAACATCTGGTGGAGAGAACCTCTTTATCCGCCATCAACGCCTCCTTATCCGGGAACGGTCGGGAAATATATTTTGCATAATTATCGAATACGACATGCACCTCGCTGCGGTGATTTTCCGGCAGCTGGAACGTGTCGAAGGAAACCCGCTGCAGTGCAATCGGGTCTTTGATCATCTGAAATACCCGTGCGGTATACACCGCGTCGCTGATCGCCCGGTGAAACGGAATATCCTTTGGAATCTGCAGATAATCTACCGCATATTCCAGGCTCCTGCGCACCTTCTGATCTTCGTAGGCGATGGAAAACAGCTTCTGAATATCATAGAACCGGACAGGTCCTTTTCCAAGGGGCTCCATACCGAAAAACCGCATATTTTTCTGAAGCTCCGTCAGATCCTGCGGTCCCCAGGTACCGAACATGAAATCCTCGCCACACCACGCCAGAAAGTCCTTCATCACGACATCAAAGGTCCGACATCCGGAGAGGTCTTTCATGTGAATGCCGATCAGCTTTTCCGTAATATGATGCATGGTATCATAAACCTGCGGACGGATCAGCTCCTGAAAGGTATCCACAATTTCCATCCGGCTGTTTAATTTTACCGCACCGATCTCAATAATTTCAAACGTAAGCAGTCTGTTGCGGGCATCGCGGCTATCAGACGCCTGATTCCATTCCAGATCCAGAACCACATAATCCATTGATCGTTCCTCCGCCCACTACAACATCGCCATCATAAAGTACAACCGACTGTCCGCAGGTAATTGCCCTCTGGGGCTCGTCAAAGACCAGATGAATGCTGTCCGGTCCGGTGATCTCTGCGTTCGCCCACTGCTCCTGGTGACGGTAACGGATTTTCGCTTTGATGCGCTGCGTGCCCGCCGGCACCTCACCGCTGATCCAGTGGAAATCTTTCGCCGTCAGCTCTTTTGACCACAGATCCCGGTCGCGTCCAAGGACTACCGTATTGGTCTTTGGATCGATCCTGCACACATACATCGGCTCATGCAGGGCTAGTCCCAGCCCTTTGCGCTGTCCGATCGTATAGCAGATGATTCCCTTATGCTGCCCCAGCACATGTCCTTCCTGATCTACAAAATTGCCCGGCTCGAAGCTTTTGCCGGTGTAGCGTTCAATAAACCCTGCATAATCTCCGTCCGGTACAAAGCAGATATCCTGGCTGTCATGCTTGCGCGCATTGATCAGTCCCTGTTCTTCCGCCATTTCCCGGATCTGCGGCTTCGTCATGCCGCCCAGGGGGAACAGCGTATGTGCAAGCTGCTCCTGCGTCAGGCTGTAGAGCACATAACTCTGGTCTTTCTTTTCATCGATGGCTTTTTTCAGGAGGAACTTTCCGTCCTGTTCTTCGATTCGGGCATAGTGTCCGGTTACAACGTAATCGTAATCCAGCTCCTTTGCCCGCTTCATCAGCTTCTCGAACTTCATATAACGGTTACAGTCGATACACGGATTCGGGGTGAATCCGTTTTCATAGGCACAGACAAAGCGGTCCATGATCTGTGTGCCGAAATCTTCCGTAAAATTGAACACGAAATACGGAATGCCCAGCTGACGTGCAACGCTTCTTGCGTCCTCCACGTCATCTAACGAACAGCAGGTATGCCCTTTTCGTTCGCAGCTGTCCTCTCCGGCAAACAGGCGCATGGTAACGCCCATACAATCATATCCGTCCCGCTTCATCAGCCATGCCGCAACGCTCGAATCTACGCCGCCGCTCATGGCAATCATCGCCTTTTTCATTCTCTGTCTCCGTTCTTTTTATTCCTGCCCTGCCTCTCCCGGAACTTTCCAGCTCATGCTTCTCAGGCTTAGGGCCAGTGTTGTCGTATTATGCAGCAGCGCGGATGTCGTAGGCTGAATCAGCCCGGTCACACCGGCTGCAATTAAACTGCCGTTGATGCCGAGGATTGCACGGTAGTTGACATGAATCCGACGCATCATTTCTTTGCTTAAGCGGCGCAGGTAAACCAGCTCCTGCAGGCTGTCCGCACCGACTGTAATATCCGCAATTTCCCGCGCAAGCTCTGAACCGTCGCTGATCGCAATACCAACATCCGCAGCAGAAAGCGCCGGGGAGTCGTTGATTCCGTCACCGACCATGACTACCCTGCGTCCGGCTTCTTTTTCCTGCTGGACAAAGTTCGCCTTGTCCTCCGGCAGAACTTCCGCATGGTATTCGTCCACGCCGATCTGTTTTGCGATCGCCGCTGCTGTTCGCTCGCTGTCGCCAGTCATCATGACGATTTTTGTAAAGCCTTCCCGTTTCAGCTCGCGAATAATCTGTTTTGCCTCTTCACGCACCGGATCCTCAATGCAGAGCACTGCTTCCAGTACGTTGTCAACTGCCAAATACAGATGGGAATACTGCAGCGGCAGCTCATCGAAACGCTGCTGATATTCCGGACGGATCCGGCACTTCTCATCTTCAAATACAAAGTGAGCACTGCCGATCACCACACGCTTTTCCCCAACATAAGAGGCAATGCCATGTGCAACGATATATTCCACCTTGGAATGTACTTCTTCATGTTCCAGATTACGCTCTGCCGCTGCGCGCACAACCGCCTTTGCCATCGAATGAGGAAAATGCTCCTCCAGACATGCTGCCAGACGTAAAAGATCGTCTTCCTTTTCCTCACCGAATGCGATAACAGAATGCAGTGTAGGCTGCGCTTTGGTCAGCGTACCGGTCTTATCGAATACGATGGTGGAAGCCTCGGAAAACGCTTCCAGATATTTTCCGCCCTTTACAGTGATCTTCGCTGCGTTTGCTTCCCGGATCGCTGTCAGGACAGTCAGTGGCATCGCAAGCTTTAATGCGCAGGAAAAGTCAACCATCAGTACGGATAACGTTCTGGTAACATTTCTTGTAAGCAGCCATGTAAGACCGGTTCCAAGGAAGGTGTAGGGAACCAGCCTGTCCGCCAGATGCTCCGCACGCCCCTCCACTGCAGACTTGAGCTTCTCGGAATCCTCGATCATCGTAACGATCTTTTCGTAGCGGGTCGAGCCGGAAACCGCTTTGACCTCAATCGTCAGCTCGCCCTCTTCCACAACGGTTCCGGCATAAACGAATCCTCCCTTTTCCTTGCGGACAGGCTCGGATTCACCGGTCATGGAAGCCTGATTGATCATTGCTTCGCCATCTGCCACTACACCGTCAAACGGAATGACGTTGCCGACATGGATCACGATATGGTCGCCCGGCACAACGGATGCAGAATCCACAAGGATTTCCTGATCCCGGGTCTTTATCCACACTTTGCCGACATTTAACGACATGCTGCGCGCCAGATCGCCGACAGACTTTTTATGTGTCCACTCCTCGAGGATTTCACCGAGCCCAAGCAGGAACATAACCGATCCTGCCGTCGAGCAGTCCCGCCGCAGAATCGATACGGTAATCGCTGTCGCATCCAGAACCGGGACTTCCAGTTTTCCTTTGGAAAGGCATAGGACGCCTTCTTTTACATAACGGAAAGCTTTCCATATAGTATACACATTTCTGATCGGTAAGGGAAGCATGTATTTTGTAAATAACCGTTTTGCCACATGCCCGATCAGTTTTTCTTTATACTCTACATTCAGCGCACGTCCCGAACTGGAACGGACGGAATCCGGCAGCTGGACGTCTTCATAATGAAAGCTTTTCAGCGCCTCCATCAGTTCTTTTAATTCGCCGTCATACTCGATCACCGCATCCTGCGTCTGCTCGTATACGGTCGCTTTTGTCACACCTGGCTGTGCTTCCAGAAAATACTGCAGGGTGTCCGCCTGGTCAAAGCTCATTCTGGACTGCCCCATATGCACCCGGATTCGCCCGGGAATTTTGTGTTTGATTTTAAAGTTCATTTTTTCCGCTCATTTCTGCGCACGCTTTTTGCGCATGTCGAGTTTGTGTCAAGTGCGCGCAGACACAAATCTCGCGATTGAAAATTTTATTTTTCAATCTTATCTCCACTCCGCTGATACGCTTCGCGCTTTTTCAGAAAACGGGACTCCGTCAAAAAGGACGGCGCCGTCTCCGGCTCCGTCCCCCACTGCCCTGAATCAGGCTTCTTCTTTTACTTCAGCTTCCGCTTCTTCTGCAACTCTGTCTTCATTGATCTGCTTTGCTTCTGCCAGAACATCGCCAGCGTTTTCCTGAACTGTTGTTACGGTCTTCATAACGCTGTCCTTTGCGCGAAGCGCTGCCGCTGTACACTGTACGTATGCTTTCTTCGCGTCTTTGCTGGAAAGGATCTTGATTCCGGCTGTTCCGAATAATACGCCTCCTAAAAATAAACCGATTTTCTTTGCATCAGATGCTTTCATCATGTTCGTTTCCTCCTTCGACCGGCGCAGGATATATCTATACTACCTGTCGTACGGCATGGCTTTCTTTTGTTAGTCATTATTAACCACAAACATGGTAGCACGCTTTTTTTTCTGTGTCAATTGCGACTTTATTCCTGCTTTCCGAACACAATCCGTTTCCCGATAAAAATGATCAGAAGTGCTGCAACGCCCACCAAAACGATTGTGCCGCCCGGCTTTAAGCCCAGATAAAACGCTGCAAACAACCCGATAATCATGAACAGCACGTTCAAACCGACAGCGTACCATACAGTCTGTTTAAAGTTCTTTCCCAGCTGCATCGCACAAGCTACCGGAACGACCATCATCGACGATACCATCAACGCGCCGACTGTCCGTGCTGCAACCGAAACCGTCACTGCAATCATAATCGTGAAGATAAAATTGACGACGCCGACCGGCACACCCGCCAACCGTGCGCTTCTTTCATCCAATGAAATATAAAACAGCTCTTTATATAGAAGCAAAAATAACGCAAGCACCACAACGGACACTACGATGACCGAAATCATCTCGGCATCGCTGATCGCCACAATGCTGCCAAACAGAAAGCTGTTGAAGTTTGCCGAATTTTTCACAAAACCGGACAGCACACCCGCCAGACCGATTCCTGCTGACATGATAATGGATATCGACATTTCCGAATAGCGCGGAAGCTTTCTGCGGATCGCTTCAATGCCGAAGGACGCTGCCACACAGGCTGCTGCTGCGCCCGCCACCGGATTGACACCCAGCAAAAGTCCTGCTGCGACGCCGGCGAGCGACGTATGGGAAAGTGCATCGCCGATCATGGAAAGACGTTTGCAGACAACGACCATTCCGACGCAGGGCACAACCGCCGCCAGCAAAATTCCGACAACAAACGCCCGCTGCATAAACAAATACTCAAAAATTTTCATGCCTGCCCCTCTCCTTTCCCAGCTTCCTGTTTTACCTTTCCGTCCTCCAGCACCCAGATATCATCTGCATAGGACGATGCACGTTTGAGGTCATGCGTCACCATCAGGACGGTGATCCTTTTCTCCGCATTGATTTTTTTGAGCAGTCGGTAAAAGTGTGACGCATTTTTTTCATCCAATGCCGACGTCGGCTCATCCAGAATCAGAAGCTTCGGCTCGTTGACCAGGGCGCGTGCCAGAAGCACTCTCTGCTGCTGTCCGCCAGAAAGTCTGCCGATCAAACGGTTCTGGTATTCCTCCATTCCCACCTGCGCCAGCGCAGCTCTTACCTGCTGCCGCTCTTTTTTCCCCGCAAACCGGAACAATCCGATCTGCTTATATAAATTTGCGCGCACGATTTCTTCCACGGATGCCGGAAAATCCTTCCAGCCACCCATCCCGTTCTGCGGCACATAGCTGATGCTCGACCAGTCCTTAAACTGTCGGATGTCTTGCCCCAGAATCTCAATGCTGCCGTCGCTGCTGCCTTCTTCCTGATCCCCTTTGGGGTTTTCCCCGATCGGGAGCTCTCCTAATAAAAGCCTTAAAAGCGTCGATTTTCCTGCCCCGTTTTCTCCTGCGAGAATCGCCAGCCGCCCTTCTTTCAGGCAAAGGCTGACGCCGTCCAGCACATTTTCCTTTCCATAGGAAAAGTGCAGATTTTTGATTTCTATCGCATTCATATGTCTGCTCCTTACCGCAAAGCTTCTGTCAGCTGCTGCAGATTTTCTTCCATGACGGAAAAATAATCTCCGCCGGTTTCTTCCTGTCTGTCGCTTAGGCCTTCCATCGGGCTGAGGGTCAAAAGCTTCACGCCGGTTTCCGCCGCTACCGTTTCCGCCGTCCTCGAGCCGGACAGCTCTTCAAAGAAAATCGCACGGACGTTGTTTGCCCGGACAAAATCGATAATATCTGCCATCCGTCCCGGGTCGGGTTCGGAATCCGGCGACATGCCCTCGATGCTCACCTGCGTCAGGTTATAACGCCTGCACAGATATCCATACGCCTCATGCGCCACAACGATGTTTCGCTCCGACAGATTTTCCAGCGTCGTCTGATAGGTTTTGTCCAGCTCGTCGAGCTGTTTTGCCCATTTCTCATAATTTGCCTGATAGTCTGCGCGATGCTCCGGATCCGCCTCAGAAAACGCTTCGCAGATATTTTGCATTTCCTGTTTTGCGTTCATCGGGTCCAGCCAAACGTGCGGGTCATACTCGCCGTGCTCGTGGCCGTCATGACCGTCCGGTGCGGCGACAACAGTGTGGTCGGCGGCATCGTCTTCATGCGCGGCCGCATTGCTCACAGCGGCGTCTTCTTCGTCCGCATGGTCGTGACCGTCCTCTTCGTCCTCATCCGCATGCGCGGCCTCATGGTCGTGGCTATCCTCTTCCTCTGCGCTGCGCAGCAGGCTCACGCCCTGCGACGCTTCCACGGAAATCAATTTTTTATTGGAAAGCCCCGCCAGAACGTCTGAAATCCAGTGCTCCATCCCAGCACCGTTATAGATAAAAACGTCCGCCTGCTCCATCCGGGTAATATCCTTTGTGGACGGCTCCCAGTCGTGGGGCTCTGTACCGGACGGTACCATGCAGGTCACCTGGACATGCTCGCCGCCGATTTTCTGTGCGAAATCGTACATCGTATAAAAACTCGCCATCACCTGCAGCTTGCTGGGATCCACCGGTTCGTCAGAAGTTTCCGCACCGCAGCCGCCAAGTACTGTGGTAAACAGTAAGCACGCGCAGAGCACCAACGCCGCGCGGCGCAGGATGCCGCTTTCCGATACCCGCATGCGGCACGTCTGCGGCATCCTGATACCGGAAATCACAGCATGCTTCCCGAGTTGCTTTTTTCTATTCATCCTCATTTCTGTCCTGCAGTCCTTCCTGTGTTTCCCTGAATTTGCGGCACTCCCGACAGCAGCCGTAAAAGATCAGATGCGAGGAATCCAGCGCAAAGTCGTGCTCTTTCAGGATATGTTCAGAAAATCCGTGGAGCTTGTTGCATTCCAGCGGAATGATCTTGCCGCACTGCAGGCAGACAAGCCGCCCCGGGCTGCCCGGCCTCAATTCTCCGATATAGCGGTACTGCGCACCTGCGCCGTCCACTGCCGGAATTTTGATCACGGCGTTCTCCTCTGTGAGACGGTCGAGAGCCCGATAAACCGTCGTCTGTCCAACGTGAATTCCTTCGGCTTTGAGACAGTCCATACACTGTTCCGCTGTCACAAACCGGTCGCTGTGTTTTTCCAGACAATCCCGGATCAGTTCCTGTTGCTTCGTTCTGTATCTGACACGTTCTGCCATTTTTCTCCCATTTCTGCGCACGTTTTTGTACATGCCGGGTTTGTGTCAGATGTGCGCAGACACAAATCCCGCGATTGAAAAATTTTATTCTTCTCTCCCTATGAACCTCAACCGGCTCATTTTGAAATTAAAAATCATTTTCAATTTATTATATCGACTTTTTCCATCGTGTCAAGGGAAAAAACTGGGAAATGTCACGAGTAAACCAAACCGTTGTCTGATTTCACTGGTTTTTTTGAGAAAATAACGGCTATTATTTTTTTGAGGCTTATAGTATCATTTAATTAGAATGAAACATTGGGCAAAAGGACTAAAACTCTGATACGCGGCACACCTTTCGCCCTACATCCAAACAGAACAATTCCAAGGAGACTTTGCCTATGAAAAAGAAAAGAATTTCCGCCTTTTTTCTGACGATCGCTCTTCTTTCCGGCTCTCTTTCATCGACCGCCTATGCCGCCACCTGGTATATGGAAGATGGCGATGTTATTGTAAGCGCTTCTGAAAGCGGTCAGACCGTTTCCCAGAACAACAATACCATAGGAGATAACGATCCGACCTTTACCAATCGGGATTCCAGCGTCGCTTCCGACAGCACCATCACGATCAACACCTCCGGCGACGCGACAGCAAACATCACGATAGAGGACATCAACCTGAAGCATTCCCAGGAATCTGCCATTGATGTCAAAGGCGACTCCAAGGCAGACATCACGGTTCGCGGTACAAATACGATTAACCGCAGAGACGAATCCTCCCCGTCCATGATCCATGTCAGCGATGGTGATCTCACCCTGCGCGGCGATGGTTCCCTGACATTATCCGGCTGGACGGACGGCGCTAAAATCGGCTCCAACGGAAACAGCGGCGAAACCGGAACCGGCGCAGAAGACTTTACCGGCTCTATCCATATCACCGATGACGTAACGATCTCCGCAACAAGAGAAGATCACAATCATTCCGATACCGGCTCTGCCGCCATCGGTTCCGGCGAAAAAGGCAATTTTACCGGCACGATTACCATCGATGGAAATGCAAAAGTCAACGCAGACGCCACCTGGTGTGGTCCCGGCATCGGCTGCGGAGAAAAAGGAGATTATAACGGGGATATTATCATCGGCGGCAATGCTGAGGTTACTGCCTCCGGAGGTTCCGCATCCGCCGGAATCGGCAGCGGCTGGGACAGCACTTTTTCCGGCGGGTCGATCACAATAAAGGATAATTCCAAGGTTACCGCCATCGGCTCCAACGGTTTTTCCCAGAACACGTCCTGCAGTAATCCTGCCATCGGTGCTTCTGAAAAAGCCAATCCGGATTATAACCCTGCCAAAGCTCCGATGAACGGAACCATTACCATAACAGATAACGCCCAGGTAAAAATCGGCAGTGACACCAAATTCGGCACTTCCAGAACGCCCCTGATCGGTGAAGCTTCTTCCGAACCGACCGGAACCGGTAAAATCGAAATTTCCGGCAACGCGGCTGTCTCCAATATCGACGGTTCTTCCGATATCGCCATTGGCGGCGGTACAGCTTCCAGCACGATCGATATTTCTATTGGAGCAAATACGAATATCAACGGAACAAAAGGCTCGGATATTCTCGATGGCAAAAGCAGTAATGTAAAGCTCAATACGGTAAAAACGCCGACCCTTGTGCCGGAATCTGCTCCGGCAGTTGAGCCTGTTGCTTCTGTTTCCAACGGTTTCAGACAGACCGAAAGCTCTGCTGTCTCTACAGAAAGCTTTTGTCATTCGGTTACCCTCTCTCTTCCGTCCGCAGGATTGTCGAACTTCTCTTTCTGCCCGGCATGCGGTAAAAAAGACGGCAAAGATTTCCTGTCGCCGGTTTCCGATGTTTCCGCACAGGCTGTAACCGGAACGCTTCCTGCCGGATCGCCGATTCTCTGCATCGGCACGCTTGACAACGGCGTAGGCATTATGTCCGCAGCAGTGATCAAACATCACCGGGCAGTACAGCCGACCGGCATCGTGCGCTTTACCGTTCCGGCTTCCCTGCTTGCAGGACACCGTCTGGTTGCGCTTCACACTGACGGCACGCAGTCAGAGATTGTAATGACGCCCGACAATGCGCAGACTTTGAGTTTCGAAGTCAATTATGCTGCAAACGGCAGCGACAGCGCCTTCCCGGTTCGCATGATTCTCCTGTTGCCGGAAGCTTCTTAATCTGCCAATACCTTTTAGACAGTCGGGCGCTGGCTCCCCCACCTTTTCCAGCGCCCGTTTTTCCCCTCATATCGCAGAGGCGAAGCATTTTTCATCAAGATGCTTCGCCTCCCATAACAAACATACCGCCCGGACAACGCTTCTTACAAAAGCTGCCGGGCGGTATGTTCTTATTCATGACAATAGAATTCTCGCAGAGCGTGCATTCTATTGTTTCATCAATACACAAATCGTCTTGATTTCAAATGGCTTAAATTCCAGTGCAATTTCCTTTTCATCCGGAAGCGTTTCGATTTCCTCTTCCAGCAGATTCGTCAACATGATCTTTTTGCCGGTTTCTGTCAGATGAAGCTTTGTCCGCACGGAGGTTCCCTCTGCTTCATAGAGACGCAGCCCATAGCCGTTTCCATCCTCCATCGGCTTGATCGCCTCCACGATAACATTCGGTGCATCCACGACCGCAAAGGATCCCTGTTCTTTTCTGCCGGGCATAACGATCGGAGCAATGTTCAGCTCGTATGCAGGCTGTACAACCGCTTCTGCACAGTAACCGCTATTATGAGGAAGCAGTGCATAGGTGCAGGCATGAATGCCCTTATCCCCACGATCATCCGGACGACAGCCGCCTTTGTGCAGAGACAGCCAGATGCGTCCGTTTTCCACGCTGACGCCGTATTTGCAGTCATTCAAAACTGCTACACCGTAGCCAGGCTCAGACAGGTCAGTGTATTTATGGTTGGAAACCTCGAATTTCGCCTTTTCCCAGGACGTGTTGCGGTAGGTCGCGCGCTCGATATAACCGAACTGCACTTCATTTCTCGCAAAACGGCTCTGAACCGAAGTGTCAAACGCAGCCTTTAAGAAGCGGTGGTCGTCCTGCCAGTTCATGACTGTCTCAAAGCCGATCTTTCTGTCCTTGCTGTAGAACACCATATCCTGCTGCAGGCTGCTCTTTTTCGTCAGCTGATATTCGCTCCGAATCCGCAGCTCAACCGCTCCGCAGGAAACGACGCTACGGCTCAACAGTTTCGCACAGTCTCTCCATTTGTCTGCGATGTCCGCGTCCAGATCCCAGTTATCCCAGGAATCCGGCACATCCTCTGCCACAAGGAACGTATTGAGTGCATATCCCTCGCCCTTTAGCTGTCTGCCGTTTTCACGGTCAATCAGGGATGAGATATAACCCCTTTCGTCAAAGACCACCTCATAAAAAGGTGTCTGCAGATGATCGCCGTCCAGGACAAACGCAGCTGCCGCCCTACAGCCGGCTTTTTCAACAGGCGCTCCACCCGCCAGCGCTACGCTGCGGCTGCCAAATGCCGGAATGTTCAGTCCGTCTACCGCGAGGTAGTTATGTCCATCCAGCTTTTCAACGATCTGCTGTCTGTATGTACTGTCAATGTGGCTGTCCTTTTCAATCGGCAGATAAACCGTGTCTTTCCGGTCGAAGGAAAGGGTATTGTAAATCGTCCGGGATGCTTGATCTGCGCCATCTATCGCACTGTTTTTCTCTGCCATGTCCGCAAGCAGCGCTTTCATCTGCTTTGCAGCTTCCTCGATCACATGACCGGTTTGTGCCAGCGATTCGTCGTGCACGCGCGGAATACAGGTTCCGGGCAGGATGTCATGGAACTGGTTCAGCAAAAGAAGCTCGGTCAGAGGCGCAATCGCTTTCCCGCTGATCGTTTTACCCGACTGCAGTGCAGAAAGGACGGTTATATATTCCAGATTTCGAAGGGCAATCTCCGCCTTCCGGTTATTTCTCTTGATCTGGTGCTGATTGGTCAGCGTGCCGCGGTGCAGCTCGAGATACAACTCCCCTGCATAAACAGAAGGACGGAAGCTCTCTTTTTCCAGCTTCTGCATGAAATCACCGACACGGATATGCTCCGTTCTGGGCAGTCCCTCTACGTCCTTTAAACGGTTCGCGATCTCCACCATTTCAAATTCCGGACCGCCTCCGCCATCTCCGAAGCCATAGGAAAGCAGTCTGCTGTCTGTCACAGTTTTATCCTTGATGCCATAGCCCCTGCAGCCATTGACGCATTCCAGAAGCTGCTGCGCATCCGGCCAGATGTGGGTACGATTCGTATGGGTAAACACCCTCGTACCGTCAATTCCCTCCCAATAAAATGTATCATACGGAAACTCGTTCGTATCGCCCCATGCCATCTTTGTCGTCAGGAAATAATCCACGCCGCTGCCCTTCATGATCTGCGGCAGGGCTGCGCTGTAGCCGAAGGTATCCGGCAGCCAGAAGCAGTTGGAACGATAGCCGAATCTGCTCATCGTATAGCGCTGTCCCCATAAGAACTGGCGCACCATAAATTCACCGCCGGGAATATTGCAGTCGCACTCTACCCAAACACCGCCGTTGGGCTCGTATCTTCCCTCGGCGATCCGTTTTTTCATCCCTTCAAAAATGGCAGGATAATACTGTTCCATCCAGGAGGTATGCACCGCGGAGCTCTGAATAAATTTATAATCCGGGTACTGATCCATCAAAGACAGCTGGTTTGCATAGGTTCTCGCGCACTTTTCCACCGTTTCATCCAGATGCCATAACCAGGCGGTATCCATATGGGAATGACCGATCAGACCTGCAAAGCCTGCATGCGGTCCGTTATGATCGGAAAGAACCTTCTGTAAAACGGCATCTGCTTTCTGCGCTTTTTCATGCCATTCGACAGGATCTGCCAGATCGATATCGTAGTCGATAATTTCGTGTACCTTCAACAGAGCGCGGACTGCGTCCCCTCTGCGGAACTGCTCTTTGGAAAGAAATTCTGCCATCTGGTTTACGATGCGGAGATCATAGAAAAAGCTGCAGACAATCTCATCTTTCACGCAGATGTCCACATGATCGTAAGCGATCTCGAATACCTCGTCGCTTTCTTCAAACGGCTGCGTGCCGCGTACATAATGGTGCGAATAATATTCCAGCGCGATTTCCAGCTGCTCACCCGCTGTCTTTCCCTTTGTCAGCAGGTCGCAGTAATGGTAGCCGTAGCTGTTCTGAATTACCTTAGAGGTGAAGTTTCCATAGGGCTTTTTGTCAACCCATAACATCCCCTCATAGCCTTTGATTTTCGGGAAGATAAAAAGCGTCTGTCCCGCCAGCTTTTCCGGTACGGTGTAATTACCCAGAAACCAGCAATACAATCCCTCCTCCAGCCACTTTCGTCCCCTTTCACACGGACCAAACAACGCCCGATCCGGCACCTCATGCACCGGCTTTTTCGTCGTCCAGACGCTCATCTCCACCCGATCCACCGGAATGAACATTCTGTCGTGCAGCATTTCTTCCAGACGTTTTAATTTCCGGAAGGTTTTCTCCATTTGTGTCTCTTCATACATACCTTTTACTCTCCCCTTTAAAATTTATGATGTTGTTTTTTATTTTCTTTCCCGTTACCCCTTTTCTCAGTTCTCTGCCACGAAGCGATTGCACTGTTTTTTCAAATTTTATATAATGAATTATACAACGAAAAAGAAGTCCGATTCAAGGTTTACAGCATTTCCCCTTTTAAAGAGCTGCCAACCGACACTTGTGAACGATACGAATGGAGCTTTCCCTTTCATGAAACAGGAACTTACAAAACCTTCATCCCTCCGCGCCATTTCCATGCTGGCGGTTTTTACATTTCTCTTTTTGAGCACAGAATATTTCTATGTCAACCAGATCGCTCAGAACGCCTCCAGCGCCCGGACGGTAAACGTCCAGAATTATGCGCTCGGTATCAGCGCGGTCGGCTTTTGTCTCTATCCGCTGCTGTTTCGGTTTTTTCGCGATCGTCTGCACAGCGCTGTGTTTTTCACACTTACAATGCTGGCAATCGTCTGCTTTATAATCCTTGGCAGCCCTGTTCCGCCCGGTCTTCTGACTGCCGTCGGAATGCTTCTGTTTCTGGTTCTCGGCATCCTCGGCAGCACAGTGCATTACCATTTTCTTTGTGAAATTTCTGACAAAAAATATTTCGCACGCATGGTTGGCATTTCCTATGGGTTTGCTATCCTGCTGCAGTTTCTAAACAACAGCCTGATTTCTTCTGCCCTGGCAGAACAGCTGCTGCTTTGCGCCGCGTTACTTTTTATCGTATTTTTCCTGTTCCGGTTTCAGCACCTGGAGACAAGCCACAGCTCTCAGATGCCAGACACGGAAGCTTGCGCTGCTTCCGGCAGCACCGACTCACAGCATAAGCTCCCTGCTCCATCTGCCTCCGGTGCCCTGCCGCAGCTCGTTTTGCTGATCTTTCTCGTCATTTTTATGACCTGTATTTTCAGTACGCTGGACAACACCGTTACACTGGGACACGCAGACGGAACCATGGATATCGGTCAGTGGCCTCGTATCCTGCTCGCCTGCAGCGGACTTGCTGCCGGATTTTTGTTTGACCTCCATAACAGGCGTTTCATGAATCTCATCATGTACTGCATTATGATGCTTTCCACGCTCAGCGTCGCAATCCTGCAGCTTGGCGGTTCTTTCCTGATCGGACTGATCGTCTTTTACCTGTCCTCCGGATTTTTCGTCGTATTCTTTACGACCTCTTTTCTGGCGCTGTCCGAAGATACCCGATGCCCGCGCCTCTGGGCAGGAATGGGACGTGCTGTCAACAATGCGGGGGCTGCCCTGGTCTCAAACCTGTCTCTCTCCCTGATCGCATCGAACAGCAGCATCACGCTGATTATCACGGCTCTTGTCCTGTTCGCAACGGTAAGCATTTTGATCGCAGCCTATAGCATGTTAAATGTGCCGGGCGTACAGACTGAGACAGGCGGCACTATGACTCACAAAATGCAGGCAGCTTGCGAAGCGAACGCGAGCCATAACACAAAGGCCGCCCTCGGCAACGATTCGTCCGCCTCTACGGCTTCGGACATTTCCTCCGATCCGGATTATCCACAAAACACTCCCATTGCAGACCCGTTTTCCACATTTTCCACGGCATTTTCCCTGACTGACCGGGAACAGTCTGTTTTTGACCAACTCGTCAACACAGAAAAGAGCATCCAGGAAATCGCCGACAGCCTTTTCATCTCCCGAAGAACCTGTCAGCGCTATATCACATCCATTTATGAAAAGGTCGGTGCAAAATCCCGGATGGGACTGTACCAGTCCTACATCGAATGGCAGCGTAAAAACCTGTAACCGGAGCTGAAATTATATTTCCGTAAAGTCTTGCTTTCCAAGTCTCAGGAACCATCTCTTTTATAATATGTCGGGGTCAAAAGCCCCCGACTTGATGCCTACGGATTGTTCCGTGCTGCGCACTCCCACAATCCTGCCCGATAGTCGCATATCGTGGGATTATCATCCCACTTTTATGCGACTATCGGGGCGGGTCAAAAGGTCTTTCACCCACCTATGAGCAAGCTCATGTGGGTTTAGACCTTTTGACCCTGGCATCATAATATCTGAATACGTCACAAGCCGAACATTGCCAAGATGTTCGGCTTTTTCTGATTTTCCCCCTGGCGCACCAGCGCCAACCCGCATTTTTCACCGTTTTGGCGCACATACGGCATACCCGGACGACCGCCCGGTGCGTAGACTGAAGGTAACGAAAGAAACTGCAAGACGGAAAATGCCCGCCTGATGCAAACCGCAACACAGCGTTCCATGCAGTCGCATTTTCCTTCAGAAAACAAGGAGGACTCTATGAAGCAGTGTGATAATGGTCATTTCTATGATGAAGCAAGATTTGAAAGCTGCCCGTATTGCAAGGAGAATACAGGGATCGGAAAGACGATGGCTGCAGCGGATATCGGCAAGACAGTGGCTGCCTTTCCGGGCAATCCTGCAGCTGCTGCGACAGCCTTCGACAGCGGCAAAACAGTCGCTGTGATGAAAAAGAAAATCGGTATTGATCCGGCAGTCGGCTTTTTGATCTGCATCGAAGGTCCACACCGCGGAACGGATTTCCGTCTCGTTTCAGGAAGAAACTTTATCGGCCGGGCTGCCGCGATGGATGTTTCCCTGCCAGACGATGATACCGTATCCCGTGAAAGCCATGCACTGGTCACTTACGATGCCAAACACAATGCCTTTTCCCTTTCGCCCGGGCAGGGACGCGGCATTACCTACTGCAACGATGAACAGGTCGAAATGGTTCATCCACTCAAAGCATACGACATCATCGAGGTCGGGAAAAGCCGACTGCTTTTCCTGCCTCTTTGCAGCGAACAGTTTCAGTGGAGCGAGGAATAGCCCATGTTCTTTTTTAAAAAGCGAAAAAAAGTACAGACTCAGCAGCAGCCATCCGAACCAGCACCGGAGTCGCTTTGCGTTACCACCGTTCTGACTTCGGAAAAGACCTCTATTCTGGACATTGCAAACCTGCAGGGAATCGGGCAGCGTGAGCAACAGCAGGATGCCTTCGGAATTTCTCCGGCAGACCGCTATGAAACAGACGGAATTTTAGCCGTTCTCTGTGACGGCATGGGCGGAATGGCGGAAGGACAACGGGTCGCAATTCAAACCGTATCCTGTCTGTTAAACCATTTCCCATTTCCCAAGCCGCAGACAAAAGCTGTATCGGAGCTGATCTTTACATGCACCCGGAAGGTCTATCAACAGTTTTACGGCCACGGCGGCTGCACCCTTGTCGCTGCCTGGATTTTGGGAAATCAACTGCACTTCTGGAGCGTCGGAGACAGCGACCTTTTTCTGCTCCGGGAGCATCAGCTCTATGCATTAAACACCCGACAGGAATTTCAAAAGGATCTGCTGCTGCGTTCCTTTCACGGTGCATTTCCCATCGAGGAAGCTTTTTCTGACCCTCAGGCAGGCGCACTTTCCCAATATATCGGGAAGGAGGAGGTCACGCTGGACCGCACTCACATTCCACTTTCCCTTTTTCCGGGCGATACCCTGCTGTTATGCTCCGACGGAATCAGCGATCCACTAACCCTGAAACAAATCCGCGAGGCGATGGAGCTTCCGGTTCAGGACTGCTGCAGCGCGCTCGAAACAGCAATCCGAAAAGCCGCACTTCCCACACAGGATAACTATACCGCAATCGTTTTACATTATTACGGGGAAAAGGAGAATACTGAATGAAAACCAAACAACTCTCTTCTAAACAGCTGATCGCCTTTGTGCTAATCCTGATCGGCGCTGTCTCATCTATTTTCGGCATCACAGGACTGACCAAAAGCTCCTCTGAGGATCCCTATGAATCCAGAAACGGTATCGTCATGGTCTATGCGACAGTCTATGACAACGAAGGAAACAGCGAAGCCGGAATGGGAACCGGCTGGGCCATCGGCACGCCCGGACAGCCGATTCAGTACATCGTGACAAACGGGCATGTCGTCAATAAAGCCTATACCTATCCCCGCTATGATTCCAGTCTTTACGGAGGGGAAATTGATGTCTTTTTTTCCGCAGCGGAAAACGACTATGTAAAAGCCAAGGTCGTCTACTTTTCCCCTCAGGAGGAAAAGGATATCGCCATCCTGCAGCTTCCCTCCCCGACGGATAAGCGGACTGCCCTGACGCTGCGCGACTCCGGCGACATCAAGATCGGCGACACCGCCTACGCGCTCGGCTATCCCGGCAATTCCTCCCAGCGTCAGGATTTTGCCACCTACGATATAGACGATATTACAATCACCCGAGGCATCATCAGCAAACGTACAACCACCTCTTTTTCCACCTATGAGGCATTTCAAATGGACGTTTCCATCGCTCCCGGCAACTCCGGCGGTCCTCTGGTCGATGAAAAAGGAAACGTAATCGGTATCAACGTTGCAGGTGCCATTGATCCCAATACCGGGCTGAGCCTTGGCATGAACTATGCCATCATCATCAACGAGCTGACGAAAATCCTGGATGTTGAGCGCATTCCCTACACGTCTTCGGGCTCTGGTTTTTCCCTGTTCCACGGTCCCGGCAGTGCTGTGCTGCTCCTACTCGGCATTCTGTTGATCGCAGCGGGCGCGTTTTTCTTCTGGAAGGAAAGGAAGGCTGCAGCCAGCGTTACAAATAGCCGCAGCAGCCTGGCAGATCGAAGCAGCAGGCTGGGCGACGGTCTGGCAAATGGCTCAGCAAGCGGCTTAAACGGCAATCCTGTACACTCCGGTGCGGCAGGCAGCTCCAGTGCTCATGCGATCCTGCGTGGAATGACCGGCAGCTACGCAGGGCAGAGCTTCGACCTGCTCAAGGGAAAGGTTACCATCGGCAGAGATCCTGCGTTCTGCAACATCGTTTATGAAAAGAGCACGCCCGGCATCAGCAGCCGCCACTGCCAGCTTTCCTACAATCCGGGGGAAGGCTGCTTCGTCCTGACCGACCTCGGTTCCTCCTATGGAACCTTTCTTGGAAATGGGAAAAAGCTCGCCCCGAACGTCCCCGAAAAGCTCTATGCCGGAGATACGTTCTTCCTCTGCGATCCCTCAAACCGTTTTCTCGTTGCAAAGGAATAAACGAGATTTGTGTCTGCGCGCACTTGACACAAACTCGACATGCACAAAAAACGTGCGCAGAAATGAGAGAACCTATGACTGCATCTGATACGATTTCTTCCAGAACAGGTCTTTCCTGTGCGGCTCTCCTTGAAACACGGCTGGTCGAGCTTTCCTCCGATACGCTTTCTTTTCCCGAAGCTGCCGCCTTTTACCATCTGATGGCAGATGGCCGGCTGCAAAAAGAGACTTCCCTCCCGGTACTTTTGCCGGGGGAGGGCAGCCTTGTCTGCTGCGGAGATTTTTATATTGAACCTTTGGAAATCCAGATTGAATTTTCAAAAGCCAACAACGCGACAGACTGGCTCGTAGGGCTGCTGTTTCGCCATACGGAACGCATCCGCAGCATCGATGGGACGCTTTTCGTCCTGACCTGCATCAGCCGTCCCGATGCAATCTCGCCAGCCTTTTCCTAATACACCGGAACATTTTACAACTGTCTAGTACAGCGTTTCGTAAATAACTATACCAATCACGTAGGATGTGGATTCGAGTGTGCAGGTATAAAAACGCAGGCGTAGCGGGCTACGCTGAGGCTTTTATACCTGTGCAATCGGATTCACAGGCAAGTGAGTGGTATAGTTATTTCGAAAACGATGTACTATCATCAAAAGCCGCTTTTGCGGCGGAATGTGAGGAACTATGAATCCCGAACGTATCTGTTACGGCTGCTTTTCCGAAAAAGAACCCGGCACGGTCTGCCCCGTCTGCGGGTTCGATGAAACAAAGCAGCAGCCCTATCTCGCCCTTCCCCTGGGCACAATTGTAAACGGCCGTTACCTGATCGGCAAAGTCCTCGGCATCGGCGGCTTCGGCATTACCTACCTTGGCTTTGACCTGACCCTCGAAATCAAAGTCGCCATCAAAGAATATATGCCCTCCGCCATGGCTACCCGGAACACCGACCGCTATACTGTCGTTCTGACCAGTCATCAGGAAAAGGATTATCAATCCGGAATGGAACGTTTTCTGGAGGAAGCACGCATTCTGGCAAAGCTCCAGAACACACCGAATATCGTTTCCGTCCAGAACTATTTCCGGGAAAACAACACCGCATACTTCGTCATGGAATACGTGAACGGCACCAGTCTAAAATCCTATCTTGCTGCGCACGGGGAAAAAATTTCCTGCGAAGAAGCATTGAAAATCCTGCTGCCTGTTATGAACGCGCTCGTTTCTGTCCACTCCATGCAGCTTTTACACCGGGATATCAGCCCGGACAACATTTACCTGACCGCCGACGGTGACAGCAGGCTTCTGGACTTCGGCGCAGCGCGCTTTGCTTCCGGTGATGGGAAAAGCGTTTCCGTTATTCTAAAGCATGGCTATGCCCCGGAGGAGCAATACTCTTCCCATGGAAATCAGGGACCCTGGACAGACGTTTATGCCATGGGTGCAACGCTTTATCGCTGCATCACCGGAGTTCTTCCGCCGGATTCCATCGAACGGATTCACGGCGATACGCTCAAACGCCCCTCCGAGCTTGGCATCTCCATTTCCCCTGCCATCGAACAGGCGATTCTGAAGGCGCTCAGCATCCGTACTGAAGACCGCTTCATGAGCATGGAAGCCTTTATCTGCGCGCTGAACGGGGATGTCGCAACTGCATCGGCACAATCGCCATCCCCCGGATCAACGGCAAACGCACCGCAGCAATATACCGGCGCGGTGTCTTCCCGACCTGCCACATTTTTTGCTGTCCTGTCGGCACATCTGAAACAAAATCCGCTTCTGGCAGTCGCTCTTGGCGGCGCTCTGGTCGCGGTAATCGCCCTCGTCCTCTTTTTGCCCCTTTCCGGAAAATCCGGAAAAAATACCAGCTACACAAACTCTGCTTCGTCCATGAATCCTCCTTCTGCATCTGCACCTCCCGGTTCGGATACGCCGACGCCCTCTCAAACCCCGCCCGGGCAGGATTCAGATACACCGGACGATAATTCTTCCGGCGATTCAAACGACAGCACCGGTGTGGAGGTTGTCAACTATGATCTCGGAATTTTAAATGCTACCATCGACGTTCCGGCAGAGTATAGCGTTTCAGATGATGGGTTTACTTTTACCAACAATGCCAGAAACTGCCGGATCGAAACCAGCTTCAACTGGGCTACAATTGTTCCGGTCTATTCCCTTGCCGACATCGAAAACTACCGGGAGGATATTGTTTCCTCCTACGCAGAGGGCTACGGTCTTACCGACGCCATGATTCTGACCGCAGGACCGGACGACTTCGGCGGACAGTCCGCTTACCAGATTTTCTTCCAGGGAACAGATTCCAGCCAGACCACCCTACAGCATGTACTGCTTGCAGTAGAAGGAAGGAATGACTTTGGCGCATATCTGCTCGTCGGCTCCTATCCAAAGGATTCCGAAACAGACCACACACAGATTTACAACAGTCTGACATCCTTTCGTATAAATGGTCCTGTGGATATTACCTATGAGCGCTATTGCGACACCGCTGCAGGCATCCAATGCATCACGGATTCCACTCAGATCAGCAGCACAAGACGCAGCAGCTTTACGCTTCCAAACGGCAACAGCGGAACCGCCCTCCTTCTTTTCCTTTCCTCCAACGAAGAGGAATATATTGAGGTGGAGCAGGGACTTTCTGCCGGAAAAAACGCAGACGAATGTATTGCTTACCTTTCCGGCATCTGGGAAGATGTCTCCGGCGCTTCCCTTTCGGAGATCATGACAGAAAGCCGGGAAGACGATATTGTCTGGAAATTTCGGATCGTTTCTCACGATTCCGATATTTCTATCTTCGCTGCAGCTGATATCGACGGTGTCCCCTATATCGTCGGTGCAAGCACATCCGAAGAAAATATTGATAACTCCAGCAATGTGCTTGCCGAAATAATAGGTACGCTGCGGCCGCTGTAAGTCTGCAGCATTGAAAAAAGCAAAAAACGCCAGTTTTCATTGGAAAATGTAATAGGAGGGCTCTCTCATGTTCACGCTCAAACAGGATCTAGGCTGTCCGCGGCGTATGACCGTCTATGCGATTTTTGATATTCTGGATCGCCTGAAAAGCTCCTATGACCAAGTTATGACCGGTGATATTCAGGCGCAGGTTTCCGTATTTGGCAAAGAATGTCTCTGTGCCTTTGCAGTTACGGAAAGCTCTCTGGATACCTCAATTCTCCACATCACTCTCCTGCGGCCGATTTCCGACATGACAAAGGAGGACGAGCAACTCGTCCTCCTCTATCTCATGGAACATATTCTTCTTCATATTGATGAAGTTCTGGTACACTGAAAATCATTTTTGTCCAGCTTTCGATAATACCACATGTTTAACAGTGCCGCAAATATCCACGCCAGCGGATAGGCCATTGCCAGTCCCGGAAAGCCCCAGATACGGCTTAAGCAAAGTGCTGCAAAAACACGCATGAGAAGCTCCAAAAATCCGCCCATCATCGGGATCTTCGTATTTCCGGTTCCCTGCACCGCGCCCCGGTAGGTGAACAACAGTGCCGCACACCATAAGCAGCTGGCTTCAATACTGTTGTAAATTCTGGACAGCCGGATCACCTCTACTGCACCGCTTCCAACGAAAATCGAAACGAGCGGCTTACAGAACACAATGATCAATCCGCCTACCACAACACTGAAAAAGAGACAGCTCAAAAGGGAAACCTTCATTCCTTTTCGAATTCTCTGATATTGCTTCGCACCAAAATTCTGTGCCGTAAACGTTACCATGGCAACTGCGATCGAATACATCGGCATCACGACAAAGGTTTCCAGCTTATTACATGCAGTGTATGCCGCAATCGCATCTGCACCCATCCCGTTTAGCGCACTCTGAAATACCATCATTCCGACGCCCGTAATGGAGTCCTGAATCGAAAGCGGCAGCCCTACCCGGAGATGATCCGCTAGAAAAGCAAATGATATTTTAAAATCTTCTTTTCTGACACGCAGCTGCGGATATTTCCGAAAGCTGTAGATCAGACAGCCGACCCCGGAAAGGCTTTGGGCCAGAATCGTCGCTGCAGCTGCTCCGATCACATCCATATGAAACACCAGAATAAACACAAAATCCAATATAATGTTCAACACAGAGGAAATGATCAGAAAAATAAGCGGTACTTTACTGTTTCCGATCGCCCTCAAAAGGCTTGATTCCACGTTGTATAAAAGCTGTCCTCCAAGTCCGATAAAGCAGACCAGCTGATAAGCATACGCACGCTGAAACAGATTTTCCGGCATATTCAAAATATGCAAAAGCCCTGGCAGGCAAACAATACCTACCACGGTACAAAGCAGGGAAACCACCGCCCAGATCATATAGATCACTGCTGTGGAACGTCTCGCATTTTCCGTTTCCCCGGCACCAATAAACTGAGATGTCACAACTGTCACACCGCCCGCAAGACCAGAGCAAAATCCAAACACCAGAAACTGCAGGCTCCCGATGCTTCCTACTGATGCCAACGCGTCAGAACCAAGGGTACGTCCCACGATGATCGTATCCACAGCAGAATACAGCTGTTGAAATACATTTCCTGCCAGGATCGGCAGCATAAACATCAAGATCGTCTGGAAGACATCTCCCTTTGTCAAATCGTATTTTCTTTCCAATTTTTTCTTCCAAACCTTCCCTTCGATTTTACCCTGCTGCTATTATATCTGTCCGTTTCTGCACTGTCAACGCTGTAAAAAAAGCAAAGTTTTGCTCTCCCCACAGTGTTTTTATCAACTGAAAAATTCGATTATAAGAAAATCAGCCGAAACACACTATCGCGCCCCGGCTGATGACTTATCTCTTTAAATTTTACTCAGCAAAACCTCATTCATCTGATCATAAGAATCCCAGCATTCTTTTTTGATATTCATTCCGGCATAAATGAACGCTTTTTTTATCATCTCCATGATCTGCCCTCCGGTAAATCCAGTCTCTTTTCTGATACTGATATCCGTTACAGAAATCATCTGATGTGCCGCTAAATTCCGAAGCTTGCTTTCTACTGATCGAAGATTCTCAACAGTTTTTTTACAGTTTACATCCTGTCCAAGCTCTATAAGCAAAATACAAAGCTGGGAAGAATACACATCTCCATATCGAAACGCATTTTTCTCATAAGAATTTTCCAACACCTGTAAAACTTTCGTTCCACTCATTTTTCGATCATTCCACCGCCAGCTTCCCTCTTTACTTTTTATACAATAATCTTTTAAAACAATGCCTGCCTGTTTTTCTAAAATTCTTTCAAACAAACCTGCCAGCAACGGGCTAATCGCACGAATAAAATCTGCATATTCGCCTCTTTTCAGTTTAATATCCAGACTTAACGCATATTCAAAAAACTTTTTAATAGAAGAATCCTTTATTGGCAACACAAATTCATTGTTATTTACCAAAATTTGATCGACCGATGTAAAATCAAGCAGTACCCTTCTGGAAGCCATTTTCAACAGTTCCAGATAATTTTGGGTTTCTTCTTCCGGCAACTGCTTTGCCAATTCCATAGCCGCATAATAATCATATTCCTGAATCAATCTCTTGATATTATTTTCCTGCTGAATCATTGACAATGTTGGACATTTTACTTCTTTACACCGATTTTCAAAATTCTCCTCGTTATCCTCGTTTAATTCCATCAAAAGTTTTACATCGTAGCCGGTATGGATATGCTCGTTCATTTTCTTTTCCGGCGTTGCAACCTGGAGCGCCTTACAGGGAAACTCTCCCAATGTCTTCAAAACCAATAACCCGCTTTTCATTGCAGGAGTACCTGATGAAACATTCAACAGCAGCGTATCACTGTCATCCATCGTTTTCATCAACTCCGCAATCAAGCCTCTAAACTCCTGATAAAAATAATCAAACTCCTGTACATTCTCCATCTCGGGACGTTCAATAATTTCATATTGATATTTCCACCCCGTCTTCTGTGAAAGCTGATCCAGACAGTATAAGTAACGATTGTCTTTCTCATGCGACTGCAAAATTTCCTTTGACATGTACAAAACAACTCGATCCGGTCGATAAACTCTGCAGATATGCAATAATGACCCATCCCGCATATTCGTTGATGAAATTGGATCTGTTCCTCCTACTGGCGAAAAAAGTATCGTTTGATTCATATTATCCCCCATTCTGCAAATGACTTTTCAGATAATCATCACGTCATCCGCTTCTATTTTATCGTTTACTCCAAATAAATTTACTTCCCCATATCCCGTCATCCGATAGATTCGAACACTGTCTTCTGTGGGTTCTATCAGCTTTGGGATCTCTTTTCTCAGCTTTTGAAACAAATTTTCTTCAATCAATGCTTCAAAGGCTGACTTCTGCACTCGAAATCCATATCCATTCATTGTCTTTGCAAATTTTACTCTTCTTTTATTGCTGACAATGTCGTAGATAATCAGAACAAACAGCTTTTTTGAGCTGCTTTCCTCTTCTGTATTCCAATAATAGTTTTCCATATACATCACCTGATAACAACCGGCATATACAAAGAAGCATCGTTCTCTTCAATCGCTTTAGTAAGCTGATTCACCTGCAAATCCAACGCTCTTCGGAAACTTACCCGATAATCTATATAGGACAGATATTTCTGATCTGCATGAAATTTATTTTCCAGCTTTCCGATATATTTTTTAAATCCTTCTTTGTCGAGCAAAACAGCTCCACTTTCTGAATCTCTGTAAAAATTTTCTTTACTCAATTCATGACCATTCAACATTCCCATAACCAGTGTATCAATCAAAACAGCTCGCCATTCCTCCATCATATCGCTGGCCAGCGTCGGATGTTTTTCCCGGTCTTTATGCAAAATTCCAAAGTATGGATTTAATCCTTTTCCTTCCAGCTTCCCATAAATTTCATTTAAAATGATGGAGTATCCCAGACTTATCATAGAGTTAAACGGATCAAGAGGCGGTCGCTTATTTCTCCCAGAAAATGTAAACTCAGAATCAATAAGTTTCCCCAACGTTGAAAAATAGATTCTGGCTGCAGCTCCTTCATATCCCATAATTTCTTCGACACTTTTACAGAATAACAATTTCCCTCTTAAATTCTGCATCGCCAGAATTTCTTTTTCCGTATCTATGCTTCCATTTCTTGTATAACGACGCAAAATTACACATTGATTCCGTATTTTTGCATCAATCATTTTTCTGGCTAAATTTGACTTCAACTCTTCTGACATTGCCGCCTGTTTTCTCTGTCTTCCTACATTCACATGATTCGTTGAAATCAAGCGACCATAATATGCCCCATTCGCAGAATAGTAAATAACGGAAACTCCCTTCTTTAAGCATTCTGTCATACATTGCGTCGTCATCTGGATATTTCCAAAAACTTCAATCATCTACAAGGTTTCTGCTGGAACACTTTTCAACAAATCATTTTTATATTTCACTTGAAACCGATTTGCCTCATATCCAATGGTTGCCCCCTGTTCGCAAACATACAGATAGCTCATCCGTACTCCCCCTTTGTACGTCAAACAATGTTATTCATTTTCTGAGAATTGCATTAATCATACAGATTTAGAAGGTAGTCCGTACTCTCTCTCCAAATACCGGTGTCATAATCAAAAAGTGCTCCATATACTTTTGAAGTTGCGAAACAAAGCAATGCATTCTCATAAGAAATACCATCCCGCACAGAAAGCTCTTCGATTGTATCCCGCATAAGACTAACAGCACAACTTTCTTTTTGTGAATTTGTAAAATTACAGCCTGATGTCTCCATAACGGTCACTCCTTATAAATTCAAGATGATCAATAGCATTCCGTCCTGTAATTCTATCATACAGTTATCCCCCGATTTTTTAACAGATTTTCAACATCATGAAGAACGCAGGCATAACCATTTAAATGAAGAATGTCGTAACATTCGGAAATAAATCCAAGCATATCATATTTTTTGAACAATTCTGCGCAATCCTCAGGTGACATTTTCCATTTCGACTGAGCCATATGAAATACCCAACACTGCATATCTGCGATGTCTCGCTGTCTTTCACTCATGGTAAATACCCCCTTCGGATACAACTTTTCAATTCAAGTATAGCTTTTTTTCTATGCCTATCAACTATGGATTTGCAAACTTTCAGTCAGTGACTGCCATTTCTGACCAATTCCACTTCACATTCAAGCTTAGAGAACTCCCCGTCAAAAAATTATTTTTGACAATATAATATCGTCGCGTAAAAGAACCCTTTGTAGGTAACGGAACATCAGACACATTAGGCCTTTTTTCTATCAACTTGTCCTCCATGCTTTTATGGTCGTCCGGAATTACAACTATTACCTTTCTAAAATCCGATGTCATCCATATTCAACAGAAAGAACGTCATATCTCTTTCCATTGATGAGCAACAACGGGGCACTTTCTCCTATGTACTTAACTTTCATTTTTCTGCTCATTTCTGCGCACGCTTTTTGTGCGTGTCGAGTCTTTGTCAAGTGGCACAGACACAAATCGCGCAATTGAAAATTTTTATTTTTCAATCTTATATCCAATCTTTTCTATCAGAAAAGTTTCTACTGTTTCCGTCCCCTCCGGGGACTTCTTATTTTCTAATGATCAAATTTATATGCGTGCAGTCGAAAACACGAAGAGTTTCCGTCCCCTCCGGGGACTCCTTATTTTCTAATCGGTTGATGAAATTTTTGAAGAAATTGAGCTTAAAATTTCCGTCCCCTCTGGGGGACTTTCTATTTTCATATTGAATACCGGAAATCCAACAATAAAAACGAATTTTTATTTCCGTCCCCTCTGGGGACTTTCTATTTTCTAATAAGAAATGACATTTGAAGAATTGATGAGTTTAAAGTTTCCGTCCCCTCTGGGGACTTTCTATTTTCTAATAAAGAAAGGAGTAGCAAAAAATGAGAAAAGGAGACGTTTCCGTCCCCTCTGGGGACTTTCTATTTTCTAATAAGAAATGACATTTGAAGAATTGATGAGTTTAAAGTTTCCGTCCCCTCTGGGGACTTTCTATTTTCTAATAACATAACCGAATTGTTCAAACGGGGGGTAAAGAGTTTCCGTCCCCTCCGGGGACTTCTTATTTTCTAATGAAGACGCGTTGAAGTATAGTCGCAAAGGGAAGCATGTTTCCGTCCCCTCCGGGGACTTCTTATTTTCTAATCGCATAAAAGAATTGTTCCGAGAAAATGGCATCCCGTTTCCGTCCCCTCCGGGGACTTCTTATTTTCTAATAGTCTTTACGATATTGAAGAAGACGGAGTGTACGAGTTTCCGTCCCCTCCGGGGACTTCTTATTTTCTAATCGTGATGTATCAGATATAAGGGTTGTTGATAATGTTTCCGTCCCCTCCGGGGACTTCTTATTTTCTAATTAGACCTCAGCAGGGTGTTACATTTTACGGATGAGTTTCCGTCCCCTCCGGGGACTTCTTATTTTCTAATTGGAATATGCAAAAATGTATAATAATCTGCCGAACAGTTTCCGTCCCCTCCGGGGACTTCTTATTTTCTAATCGCGTTTGTGAGATTGTAAAACCTTGTGGAATGGGGTTTCCGTCCCCTCCGGGGACTTCTTATTTTCTAATTGGAATATGCAAAAATGTA
>ERZ1023972.20-NODE-20-length-82052-cov-12.651975_pt1 | contig 82052 bp, 65 predicted proteins | sample MGYA00380431_ERZ1023972 | MGnify/ENA primary metagenome ERZ1023972 (study PRJEB33179, sample SAMN07449053) | human gut metagenome | biome: Human-gut; feature: Human associated habitat; material: Faeces | host: Homo sapiens | place: India:Kasaragod | collected... | reverse complement strand
GGGCGAGAGCATAGAGAAGATTGCCGATGACCTTCTGATGAGCACAGTAGAGGTAGAAGAACTCTTAAATAACCAGGAGGAAGCGGACGATGATAGTTTTCGGATGGGTTCACTAGAGATAGCAGCGCTCTTGGGACACTGGAAATGGTTTTAAAAGTGGATTCTGTCTTTCATTAAAACGTAACTTGTAAAAAGTCGACATGATTTGTCCGAAATGACTTGAAAGAGTATTAAAAAGTAAAAATCGCCCCATCCGCAGTTAAAAAATACCTGCTGGATAGGGCGATTGATATGTCAGAACAAATTATTCTGCGTCAATGGATTTACCCTGCTCAACTACACAGATGTTGGTCTTGCCGGGGTTGATTTCGATTTCGTTGCCGTTGTCGTCATAGAACTTGGTCGGTGCGAAGTCGCTGGTCTTTTTCCAGGTTACATGGATGCCCTTGCCGTTTGTGAAGTAGTAGCCGTCTTTGGTGTCGTCGTGGCACTGGAAAGACAGATAACCCTTCGCATCACGGGTTTCATAATAAGCAAACTGAACTAAAACGTTCTTGAATGCCAGCTGTTTGTTATTGGCGCCGTCCATATGCTTCTGGTCGCCTTTCTGCATACCCTGGAAGCGATAGTACAGACCATCTTCTTCGTTATATTCGAAATAGGTCTTGGTAATCGGGTAAGCGCCTGCCAGATCGATCTTGGTTGCAGGGATTGCACTGCTTCCGTACTGTTCCAGCGTGTTCGGATTGTTTGTGGAAGCGAATTTGAAGTGATCGCTCTGATAGTTCTCAGTATAGGTTTCGGAATAGCCGAGCGCCTGAGCGGCTTTGTCGATACGGTCGCCGCTTGTATAAGCATTATGCGGAGCTTTACGGTCGCTGGTGCGGTAGAAGGCTGCGTCATACAGACCTTTTTTCTGGGAAGGGTCGCTTGCCAGAACAGCACCGGTGATATTATTGGTAGTAGGATCATTGATCGCGTTCAGAATGTAGAACGGACCGCCGATATGGCAGTAAATTGCATCCCATTCTTTTGCCCAGTAAACATAATAATCGCGGCAGCTTCTGATATTGCCGATGCGTTCAATGTTTTTCCAATCCTTGAAAACAGCCATCAGACGGGTCATGTTGCCTTCTACGCTGCATTCATACAGGATATCAGCATTGGAAAGCCCGTAGTGCGGGAGCGCTGCATTTTCATCGGGGATCATAACTGCGATCGGACGCTGATCTGCGAGATCGCCGCTGATCCATTCGCCGGTCAGGTCACTTTTTACCATGCCTTCTTCCGGAGGAACATCCTCATCAACGGTTTCTGTTTCCGTCTCAGATTCTGTTTCAGCAGGAGCGGCAGTGCTTTCCTGCACCTCAGCTACCGGAACGGTTTCTACGGTGTCATTTTTGCTTCCGCAGCCGAACAGCATGGATGCGCATGTCAGACCGGTCAGCAGAAATACAGCCAGTTTCTTCATTTTGGTTCCTCTCTTTCTTATAAATCGTCGAATGCGGAAAACGGAAATCCATACACAGGATATCCTACTGCCCGCACAAAAAAGTGTGAAGCGTCTCTGCGTCACACAACTGTAACAATTATAGCGTAGCGAAATTGGTTTGTCACTACATAAAACGATATTAAATCTTAATTATTCCTGTATACGATAAAGCCTCTCTCAGATCCTTTAAGAGTTCTTTGAAAGGTGGAAGATAGTCGGGATACAGGCTATATCCACGAATTGTTCGGCTTCCTTCGAACGTGTCCGCAGAATGGCATGGACGAACTGAATTCATGACAATAGAATGCTCGCAGAGCGTGCATTCTATTGTTTTACGAAACTGTGCGAATGCTTCCTTGAGTTATGCAGAAAAATAAATTAAAATAGAACATGGTACTATTATAAAAAGAAATGTTTATCAAAAAACAACGCATGATAGAACTGCAGAACGTAAATCTGCGTCTGCGGGCAGGAGGGAATGTGAAGAAACGAAACTGGTATCTGATCCTTGGTATGCTGCTTTTGGTGCAGCTGATTGCGATTTTCTATTTTGGAAGTAAAAAAGCAGGGTTCCATTATGATGAATATTATTCCTATTATTCCTCTAACGTGTCGATCGGTCTGGTACCGACCGACCGGGAGTGGAAGCCGGGCAGCGAGATTGCGGACGAATTCCGGGTTCTGCCGGGGCAGCGGTTTCAGTATGGGACGGTTACGCGCATGCAGACCTATGACGTGCATCCGCCGTTTTACTATCTGCTGCTGCATACGGTATGCTCGCTGTTTCCCGGACGGTTCAGCAAATGGTCAGGAATTGGACTGAATATAGTGCTTTTCGTTCTGAGCTGGAGTGTGCTGGCGAAGCTGACGCGGCGGATTGTGACGAGCGCGGCGGCTGCGCCTGGTGGGAAAGCGCAGACCTGTGTAACGGCGGCGGACGTTCCAGAGTGTATCACGCGAGTGATGATTTTCGGAGTGTGCCTCCTGTATGGTTTTAACCCGGCGGTTTATTCCGGCGTTATGCTGGTTCGAATGTATATGCTTCTGGCTCTGTGGATTTTGCTCGTGACCTGGCTGCATGTAAAAAGCCTGCAGGAGAGAAAACGCGGGTTTTCCTTTTATCTGCCGCTGATGGCGGTTGTTTATCTCGGTTTTCTGACACATTACTATTTTGCTGTTTATCTGTTTTTCCTGGCAGCGGCGATGGAGCTGTATCTGCTGTTGGAACGTGCAGAGCAGAAAAGCTGGGGGCAGAAATGGAAAGACTGCCTCATTTATGCGACTGCTGTGATCGGAGCGATGCTACTTGCCGTAGTCAGCTATCCGGCGTGTCTGAGCCATATTTTTCGGGGATACCGGGGGACGGAAGCGATGGGTGCGTTCTTCGACCTTGGCAATACGCTTGGAAGATTCCGGTTCTTCGCAGGACTGCTCAATGAATATGCCTTTGGGTCGATGCTGTACGGATTTGTTCTGCTGCTTGTCCTGATGGCGCTGACGGTCTGGGGAATTGGACGGATGAAAGCCGGACGGAAAGCTGTCGCTGCGACTGCGCAGAAATCTGGGCAACAGACAGAAGAGTACGCAGCCGCGCAGGAAAATTCGAACCGGCAGGCTGACGCTTCCCGCGAATCATTCTGGGAAGCACGGCGTATTTTCTGGATTCCGGCGGCAGCAGTACTCGGTTATTTCCTTGTCGTGACCAAAACAGCGCTCCTGACGGCGGAGGAAGCGAACCGATATCAGATTCCGGTCTACGGGCTGATTTTGCTGCTGATGATGGTTATATTTGTACTGCTCGGACAGAAGCTTTTCGTATTGGCTATGAGAAAAGGGACTGCTGTAAAAAACGCTGCGGGGAAAATCAGCGATACCAGAGATACCTCTGCTCCGGAAAAACGGTCCGTGCACGATAAAGCAGCCGGTTATGTGCTTCTGGCGGTATTTCTGGTGCTGGCAACAGGACAGATTCGAGGGCTGGCGGATGGAAAGGTGCTGTTTCTTTATGAAGAGGACACAAAAAACATCGCGTTTGCGCAGGAGCATAAAGAGAAACCGGTCGTTTATTTTTATAATCCCAACCTGACCTGGATGATCTGGGACGATTCACTGGAGCTGATGCAGTATGATGAAATTTATTTTGCGAGCCTTGCAGATGTTTCGACTGTGGAGGATGATACAATCCGGCAGGCGGATCAGGTGCTTGTGTATGTTTCCAGAATGGAGCAGACTGAGGAGGCGCTGCAGGCTGTTGCAGATGGAATGGGCGGTGATGTGAAGATGGAAAAGATCAGAGAGCTGCTGTATTGTGACCTGTATTTGATAGCAAGAAAGTAATGCATGCTCTGTGAGCATGCTATTATCAGGAATAAAAAGACTCCCGTTCCGGTGGCAAATGAAGAAGGAATCATTCTCCATTTGTCACCGGAAATGGGAGTTTTTTCATGATAATCGTTTTACTCAGCAGCGCTTTCCGCCTGGGCTGCTTCCCCATCAGCTGCAGTGCTTTCCGTGCCAGCCGCATCTGTTTCTTCTACAGCGCTTTCTATATCAGCGGTTTCTTCAGAGGTGCTTTCTGTATCTGCGTCCTCTGTTTCAACTGCGGTACTTTCTTCTACAGTGCCTTCTCCAGTAGCGCTTTCTTCAACTGTAGTTGTTTCGATTACGCTTTCGACAGTGGTTTCTGTTTCTGCCGGTGTCTCTGTCTTGGGAGTATAGTGGCGGTAAATTGCAAAAGCAATCGCAAGTACGATTACTGCAAGTACGAAATAACTGCAGATGCGAAGGAGCTTTTTTCGTTTCTTTTCCTTCTCCAGACGTTCTTTGCGATGCGCTTTTTCCTGTTTATAACGGTCTACTTTTTGTTGGCTCATTTTAATCTCCATTCCGCAGGCGCTTTGCGCCGAAGGAACCGCGAGCAGAACTTCCAGTTCTGCTCTGCGATCCTAGCTACTTTGTGACGCCTGCGGCACAAATAGCTGTGTGAAAAATAAGCGATCACGCTTATTTTTCACATTATGTCCTCCATCAAATTTCTTAGTTATCACTATACAGAATAACTGTGAAAATTCTGTGTCAGGAGGGCAGATTTTTACGGGAAAAAACGTTATAACGCAGATGCGCCTTCCTACAGACACGAAAGTTGTCTGCAGGAAGGCGCAAGCAGATAAAGATTTAACCGAGGAACAGGCCGTACAATACGGCGATCAGGATGCCGAGCAGCGCGCCGACAAACACCTGTAAAGGGGTATGGCCGACGAATTCCTTGAGCTTTTCTTCGTAGGAGATCGGCTGCCCCATCTTTTCCCAGAATTCCATCATTTCATTGATGACCTGTGCCTGGAGACCGGTTTCCCGGCGCACCCCTCTGGCGTCATACATAACGATAATCGCTACAATAGCGGCAATGGCGAATTCAAAGCTGCTGCCGCCGTATTGCATTCCGGCAGCGGTTGCGAGTGCGCAGACAGTGGCGGAATGGGAGCTGGGCATGCCGCCGCTTCCGACTAAACGTTCCGGATCAAAGCTTTTGGTGATACAGGTATAAATCACTGTTTTGATGACCTGTGCAGCGAACCACCCCGTAACTGCGGACATAAAAACCGTGTTGTGAATCAGTGCGTTAAAAAAGTCCATAAAATACCTCTTTCTCTTTGGAAACTAAATTAGGCAAAATGCCATCCCCTGATTTTTTATTTTACACTTTTTTTGTCAGTTTTACAACGTTTCCCATCTCATTTTTGCAGACGGGAGGTTTGAAGACGGCAATACGGCAGCGCAATGAAAAACGGCGCGGCAAGGATGAGCGGATAAGCGTAGCGCAGATCGGAGGCGACAGGAGTTGCCAGAAGCAGGGTAAGTACAGTTCCGATAAACGGTACAAAGAGCACGAGAAACCGCCGCTGTCCGTATAAAAACTGATATGCGGCAAAATACAGGACAGCCCAGAAGTACGCGCCGATGCTCCACAAAATACCGTAAACCGGAAGCATATCAGGAAGCTTTAAAAGAATTTCACTGATTTTGACCGGAAACTGACCCCGCAGAAGATGCGGCCAGGAAAGTCCGATTTCGTTCGGAGAAATCCCTTCATTCGTGCGTAAAGCAGCCGGGGCGGGGAACCAGTATCCTTTTGTCTGATCGATAAAGGCCTGGAGATAATCGCCCGGGTAAGAAATACCGAGCTGAATCCAGAGGGTGAAATATTTTGAAGGATTCCGGATGATCGCATCGGCATGGTTGTAGGAGACGAGTGCCTTGATGGGATCGGAGATCACCGGATTGTAATACTCCGGAATCAGGGAAGTATCGACTACATCATCGATGAGCATTTCCTGCTCTGCGCTCAGCTGTCGACCGTTAGAAACGACACAGGCAATCTGCTGCAGAGGAATGGAGAGGGATTCTGTAAAGGAAGCGCGCTCAACATGACAGACAGTGTATACAGGGCCGGTGATGATCAGGGATAAAAGAAGTATGCCGACCTGCACGGCAAACATTTTTTTCCATGTCCGGCGAAATGCGAACAGAACAAACGGGAGGGTGAACAGGAAGATATAAAGCCCGTTTGAACGCAGGGTGCAGACGAAAAAGCCGGAAAGGGAAAGCCCTGCCCAAATGCCCGGACGGTTATCCGGGTTGCAGAGCAGTTCATATAAAAAGCAAAGATATAACAGCATAAATCCGGAAAAAAGAATATCTTTCCAGACGGTTACGGCAAAAATTGCGTGAAATGGAACGAGCCCCCAGAAACAAAAAGACAGAATCAGCCAGAGGCGTGAAGCGCCTGATCTTGCGAGGAGGGATAGCGTATAGGTTTCAATAGCGGCCATAGTGCACATCTGGAACAATACATAACAGGCGATTCCGGTGTTTATGCTTCCGGTCAGAAAAAATCCGATATGGTAAAACAGGGAGAACAAAAGCGTGTGCAGGATCGGGTGGTGGTTACTGAACGGGATCAGGCCGGTAGCCTGGGAAAACTGGCTGATGCTGTCCGGGGTCAGAACACCGGGAAACTGGTACAGAAACCAGAATAGCCAGCAGAAGAGCAGACCGAAGTAACAGAGCAGCTTCTGTTTGCGGGACAGGGCATGCACTGCAGATATGGCTGGGGGTACAGGACATGCACCATCAGGCTGCTGCAAAGTGTTTTGGGCAAAACGCCGCTGCTGTCTGGATGCAAGAAACAGCATGGACAGTTCACAGAATCGGAAGAATATAAAATACAGACCGATAACCGCAGCCGCCAGGAATGCAAGTCTGAATATGCGGCTGTCAAAGCTGCCGGACAGTTCAGCATGCTTTGCTGCTGCATAAAATAAGGTGTAGAGAACTGCGAGAAGTCTGCATATTGGATAAAAATGGCGCGGAAGCACAGAAGAAGCTGCTCCGATATTCGTCAGCCTTTGCGTCAGCGTTGGAGAAAAAAGGAGGAGCATGCCTGCAAAGATCAGGACAGAAAAAATATCTGCCGGATGGATGGAACCGATATCGCATAGTGCAAAGGCTGCAAAAAACGCTGCAGTAATCCGAGTGATACCGGGCTTCTGGAATGAAATTATATTTGTCATAAGATGGGAGTCCTCCTGGAAAGCAATGAATGATTTTGATCTGTATATGGATTCAGTTTAGTGTCAGTGAGGGAAAAAAGCAAGAAAATTACCCGGAAAATGGAGCACCGCCATTTCCTTGACATGAAATGGGGGCAATGGTACATTTAATGCATCAGACAGGGGTATCAAAATTATGATAATGATTTTAATGGAATGGGCGTATATGGCGACGTTGTCGTTTCTGATGGGCTTTGTGTGTCTTGCACCGTTTCGAAAAAAGGGCGGTTGTCAGATTCATAGCGCAGTAACCTATATGATGGCGGGGCTGCTCGTATTGAATGTGTATGCAGAGTATTTCAGCCTGTTTGCCGGCGTTGGCTTCCGGGCAAGCCTGATTGCCGTTTTTGCTGCGGTCATCGGCGGAATGCTGCTGCGTCGGGATTTGGCGGATTTTTTCAAAATTTCGAAAACGCAGGCATGTCAGAAAAAAACGGAAAGAAGCGACGAAGGGCTTGAAAACTCAAAAAGCCTTTGGCGCAAAAAAAACAAAGCCGTCTGGCTGCTGTATGCCGGTCTGACGCTTTTATTTGCATACGGCTCGTCGAGGGGCTATATGCACTACGATACGGGACTGTATCATGCACAGGCAATTCGATGGATTGAAGAGTACGGCGTTGTGCCGGGGCTTGCGAATCTGCACAGCCGGTTCGGTTACAACAGCGCTTCCTTTGCACTCAGCGCCTTCTTTAGCGAGACGTGGCTGATCGGACGGCCGATGCACTGCGTGGCTGGATTTTTTGCGCTGCTGTGCGCGTGTAAATGCGCGGCAGGGCTTATGGCATTTTGGAAACGAAAAAAAGTGCGAATATCGGATTTTTTATCTATCGGCGGGATCTTTTATCTGATAGCAGTGTTCCGGGAGATGGTTTCCCCGGCGTCCGATTATTTTGCAATGTTGGTTTTATTCTGGGTAATAATGACCTGGGTGGAACTGTGGGAGCAGGAAAGGGACTGTCCCATCGGGGAAAAGCAAACCGTGCCTTACGCGCTGCTGAGTCTGTATCTGGTGTATGCGGCGACGGTGAAGCTGTCCACAGCGGTAATTTTGCTTCTGGTTCTGTATCCGGCGGTGTTGCTGCTTAGGCAGAAAAAATGGCTGCAGATTGCAGGCTATATCGCGCTGGGACTTCTGATTGCATTTCCGTATCTGGCGCGGAATGTGCTGATTTCCGGCTGGTTGTTTTATCCGTTTACGTTTTTGGACTGGTTTCCGGTAGACTGGAAAATTTCCAAAGGCTATGCGGACAGCGACGCAAAGGAAATCCAGGCGTATGCGCGGGAGATTTACAATGTTTATCAGCTGGATCAGCCGTTGAAGCAGTGGCTGCCGAACTGGTTTGCAGCGCAGGCTGGATTCGATAAGCTTCTGGTGCTGGCAGGCTGGGCAGCGATCCCGGTGAGTGCAGTGCTGGCGGTGCTCGGAGCTGTGCGCGCAGTCAGAGCAGGCCAGGTGACAGTCGCGCCCCATGCGGGCGGCGCTGCATCCGTGGATAATGGTACGCACACGTCCAAAGCAGACCGGGTAACAGTCACGCTCCATGCGGGCAGCGCTGTGTCTGAACGGGAAACCGGCGTACCCTTGCCCGCCCGCCGAGTCGCACATCTTACGCCCTTGTGTTTTTCCCTGCTTCAGCTGTGTGCAGTGGTCGGTTTTTTCTTCTGGCAGCTCGGGGCGCCGCTGGTGCGGTACGGATATTTTTATGTGTTGTTTTTGCCGCTGACGGTGTTTGGAAGCCTGTATTGTATGGCAGCGGAAAAGCTGGCTGGTTCAGAACAGGGACACAATGGGCGTAAATGGTTGAAAAATGCCGGATATTGGGCATTTGTGGGATTGCTGGTAGCATTTTTTACCTATAAGGGGTATAATCTGATACAGATGGTTCGGGAGCTGGCATATGAGCCGTATTATCTGTGGCAGCAGGATTATGTAGATGGATCTGCAGAGATGTACGAGGTGGATGGTGTGACGATCTATGTGCCGACGGACAGAGGGCAGATCGGGTATAACAAATTCCCGTCATCCCCAATCGTACAGGATATCGAGCTGCGGGGCAACTCGATTCGGGACGGCTTCCGCAAAAAGTCGAAATGATCCGGCAAAATAGAAGCGATCCGGAAAAAGCCGAAAAGGATTTGTAAAAATGCATGGAATGGGCTGACGGAAGCGCAGCACTTCAGAAAGGAAATACAACATGAAAACCTATGGCGTAATTATGGCAGGCGGGGGCGGAACCCGTTTCTGGCCGCTGAGTACAAAGGCAGAGCCGAAACAGTTTTTAAACCTGTCCGGCAAAGATATTCTGGTTAACGAGACGATCGACAGACAGCATGACCTGATGGATCAGAAGGACATTTTTATTGTGACCAATGAGACACAGGCAAAGATGATGAAGGAGCGCACAGCAGGCAGAATTGCGGCAGATCATATTCTGGCAGAGCCTGCGGCGCGCAATACAGCAGCGTGTATCGGTTATGCGGCAATGGAAATTCTGCATAAATACGGTGACGGCGTGATGTGCATTTTTGCGGCGGACGCTTATATCCGTGATGAGGCGGAATACACCCGCGTGATGAAAGAAGCGGTTCGTGCAGTGGAAGAGACGGACGCACTTGTGACGATCGGGATTCATCCGACGTTTCCCTCGACCGGCTATGGTTATATCCGCAGCGTGGAAGAGGCTGGAAAAGTATGGCGTAAGGTAGAAGAATTTGTGGAAAAACCGGATTTGGAAACGGCGAAAAGCTATCTGGCATCCGGCAGTTATGCGTGGAACAGCGGCATGTTTGTCTGGAAAGCCTCCACGATTCTTCACTATTTCGAAGAACTTCTGCCGGATGTGTACGCCTGTCTGAAACAGATCGGGGCAGCGCTCGGCACAGAAAAAGAGCAGGAGGTTCTGCATGAGGTTTATCCGACCATCCCGAAGATTTCCGTGGATTACGGCATTATGGAGCGCGCAAAGGGTGTTCTGATGCTGGAAGGAGATTTCGGCTGGAACGACGTTGGCAGCTGGGATACGCTGGATGCAGTGCGCACCCGGGATGCTGCCGGTAACATCAGCTCCGGCGATACGCTGCTTCTGGACGCGAAAAACTGCGTTGTATACGGCGGTAAAAAGCTGATCGCCGCAGTCGGCGTTGAAAACCTGGTCATCGTAGAGGGCAGGGATTCGATTCTGGTCTGCCCTGTCGATCAGGCACAGCGCGTCAAGGAAGTCGTTGAGACGCTGGAAAAAGAAGGCAGGACGGAACGGCTTTAAACGGCGAAAAAACGCGAAATATCACGACCGTTTTCCGTTTGGTTTCCAAAATCTGAGTGTTAGAATAAAGTAGAAAGCAGCGGCAGAATGTTCACAGTGCGGTCACACTGTTGGTGCGGAAAAAAGACTCAGAGGAGGAATCAGAAATGGCTGCAGAATGGAAAGAAACACTCGAAACGGAGCGGGAGATATCGGCGTTTATGCTGGAACTTGGGATTCCGGCGCATTTGAGGGGATATTATTATCTGAGGGAGGCGGTTTTGCTGGCTGTCTCGGATATGGAACTGGTTGGCAGCGTGACGAAGCTGTTATATCCGGTGATCGCAAGGCGTTACAAAACAACGCTTCAGCGGGTGGAACGCGCGATCCGAAACGCGGTGGAGGTGTCCTGGGAACGGGGCAATCCGGAGGTGTTTGAGGATCTGTTCGGGTTCAGCCGGGAGACGGGCGCGCCGAGGCCGACAAACAGCGAATACATAGCGAGAATTGCGGACAAGATAAGAATGGACGCAACTACAGGAGAGAAAATTGAAAAATAAAATTTTTCAATCACGAGATTTGTGTCTGCGTGCGCTTGACACAAACACGGCATGCGCAAAAAGCGTGCGCAGGAATGAGAGGAAAACATGTTACTGAGCGTAATCGTACCTTGCTATAATGAAGAGGAAAACGTTCCGATTTTTTATGAGGAAATGATGAAAAATTCCGCTTTTTTGGAGCAGGAAAAACTGGAGCTGGAAATTATTTATATTGATGATGGTTCCAAGGACAATACCGCAGCGGAGGTTCGGAAGCTTCACGAAAAGGATGAACGGGTGCATTTGGTGTCCTTTTCCCGCAACTTTGGCAAGGAAGCAGGAATTTATGCGGGCTTCCAGAAAGCAAAGGGGGACTATGTCGTGATGATGGACGCTGATCTGCAGGATCCTCCGTCACTTTTACCGGAGATGTTTTCCTACATTAAGCAGGGCTACGACAGTGTGGCGACAAGACGTGTGACCCGAAAAGGCGAACCTCCGATCCGGTCGTTTTTTGCAAGGATGTTTTACCGCATCATGAATAAAATTTCCAAAACGGAGATCGTGGACGGCGCACGCGACTATCGCCTGATGACGAGACAGGTTGTGGATTCGATTCTTTCGATGTGCGAATATAACCGTTTTACGAAAGGAATTTTCGGCTGGGTCGGCTATGAGACGAAGTGGCTGGAGTATGAAAACGTGGAACGCACCCACGGCGAGACAAAATGGAGCTTCTGGAAGCTGTTTTTGTATTCGCTGGATGGAATTACCGCATTTTCAACAGTGCCGCTGGCAATTTCGTCTATCATGGGCGTTGTGTTCTGCATTATAGCATTTGTGGCGATCATCGCCCTGATTATCAAAAACCTGATTTACCATGATCCGACGCCCGGCTGGCCGTCGATGGTATGCATTATTCTGTTGGTTTCCGGCGTGCAGCTTTTTTGCCTGGGAATCGTGGGACAGTATCTGTCCAAGACCTATCTGGAAGTGAAAAAGCGTCCGATTTATCTGGTAAAGGAAGAACTGTAATGAATTATGAGAACCTGATCAGCATTGTGATGCCGGTTTTTAACGCCCAGGCGTATCTGGAGGAAGCGCTGGAATCGGTTCGCCGCCAGACATGGACGGACTGGGAGCTGCTGGTGGTAGACGATCATTCTACGGACGGGAGCGCAGGTCTTGTGTCAGAAATCTGCAGAAAAGACGCGCGAATTCGGCTTCTTTCCCAGACGGACGGAGTAAAGGGCGCGGCAAATGCAAGAAATTTCGGGACAGCACATGCAAATGGACGTTATCTCGCATTTATGGATGCGGACGATATCTGGCGGGTGGACAAGCTGGAACGGGAAATGGCTTTTTTGCGGGAAAAAGACGCAGCCTTTGTATTTTGCTCGTATGAATTTGGAGACGAGCATGCGGTCGGAACCGGCAAAATCGTGCGGGTTCCCGATCAGTTGACTTATCAGAAAGCGCTCAGCCGGACGGTCATTTTTACGAGCACGGTGCTGTTTGACTGTGAAAAAATTGACAAGGCGCTTTTGCAGATGCCGGACGTGCCGAGCGAGGACACGGCGATGTGGTGGCAGATTTTAAGAAACGGACACGTCGCTTACGGGTTAAAGGAAAATTTGGTGATCTACAGAAGACCGGAAAAATCCCTTTCCTCGAACAAGCTCCGGGCGATTACAAGAATCTGGGGACTTTACCGGAAACAGGAAAAAATGTCGGTGATCGCAAGCGCAGCATGTTTTTGTATGTGGGCGGTGCGCGCTGTGTGGAGAAGAATATAGCGGGAGAACGGAAGATGAAGAAAAACGATTCTGTCAAGCGGCTGATTATTCTGGCGCTTGGGCTGATTGGACTGTGCGTGCTGACTGCTTTTTATGCGCACGACTGGTTCGCCTATTATTATCATCATATTGCATGGAAAACACATAACCGTTTTAATGTAAACGGTCATTTGCTGATTGTTGCACTGTATTTCATATTGCTCTTTTTCTTTTCCAATACTTATGGAGCACTTAAAATCGGCTATCTGAAGCCGCTGGATATTTTCCTGTCTCAGCTGTTTTCTCTTCTGTGCGTCAATGTAATCAGCTATGCGCAGCTGTCCCTGATGTACGGCTGGTTTATCATCGGCGGGGCGCATATGGTGTCGATGATGCTGTATCAGCTGGTGTTTGCAGGGCTGTGGGGCTGGCTGTGCAATCTGATTTACCGTCGCGCGTTTCCTCCGCGGGAGCTGCTTTTGGTGCACGGTGAGCGCCCGGTAGAGGATATCCTTGGGAAATTTGCAGGACGGAAGGATAAATATCATGTTGCAAAGTGCATGAATATCAAAGAGGGGTACGATGCGGTGATCCGCGAGGTCGGAAAGTATGATGCGGTCGTTCTCTGGGATATTCATACGATGGACAGAAACGTGCTGCTCAAATATTGCTATAGCCATTCGATCCGCGTTTATATGATGCCGAAGATTCCGGATGTGCTGGTAAAGGGAAGCGAGCAGCTGCACTTGTTTGATACGCCGATTCTGCTGACGAGGGAATATGCGCTGAGCGTAGAACAGAGAATTGCAAAACGGTTTATCGATGTGGTATGTTCGCTGATCCTGATTGTTGTGACATCGCCGATCATGCTGATTACGGCGGTGGTGATCAAGCTGTATGATAAAGGTCCTGTGCTGTACAGGCAGGTCCGCTGCACGAAGGATGCGAAAGAATTTTATATTCTGAAATTCCGCAGCATGCGCGTGGATGCAGAAAAGGACGGTGTGGCGCGGCTTGCCGCCAAAAACGATTCCCGGATTACGCCGGTGGGCAAATTTATCCGTGCGGTTCGTATCGACGAGCTGCCGCAGCTGTTCAACATTTTAAAGGGCGAGATGTCCTTTATCGGTCCCAGACCGGAGCGGCCGCAGATCATCCGCGAATATATAGAAGAAATGCCGGAGTTCGCATACCGTACCAGAGTGAAGGCCGGGCTTGCGGGATATGCGCAGGTATACGGAAAGTACAATACAACGCCGTATGACAAGCTGAAGCTGGATCTGTTTTATATTGAGAATTATTCCGTATGGCTGGACTTGAAGTTGATGCTTCTGACATTGAAAATCCTGTTTACGCCCGACAGCACGGAGGGCGTGGACGAGAAGCAGGTGACCGCCATGAAAAAACAGGTGCAGGAGGAAGAAAAATAATGCCTCTGAAAAGAGATGAAGCATTTTGGAAAGAGGGCATGGACGAAAAACGCTTTGCCCTCTGTTGTATTCATAAAATATGGATCTGTCTGGCGGCAGCTTTGGCTGGCGCTGTTTTTGCTGCGGGGATTTATCTTGGTGTGCGGCAGCTGACGATGGGGCCGAAGCAGTATCGGTCGGAGGTTTTATATTCGATCGTCTATGACATCGACGAGGATGACGAGGTTTTAAAAGAATTTATCAACGAATATAACGCCTATACCTGGGGGGATATGATGCGCTCCGACCGCGTGATGGATACGGTGCTTTTGCAGCTGCCGGACGTGGAACGATCCGTGATTGAGGCTTCGATCAGCACAGAAATCGCGTCGGACCCGGAATTTCTGACGGCGTACTTTACGACAGAGGACGCAGCACTTTCCGACCGGATTGCGGCAGCTTATAACCGCGCCATGACGGCATTTGGACAGACGATGCAGGGACGCGGTCTGACGACAATTGAAGTGTGGAAAACCGTTCCCGCACAGGCGGTGCTTCCGGAAAATAAAGTGAAAAATGCGGCGGTGCTCGGTCTGGTGCTCGGACTGCTTGCCGGAATCCTGGGCGTGGCAGTCTGGTATGTTCTGGACGATTCCGTTTTGCTCAGCTCAGACGTGGAAAAACGCTGCGCAATTCCGGTTCTCGGCTACCGAACGGCAAAGCCAGATGAACAGTTCGGTGCGCTTCTGGATGCGCAGCTGAGAGCCAAAGCGTCTCAGACCGCTTTTCAGGAAATTTCGCTGGACACGGTGCTTTCCGGGACGATGGGGCTTGGAGAAGAAGAAAAAATTCCGCTTATCCTTTTGGTTCGCTGGAACACACCCTGTATTAAAAAACTCGGACTTGCCCTCGATCTGCTTGCTCAGCGGGAGATCGCGGTTGTGGGCGTGATCCTCACGGACGCGGACGCACGGTTTTTGCACGCTTACTACAGAATGTAGGCTTCCACGAGTGAACTGGCGCAGGATTACAAGAAACAAAGGAGACAGCTCATGAAACTGCAGATTCTGGTTTCCTCCCTGAATCAGGAGGTCAAGTCGCTGGCAGAGAAAATGAATCTGCAGGCGGATACAATTCTCATCAATCAGTGTAACGAAAACCGTTACGAAGAATGGACGCAGGACGGTCATCAGATCCGCTGCTATCATCTGGCGGAGCGGGGTGTCGGGCTGTCGCGCAACAACGCGCTTCTGCGTGCGGACGCCGACCTGTGCCTCTTTTCTGATGAAGATATCGTTTATGACGATGGTGCAGTTGAGCGGATTATCGAAGGGTTTGAGCAGCATCCGGAGGCGGACATGCTGCTATTCAATGTGCGCGTGCAGGAGAGCCGCTTTACCTACTGGAATTCGTTTTATAAGCGGGTGAGGTGGTATAACTGCGGTCGTTATCCGGCATACAGCTTTGCACTGCGTACGGCGAAGATGCACGAAAAGAATCTGACCTATTCTTTGTTGTTCGGCGGCGGCGCGAAATATGCAAACGGAGAGGACAGCTTGTTTATCCACGACTGCCTGAAAGCCGGGCTGAAAGTCTACAGCATTCCGGTCGAAATCGGAGAAGAACAGCCCAGACCGTCAACCTGGTTTTTCGGCTTTGACCGCAAATTTTTTCACGACAGGGGCGTTTTGTATCATGTGCTGTATGGAAAGCTGGCGGCGGTGATGGGATTTCGGTTTCTGCTGAAAAATAAATCCAATATGAATTCTGAGAGCTGCCCGGAGGGGCTGACCTTTGATGAGGCGAAAAAAGCGCTTCTGTCCGGAATCCGCGACGCAAAGGGAGGGCTGTAAATGGTATTTTATTTTCTGATTACAGCGGTTACGATTGCCCTCGCGGGGGTGATGGACGCGGTCTGGACGCGCACGGGGCAAGAGGCAGGCAGTGCTGGGCTGTGCGCTGGACAAGCCGCCGAGAGTGCGGCATCCGGGAATGGCAGGCACGCCTGCGGCATCTCATCATCCGGCGGCGGCTTGTTTTCGGCGGGCGTTTCCCGAAGTCGCGCCTTCGACATCGTGTGTCTCACGGCTATTTTCCTGATTCTGGCGGGCGTGAGTGCGCTGCGTCTGGAGGTCGGTAACGATTACGGCAAATATGTCGAGAATTTCCACGAAATCTGGGCGGGAACCGATCAGGCGTATGTGGTGACAGAAGCAGGATTCAATTTCGTGGTATGGCTGATTTATACGATTTCCGGGTATGAAAATTATCTGCTGGTATTCGCGGTGTTCGGTGCGGTTACAGCTTTTTTGTTTTTAAAGGCGCTGTATGAGCAGAGTGACTGCTTCTGGCAGAGCTTCGCGATGTTCATGCTGCTGGGCGTATATTTTCGGACATTTACGACGGTGCGTTATTATCTGGCACTTGCGGCAGCACTGTATGGAATCCGGTTTGTACTGCGCAGGCAGTATGGCTGTTTCGTGATCTGGATTGGCATTGTGGCGCTGTTTCATAAATCTGTTCTGATGGTGCTTCCGCTGTATTTGTTGGCTGTGCTTCCGTGGAAAAAATGGATTGCGCCGGCGCTGACTGTGATCGGAGGGATCGGTTTTGTTTTCCAGCGTCCGCTTTTAAATCTGGCGCTGACGTGGTATCCTACATACAGGGACACCGTATATCTGTCACAGGATATCGGTCTGAAAGCGAATGCGTCCGGAATCCTCCGGTGCGTGCTCGTTTTTATGCTGGCGGCAGTGGTTGGCAGGTGTGGAATGGAAAAGGAGCAGAACCGTTTCTGCCTGAAATTAAATTTTTTCGGACTGCTGTTTTATACCTGCGGTTCGTTTTTGCCGCTGGTATCGAGAATGTCCTATTATATGATTACGCCGCAACTGCTGCTCATTCCGGGACTGCTTGGCTGTGTGGAGAACCGGAAGCGGAAAAATATTTTAACAGCACTTGTGGGGATCGTATGTCTGGGGTATTTTTTGTGGTTTTTAAAAACGGCATCCGGAAGCGGGATGCGCGTGCTTCCCTATAAGACCTGGATTTTTACGGATAAGGAGTGGATCAATGGCGCAGATTTCTTTTAGCATTGTGGTAGTATGCTTAAACCCCGGCGAAAAGCTGTTGAAGACGGTGCAGAGCGTATTGAACCAGAAATACGGAAATTATGAAATTGTGGTAAAGGACGGCGGTTCGACGGACGGCTCCCTGGAACAACTTCCGGCGGACAGCAGAATCCGGGTTTATACAAGACCGGACTGTGGGATTTATGACGCGATGAATCAGGCGATGTCCTATGTGACCGGTCAGTTTGTCCAGTTTTTAAATTGCGGAGATCTTTTACACGACGATATGGTGCTGGAACGGCTTGCAGCTGTGATGGAGCGTAAGCGCAGCAGAGGAGCCGACGAGGAAAGCCTGGGACATAAGGAAAAAGAGCGGATTTTTTATGGAAATCAATATCATGAGGCGTGGGGCAGCGTGATCTATTCTGCACCGGAGGTCAATGATTTTACCTGTTACAGAAATGTGCCCTGTCATCAGGTTTGCTTTTACGACGTCCGTCTGTTTGCAGAGCGTGGTTATGACGTAAAATACCGTGTCCGCGCAGATTACGAGCATTTCCTGTACTGTATTTACGATCGGAAAGCGGAAGCGGTTTATGTGGAGATGATTGTTGCGGATTACGAGGGCGGGGGCTTTTCCGAGACAAGGGAGAACCGTCGGATTTCCGAAAAAGAGCATGCCGAAATCACGAAACGCTATCTCGGACGCGACAAGGCGCTGCGTTATAAGCTGCTGATGCTTCTGACGCTGGCACCGCTTCGGACAAAGCTTGCAGAGGACGAAAAATATTCCGAGTGGTACAACGGGATCAAGGCGAAAATTTACGGAAGGTGCGGTCATAAGGACGAACCGGGGGAGAATCGGAAATGAGAGTGTTATGGGTATGTAATATCATGCTTCCGGTAATCGCGCAGGCGCTTTCGCAGGAGTATAGCGTGCGGGAGGGCTGGCTGTCCGGGATACTGGGGCGGTATCTGGAGACAGAGAACGGCGCAGAGCTGAGCACAGCGGACGTGACAGACAGTGCTGCATCGCCCGGCGGACGGCAGCAGGGAGCCGAAACTGCGGCTGCACTGACGCTCGGCATCGCATTTCCGGTTGCACCGGGCAGGGAGGAGCTATCGCAGCGTCTGCAGCTTGGCAGCTATAAAAAAGAAGTCGCCTGCTATGGCTTTGCAGAGGATTTGGAGCACCCGGAGCACTATGACAGCGCGATGGAAGCGCGTTTTTTGCAGATTTTAGAGGACTTTCAGCCGGATCTGGTGCATATCTTCGGGACGGAGTTCCCGCATGGCTATGCCTGTGCGAAAGTATTTCACAGACCGGAGCGGACGCTTGTGGGCTTGCAGGGACTTTGTATCTCCTGTGCGGACAACTACATGGCAGATCTCCCGGAAAATGTACAGAACAGCAGGACACTGCGAGATATTTTAAAAAAGGACAGCATCCGGCAGCAGCAGGAAAAGTTTTATCAGCGCGCGGAAAACGAGAAAAAACTCCTGTTGTCAGTCGGACATGTAACAGGACGGACAACATTCGATAAAACGATCAGTTTGGAGATAAATCCATCCCTTGTTTATCATACCATGAACGAGACAATGCGCCCACAGTTCTACAGCGGATGCTGGGAGATCGAAAAAACTGTGCCCGGAGAAATCTTTATCAGTCAGGGAGATTACCCGTTAAAGGGCTTTCACTATCTATTGCAGGCGATGCAGGAAATCCTGCAAAACTGTCCCGAGGCGCATATCAAGGTGGCGGGCATCAGCGTGCTCGGCGTAAACGGAATAAAGAGCAGAATCAAGATTCCGGCATATGGAAAATATCTGCGCAGGCTGATTTTGAAGAATCGCCTCGAAGGAAAAGTGCGTGTGCTGGGAAATCTTTCCGCGGAGGAGATGAAGCGGGAATATTTGTCCGCGCAGATATTTGTGTGTCCGTCTGCGGTGGAAAATTCCCCGAATTCCGTGGCAGAAGGGCAGCTTCTTGGCGTGCCCGTGGCGGCGAGCAGAACCGGCGGAATCCCGGATGTTGTAAAAGACGGCGTAAGTGGTCTGTTGTTTGAAAAAGGAAACATACACGAGCTTGCTGCGTGCGTCAGCCGGATTCTGACAGATAAACAGCTGGCAAAGGAGTTGTCGGCTTCGGAACGGGAGACTGCGGCGAAGCTTTACAACGGTGAAAACAATTATCAAAAACTGATAGAAATTTATCAAAGCATCGAATGAACGAAGCTGCTGACCGGAGCAGGGAAGCGGGAATGGAGGAAAACGTGAAGGCTGTTTTTATTTCCAATTATATCAATCATCATCAGATTCCGTTTTCCAACGCACTGTATGAACAACTGGGGGACGATTACCATTTCATCCAGACCGAGCCGATGGAAGAAGAACGGATTGCGATGGGCTGGGGACTGGATGCAGCGACTCTGCCATATGTTGTTTGGGCGGATCGGGAGGAAGAACGCTGCCGGAAGCTGATCGAGGAAGCGGATCTGGTGTTTGCAGGCTGGACGAAGCGGCTGGATTTGGTTTTACCGCGGCTTTCCTCGGGAAAGCTGACGTTTCGGGTGAGCGAGCGGATTTACCGCGAGGGGCAGTGGAAAGCGATCTCTCCGAAGGGGCTGCTTGCAAAATATAAAGAACATATCCGGTTTCGAAACCAGCCGGTGTGGCTTTTGTGCTGCGGCGCGTATGTGGCGTCGGATTTTTCACTGATCGGGGCTTATCCCGGGAAAAAGCTGAAATTCGGCTATTTTCCGGAGACGCTGCGCTGTCCGCAGGAGGAATTGTTTGCCAAAAAGAATACGGATAAACTGCAAATCGTCTGGGCGGGACGGATGATTTCGTTAAAGCACCCGGAGTTTGCAGTGAAGTTGGCTGGAAAATTAAAGGAACAGGGGTATTCGTTTGAGCTACACTTTGCGGGAGGCGGTCCGATGGAAGAGGCGCTGAAGCAGGAAGCAGCAGCGCTCGGAGTGGCAGAGAAAATCGTTTTTCATGGATTTTTAAAGCCGCAGGAGGTTCGAAGCCTGATGAAACGCTGCCAGCTGCATGTGTTTACAAGCAACTATCTGGAAGGCTGGGGTGCAGTAGTCAGTGAGGCGATGAACAGTGGCTGTTGTGTGGTGGCAAACCGTCAGATCGGCGCGGTTCCGTTTTTGATTGAGGACGGCGTAAACGGCAAAAGCTACCCGGACGGCTCTTATGAAGCCTTTGAGCGGACGGTATTGGAGCTGTGCGCGCAGCCGGAGCAGATCACAGTGCTTGGAAAAGAGGCATACCGGACGATTACAGAAAAATGGAATGCAGAATGTGCGGCGCAGCGCTGCCTGGAATTTTATGAAGGCTGGAAAGCCGGAAAGCTGCCGGAGTGGGAGGATGGACCGCTCTCTGCCGCGCCGAAGCTTTCCGCGCACTGGAGCTATAATGAGGGAACATTGGATGGAGAATAAAACAGAACAAAACTGCCTGATCAGCGTGATCGTGCCGGTCTACAATATCCTGGACTGCCTGGAGCGATGCGTCAACAGCATCTGTGGACAGACCTGGAAAAATCTTGAGATCCTGCTGGTGGATGATGGATCAACGGACGGAACCGGAAAGCTGTGCGACCTGCTTGCCGAAAAAGATGACAGAATCCGGGTTTTCCATAAGCCGAACGGCGGTTCTTCCAGCGCGCGAAACCTTGGAATCAGTATGGCAAAGGGAAAATGGATCGGGTTTGTGGACAGCGACGACTGGATCGAGCCGCAGATGTATGAAAGGCTGTATGAAGCTGCGACCGCTGCAGGCACTTCAATTGCGCAGGCTTCGCGGGATGAGATCGACGAGGATTACCACAAAAGACCGGACGTCTGTACGCCGCCGGAACAGGAAGTTACCTGCACGGCAGAAGATTTTCTGAAAACGCTGCTGCTGCATCAGGGCGATTGCTCGTTCTGTACGAAGCTGATCAAAAAGAGCCTGTTTGAAGGTCACCGCTTCCCGGAGGGAAAGCTGAATGAGGATTTCCGCCTGCTGGTTGAGCTTTTATGTGAGGGCGAAAGGGTGCGGATCTTGCCGGAGCAGCTGTATCACGTTTTTTACCGGATCGGGAGCAATACGCGCCGGAAAGATAAAAACGATTTTTCGAGAGTGTTTGAGGATATCGTAGAAAATGCGGATTATATGGAGCAGCTGACCCGAGAGCGCTACCCGGAGCTTCGGGAATATGCGGTGCGCTTCGCACTCGTTCAGCGCCTGGATTATCTGCTGCACATCCCGGTGGGACGGATGGTGGATACGGATGTGTTTTACAAATCGGTAAAGCAGTATCTGCGCGGGCATTTTTCGGATACGCGGAAAAATCCGCTGCTGGATAAAAAGAGCAGAACCTATCTGACGCTTCTGACGATTGCGCCCAAAACCGTGCGCCGCGTGCACGGCTGGACGATGAAGCTGCGGGGAGTGGGGTGAAAAAACGCCGTAACATCGATCTCTATTGAGAGGATGCTACGGCGTTTTGCGTTTGAAATTTATGTTACAGTTCACTCGCGCCATTCGCAAAAGCGCGTCTTCGACGCTCTCAGCTGCTTCGCAGCTCATTTTTGCTCATAAAGTGGCGCTCCCTCCGTACCTTTTTGTAAGCAGATTTTCATGCGAGCATGAAATCTGCTTACAAAAAGGTACGAGTGAACTGTAACGAATTTATTTTACAGGCTTTGCGCCTGCTTTTTCCTGCAGTTTTTCGATGTTTCTCTTGAACCAGTTCTTCTTTTTCTGATTCTCGGGCTGTACCAGCGTTCCGCGGACTGCCTTAACATTTGTTAAGTAGATGCCGCTGACGGTTGCCTTGACTTCTTTTTTCACAGGAACCAGGTCGAAAATCTTCTGGTCGCAGACTAAGGTAACGATCTGCGGACCGACTTTTGCCTTGACAATCGGAAGCTTGGAACGGCGCATCATCTTCGGCGTATTGTCGATGACTGACTGCGGAAGTCCGGCTTCTTTGAGCTTCATGATTTTCTTGTCAATTACAAGCATGGTCACATTCTGCTTATATGCTTCAATCTGCTGCTGCTGTTCTTCCTGTTTTTTCTGCATCTTTCTTCCAAGAAAATAAAGAACAACGACTGCGACGATCAGAATGGCAAGGATGACCAGCAATACCACTGCCCAGGTTTTCATAGTGGTGAATCCTCCTCTTTCTTTGTACTGCACAGCGGCGCTGTCTGTACGGTGTGTCCGCTTAGCATTCTTATAGAACATTTTAGCAGAATTTACGGTATTGTACAAGGAGTTTTGTTGAAGTTAATAGCCACCTGGGGTATAATGTATCCAGCACGAAAGAAAAACAAGCGACGCCGAAGGCGGCATTTGTTTTTCTCGTGCGGATAGCGAGCGGACGGCCTGCGAAGCAGGCGAAGAAGCGCGGAGCGCGAGTCCGCGAGCGTTGGTGAATGAGGACAGCGCCGCCTTCGGCGCTGCTGACAGGAAGGAACAGGCAGTAATGACGACGTGGGTGCAGTTTTGGCAAACATTTCAGGAAGTATTCCGCTACACATGGGCACATATGGTATGGATCAATCTGGTTCTTGCGATTATTATTATTTTCTTCCAGAGAAAGGAAGCAAAGTCAGCGTGGGCGTGGCTGCTGGCGTTGAATGTGCTGCCGGGTCTGGGATTTTTAATGTATCTTCTCGCCGGGACGGACATGCACAAGCGGAAGATGTTCAAGATCAAAGGAATCGAGGAGCAGATAAACGATGCGGTGCGCCGCCAGGAATACAGCGTCAAAAGCCGCGAGCTGGAGCAGGAAAACCCGGATTTGAAGGATTTTTCGGATCTGGTCTTTTTTAACCTGGAAAGTGCCGGATGCATGATTTCCGGAGACAATGCGGTAGAGATTTTCACTGACGGCAACGACAAATTCGATGCTCTGATCGAGGATATTAAAAATGCGGAATCCTATATTTTTTTACAATATTACATCATAAAAGATGACGTGCTCTTCCAGAGGATTCGGGAGGCACTGCTGGAAAAAGCGGCACAGGGTGTAGAAATTCGGATCTTGTATGATGCGATGGGCTGTCGGAGCGTTGGAAAGCACTTTTGGAAAGAAATGGAAAAGCAGGGCATCCATGTTGCGGTCTTTTTCCCGGCTCTGTTTGGCAGACTGCATCTGCGTGTAAACTACAGAAATCACAGAAAAATTGCAGTCATCGACGGAAAAGTGGCTTATGTCGGCGGCTTTAATATTGGCAAAGAGTATATCGGACTGGATCCGAAGTTCGGGCACTGGCGGGATACCCATCTGAGAATCTGCGGCAGCGCAGTCGGTGGACTTTTGCTGCGCTATATTCAGGACTGGGACTATGCAGCGAGAGAGAATCTGTTTGAAAATCCGAAGTATTTCATCCTGCCGGAAGAAAAAGCCGGCAATGTCAAAATGCAGATCATTTCCAGCGGACCGGACTCCGAGCTCCAGAGTATTCGGGACAATTACCTGCGGCTGATCCACAAGGCAAAAAAGAGCATTTACATTCAGACGCCGTATTTTATACCGGATGAATCGATCCAGACGGCGCTTCTGATGGCAACGATGTCCGGCGTGGAGGTCAATTTGATGTTTCCGTGCAAGCCGGATCATCCATTTGTGTATTGGGCGACACTTTCCTATGTCGGCGAGCTGATCATGGCAGGGGCGAACTGCTACACCTATGATAATGGTTTTTTACATGCAAAAGGATTGTCCATTGACGGAAAGGCGTGCTGCTACGGAACAGCGAACATGGATATTCGGAGCTTCGCACTCAACTTTGAGGTCAATGCCATGATTTTTGACCAGAATATCGCAGGGGAAATGGAACGGATTTTCCGGGAAGACTTAAAGTGCTGTACGCGGATCACAAAGGAAATGTACAAGAGCAGATCTGTCTGGATCCGGTTTAAGGAGCAAATCAGCAGACTGCTGTCTCCGGTCTTGTAACAGCCCGCCAAGTGTGATAATATATAGGATATTGCAATTCTATTTACTATGGATTTTATGTCCGTAAGATGATGAGGAGATCAATTTATGAAAAAATTTATGACAGCCGTTACGGCAGTGTCTCTGTCTGCCATGATGCTGGCAGGCTGCGGCAAGACAGATGTGCAGGAGACAACTGTACAGGAAAGCACAACAGCTGAGACAGAAGCAGCAACAGAAACCGAAAGCGAAACCAAGGTATACCCGGATGAAGCATATCTGGATGGCATCAACCTTGGCGACTTTGTAGAGCTGGGCGATTACAAGGGCGTTGATGTTACGGTTACCAGGGCAGAAGTAACCGACGAGATGGTGGATCAGTACATTCAGAGCGTTTTGGACAGCAACAAAAATAAAGAAGAAGTAGATCGTGCCGTAAAGGATGGCGATGTTGTTGATATCAAATATGTCGGCAAAAAGGACGGTGTAGAGTTTGACAACGGTTCTTCCGACAGCTACGAGCTGACCATCGGCTCCAATACCTTTATCGACGGTTTTGAAGACGGCGTGATCGGCATGAAGAAGGATGAGACAAAGGATTTAAACCTTACCTTCCCGGAGGATTACAACAATACAGACCTTGCCGGTGCAGACGTTGTATTCACGGTAACGGTAAATCATGTTTATGAAGAAACTGACGCGGTTCTGGACGATGCTTTTGTAGCAGCCCGCAATATTGACGGCGTAAGCACAGTAGAAGAATATCGTCAGTACGTTTACGATAACCTGATGAGCTCTGCCAAGAGCCAGCAGGAAACAGAGCTGGAAAGAAATGTTCTGGAGGCGGTAACGGCAAATGCAACCTTCAAGGAAACTCCCGAAGAGATGGTAAGCCGCTATTATGACCGTCTGGTTAAGAACCTGACCACTACTGCAAGCATGTATGGAATCGATCTGGAGACCTTTATGGCATACAGCTACGGCCTGGCTGCGGATGAATATGAAGACGAGCTTCAGAAATCAGCACAAAGCGCAGCAGAGCAGATTCTGGTTATGCAGGCGATCGCAGAAAAAGAAGGTCTGACCTTAACCGATGAAGAGCTGCAGGCAGATCTGGAAAGCAGCGCATCCGAATATGGTTATGATTCCGTAGAAGCTTATGAGGAAGCGGTTGGTGACCTGCGCGGCTACAAAGAATATCTGATGTCTGAAAAGGTAACCAAGTATCTGATTGAGAACGCGAACGTAACCGAAACAGAGGCATCCACAGAGGAAGCGACCGAAGAGACAACAGAAACTGAAACCGAGACAACAACAGAGACAGCGACCGAAGCAGAATAAGCCAAGGCACAGCTGACGCACGAGGCGAGTGAGGAGAGAGAGCATGGAACTGACAAGTGTAAGACAGTTATTCAGAGAAAAAGAACAGTTTGCTGGCCAGAAGGTGACAGTAGGCGGCTGGGTAAGAAGCAACCGGGATTCTAAGAATTTCGGATTCCTGGTTGTAAATGACGGTACCTTTTTTGAACCGCTGCAGGTTGTATACGCAGCGGACAAGCTGGATAATTATGCCGATATTGCCAAAATCGGCGTCGGAGCAGCTGTCATTGTAACAGGTACGATTGTAGAGACGCCCGGTGCAAAACAACCCTTTGAGATGCAGGCAGACGAGGTTGTAGTGGAAGGCGCATGCGGACCGGATTACCCGCTGCAGAAGAAGCGTCACAGCTTTGAATATCTGCGTACTATCGCGCATCTGCGTCCCAGAACCAATACATTCCAGGCAGTGTTCAGAGTTCGTTCCCTGATCGCCTATGCGATTCATCAATTCTTCCAGGAGAGAGATTTTGTCTATGTGCACACTCCTCTGATTACCGGAAGCGACTGCGAGGGCGCAGGCGAGATGTTCCAGGTTACAACCCTGGATCTGAACAACGTTCCGAAAAACGAAGACGGTACTGTGGATTATTCCCAGGACTTCTTCTGCAAGCCCACCAACCTGACCGTAAGCGGACAGTTAAACGGCGAAACCTATGCGATGGCGTTTAAGAACATTTATACGTTCGGACCGACCTTCCGCGCAGAAAACTCCAATACCACCCGCCATGCGGCTGAGTTCTGGATGATCGAGCCGGAAATCGCATTTGCGGACTTAAAGGACGACATGGTACTGGCAGAATCCATGCTCAAATACATTATCCGCTATGTGCTGGAGCATGCTCCGGAAGAGATGAACTTCTTCAACAGCTTTGTGGATAAGGGACTTCTGGAAAGACTGAACCATGTATTGAACTCCGATTTCGGACATGTGACCTATACCGAGGCGATCAAGATTTTGGAAGAGCACAATGACGAATTCGATTATAAAGTATACTGGGGCTGCGACTTGCAGACCGAACACGAGCGTTATCTGACGGAGAAGGTGTTCAAGCGTCCGGTATTTGTAACAGACTACCCGAAGGAAATCAAGGCATTCTACATGAAGTTAAATGAGGACGGCAAGACCGTTGCCGCTATGGACTGTCTGGTTCCCGGCATCGGTGAAATCATCGGCGGCAGCCAGAGAGAGGATAGCCTCGAGCTTCTGGAACAGCGCATGGACGAGCTTGGACTGAACAAAGAGGATTACGGCTTCTATCTGGATCTGAGAAAATACGGCTCCGCAAGCCATGCGGGCTTTGGTCTTGGATTTGAGCGCTGTGTTATGTATCTGACCGGTATGGGCAACATTCGCGACGTTATTCCTTTCCCGAGAACGGTAAAGAACTGCGAATTATGATAAAAGATTTGAGCGGGATGAACTTTTGGGTTTATCCCGCTCTTTTTTTGTTGTATACTGTATAAAGTGAAAACGATGTACTAGAATGCAAAAAAGGAAGATACGGATGGGAAATCATCACTGGAAAAAAATAGCAGCAGTTATGCTTGCGGCAGCGATCGGAATACAGCCTGTCTGTGTGCAGGCAAAGACACGGGAAGAAATTCAGCAAGAACGGGAGCAGAAAAAGAGCGAGCAGCAGGGCACCCAGAGTCAGTATAAGCAGAGCCAGAGCAAGGTCAGCAGTCTGGAAGGGCAGCAGGACGCTTTGGAGGAAGAAATACAGGAGCTGGATTCCCAGCTGGTAGAGGTCATCGCCAGCGTAAGCCTGATGCAGGATCAGATCAGTGATACCGAAAAGCAGATCGTAAAGGCGCAGGAGGACTATGATGTAGCAAAGGCGCAGGAGGATGCACAGTATCTTGCAATGAAGAAGCGTCTCCGTTATCTGTATGAAAAGGGCGATACCAGCTATATCGAGATCCTGAGCAACGCCTCCAACTGGAGCGGCATGCTCAATCAGGCGAATTATGTGGAGAAGCTGTATGAGTACGATAAACAGATGCTCAACCGATACATCCTGATAAAAGAAGAGGTTGCACAGAAAAAGAACGATTTGGAAGATAAAAAGAGCGACCTGGAAACGCAGAAATATGAGCTGGAAGAGGAACAGGCTTCCATGCAGCAGATGATCGATGAGAAAAAGTCCCAGGCGAATGATTTCGATGCGCAGATTGCGAAAGCGAAGCAGGAAGCAGCGGCATATAAAGTGTTAATCAAACAGCAGAATTCCGAGCTGGCAAGGCTGGATGAGGAAGAAAACGCCATCATCAAGGCCGAGGAAGAGCGCCGGAAAGCCGAGGAGGCTGCGAAAAAAGCGGCGGAAGAAAAAGCAAAGGCGGAAGAAAAAGCTGCAAAGAGCAGCAATTCCGGCTCTTCTGACAGTAGCTCCAATCGATCAAGCAGCTCCGACAGCTCCTCTTCCTCAGGCAGCAGCTCCGGCAGTTCTTCGGGCGGCGGCTTAAAGACCGTTCCTCCTGCGAGCGGATCGAGCGGAAGCGATATTGCAGCGTATGCCTGCCAGTTCGTCGGAAACCCGTATGTAGCGGGCGGAACGAGCCTGACAAACGGTGCGGACTGCTCCGGATTTATCTGGGCAGTGTACAGGCAATATGGATACGGCCTGCCGAGAAACTCTGCTGCTATGAGAAGTGCAGGACGCGAGGTTTCCTACGAAGCTGCCCAGGCAGGCGACATCGTCTGCTATGCGGGTCATGTGGCGCTGTATCTGGGCGGCGGACGAATCGTGCATGCCAGCACAGCGAGAACAGGAATTAAGTACGGATATGCGAATTATAAGCCGATTCTGACAATTCGGAGAATTGTAGGATAAAAGAAAAAATTAAAACTCCGGGAACAGGATACCCTCGGTATCTTGCCCCGGAGTTTTTGCGATAATGAAATGTCTGTAAAACGCGCATTTTATTGCTTTAAAGACTCTTTTTCAGAAACTTGATCGTTTCGTCGATCAGCTGGGATACGGACAGATCGGCGGTTCCGATGATGTGGTTGTTGCAGCGATTGACCGGAAGCAAAAGCTTCTGGGCATGGCTCTGTCCGACGGCGACCGCCATGGCGGGCGTCACTTCCCCAAGCAGGGAGTCTGCGGACAAAATGCCGAGGGGACCGATGATAAAATCCGCATCCCGGCAGGCAACAAGCACGGGATTTTCTCCGGTTGCGCCGAAGTCAGCCCCGGCTTTGAGCATGGCAGCGGTTGCGGTTGCATTGGTGCCGATGGCATACAGTTCACAGTCGGGCAGCTGCTCTTTACAGAGGCGGGCAGTCACAAGACTGCCGATTCTGCCGCCCTGACCGTCAATTACTACGATTTTCATAAATCCTCCATTTAGAGACATTTTGCACAGAAAAAAATAGGAGCTGAACAATATTGTTCAGCTCAATTTTTTATCTGGCTCAGTCGTCGTTATCTAAAGCCAGTCCTTTTTTATACTTTGCGACAGCAGCCTGGATCTTATCGTTGGGATCGAGCAGATCGCTGATGGAAGTATCATGGTTCAAGGTATCGATCAGATAAGCAACGTACTTGCTCATGTCACAGTTGACGTACCATTCCCGCTTTAACAGCTCTTCAGGCTGATAAATCAGGTTGGTGGTCAGGACACGGTTGATATTGCCGCATGCATAAGCCTTGTCGAATTTCTCCATACCGCTTGTGAACAGACCGAAGGTGGTGCAGATGAAGATCTTACGGGCACCGCGCTGCTTTAATGCGGATGCAACTTCGAGTACGCTTTCGCCGGAGGAAATCATGTCATCGATGATGATCATATCCTTGCCTTCTACGCTGGTACCCAGGAATTCGTGAGCAACGATCGGATTTCGTCCGTTAACAACTCTGGTGTAGTCTCTTCTCTTATAGAACATACCCATATCCAGACCGAGTACGTTTGCAATGTAAATTGCACGTCCCATACCGCCTTCATCCGGGCTGATAACCATCATGTGGTTGGAATCGATCTGCAGGTCGGGCTCGGTGCGCAGCAGGTTTTTGATGAACTGATAAGAAGCCTGAACGGTTTCGAAACCGTTTAACGGGATGGAGTTCTGGACTCTCGGGTCATGGGCATCAAAGGTGATGATGTTGTCAACGCCCATCTTTACCAGCTCCTGCAGAGCGAGTGCGCAGTCCAAGGATTCCCGTGCGGTGCGCTTGTGCTGGCGGCTTTCATAAAGGAAAGGCATGATAACGGTAATTCTTCTTGCTTTACCGCCGACAGCAGCGATGATACGCTTCAGATCCTGATAATGATCGTCAGGAGACATATGGTTTTCATGACCGCAGAGGGAATAGGTCTGGCTGTAGTTGGTTACGTCAACCAGCAGATACAGATCCGTACCGCGGACAGATTCCAGAATAACGCCCTTGGCTTCGCCGGAACCAAAACGCGGCACCTTGCTTTTTAAAATGTAGGAGTCACGCTGGTAGCCTGCAAAGGCAAGGCTGTCTTTGTGCTCGCTCTCGCGCTGGGTGCGCCATCTTACAAGATACTGGTCAACTCTCTGTGCAAGGGATTCGCAACCCCTTAACGGGATAATCCCCAGGGAGCCAACCGGAATGGTTTCGAGATTTCTGGTTTCTTCACGTTCCATCATGGAAGTTCCTCACTTTCTGAAGGTAAAAGTTAATATTTTGGATATCTGTGTCAGCGGACCGGGCCCGAGACTGCGGATACCTTTTTACACATACGAATATCAGGGCCGGTGAGTTTACAGAATTCAAAATTGCTGGCAATTCTGGAAAAAATTCGGTCCTGATAACGGTTTCTGCAATCTTCCAGAGAAAGATTGGTAGAAATGATAACGGATTTCTGCCGGAGCAGACGTTCGTTCAAACAGGTAAAGAAATGGGAGAGCGTCACTGTCGTGGCAGTTTCGGTGCCGAGATCGTCGATAACGAGCAGATCGCAGCCATAGAGATCCGCACAGAGTGCGGAAAGCTCTTCCCGTGCCCTATAGTCAAACGTGTTCCTGGCGAGTAAGTCGAAAAGGGATGCTGCGCTGAAATAAAGTACAGAACAGCCCTGCTCGATACATTCCTTTGCAATGCAGTTGGTCAGGAATGTCTTGCCCGTACCTACTGTACCATAAAAGAAAAGGTTTTGGTAGGACGTTTTAAAATTTGTGCAAAAATTTTTACATTTTTCGACAGCCTGGCGATAGGAGGTCAGTTCGTCTCCCTGAAAAAAGGAATAGGAGAGCGTGCCGAAGTTTTCTTTTTCGAGCATTCGTTTCAGGTTGGACTGTTCATAAAGAAGCGCGATCTCCGCCTGACGGAAGCAGTGGCATTTCTGACCGTGCACATAGCCGGTGTCCTGACAGTCAGGACAGTCGTAGATCGGATCGAGAAAATCTGCCGGGTAGCCGTTTTCCAGCAAAAGGGCGGCACGTTTCTGTGCAAGGTCTTTGAGCTGGTCTTTGAGCTGTGCAAGCGCATTTGTATCCCCTGCGAGCATCTTTTTTCCCTGTGCGACAGAGGTGGATGCAACGGCTTCGTCGAGGGCCTGATAGCCGGGGACTGTCTCATAAATATGGTGCAGCCGCTGATCGTGCAGATGGCGGTTGCGGGTCTGATGCTCTTCGTATTGCCGCAGGATGGAATTGTATTGGGAAACAGTCAGTGCCACATCAAACCTCCTTACTGCTTCAAAAGCGCCTCTTCAAGCGCATCGAAATCATAGCTGGAATGCATGAAACTGTTATATTCTGCTGTAGAACCGCTGCGCGCCGGGCGAGATGCACGCTCTTTCTGATAGGAGCTGTCGAGTCTGGCGATGTCCGCGACATGGTGGACGCCTGCCTTGTACCAGGCGGCGAGGATGCTGTCTGCATAGGCGAAGCGGTGTCTGTCGGTAGCCAGGACGGTGCGTCCGCAGGCTTCTAAAATAACGTCGAGCTCAAAGCAGAATTCCTCTGTCCAGCGGCGGATATAGGCGAGCTCATTGCGTGCGGGGGTATTGGTCTTGCCGAGGGCGTTCATAATGGAATAGACGTTCTTGTCATAACGGGAAATATGACCTTCTGCCTGGGCAGGTGTCGTGATCCCGGCTTCCGCCCAGGCGATTGCGACCTTTTCAATGTAGCGGAAATCCTTTTTGCCGCGCTCGACGCAGTATTGCAGCAGATAGTCGATCAGGTCATCGGAGAAATGGAGCTTATCCGTGAAAAAGAGGATCGACTTCATATCGGCGGGGCTTAATGTGCGTCCGAGATACTGCTCTGCGATGAAAATCAGCTGCGCGGTGTTCTCCTGCTGCTGGAAGGATTTGAGCTCGTCCAGACTGTATGCAGGTTTGGCATAGGGATCGGCAGGCTCAAGGGACTGGTGGGAAAGCATCGTAATGCTGCGGATCTGCGGTGCGGCCGTGCGCCCGGAGGAAGCAGCCGCAGTGTTGGACGTATCGCGCGCGGCTGCTCCGGGCAGGGCTGCGTCAGCGCCTTGCTCAGAATTGCGGGCTGCGTCGCCAAAGCGTTCGGAATCAGAGCTACGAGTCGTGTCCGCAAACCGTCCGACATCGTGTGAAATATGTCCGGTGGTCTGCTCCGTAGAAAAATCAGTTTGTCCTGCGTCCTGTCTCTTCCCCTTGGAAAGGGGGAGCAGACGGATCTGCTGCAGGGTTGTGCGGTCGGGCGAAAGCTTGAGCGTCAGGATGCCGCACTTTTCCCAGTAGCAGAGGGCGCGCAGAATGTCCTTTTCCGTATGATTAAAGCGGTCTGCCATGTCCGAAATGCTGACAGGATCGCCTGCCTGCAGACGGCGCACGAGAAAAAGATACACCTTTAACTGTGCATCGTTGGCATCTTTTAAATATTCATCGATAAAAACGTTGGAAAGGACGGTAGCATCCGCTGCCCCGCCGCACAAAAAAATCTCACTCATCCTATTATTCCCGGTTCTCTGTAAAAATTGCTGCAGTTTGTCTGCGTCCTGCAGACTGTGGAAAACTTTTCAATTCCTTTTGGCAAGCCCCATTTTAACACAGACATTTTAAAAAGGAAACAGGAAGTTTCCGGCTCAGGGCTGATAAACACTGGGGTTTTCGTGGATGTGGATAATGTGGAAAATGTGTAAAAGATTGTCAAAGGCGCAGAAATATCATCTTTTTTTGGAAAAAAATATCCACAGCCAGAGAGGAAAGTTTTCCACGTTCTGGCTGTGGATAATGTGGATAAGTTATCTGGAAAGCAGGTTTTCGCCGATATTTACAACATCTCCGGCTCCCATAGTTATCAACAGGTCCCCGTTGATACAATTTTTTAAAACGAAGTCCTCAATTTCCTCGAATGTATGAAAATAAAAACATTCTTTGCCTTCTTTCTGTACCAGAGCCTGCAGATCGGCAGAGCTGATGCCGAGGGTGTCAGTTTCACGAGCGGCGTAGATGTCTGCGAGGATGACCTTATCTGCCAGCGCGAGGGACTTGGCAAACTGAGGTAAAAACGCTTTCGTTCTGGTGTAGGTGTGAGGCTGGAAAATGCACCAGAGCGTCTTGTACGGATAGTTGAGTGCAGCGTGCAGGGTCGCGGCGATTTCAGTCGGATGATGTGCGTAATCGTCCACAATTGTTATACCATTTATCGTTCCTTTATATTCGAATCTGCGGTTGGTTCCGTGGAAATTCAGCAGCGCTTCCGCGGTATCCCGGTAATCGATGCCGAGCAGATCGGACAAGGCGACTGCAGCGAGGGCATTGGAGATATTGTGCTCCCCGGGAACGCCGAGCGTAAGCTGTCTGGTCTGACCGTTTAAGCTGTGCACGGTAAAGGTTGCGTCCGCTGTTTTATTATAGGAAATATCGGAGGGATAATAGTCGGAAGCAGAGGTTATGCCGAACGTAACGACGCGGCATGCCAGACCCTCTGTGATTTCCTGCCAGTTTTCGATGTCGCCGTTGATAAACAGAGTGCCGTCCGCAGGCAGAAGCTGTGCAAATTTGCGGAACGAAGCACGGATATCTGCCAGGTCTTTAAAGAAGTCCAAATGGTCTTCTTCGATATTCAAGATGATGCCGATTTTCGGGAAAAAGCTTAAAAAGCTGTTGGTATATTCGCATGCCTCTGCGACGAACAGACCGGAGTGGCCGACGCGGATATTGCCATGGATGGATTTCAAAATGCCGCCGATAGAAAGGGTCGGGTCGGTATTTGCCTGCAGCAGAATCTCGGAAATCATGGAAGTGGTGGTCGTTTTGCCATGGGTGCCGCTGACAGCGATCGGCGTGTCGTAGTTTTTCATCAGCTGTCCGAGAAATTCCGCTCTGGACAGCATGGGAAGCTGCAGCTCTTTGGCACGGGAAAATTCCTGATTGTCTGCATGTACTGCGGCGGTGTATACGACGAGGTCGATGTCGTCTGTGATGTTTTCCGCTTTCTGGGGCTTGCCATAGTTGACGTGTGCGCCGCTTTTTTCGAGGTGCTCGGTCAGGGCAGAGCGGTTCCAGTCGGAGCCGGATACGGTAAAGCCCTCGGATAAAAGAATTTCGGCGAGGCCGGACATGCTGATACCGCCAATGCCGATAAAATAAACGTGAATTGGATGGTTAAAATCTACCTGATACATAAAGAATCTCCATTTCTGAATTGGAATACTGTACTGGGTCAATTGTAGCGCAAACTCTCTGAAAAAACAAATAGAAACTTCGGCGCCGTCTGCAGCGTTTTTTTTCTTCGACAAAATAACAATGTGTTATCGGTTGACAAAACATACCGGAAAAGACGAAAAAGGACATTTTGTGAATAATTAAAGAAGGAAATGGAAGCGGTAGCTTGGGAAAATTGAATATTTTGAATAAAAACATAAACCTACTAATTTGATTTGTGTCTATATTTCACAAGAAAAAAGGTCGAAAAGGGCGTGCAAATGTAAAATTATTATTCACTTTTACAGATGCGTGTGTTATACTTTTCTTAAACCCGGCGACAGCCGTGGGAAAGTTGATAGAAACAACGAGGTGAGGACATGATTAAGAAGGAAATGATTGCCATGTTACTGGCAGGCGGGCAGGGAAGCCGACTGGGCGTGCTGACTGCAAAAGTAGCCAAGCCTGCAGTTTCATTTGGCGGAAAATATCGGATCATTGATTTCCCATTAAGCAACTGCATCAACTCCAGTGTTGATACAGTCGGTGTACTGACACAGTATCAGCCTCTGCGGCTGAATACGCATATTGGGATCGGTATTCCGTGGGATCTGGACAGGAATATCGGAGGTGTTACTGTTCTGCCTCCTTATGAAAAAAATGAAAACAGCGAATGGTACACCGGTACAGCAAACGCGATCTATCAGAATATCGAATATATGGAGGGCTTTAACCCGGAATATGTGCTGATTCTTTCCGGCGACCATATTTACAAGATGGATTATGAAGTGATGCTGGATTTCCACAAGCAGAACGGTTCAGAGTGTACGATCGCCGTTATGCCGGTTCCGATGGAAGAAGCCAAGCGCTTCGGTATCATGATCACCGATGAGAACAAGCGGATCGTGGATTTTGAGGAGAAGCCTGCCAACCCGCGCAGTAACCTTGCATCCATGGGTATTTACATATTTAACTGGAAAACGCTGAAGCAGGCACTGATCGATAATGCAGATCAGCCAAACCTGGATTTTGGCAAGCATGTCATCCCTTATTGTCATAAAAACGGCGCACCGATGTACGCATATGAATTTAACGGTTACTGGAAAGATGTCGGAACCCTGACCTCCTACTGGGAAGCGAATATGGAGCTGATCGATGTTGTTCCGGAGTTTAATCTTTATGAAGAATACTGGAAGATTTATACAAAGAGTGAGATCCTGCCTCCTCAGTACGTTGCAAAGGGCGGTGTGATCGAACGCAGTATTGTCGGAGAAGGCTCTGAGATTTACGGACAGGTTTATAACTCTGTGATCGGCTGCGGTGTTACGATCGGTAAAGATACGGTTGTGCGTGACTCCATTATCATGAACAATACAGAGATTGGGGAGAACTGCGAGCTTAACAAGGCAATCGTAGCGGAAAACACGAAGATCGGTGATCACGTCAGACTGGGCGTCGGGGAAGAAGCACCGAACGATACTGCACCGCATATTTACTGCGACGGTATTGTCACTGTTGGTGAGAAGAGCGTTATGCCTGCCAATGTATCTGTAGGCAAGAATTCCGTTGTATTCGGCATTACGACAGCAGACGATTATCCGGATGGATATCTGGCAAGCGGCAAAACATTGATTAAGGCAGGTGACAAACAGTGAGAGCAATCGGTATCATTTTAGCAGGCGGCAATAACCGCAAGATGAGAGAACTGTCCCAGAAGCGCGCGATCGGCGCGATGCCGGTGGCAGGCAGCTACAGAAGTATTGACTTTGCGCTGAGCAACATGACGAACTCTCATATCCAGAGAGTCGGCGTGCTGACCCAGTATAACGCCAGAAGCTTAAATGCACATTTAAGCTCCTCCAAATGGTGGGATTTCGGAAGAAAACAGGGTGGATTGTTTCTGTTTACCCCTGCGGTAACCGCGGAGAACAGCTCCTGGTATAGAGGCACGGCAGATGCCATTTATCAGAACCTCTCCTTCTTAAAAAACAGCCATGAGCCCTATGTAGTTATTACCTCCGGCGATTGTGTATACAAGATGGACTACAACAAAGTCCTCGAATATCATATTTCCAAAAAAGCGGATGTGACCGTTGTCTGCAAGGACATGCCGGCAAATGTAAACGTAGAGCGGTTCGGTACCATCAAGATGAACGAGGAAAGCCGGATCGAAGAGTTTGAAGAGAAGCCGATTGAGGCACGCTCCAATACCATTTCCTGTGGTATTTATGTTATCCGCAGACGTCTCCTGATTGATATGATCGAGCGCTGTGCAATGGAAGACCGTTATGATTTTGTAAAGGATATTCTGATCCGCTACAAAAATCAGAAACGGATCTTCGGATATAAGATCAAAGATTACTGGAAGAATATTGCAACGGTGGAAGACTATTTCGATGCTAATATGGACTTCTTAAAACCGGAGATCCGTAATTACTTTTTCAAACAGTATCCGGATATTTATTCAAAGGTTGACGATTTGCCGCCTGCAAAGTATAATGTTGGAGCAAAGGTTGAGAACAGCCTGATTTCCAGCGGCTGTATTGTCAACGGCACGGTAGAGGATTCCGTAATCTTCAAGAAATCCTTTATCGGAAATAACTGTTACATCAAGAATTCGATCATTTTAAACGACGTATATATCGGCGATAACACGCACATCGAGAACTGTATCGTAGAAAGCCGGGATACAATCCGTGCAAATTCTTTCTATCGCGGAGAAGATGAAATCAAGATTGTAATAGAGAAAAACGACAGATACATTATCTGAAACGCGAGGGGGAATAAGTTATGACGATTACCGATGTAAGGGTTCGGAAAATTGCCAAAGAAGGTAAAATGAAAGCGATTGTATCCATTACCGTGGATGACGAGTTTGTGGTGCATGATATCAAAGTAATAGAGGGAGATAAAGGACTGTTCATCGCGATGCCGAGCAAGCGCAGCGCAGATGGGGAATACCGCGATATCGCCCATCCCATCAGCCAGGGAACCCGGGAAAAGATCCAGGGAATTATTTTGGAAGCATACAATACGGCATTGGAAGAACCGATTGCATAACTTTATAAGTAAACTGAAATAAATACAAAAAATAAATACAGACTACAATAGACAGTCCCGGTGCAGCGATGTACCGGGACTGTTTTCCTGACCGGATATCCGGTTGGAAAAGCCATCTGTATGCCGTCGCAGATGGAAAAGGCAGCAGGGTACATTCTCACTTGCCCGAGCGGGGGAAACTGTGCTAACATGAAAGCACAACAGACAGCGCCTGCTAAAGCAGAAAAGGGCAGGCAGAAGCAGGAAGGAAACGGACAGAACATGTATGTAATTGCAGGACTTGGAAACCCGAAAAAAGAATACGATAATACAAGGCATAATATCGGCTTTTCCGTCATAGATATGCTGGCAGATAAGACCGGAATTTCTGTAAACACGGCAAAGCACAAGGGACTTTTGGGTGCAGGCTATTTAAACGGGCAGAAAATAATTCTGGTAAAGCCGCTGACTTATATGAACCTGAGCGGCGAATGTATCCGGGAAGTGCTGGATTATTATAAGGTAGACGGCAGCACGAACCTGATCGTAATTCACGACGATATCAGCCTGGAGCCTGGCATCATCCGGGTGCGCAAAAAAGGCAGCGCGGGTGGTCATAACGGTTTGAAGAATATTATTCAGCATCTTGGAAAAGATCAGTTTGTGCGGATTAAGGTCGGCGTCGGGGAAAAACCGGCAGGCTACGACCTTGCGGACTATGTGCTGGGACATTTTGATCGGGAGGAGCAGGTGCTGATGAAGCAGGTTTCGGAGGAAGTCTGTGAAGCGGTGCAGATGATTCTGGAAAAAGGTCCGGATGCAGCGATGAACGTGTATAACGGGCGAAAAGTGGAGAAGGCATAGCATGAAGGTATTGACAGCTCCGCTTTGGGAATTGGCGGAGTTTGAAGAGGGAAAAGCACTTCTGGACAGAGGAAAAGGGCATGTTGCCTTTTCCGGACTGTATGATTCCCAGAAGCTTCATATGGTATATGGATTGAGCGATGGTTTTACACAGAAAATCATCGTTACTTTCAGTGACAAAAGAGCGCGGGAAATCGGCGCGGAATATGGGTTTTACGACCGCAGGACGATGGTGTATCCGGGCAAGGATCTGATCTTTTATCAGGCGGATGTTTCCGGCGGCGATCTGGTGCGGGAGCGGATGCGTGTGCTGCGCGCGCTGCTCGAAAAGCGTCCGGTTACGATCGTAACGACGATGTCCGCGTTGATGATGCCTCAGACGCCGCTTTCCGGGATTGTGTCAAGAATACTGCATTTCGATAAAAAATCAACGGTAGACGAGAGTAAGCTTTCCGCTCAGCTGGTGGAAATGGGTTATGAAAAGAGCCCGCAGGTGGAGGAACCGGGGCAGTTTTCCATTCGCGGCGGAATTATCGATATTTTCGATATGACGGAAGAAAACCCGTATCGGATCGAGCTGTGGGGAGACAGCGTAGAGTCGATTCGAAGCTTTGACGTGCTGTCCCAGCGTTCGGTGGAAAATCTGGATGAGATTGCGATTTATCCGGCAACGGAGCTGATGCTTTCGGAGGCGCGCAGGCAGGACGGCTTTGCGAGAATCAAAAAAGAGACGAAGCAATATGCCAAAAAATTGCGGGAGCAGGGCAATCCGGAGGCAGCGCACCGGATTGAGACGCAGATCAAAGAAATCGAAGAGTCTGCGCAGGAGTTTGGCAGTGTAGTCAATCTGGAAAGCTTCGTGCATTATTTTTATCCGCAGACGGAGTCCTTTCTGGAATTTTTTTATCCGGAAACGACGGCAGTTTTTCTGGATGAGCCACAGCATTTGTCGGAGACGGCGAACGCACTTGAAACAGAATTTCGGGAGAGCATGACCGGACGTCTGGAAAAAGGCTATATCCTGCCGGGACAGGCGCAGCTTTTGTATCCCGAAAAGGAAATTGCAGGGAAGCTGTCGCAGTATCGGGCAGCGTCACTCGCCGCACTGGATGCAAAGAGCAGCCTGTTTAAGCCGGATCGCAGGTTTGAGATCACGGTGCGCAGCATGCCGTCCTATAACAACAGTTTTGAAGCTCTGTTAAAGGACTTAAAACGTTACAAGAAAAATGGCAGCAGAGTGCTTTTGTTATGTGCATCCCGGACCCGGGCGAAGCGTCTGGCAGCCGATCTGCGGGAGCAGGAGCTGAGCGCCTTTTACAGCGAAGACCCTGACCGGGAGGTTTTGCCCGGCGAGACAGAGCTTTTTTACGGACATGTGGAAAAGGGTTTTGAATACCCAATGCTGAAATTCGCGGTCATTTCGGAGGGGGATATTTTTGGTGCGCCCAAAAAGAAAAAGCGGAAAATTCAGCGTTATGAGGGCACGAAAATCCGTGATTTCGGGGAGCTGAAGGTCGGGGATTATGTCGTACATGAGACGCACGGTCTCGGCATTTATCAGGGCATCGAAAAGGTCGAGATGGAGGGAACGGTCCGGGATTACATGAAAATTTCGTACCGGGACGGAGGAAACCTCTATGTGCTGGCAACCGGTCTGGACGCGATTCAGAAGTACGCATCCGCCGATGCAGCGAAAAAACCGAAGTTAAACAAGCTCGGAACGCAGGAGTGGCACAAGACCAAGACCCGTGTCCGGGCGGCAGTGGATGAGGTCGCAAAGGATCTGGTGGAGCTGTATGCGGCGCGCCAGAACGGGAAGGGATACGCTTTTTCGGAGGATACGGTCTGGCAGCGGGAGTTTGAAGAAATGTTCCCGTTTGAGGAAACGGATGACCAGCTGATGGCAATTGCGGCGACGAAGCGGGACATGGAGAGCAACAAAATCATGGATCGCCTGATCTGCGGGGACGTTGGCTATGGCAAAACCGAGGTTGCAATCCGCGCGGCATTTAAGGCGGTGCAGGACGGCAAGCAGGTTGTTTTTCTGGTGCCGACGACGATTCTGGCGCAGCAGCACTACAATACCTTTGTGCAGCGGATGAAGGATTATCCGATCCGGATTGAGCAGATGTCGCGGTTTCGGACGCCTGCGCAGCAGAAAAAGGTGATCGAGGATCTCAAAAAAGGTCTGGTGGATATCGTGATCGGGACACATCGCGTGCTTTCATCGGATATGCAATATAAGGATCTTGGTCTTTTGATGATCGACGAGGAGCAGCGCTTTGGCGTGACCCATAAGGAAAAGATCAAGAAAATGAAAGAGAACGTGGATGTGCTGACCCTGACGGCAACGCCGATTCCACGGACCCTGCATATGTCTCTGGTCGGTATCCGCGACATGAGCGTGCTGGAGGAAGCGCCGGAGGAACGTCAGCCGATCCAGACCTATGTGATGGAATATAATGAAGAAATGGTGCGTGAGGCGATCACCCGTGAGCTGTCCCGGAATGGTCAGGTGTATTATGTATACAACCGCGTCAATACGATTGCAGATATGGCAGCAAAGATTGGGGAAATGGTGCCGGATGCGAATGTGGCATTTGCACACGGACAGATGTCGGAGAGAGAGCTGGAAAAAATCATGTTTAGCTTTATCAACGGCGAAATCGACATCCTGGTTGCGACGACGATCATCGAAACCGGACTGGACATTTCCAACGTCAACACGATCATCATCCACGATTCTGATCGAATGGGATTGTCCCAGCTATATCAGCTGCGCGGACGTGTCGGGCGGTCGAACCGGACGGCTTATGCATTTTTGATGTATAAGCGGGACAAGGTGCTGCGGGAAATTGCAGAAAAGCGTTTGGCGGCGATCCGGGAGTTTACCGATCTGGGCAGCGGTTTTAAGATTGCAATGAAGGATTTGGAGATCCGCGGCGCGGGCAACCTTTTGGGAGAGCGTCAGCACGGTCATATGGAAGCAGTTGGCTATGATTTATATTGTAAAATGTTGAACGAAGCGGTAAAGAATTTAAAGGGCGAGGACACTGCACCGGACTTTCTTACGACTGTGGAGCTGGAGGTGGACGCTTATATTCCGGCTTCTTACATTGTCAATGAGCAGCAGAAGCTCGACATTTACAAGCGAATTGCCGGCGTGGAGACGGAAAGCGAGAGTGCAGAGATGAAAGAAGAGCTGCTCGACCGCTTCGGAACCGTGCCGAAGTCCGTAGACAATTTGCTGCGGATTGCGCTTTTGCGGGCGCAGGCGCACAAGCTTTATATTATGGAAATCAAGGGACGTCCGGGGGAGCTGCGCTTTGTATACAGACCGGACGCACGAGTGCACGGGGAAAATATCCCGATGCTTTTCGAACAATATGGGAACAGTTTAAAGTTTTTACCTCAGGGGAATCCGGTCTTTACTTATCAGTTCAAAAGGAGTAATGTAGTGGAGAAAAACTCTGAAGACCTGCTTTCGCAGGCGGAACAGATGATAAAAGATATGCAGCGCTGCCTGCTTTAAGGGGCAGCACTGGATCAAAGGAGGAAATTAAGACTTGAAAATCGTAACACAGGTAGGAATTATCTTTTCGATCTGCTGGATTTCTCAGATTATCGAAAAGCTTCTTCCGTTTTCTTTCCCAGCGAGCGTGATCGGCATGATTTTGCTGTTCATTCTGTTGTGCGTACATATTCTGAAGGTAGACCATATCCGCGAAAAATCGGATTTTCTGCTGGAAAATATGGCATTCTTTTTTATCCCGGCGGGAGTCAGCATCATCAACTATTTTGACGTCCTGAAAAACTGGGTGGTGCAGCTGATCGTGATCTGCGTGGTGAGTACGGTGGTGACATTTGCAGTGACGGCATACAGCATGAAGCTCGCGCTGTATTTGATGCAGAAAAAGAAAAGCGGGAGGGCAAAAGAATGATGCATGAACTGTTTTTGTCTCCGTTTTTCGGAATCGGATTAAGTATCGCCGCATTCTGGGTTGGAACCTGGATCCGCAAAAAGACCGGATTGGTGCTGTGCAATCCCCTTGTGCTTGCAATTGTGATCGTATCCGGCTTTTTACTGATCTTTAAAATTCCGTATGAGGAATATAATGAAGGCGGAGCGCTTATCAACATGTTCCTCGCACCTGCAACGGCATGTCTTGCAGTTTCGATCTACACGCGGGCAGAGCTGTTAAAGAAAAACTGGCTTCCCATCGTAGTCGGTGCGTCCTGCGGATCTCTTGCATCGATGGGGAGCGTGCTGCTGATGTGTAAGCTGTTTGGCATGGACGAGGCGATGACAGTCTCGCTCATTCCGAAGTCCGTTACGACACCCATCGCAGTCAGCGTTGCAGAGGGACACGGAGGAATGGTGCCCATTACCGTTGTTGCGGTTATTTTTACCGGCATTCTGGGAAGCATTTTTGCACCGACACTGATCAGACTTTTCCGGGTAAACGATCCGATGATCGCCGGAATTTCCATCGGCGCATGCTCCCACGCGGTGGGAACATCCAAGGCGATTGAGTTGGGAGAAACAGAGGGCGCCATGAGCGGACTGGCGATCGGTGTCTGCGGTATCCTTACCGTACTGTTTTCGATGATTTTGCTGCATTAAAGCTGGCCGCGCCGTGCGGTCAAAAACTGAGGCACGGGCATAAAAATTATAGCACGGATGTAAGAACGGCGCAGCGCCAAACTACTGCAGCGCGGGGCACGAAATGGGGGAGAGCATGGAGAAAGTGGGAAAAAGGACAGATCGGATCAAAATGGATGTGATACTGGCGGCAGGCTGTCTGCTGCGCCTGTTTTATGTGCTTTTTTCCACGATCTATGACAGACAGTATGATATCGGGATGATCGATCTGGATGCCGGGCATACGGTGACAGGCGGACATCTGGCATATATCCAGTATTTATATGAAAACTGGAAGCTGCCGGATTTTGACCCGACGAGTGTTTATCAGTTCAACCATCCGCCGCTGCACCATTATCTGTGCGCACTGTGGATGAAGCTTTGCTCTCTTTTTATTTCCAATACGGATGTGCTGGAGGAGTCGATCCAGGTCGTCCCGTTTGTCTGCTCGCTGCTTATTCTCTGGTTCCTTTTGCGGATTGCAGAGCAGTTTGAGCTGACGGAAAAGGCAAAACGCTTTGTGCTGCTGCTGTTTTGCTTCCATCCGGCGCTGGTGCTGCTTTCCGGAAGCGTGAACAACGATTGCATGAGCCTGATGTTTACGGTGATGTGCGTGTACTATACGATTTTGTGGAGCCGCTTTCCGACGGCGCATAACATCTTAAAGCTGGCGGTTTCCATCGCGCTTGGTATGCTGACAAAACAGAGTGTCGCGCAGATGGCCTTTCCGATCGCGGCGGTGATGCTCTGGATGCTGGTAAGAAGTCTGGACAATGGACGAGATTGTAGGGCACGCAGCGTAGAGAGCACCCGAAATGCTGCAATTCCCGTCGTTCCGGTAAAGAAGCTGCTCGGTCAGTACGTTCTGTTTGGTGTAGTTTCGATTCCCCTTGGCATGAGTTTTTATATCCGAAATAGGATTCAGTTCCACATGCCCCTCGTGTGGATTTATACGCTGCCGGAGGATTCCTGGCAGTACACCGGAAATGTCCCGGTTTTGAACCGTTTCCTGTTCCCGGTGCCGTCGGAAATGTTGGATAACTTACGTCAGTTTAAGCTGGGCTGCGGCTATAATGTATGGATGCAGATCATCCGTACCTCAGTGCTGGGCGAATGGGATATGGCGGACGTCGGACGCAGTGTAAAGGTGCTGGCAGTGCTTTTGATGCTGGTCGGTGCGCTGCTGGCGCTGGCAGCATGGATGGCATTTATTCGTGTATTTGTCGTTCGGGCAAAGCGCTTCGGCATCGATTCTGCGAGCCGGATTTTATTTGTGGTCGGCTATTTTGTGCACCTGCTCCTGTATCTGAAGTTTGCCTATGACTATCCGCAGGAATGCAGCATGCATTTTCGATATATGGAAATCGAGCTGCTGTTTCCGGCGATTGCGCTGGCGTTTATCTGGCAGGAGGGCACGAAAGATCAGCTTGAGATGCGGCGCAGGGAGGGCGGTGCGACCGGGCATCCGGCGGTGAAAAGAGCAATATCGCAGGTGCTTTTTGTACTGCTGCTGGCATTTTGTATGTTGAGCACGGCGATGACGGCAGTGTGGTGTCTGCTTTAAGGAAGATAGAGTACGGAGAAATCTGAATGGAAAAACGGACAGACCAAAGAGTATTCTGGCATGGAAAACTGAAAAAAGAATCCCGTAAAACATGGCAGGCGATGGCGCTTACTGCACTTTGCAGTGTGGCGCTGTTTTGCCTGCTTTTTTCTTATAAAAAAATGTATCCCTTCGGGGATGGCTCCGTGGCGATCACGGATTTATATTCCCAGTATCTGCCGCTTTTGTATCATTTTTACGATGTTGTGACAGGACAGAAAAATCTGTTTCTGGACTTTAGCGTTTCCGGCGGGGCGAATCTGTATGCGGATACGATCAATGAGGTGCTCAATCCGTTTAACTATGTTTTGCTATTGTTTGGGCGGGACAGGATTTATCAGGCGGTCAATGTGCTGGTGCTGCTTTACAGCACTGCATCGGCGGTTACAGCGCATATTTTTCTGGAAAAAACAGCATCGGGCAGACGCTTTCAGAATGTACCGCTCGCCCTTTGTTACGGGTGCTGTGGGTACATGGCATATAACTATCAGATCATCAAGTGGATGATTTTTCCGGTGATTTTTCCGCTGTTTTGCCTGGCGCTTTTGCGTTTGCTGCGGGAGAAAAAGGGCGGCTGGTACACTGTTTTGCTCGCATGGCAGCTGATGTTGTCCATTCAGCTCGGGTTTATGACGCTTCTGTTTTCACTTTTTGCCGGGGCGATCTGGCTCTATACCTGTGAGAGAAAAGAAAACCGTACCCGAAAAATGGGGTGTATGGGAATTGATACGCTGATCGGAATTTGTATTTCGGCGGCGGTTCTGCTCCCGTCTGCGATTCTGCTTTTGCAGTCCGCGCGTTCCGGGGAAAATCTGTCCTATTTCGGTGTGATGAAACGGCATGGTTTGGATGATTTGTTTGAGAGGCTGTTCCAGATTGCAAATCCGGTACTGATGGGGCTTCTGTTTGCCTCGGGATATTTCTGGAAACGCAAAAGGCGTAGCGCTGCGGAACAGGAAACGCACAGCGCTGCAGAACGGTTCTGGTTGTATCTGACGGGATTTTTGTGGCTGACGGTATTGCTGGAACCGGCTAACCTCCTGTGGCATATGGGGTCCTATGTGTGCTTCCCGGTGCGCTATGGGTACATGGCGGTGCTGAGCATGGCGGCACTTGTGGCGGTGAGAAAGGAGCGCGATGCGGATGATTTTCGTACAGAAAATGTCTGTAAACATCCGGCAGGGCTCCGGCTGCGCTGTGTGCTCCTGCTGGTTGCTTCGGCTGTATCCGCATTGGGCGCTGTATGCCTGACACTCATTTGGGAAGAGCGTCTGGTGCAGGCGTTTTCCTCGCTGGCGATCAGCAAGGTGTGTCCGAAAGAAACCGCTGTGACAGCGGTTGTATTGCTGCTTGTTGGAGTATCGGCGTGGTGCGGACAAAAGGTGCTGCATGCAAAGACCTCCGGGGAAAAAACAGGAGGGGCAGGGACACCGGGAATGGCGGTGCTTGGAGCACTTGTTGGCGGCTTTTGTGTGTATACAATGATTTTACTGCCACCAGATTATGCGGTTCGACAGGAAAATGAAGCGGCGTACCGACAGATGACAGAAATTGCAAAGCAGGCGGAGAATGAAAACGCTGCATCCGCAGAGCCTTCGTGGCTGCTTGCACGTGAGGCAGATCGGGACGATCTTCCGATCAACGCTGCATTGGTGGACCGGAAAGGCTCGATCAGCGGATACTTTCCGACCGAAAGCAAACAGACAAAGGCGGTTTTGGAAAGTCTCGGTTATCTTGCACCCTGGGTTTCGGTGCGTGCCGTCGGCGGAACGGAAATTTCCGATACAATGCTGCGCAATGTGTTTGTATTCTCAAAGGAAGCTTTGGGGCAGTCGGGCAGCGGCAGCGTACTTTCCAATCAGCGTGCTTGGGCAGAGCTTCTGTCCGCAGAGGATGTTGAAACGAAACATCGACAGACTTCTGAAGAAGAGCAGAGCGTGGATGTGACGACCGGTTCGAAAGAGTATACGAATATCATGGAAGTTTTCCCGGCTCAGGAGCTTGTTTTGGAGGATGGAACGCTTTGTATTTCTGTGACGGACAAGCAGCTTTTGTATCTGGATGCAGGAAGAAGCGCGGATGAAATTTTTGTTTCAGTCAACGGTGAGCCGGTTGAAATTCCGGAGAAAAACCAGATGGCGAGTGCACATCGGCTGATTTGGTTGGGAACTTTTGAAGCGCAGGAGGTGATGATTTCTGTTACCGACCGGATGGGGACGCTGGTCGCAGCACAGGAGATGGAGCTTGGTGCGCTGCATGAGAATGCATGGCAGGCGGCATTGCAGTCAGGAACCGCCAGAATCCTGCAGCCGTCAGAATGTTCCATTTCAGAGCGCAATGCACAAATTCATGTGAGTGTGTCTGCGGCAGAGGGAGAAACGTTGTTTGTTCCGTTCGTTGCGATAGACGGATGGAAGTGTATACAAAACGGGAAAGCTGTGGATATCGAGCCGATACTTGGCGGCTTTCTGGGGATAACATTGACAGAGGGCGAAAATGAAGTTGTATTTTCCTTTGAGGAACCGGGACTGAAAGCTGGGGTTGGCATCAGCATATTGGGGTTTGCATTCCTGTTGATTCTGTTTTTTGCGAGGCGAAAAGCTGAGGCGGGATGGAAAATTGCAGCAGAGCAGAAGGGGAAGGCTGAAAAATGCTTCGGTATGCTGTATCGGCTGCTGTTGGCAGTCTTTTTTGCAGGAATCTATGTGGTTCCCACGATTGGAATGGTCGTTTCGCTGACTGGAAAAATTGTGATGAAATTTTTCGGATAGTAGATAAAAATCGGACTGGAAAGGTTCTAAGACGGCATGAGAGAGAAAAAAACGGGAAAAGACAGCGGAAGGTTGCTGCATGCGGATCGAAGACTGGAAGATGGAAAATCTGCAGGCGACAAATCGGTGGGCAGGCGGCATGCCAATGGCAGGCACGCAGTCCGTGTGTCAAAATTCCTTCAGGTTGCAGTGCTTGCTGCCGGAGTGCTCGGAATGTCAGCTGCTTCTCAAAGCATGACAGAAATTTCTGAGAAAGAGCAGCCGTTATGGCAGGTATGGAGTGCGGAAGAATGTGACGCCGGATTGACGGTAGAAACCGTTGGGGAAAATCTGATTTTACAGAAAAAAGCGAAGCTGACAGCGGACAGCGAGGAAGGCAAGGACTTTCGGGCGATGTATGCGGGGGACGGAAATCATACGGACGAAACCCTGCGCTGGTCGTCGGAAAACGATTGGGAAAACAACGATCACTGGCTGATGGCGGATTTTGGAGAACCGGTCAGCATCGGTGCAGTTCGGATATACTGGGAACGGACGAATGCGAAAAGCTATGCGCTGGAATATTCCCAGGATAAAGAGAACTGGCAGCAGGCGTCTGTTTTTGAAGAGGCGCCGGAGCAAAAAGAGCAGCAGATTGTGTTGAATGAGCCTGTAGAGGCGCGGTATTTTCGTCTGCATGTGACGGACGTTTTGAAAGAGGAAAGCGATTTAAGCCTGTATTATCAGAACGTCTCGGTACAGGAGCTGGAAGTGTACGGACAGTTGGAGGATTGTTTTGTGGTTGAAACACCTGTGATTGAAGCTGGGAGCCGCAGAACGCTGGAGCTCCCAACGGTGCCGGAGCCGTACAGCATTTCCTTTGGCGGTGCGGATTATGATGTGCTGGTAAATATGGACGGAAAAATCACGGACACGATCGCGGATACGCAGGTTGAGCTTGGATTTATTCTGGAAAAAGACGGAGAAATGCAGGAACTGCCGGGAATACAGACAAAGATTCCGGCATCGGAGCTGGTGGAAGTGGACAGAGAACGGGAGGAAGTACCGGAAGCCCTCTCGGCAGTGACCCTTCCAGAGGGCTTTACCGCGATGGAGTGGATGCCGGCGAGCGCAACAGGTGTAATTGAGTCCGCCGGGCAGGAGATCCCATCCGATGAGATTTCAGAAGCCGCGCCCGTCGTCGCTCCCGCCACGTCGTCCTCCTCTGACTGGACAACCCGTTTCATCCGGGTCGTGTACCGGGACGAGGAGCTGGAGCGGACGGCACAGCTTTTTGCAACGGAGCTTTCCGGACAGTTGCTGCAGGACGTATCGGTTGAGAAGCTGGCGGATACAGAAAAACCAACGGAAGGAGATATCGTCCTGAACTTCCGGAAGGCTGTCGGGGATGGGAAAGAATGGACACAGACGCTTGGGGACGAGGGGTATGAACTGAATTTGGAAGCAGAGAGTCCGGGCGTGATTTCGATTTCAGCGCGCACGAAGCGCGGGGTGCGCTGGGGGTGTGTGGCGCTTGGACAGCTTTGGGAGAAATCAGAAGGACAGCTTCCGGCCGGCGTGCTGCGGGACTATCCGGCGTGGTCGGTCCGGGGCTTTGGAATCGACGTAGGGCGCAGACCGGTTTCCCTCGAACTTCTGTACCGCATTGCAGAAGAGCTTTCAAAGCATCAGATGAACACGCTGCAGATTCATTTGAACGACAATCAGATCATTTCCCAGAGCGATTACGATGGGACAAAAGAGGGCGCGCGACAGTTGTATGCGGGGTTTCGGCTGGAATCGGATGTGAGAAATAAAGCGGGACAGTCGATTACGTCGCAGGATCTGTATTATTCCAAAGAAGAATTTGCACAGTTTATCGAGGACGCTGCGGTGATGGGCGTTGAGGTCGTGCCGGAAATCGACACGCCCGCCCACAGTCTGGCACTTACAAAAGTATTTCCGAAGCTTGGGCTTTCCGGTGACCCGGAGAGTGTCGATCAGCTGGATTTGTCCAACCCGGCAGCGCAGAAGCTGGCAGAGATGATCTGGTCGGAATACCTGACGGAGTCGGATGTTTTTTCCGGAACGGGGACGGTGCATATCGGCATGGACGAGTATTTTGGGAATCAGAAAGCCTTTGTGGATTATATGAAAGCGCTTTCGGACTATGTGGCGGAGGCAGCGCCGGAAAAGACGATCCGCATGTGGGGCAGCCTGTCGAAGACCGGACAGGATTATTCGGGGCTTTCCAGAAAAATTCAGCTGCAGGTATGGGATACGGACTGGACAGATCCGCAGGAAATGTATGATGCCGGATTTTCCGTCATTAATTCGCTGAGCAGCAGTCTGTACCTGATTCCGGGCGGCGGCTATGACCGTCTGGATCTGGATTTTCTGGAAAAAAAGTGGCAGCCGAACGTTTTCGAAACGCAGGAGCAAACCTGGGAGCTTCCGCGGTGGTCGAGCCGGACGCTGGGAGCCTGCTACATGCTGTGGAACGATTATGCATCGCAGGATGGAAATGAAATTACGGAGGACGGGCTGTTTGAGCGGTTCGCAGAGCCGCTGGACATCCTGGCACGGAAGTTGTGGAAATAAAGAAAAGGAGAGAAAGAAAATGAAAATCATATCAGCTGTTGTATACAAACCGCAGCTTCAGACTGCTCTGGAAAAAAAGACTGCGGACGTATTTTGCAAAAATTTAAAAAAACGAAGCGGTGTTTCTTTACTGCAGTCTAAAACGTCTGGAAAAATCAGCATAGAGTTTTATAAAGAGGACAGCTGCAGCGAGGAGATCAAAGCGCTGTTTGACGGCATCACTGTGCCGGGCAAAGAGGGCTTCCGGATCCGGGTCATCGACAACACGGACGGCAGCGGGCGCATCGTTGTGCTCGGAAAAGACGAGCGCGGTGAGTTTTACGGGATGGCGCGGCTTTTGAGAAAAGCAATTGTAAAAAAAGGCAGCATTGAAATTCCGGACGAGCTGGACAGCCTGAGCATGACGCCGCAGTATCCGCTGCGGGGACATCAGCTGGGCTACCGGGACAAAAACAATACCTACGGTGCATGGTCAAAAAAGGAATTCGAGGCGTATATCGAGGATCTGGCGCTGTTCGGAGCAAACGCCATCGAGCTGCTTCCGCCGAAGACGGATGACCGTTTGTATTCCGCACTTTTCCCGGAAGATCCGATGGAGCTGATGTGCGAGGTTTCCAAAATCATTCATTCCTATGGCATGGACGTCTGGTTGTGGTATCCGAATGTCGGACGCGATTATCATGATTTTGGGTGCATCGACCGGGAGATGGAAGAACGCCGGAGGGTCTTTTCTGCAATTCCTTATCTGGATGCAATGCTGGTTCCGCTGGGGGATCCCGGTTCCCTCTGGCCGACGGATGCGATGCGTCTGACAGAGCATTTTGTGGAAATTCTGCACGAATATCATCCGGAAGCGGGCGTATGGGTTGCACCGCAGCATTTTCAGCCGGAGCCTGGCTGGTACGATACTTTTTATGAAGAAATCGCAAAGGAGCCGGACTGGATTACCGGCGTGTGCTTTGCGCCCTGGGAGCAGGACAGCATCGAAGAGCTGTATGAGAAGCTTCCCGAAAAATATCGTGAAAACATTCGGAACTATCCGGATATTTCCCACAATTCGAACTGTCAGTTCCCGGTGGAAAACTGGGATATGGCGTTTGCACTGACGAGCGGACGGGAGGGCTACAATGCGCGTCCGGAAAAAATGAAAGCGATTCACAATATGTTAGAGCCGTATACCATCGGTTCGATCACCTATTCCGAGGGTATCCATGACGACGTCAACAAGATCCTCTGGGCGGATCAGGATTTTGACAGCTCGGTGGCGGCAGAGGAAACGATGGCGGATTATGCAAACCTGTTTATCGATTCGGAAACCTCTGAGCAGGTTGCGGAATTTTTGATGGACGTGGAGCATAACTGGGATGGCCCGGTTCTGGAAAACGACGGAATCGATGCACTGTATGAATCCTTTACAGCATTCGATAAAACCGTATCGAAACAGGTGAAAAACAATTACCGCTATCAGATGTTAAAGCTGCGGATTCTGACGGATTACTGGACGAAACAGAAATATGCAAAGGATCAGGAGCTGGAGCAGCAGGCGCGTGCGGTGCTCGACCTGGCGGATATTACCGGAAGCGAAGCAGTTATCCGGGAGGCGCGGACGATCCTGAATCTTTCCAGGGACGTTCCGGCAGCGGAGGATGTGCTGTTTGAAATGCTGAAGCTGGCAGACAGCCTGCGGAATCTGTGCGGTATTCAGCTGACCGAAAACCATCACGGCGGGCAGTGCTGGATTCGCGGCGCGTACCTGCAGACGAGAAGCATGCCGTTAAACGATTATCAGTATTTGATGCAGAGCTTTAAACGAATTGAAAAGATGCAGAACGAAAAGAACAGATGCGCAGCGCTGCATCAGCTGAACCTGCGTCAGGATCCCGGCGACGGAAACCAGTTTTGCGCGCCCGGCACTTACGAAGGCTTTTCACATGTTTCCGTATGGCACAGCTGGGAGGAAGATCCCGGATATTTAAAAACTCCATTCATCGATCACAGTGTGTATACAATGGTCGGCCTGCTGCATGAGATCGACGGCTGGTACCACGAGTTCCCGATGCCGCTGACCTGGGCGCTGAATGTGACGGTGCTGTATGGAACGCCGCTGGAAATGACGTTTACCGGACTTGATCCGGAAGCCTCTTATGGGATGAAGGTATTTTATCCGAATTCGTTTTTCCGGGCATTTATGGGACAGACCGCGCTGAAGGATGAAACGCTGGTCAATATCCGTGCCGGAAAAGTCCTGCTGACAGACCGGATTGCGCAGAATCCGAACGGAAAATCTGTCCGCCGGGAGATCGAGGCTGGAAGAGAGCCGTTCTGGGAATACGACCTGCCGAAGGAATCCTATCAGGATGGCACGCTGAAAGTCCGTTGGGAGGTTTACGATACCTTAAAGGCGCTGGCAGTCAGCGAAGTATGGATTATGAAAAAAGAATAAACAATAGAATGCACGCTCTGCGAGTATTCTATTGTCATGAACTGCAAAAAGAACCGGTCTTTTATGACTAGTTTTTTTATCGTATAGGGTTCAGGAAAGGGCAGCTTTTTGTCTTGCTTCACGGCGGCGTTTGTATTCTGCCTTGTCGAGGGGTACAATCATGCCGCAGCTTTCGCACAGGATGCCGCGTTGTTTTTCAAGACTGACGATGGGGATAAAGAAAAGTGTTACCTGATCGAGCTGGCGGCAAAGGGTTTGGGGAGCATCATGTCCGCAGTTTTTACAGATCGCATGTCCCCATGCGCCTTCCCGCTTGAATAAGGTTCTGGTTCCGTAAGTGATCACCATTGCATACCTCCGTTTACAGATTGTTTCAGCATATCCAGTGCAGTGTTAAAGCTTTTAGATGTATTCGGGCAGGCTGCAACAAGGATCCGCTGTCCATTCTTAAGCTCCAGAGCAATGTAATTGGAGGTTGTAGGATTTCCGTTCACCATGTTGCATTTAAAAACATTATAAAACTGATCGAGGGGGTATACAGAAAAACCATACTGCAAATTGGAAAAGTCAAGGAGATAATGGGGAGAGACAGCGAGACCTAATCCGTCATAAAAAGCAGCGTCAGTTGACTGGAAATCCTGACAGAGTGGTTCGAACTCACCGTCTTGCATAAGCTCCTGAATACGGGTCTGAATGTGATTGCTGTTTTTCCTGAAGGAGATCAGGACGATCACACTGAGGATGAAAAAGACTGCAGAAAATATAAAGAGCACAAGGCTGCTGCCCATCAAAGGTGCGGTGGTATCGAGATAATGATCACCCAAGGTTTGCTCATAGTCGGAAAGGGAGAGCTCAAAGCCGTTGTTATTAAAGTAGTCTACAAGGTATCCGGCAAGCTTTTTGGGTATCTTCTTGCTTTGACCGACAGCAGTCTGAGGAACCAGTGTTTTCAGATCGGCATCGGAAATGGTTTCATTGTAAACCAGAAAGGGACAGGAGTTTTCGGTGCTGATGATAGACCAGTAACCTTTGTCGTTTTCGGCAACATAATATTTCTTTACAGTCCTTCCATCAGAGGTTTGCTCTGCAAAGGGTCCCATAACATAGACGATATTGAGGGAAGCATAGCCGCCGGAGGTCGGGTCAAAGGGCCGATCTTTGCGGGGAATACAAAAAAAGCCGAACAGCAGAAAGAAGGCGGCAGCGATCAGTAAAACCGTCGGGACAGTCCGGTTCGTTTTTCTCATTTTAAGCAAATTCTTTTCAAAATCTTCCATTAACGATAACTCTCCTCCCAGAGCTGAAATTGAGTGGGATTTCAGATTGATCTGTGTCATAGGAACAGCATAACAAGTTAATCGCGGAAGATAAAGCAAGAAATTTAAGCTGTGATATCAGTTTTTTTAGATAAACAGCTCAATCAGGAAAACCAGTGCGCAGCAGATCACGGATACCGGAAATAATCCGGCGCCGAGCCATGCGGCGATGATTCCGGCGATCAGGGCAACTGCGCCGGAAATCGGCGACTGCGTTGCGTGCAGGATGGCTGGAAAGGTCATCACAGCGAGCGTAACATAAGGCACATAATAAAGAAACGACTGGATAAATGTGTTGCGGATCGGTTTGCGGATCAGCGTCAGCGGAAGGACGCGGATCGTATAGGAAACCAGCGCCATGACGGCGATATAAAGCACATTACGACTCATGTTCGGATTCCTCCTGTGTATTTTTGAGCGGGAAAAAAATTGCTGCGGCAGCGGAAATCAGCACGGTAAGCAAAATCGTGCGGGTTCCGTCGGACAATGCAGAGATTCCGGGCACATAACTGCCGAAAAAGCTCAACGCAAAGCTGATGACGATCAGGACAGCAACGATTTTATTTTTCCGTGCCGGGGGGATGATGATTGCGAGGAACATGCCGTAAAGGGCGACGCTGAGCGCACTGACAGCGCGCAGCGGAAGCGCGTTTCCTGCCATGATGCCGAAGGCTGTGCCGAACGCCCATGCAGGAGCGGCAAGTAAAATCGCACCATAGGTATAGAACGGATTCAGGCAGCCGGGGCGGGAAATCGTGATGCCGAACAGCTCGTCCGTTACATCATAAGCGATAATCAGTCTGTGGAAAAACGGTGTGCCGGGTGCAAAGCGCTGTGCGAGTGCACAGCTCATCAGAAGATACCGCGCATTTGCGATCAAGGTAATAAGCGCTACCTGGAAAAGCGTCGCATTGGCGGCGATTAAGGTGAACGCAGCATATTCGCCGGCGGAAGCATTGTTTAACAGGCTGGCAAAAAAGCCCTGCAGCGGCGTCAGACCTGCGTTTCTTGCGGCGATGCCGAGGGAAAAGGAAACGGCAAAATAGCCCAGTGCGATGGGAACGCCGTCGCGCATGCCGTTTAAGAAAATCCTGCGGTCGAACGCCCAGGCGGGGCGGCCGGACAGCCGGGAGGTTTCGGAACTGGAAGTCATGATAATAGAAGTCCTTTCTTTGGTGCGTGTGAACTGCACACCAATGGCGTGCAGAATTTATTATAGCGCACCCTATCTTTGAAAAAAAGAGGAAAAAACTGAATTCACATTGAAAATAGAAGGTTTTTTTCTACAGGAAATGATTGACGGAAAGGAAGAAAGAGACTACTATAGAACAGAAAAAAATTTATAGGAGGTTTATAATGGAGGAGAAAAGTGTGGCAATTAAAGACGCCAGAACACTTGGTGTACCGAAGATGCTGCTGTTAGGTCTGCAGCATATGTTCGCAATGTTTGGTGCGACGATTTTGGTACCGATTCTGGTCAACAACTATTTTGAAGGAGAAGGGCTTTCCATTCAGGTAACCCTGATCTGCGCGGGTCTGGGAACTCTGTTTTTCCACCTGTGTTCCAAGATGAAGGTACCGGCTTTCCTTGGTTCGTCCTTCGCATTCCTGGGCGGTTTTGCTACGGTAGCAAATCTGGACACCGGAATTTTCGCGGACATGACTATGGGGGAAAAGCTGCCTTATGCCTGCGGCGGTATTGTTGTAGCTGGTTTATTGTATCTGGTGCTTGCCCTGGTCATCAAGATTGCAGGTGTACATCGCGTTATGCATTATCTGCCGCCTGTTGTAACCGGTCCGATCATCATCTGTATCGGTCTGTCCCTTGCACCGTCTGCAATCTCCAACGCATCGACCAACTGGCTGATTGCCCTGATTGCACTTGGAACCATTATCGTATTTAACATCTGGGGAAAAGGAATGTTCAAGATTATCCCGATTCTGATGGGCGTTGTGGTTTCCTATGTTGTTGCAGCTGTTTTAAATGCAATTGGCCTGACAAATCCGGACGGAAGCGCTATCCTGGATTTCTCCAACATTGCATCTGCATCCTGGGTTGGCCTGCCGCCTTTCCAGCTGTGCAAATTTAACCTGACTGCAATTTTAGTTATGGCTCCGATCGCGCTTGCTACCATGATGGAGCACATCGGCGATATGTCTGCGATTTCCGCAACAGTCGGCGAAAACTTCATCGCTGATCCCGGTCTGCACCGCACTCTGGTAGGCGACGGTCTTGCAACCGCTCTGTCCGCTCTGGTTGGCGGTCCTGCAAACACCACCTACGGTGAGAACACCGGCGTTCTGGAATTAAGCCATGTACATGATCCCCGAGTGATCCGTATTGCAGCTGTATTCGCAGTAATCTTAAGCTTTATTCCGAAGATGGCTGATGTAATCGGCTCCATGCCGTCCGCAATCATCGGCGGCGTAAGCTTCATGCTGTATGGTATGATTTCCGCAATCGGCGTCCGTAACGTAGTAGAGAACCATGTAGACCTGACAAAGTCCCGTAACCTGGTTATCGCAGCAGTGATCCTGGTCTGCGGCCTGGGCTTCTCCAGTGGTCTGACCTTTACGGTATTCGGCACATCCATCACGCTGACCGGTCTTGCAATCGCAGCTCTGGCAGGTATCATCCTGAATGCAATTCTGCCTGGCAACGACTACGAGTTCGGCAAGGACTTAAAGGGCGATATCAACAGAGGTGTTACCCTGAAACCGAATCCGGAAGAAATTAAGTAAAAATCGAAGGCGCGCCCCCGTTATAAGAGGTGCAAAGGAACAGCCCCGACAGTTTTCAAACAATAAAATGCACGCTCTGCGAGCATTCTATTGTCATGAATAAAAACTGTCGGGGCTGTTTTTTGTTTCATAGGAAAATGCGTCCTATGAAATAAAAACGTTCCGCGAGAATGTGCCCTGGCACATTCTTTTTTACATCAGCTTACGGAATAATGCGGTCAGATCTTCGATGCTTGCATCCTTCGGGTTGCCGGGTGCGCATGCATCTGCATGGGCAGATTCTGCCAGGAACGGAAGATCCTCCTCCTTGATGGCTTCGAGCTTGGACGGAATGCCGACATCCTCGGAAAGCTTGCGGACAGCATCGACCGCAGCTTTACGGTAAGCAGCCTGATCCATCTGATCAACGCCTTCTACGCCCATTGCGCGTGCAATTTCACGGTATTTTTCACCGGTGCAGTCTGCGTTGTATTCCATAACGATCGGAAGCATCATTGCGCATGCAACGCCGTGAGGGGTGTCATAAACAGCGCCCAGGGTGTGTGCCATGGAATGAGCGATGCCGAGACCGACATTGGAGAAGCCCATGCCTGCGATATACTGACCAAGAGCCATGCCTTCACGGCCTTCTTTGGTGTTGGCGACGGCGTTACGCAGGGATTTGGAAATGATTTCGATTGCCTTTAAGTGGAACATATCGGTCATTTCCCATGCAGCCTTGGTGGTGTAGCCTTCGATTGCGTGGGTCAGAGCATCCATACCGGTAGAAGCGGTCAGGCCCTTTGGCATGGAGGACATCATATCGGGATCAACGACTGCGATGATCGGCATGTCGTGGGGGTCAACGCATACGAATTTGCGCTTGCGCTCTACGTCGGTGATAACGTAGTTGATGGTAACCTCTGCAGCGGTGCCGGCAGTGGTAGGAACGGCGATAATCGGAACGCAGGGCTTTTTGGTGGGAGCAACGCCTTCGAGGCTGCGGACGTCTTCAAATTCCGGGTTGGCGATGATGATGCCGATGGCCTTGGAGGTATCCATAGAGGAACCGCCGCCGATTGCGATGATGTAGTCAGCGCCGGAAGCCTTGAACGCTGCAACGCCGTTCTTTACGTTTTCGATGGTCGGGTTTGCTTTGATATCGGAGTAGATTTCATAAGCAAGACCTTCGCGGTCTAAAATATCCGTTACCTTTGCGGTTACGCCGAACTTGATCAGATCCGGATCGGAACATACAAATGCTTTCCGGAAAGCATGAGCCTTTGCTTCGTTTGCGATTTCTTCGATTGCGCCAGCTCCGTGATAGGAGGTCTGGTTGAGCATAATTCTGTTTGCCATTGGAAAAACCCCTTTCTTTCGATCGATTTTTGATAATTTCATTGTAATACAAAAATGGAAAGAAAAAAAGGAAATTTTTATAAAATCGACATTATCCTAATGGAAAAAAGGAAGAAACGTTATTGAAATTTACCAGAATCTGCTTTCTTTTCAAAAGTTTTTTGGTTTTGTTGACAATCTACGATTCTGCAGATGGAAATTCCTTTTTGCAGTTTTTAGAAGCTGCGTCGTCCGGCGCTTGGTGGGCGCAGCAAAAGCGTCTGGAATATTCCAGGTTTGCCTGAATCAGGTTGTATTCCAGTAAAAGACGGAGCGTGCAGGAGAGACATTCGGGAGATTTGGCGTGCGCTTCGCACACGTCCTTGAAAGAGTGGGACAGATTCAGAATATCCAGAGAAGAGACTGCCATGCAGATCACCTGAAACGCTCCGTTTCTATATAATATGGCGCGCGTGCCGTCGGGGTGCGTAAACCGCTGCGGTGGATACCTCTTCTTTCCGGATAAAAACAGCGATGACCAGACTTTCCTGCTTGCATCCTGTCCTACAGATGATAAACTGGGAGTAAGAACCGAAAGGGACAGGAGGCACATAGCATGAACCTAAATCCGCTTGTGGCAGAGGAACAGTTTTTAAACCCATTGGATTGCGTTAACGGATTCGATATCCGTCCGGGGCTATATGAAATCAACGGAGCGACTTCCTTCGGAAGCTGCGTCAATTTTACAATTCATTCTCAGAATGCGGTTTCCTGTGAGCTGCTGCTGTTTCACAGAGGGGAAAAAGAGCCTTACGGGACGATTCCTTTTCCGGAAAATTACAGGATCGGGCGGGTATATTCGATGATCGTGTTCGGTCTGGATATTTACGATTTTGAGTACGCCTATCGGATGGACGGGCCGAACGTCCCGGAAAAAGGGCTGATTTATGATAAAACAAAAGTGCTTTTGGATCCGTATGCGCGGGCGGTGACGCAGCAGAGCATCTGGGGAAAAGAGCCCGACCGGGAGAAGGGTTATCATGGGCGGGTGGTGTTCAACGATTTCGACTGGGGTGACGCCAGAGAGCCGAAAAAGCCGATGCAGGAGCTGATTATTTATGAGATGCATGTGCGCGGTTTTACAAAGCATGCCTCCTCGGGCGTGCAGTTTCCGGGAACGTTTGAGGGTATCCGGGAAAAAATCCCCTACCTGAAGGCGCTTGGCATCACTGCGGTTGAGCTGATGCCGGTGTTTGAATTCGACGAGACGATGGGAAAACGTGAAATCGGCGGCAGGACGCTTCTGGATTACTGGGGCTACAACACGGTTGGATTTTTTGCACCGAACACAGGATACACGGCGCGTCAGGAGTATAACCGGGAAGGGACGGAGTTTAAAAATCTCATCCGGGAGCTTCACCAGAACGGAATCGAAGTCATTTTAGACGTGGTGTTCAATCATACCGCGGAGGGAAACGAGCAGGGACCGTTTTTTGAATTTAAGGGAATCGACAACCGGATTTATTATATGCTGACGCCGGAGGGAAACTATTATAATTTCAGCGGATGCGGAAATACGTTAAATTGCAATCATCCAGTCGTACAGCAGATGATTCTGGAATGCCTGCGGCATTGGGTAATTCATTATCGGGTGGACGGTTTTCGCTTTGACCTTGCGAGCATTTTGGGACGAAACGAGGACGGGACGCCGCTGTTACAGCCGCCTCTGCTTCGGAATCTGGCGGAAGATCCGGTGCTGAAGGACGTCAACCTGATTGCGGAGGCATGGGATGCGGGCGGTTTGTATCAGGTCGGAAATTTCCCGGCGTGGAACCGGTGGGCGGAGTGGAACGGCAAATACCGGGACGAGCTGCGCAGCTTTTTAAAAGGAGAGTACTGGTTCGCTGCACAGGCAGCAAAGCGGATTACCGGCTCTCCGGATCTGTACGGCGGACAGTATCGGGGCTACAATTCGTCAATCAATTTTCTGACCTGTCACGACGGCTTTACGCTGTACGACCTGTATTCTTATAATGAAAAACATAACGAGGAAAACGGCTGGAATAATACTGATGGTGCAGATGATAACCGGAGCTGGAACTGTGGGTACGAGGGAAAATCCGACAACCCCGGAATAGAAGCGCTTCGGAAAAGAATGATCAAAAATGCCTGTGCGGTGTTACTGTGCAGCCGCGGAACGCCGATGTTTCTGGCGGGAGACGAATTTTGCAATACGCAGTTTGGCAACAACAACGCCTACTGCCAGGACAACGAAATTTCCTGGCTGGACTGGTCGCTGTTGGAAAAAAATAGAGAAATTTACGAATTTTTCCGGTATATGATTGCATTTCGCAAAAAACACTCTGCAATCCGCGGAGAATGCAGTCCGTCCGGGCTTGGGTTCCCGACGGTCAGCGTCCATACGAATCAGCCCTGGGACAATAATGTGACCCAGGAAAGTAAATTCCTGGGCGTGATGTTTGCGGGGGCGGTTCCGGCCGGAAGCAGCCAGAAAACAGGACGAAATCAGGAAAACGCGTGGAGTCAGGAAGCAGAGAGACGCCGGGAATCTGTGTGGAGTTTGGAAACGGAGCGAACCCGGGAATTGGAAACGGAAGATCTCGTGTACCTGGCGGTCAATGTTTTCTGGGAGGATCAGCAGTTTTTTCTGCCGAAGCTTCCAAACGGCTTTGTATGGAGGCTTGCGGTCAATACGGACCAGCCGGAAATGTCCGAAAAGGAGTCACAGATGACTGTCATTGACAGTGAATTTATCCTGAAACCGCGCAGCGTCGCCGTTTTTGTGGGAGGCCCATCCTTTTAACAAAATGCCGCGAAATGGAAAGAAAAGCTGATGATGTCTCTACATTATAAGCCAAACATTTCGCGGCAGATTTTTTTCCCGGTCTCTGTGCGGAAAATATTGTCATAGGTCGCCCGGATATGGGCTGTGTCCGTGTTTCCTTCAAAGAGGTTGACCAGAAAATCCGCCTCCACCAGAATCTGATAATCGAGACCGTCGATGCCGGTATAAGTATGATGATGACCGACTAAAAAGCTGACGCGCTCTATCACATCTTTTTCAAATCCCAGCTCGGAGAGCATCTGCTCTGCCAGGGCAGGACCTTCTTTTTCCTGCAATTTTCCGTTTCCGTCTCCGTATTTTTCCAGACACAGCCGGATGCCGATATCGTGCACGATGGCGGCAGCTTCCGTAATGAACAGTGTTTTTTCATCGAGATGCTCTAAAACAGCGATCGTCTTTGCAAAGCTGTGCACCTTCAGAAAATGCTGAATGCGCTCCGGGCTGCCGTGATCGTAGGAAATCATTTTTAAAATAAGCGGTTCTAAAGTCATACAAATTTCCCTCCTTTGTGTGATACATAAGTCAGTTAAAAATATCATAGCGCGGTTTTCCGGATATTTCAAGCGCAGGAAAACGGTTGACAGTTCTCTGCAGATAAACTAGGATGAAAAAAGATGTAGGTACATCCATTTTGAAAAACTATCGTGCAGGAAAGTCCCTGCAACTTAAATTCAGGAGGACGATTGCGATGGATAAAACCGAACGGAAAATGACGAAAATTGCGAGGGAGTTAAATAAGCTGACGGTACAGACGATGAAGGAGGAAGGAATCGGGACGGCGGAGTTCGATTTTATCCATCTGGTGCGGCACCATCCCGGCATCACACAGGCGCAGCTGCGGGAAGAATTAAAGATCGACAAGGGAGCTGCGGCGCGCCGGGCGGCAAGCCTGGAAGCGAAGGGCTACCTGATTCGCCGGGACAATCCGGAGGACAAAAGAAGTCAGCTTTTGTATGCGACAAAAAAGGCGGAAGGGCTGAAAAACTCCAAGGTCAGCATTGAATCGACGTTTTATGAGTGGCTGATGGAGGAACTGGACGAATCAGAAACCGAGCACTTTTGCGAAATGCTGGATCGACTGTATCTGAGATCGAAAAAAGAAAGCCGGTCTGGATTTTTGCAGGTAAAGGAACGGATGGACAGAGGAGAAAAGGATGGCTGAAGGGACGACGATGTGCGACAGGAAAGAATCGGGAATCCGGACTGCCTGGAAAAAACCGGATCAGATCGGGAGCTACTTTGTGACGGAGTGGAAGCCGCTGCTTGCGGTGACGGTTTCCGGCCTGATTTATAATATCGGACTGCTCGCGGGACCGTGGTTTGAAGGACGGCTTGCACAGTGCCTGCTGGATGTATTTACAGGGAAAAAAATTTTTACCGATATGCTGCTTTTGGTGTGCGCGTATGTGGCAGTGATCGGATTCGTGCAGGGCGCGCGCTACATCAAGCGGTTTTATGTGCGCCGGTTTGCGAACGATATCAACCGGAGCATGAAGCAGGTGCTTTACGGGAATCTGGTACATAAAAGTGTAGGTGAGCTGGAAAAAGAGGGGGCCGGAAGCCTTCTGACAAAAGCGGTGTCTGACGTGGATGCGTGCGTAGAAGGAATCCGGAAGTTCACGACGGAGATTTTTGATACCGGTATTGCGCTGCTTGCCTATGCTGCGATGCTGTTGTGGTACGACTGGCGGCTTGCACTGCTGTGTCTGTTGTTCCCGCCGTTTTCCTATTTGATGGCGGAAAAGATGAAAACCGTGGTAGAGCGCAGCAATGCCGCATATAAGGAGAGCGCCGGACGCTTGAATACAGCGACGCTGGACCGCGCGGGCAACGCGGTGACTTATCGGATTTACGGCTGTGAAAAACAGCGCAGCGGCATGTATGAAAAACAGCTGGACGATTACGAAAAAACGGCAGTCCGTGCAGGGATGCAGGTCGTAGCGATGCCTCCGCTGTATCAGGTGATTTCCATGGGAAGCACCGTGCTGATTTTGTATTTCGGTTCGAAAAATGTGTTAAACAGCGGATGGACGGTTTGGAACATCGCAGCGTTTACGACATTTTTATCCTGCTATGGAAAGCTTGCGGTCAAGTCCTCGAAGGCGGCGAAGCTGTTTAACTCCGTACAGAAAGCGAACGTTTCGTGGAAAAGAATCCGTCCGCTGCTGACAGAGCCTCCGGAAGAAACAGAAGAAAAGACAGCCGGGGCGGTCAGCCTGAAGCTGGATCAGGCGGGCGGCGCATATCCGGGTGGAAAGCAGATTTTTGACGGATTGACGATAAGTGCAAAGCCTGGACAGATCATCGGGATCACGGGTCCTGTTGCGTGCGGCAAATCGACGCTTGGTAAAATTTTTCTGGGAGAAGTGCCTTATACCGGACATGTTTTGTTAAACGGGAAAGAATTATCTGAATATTCAGATAAAGAACGCAGGAGCATGGTCGGATGGCAGGGACACGATCCGGAGCTTTTGACAGACAGTGTCCGAAACAATGTCGCGCTCGGAGAGGAGCAGATCGACGTCGGCAGGGAGCTTTCGCGCGTCTGCCTGGACCGGGAAGTGTCCGAAATGGAAAACGGCATCGATACACTGGTCGGCAGCCGCGGCGTGCGGCTTTCCGGCGGGCAGCAGGCGAGAACGGCGCTTGCGCGGACGCTGTCCCATGCAAAGCCGCTGATCGTTCTGGATGACCCGTTTGCGGCGCTGGATCGGAATACGGAGGAGGAGATTTTCCGGGAATTAAAAGCGATGTCAAAGGATCGGATTATCCTGCTGATTTCACACCGCCTGTATTTGTTTGATCAGATGGATCAGGTCATCTGGATGGAAAACGGACAGACGCAGACAGGAACGCACGAAAAAATGCTGCAGATAGTTCCGGAATATGCAAATTTGTGCAAGGGATGGAAGGAGGGAGCAGACCATGCGTGAGCGTTTGAAAAAAACGATGCCGTCAAAGGCGCATCATGAAATTCTCACTGCGGTGGGATCGGTCTGCAAACAGAATCTTCTGCTTCCGATTGCATTGGTCATCACCGTAGTCGGTGCGGTCGTCACTGCACTTGTGCCGCCGCTGATTCTGGAAAACATCGTGGACGGGCTGACTGCGGGAAACCCGATGCCGATTGCACAGGCATTTTCCTATTTTGGCGTGGTAGCACTGGCGGGATTGCTGGAATCTACGCGGGAAAGCCTTTTGATCGTATTCGGACAGAAGCTGACTCACGGTCTGCGCAGTCAGATGTGCGAAAAGCTGTCGCAGCTGTCCGCAGATACGTTGAGTAAAATGGACGCAGGAACGATCGCATCCAGGTTCGTCGGGGATGTTGATACGCTGGAAACGCTGTTTACCTCCGGTATCATCAGCATGTTTGCAGACGCCTGCACGATGATCGGTATTTACGTTGTGCTTTGGCAAAAAAACCGCGGACTCGCGATTACCCTGCTGGCGATTCTGCCGCTGATTGCGCTGTTTACAAGACATGTTCAGAAAAAAATGCTGGCTGCGCAGATGGACAGCAGAAAGGCTGCTGCGCGGACGTCGGGTCTTGTGCCGGAGACGATTCATTGCATCCGGATGATCCATGTTTTTGGAAAAGAAGGATTTATGCGCAAACGCTATGACCGCACGCTGCAGGAGGGATATGCTGCGATGGAGCGTACAAATTTTTACGATGCGCTGTATTCACCGGTTATTTTGATTACGGATGCGCTGGTGACGGGCGTTGTCATGCTGCTGTCGGCTTCGTCCGACCCGGAAGTCAGAATGTTTTTCGGCATGTCAGTCGGTACGGCGGTTGCGGTAATTTCCTATATTTCGAGAATCTTTTCCCCAATCGAAAGCATTGGCATGGAAATCCAGACGATCCAGGAGGCGCTGGCAGGCGCGAAGCGTGTCGGAGAATTTCTGGAGCTGCCGACGCGGCTGGAAACCTACAGGGAGGCGGGAGAAAAAGCGATGACAGAGCTTGGCAAAGCCAGCGCAGGCACGGATTCGCCGGTCGCATGCATTTCCCTGGAAGACGTCAGCTTCGGCTATGAAGAGGAAAAGATGGTTCTGAAGCATTTGAGCTTCGAGATAAAAACCGGCGAGCAGGTAACGATGACCGGGCGCACCGGCGCAGGAAAGAGCACAATTTTTAAATTGCTTTTGGGGCTGTATCGTCCGCAAAAGGGCTGTGTAAAAATATATGGGCAGGACGCTTATCTGCTTCCGGACAGTATCAGACGGCGTCTGTTTGGCTATGTGGAGCAGAGCTTTAAGCGGGTTCCCGGAACCGTTCTGGAGCAGATTACGCTTTCTGATCCGATGATTTCCAGAGAGGATGCGGTCGAAGCGGCGAAGCTGGCAGGACTGCATGAAGTGATTGCCGGAATGAAACAGGGCTATGATACGCCCTGCACGGACGCACTGTTTTCACAGGGACAGTGGCAGCTTTTGTCCATTGCCCGGGCGGTTGCAGCGAAGCCGTCGATTCTGCTGCTGGATGAAATCACGGCGAACCTCGATGTAGGCACAGAGCAGGAGGTTTTGTATGCGCTCAGGCGCGCCGGAGAAAACCGGACGGTGGTTTCCATTTCCCACCGTTTGTATGAAAAAATGGGCGGCAGGGAGCTTGTAATCGGGTAACCAGTCGCCTCTGTATGGCGGAAACATTCTTGTCTTTTGCCACAGAAATGATATACTGGGACTGAAATGATGTCGGGATCAAAAAAGGTCTTTTGTCTCCTATGATACCGGATCAGGCATAAAAGCGATGACAGACAGGAGTGGTATACGATGGACATGCAGGAGAAATACAGACAGCAGTTGGATATTTCCTATTCCTATCATCTGGCGAAACGGATGGAAAAACACCGCACCAACGAAGAACTCGGCTATCGGACGGCGGGGTCGAAGGCAGAGCTTGCAACCGGGGAAATGCTGGCGCAGGAGATGCACACAATCGGTTTTCCGATTATCCATAAGGATGCGATTACAGTAGATGCGTGGGAATTTGAACGCGCGAAAATGACTTTTTTAAACGAAAAAGGCGAAGAGGAAACGATACAGCTTGGCGCGTATCAGACGAATTTTGTGACGGACGGACCGGAGTGCTACTCGGTTGTGTATGCAGGCAGAGGAACTCTGCAGGATTATGAAGGAATGGATGTGACCGGAAAGCTCGTATTAGTGGATATCAACCAGCGGGATGAGTGGTGGATCAATTATCCGGTTTATCAGGCGCATTTAAAAGGCGCGGCAGCTGTCATTGCTGCACAGACGGGCGGCTACGGAGAGGTAGACGAACGCGCACTGAACGCACAGGATATCGCGGGACCGTCGAATGCACCGGCGTTTTCGATTGCCCGGCACGATGCAGATCAATTGAAAAAAATGCTGCAGGGCCGCAGCGAGGTAAAGGTGCTGTTTGACGCTTCGACAAAGGTGATCCCGGCGCAGACGACCTATAACATCGTCGGGGAGATTCCCGGAAAAACGCACTCGGAGCGCAGAATTATGCTTTCCGCACATTACGATTCCTATTTTGACGGTTTTCAGGATGATAATACCGCGATTTCGATGATGCTTTCGATGGGAAAAACGCTGCTGGAAATTGGATATCAGCCCGAAAATACGCTGATGTTCTGCTGCATGGCGTCCGAGGAATGGGGCGTGGCGGATTCCCAGTTCGACTGGTCAACCGGCGCGTATGAACAGGTATTTACGGTGCATCCGGAGTGGCGGGGAAGCGTGATTGCCGACCTGAATTTTGAGCTCCCTGCGCTGGCACACGGGACGCGGGCGAGGATTCGGAGCACGTTCGAATACGTTTCTTTTCTGGAAGAATTTCTGGAAGAGCTGCCGAGCCTGACCGGCGCATATCCGGAGGAAACGAGGATTACCGCGCCGATTGAAACCTGGTCGGACGATTTTTCCATTGCGATTGCCGGAATTCCGTCGATGGTAAATGATTTTACGGGCGGAAGCTTTATGGAAACGAACTATCATTCACAGTTCGACAACGACGGCTTTTACGATGAGGATGTTTATCGGATGCACCATGAGCTGTTTGGACTTTTGCTGATGGCGATTGACCGTACGGTTGTTGTTCCGCTGGATTTTTCCAGAGTATTCCGAAAAGCAAGGGAGCGGCTGGACAGCGAATGGTGTGAAAAAACCGGCGCGGATGGACAGCGGCTTTTGCGGGTGTTGGAGCAGGCAACGGCGACGGCGCAACAGCTGTATGCAAAGGTAGAGAAAACGAACCGGAACGCGAGGCACGCTGACGCATCGGCGGCTGGTGTGGAAAATGCATCTGGACTGTGCACGGCGGAGACTGGCGATGCCGGGGCGGTGAACGGAGATTTTACCACATGTGTGCAGGGAACGGACACTGCTGCAGAAGTACCTGCGGCAGACACCCGGAAGCTGGAACGATCGCTTTTACAGGTTTTTCAGCAGGAGCAGGACACCTATGTGCGGATCGACTGGTATGGAAACGTGTTGTTCCCCCATGGAATTTTGCAGGATCGTTTGCAGCTTCTGGAAGGTGCAGTGCGCAATCTGAAAGAGGGAAGGCTCTCGGCGGCACTGCGCAAGCTGTATGAGATCGACAGCAACCGGTACGCATTTTTGTTTGAAGAAGAGGTTTATCGACATTTTACATCGTATGCATTGGATCAGAGCGCAGATCGGCTGAAATGGGGAACCGGAAGAATTATCGGGTTTGAAAACTTTTTCCCGGTTGTGACCGGACTTCTGGAAAAAGAAAAGATGGGCTGCAGTGATTTTACGGAAGAAATTGCACAGCTGGAGGCTGCATATGAGCGCCAGAGCGATTTGTACCGGAAAGAAATCGATACGCTGTGCGTACAGACGGAAAGGATGGAGCGGCTTTTGAGAGAAGCCGGAGTGGAATTTTATGGACAGTGAAAAACTGTATCGGGTACAGGAAGAGGATTTGTCAAAGCTTGAGGAGCTGTTGTGCCGTTCGTTTGCGGCGGACCCGCTGTATGTGGAGCTGATTCCGGATGAAGAGGTGCGAAAACGGCTGATGCCGGAGCTGTTTCAATGCGACCTGACGGAATTTTATGAGACGTGTGAAATTTTTGCAGACAGCAAGGATTTAAACGGCATATTGGTCGTTTCGGATGAAACGGAGCCGTATCATCTGCTGCACCGTTATTTTACGGAGGTGCAGGCGACGCTGCGCACGGAGGGCTATCTGATCCGGGAGGATCACAGCCTGAAGACATTTTTTAATTTTGTGCTCGGCAGGGATTACCTGAATTCCAGCTGGACGGATCAGCTGCATCAGGATCGGAGACTACATATCATTTATCTGGCGGTTGATCCGGAAATGCAGCATCACGGAATCGCGGCGACGCTGGTGGAAGAGGCAGTTGCATACGCGGAACGCAACGATCTGATGATTTCGCTGGAAACGCACAATCCGCGTAACGTTGCGTTTTATCAGCAGTTCGGGTTTAAGGTGTACGGAGTCGTGGAAAAGCATTTTTCCCTGAAACAATATTGTCTGGTGCGGGAAATCCAGGCGTAATATTCTAACAGTTCACTCGTAGTCTCCTGGGAGCAGATTTTCCCGCAAGCGCGAAATCTGCTCCCAGGAAGCTACGAGTGAACTGTAGTACCATATTTGGATCGGCTTGAAAGTCATACCGTTTACGGTATTCCCTTTCAAGCCGATTGTGCTATATAATGAGCACGAAAGAAAAACAAGCGACGCTGAAAGCGGCATTTGTTTTTCTCGTGCCATTAGAGAACGAGCAGCCTGCGGAAGCAGGCGATAGAGCGCGTCAGCGCGGGCTCGTGATCGAAGGAGAGAAGCGCGAGCGGGGACAGCCGGGCTGTTCATCGCAATGGGCGAAACCGGTTGCTGATAACCGGTTTATTATGTGATAGGAAATTCCTATCACATAAAACGCTCCGCGAGGATGCGCACCTCGCGGAAATGAAGTATATGCTTCGCATACCGCTCGGGCGCGAAAGAGTCGCGAGCGACTCTTTTTCATGACATGTTGGTTTGATCTTGTTATTTCTTTATTATTCTGATGTTTCTAGTTCAATTCTACACAAGATTCCAGGCATGTACGCAATTTTTCACAAGGAGGTGATTGAACAGCTGAATAAGGCTTATAAAAGTATATAAATTATAGGTGGATCAGCACAGGCATTACGAAATTGGGATTCTAATGGAAAACTTCATCCGCATCATACTACAACAAGTGGTTATAGGTATTATTCCGATGAACAGCTCAACCAGGTAATGAATGTAAAGCCTAAAAACCGCATTATCATTGGCTATTGTCGTGTTTCAAGCCACAAACAAAAAGATGATTTAGAACGACAGATTGAGATTATTGACAATACTGAAGAATCTGAGCAACAAGAACTCGTTGAAGATTTAGTACAGATAATCACAGTATTTAGCTGCAAGTTACAAGGAAAACGAGCGAATAAAGCGAAGAAACTTATCCGAGAATTGATGCAGGAGGAGACCGATGGTAAAAGCCATAAAAGTAATGTTGATCCCAAATAATGTACAACAAACTAAGCTGTTTCAGTACGCAGGTGCTTCAAGATTTGCTTATAACTGGGCTTTGGCCAGGGAAAAGGAAAACTATGAAAAAGGTGGCAGATTTATTCCAGATACGGAGCTTAGAAAAGAATTTACAAGGCTTAGAAATTCTGATGAATATGCATGGCTGCTAAACGTTTCAAACAATGTAACTAAGCAGGCAATTAAAGATGCCTGCTCAGCTTATAAAAACTTTTTCAAGGGTTTACAACGATACCCAAGGTTTAAGGCGAAAAAGAAATCAATGCCTAAATTCTATCAAGATAATATCAAGATACAGTTTCGTGATACGCATGTTAAATTTGAAGGATTTTCTTTCAGCAGGAAAGCTAATAAACAAAAGCTGAACTGGGTAAAACTTGCTGAACATGGACGTATTCCCACAGATGCTAAATATAGGAATCCGAGAGTATTCTTTGATGGATTGAATTGGTGGATTAGCGTATGTGTGGAATTCCCAGACTGCAGGGACAGGTCTAATCATGATGGAATCGGTATAGACCTTGGAATTAAGGATTTGGCGATATGTTCTGATGGTAACACCTACAAGAATATAAACAAAAGCCAGACTGTTAAGAAGCTGGAGAAATGCAAGCGTAGATTGCAACGCAGCGTATCTCGTAAATATGAACACAATAAGAAAGGAGGAAGTTACTGTAAAACTAACAATATAGTAAAAAAAGAAAAACTTTTACTTAAAGTAAATCACAGATTAGCAAATATCCGAAAAGATTATTTGAATCAGACCACATCTGAAATCGTAAATCGAAAACCAAGATTTATCTGTATCGAAGATTTAAACGTTAGTGGGATGATAAAAAATAGACATTTATCTAAAGCGGTTCAGAATCAGGGATTCTTTGAATTTCGTAAACAGTTGGAATACAAGTGTAATGATAGAGGTATTCAGCTCATTGTGGCTGATAGATTTTATCCATCATCCAAACGTTGTAGTTGCTGTGGGAAAATAAAAAAGGATTTGAGATTATCTGATAGAACATATAAATGTGAATGTGGAAATGTTATAGATAGAGATTTCCAGGCATCACTAAACCTAAAAGCTTATGGAGAACAATTTGCAAGCTAACACTTAAATGTTAATGCAAATATGTACGGATGCGTTAATTCGGAATTTACGCCTATGGAGAGTACAAGAACTTGTGAGTAGATAGGTATTTATGCCATCAAAAGCATACTCGTTGAAGTAGGAATGAAACATAAAAGTTTATAACTTTTTATAAGTTTTCAGTAACGGGAGAATGGACGACACACAAAAAATGGAATATGCGCGGGCGTTTCTGCAAAAGGAGGTAGAGTCGGAATTTCCTTACCCGTTTCAGATTCTGACGGAGGAGGACAGTTTTTTATTCTGCTTTAAAAATGGATGCAGGGACTGCTGTGCTCGTTTAAAGGCGACAAAAGGGATGCTCGATAGGCTCTGCAGCGGGGATAAAAAGGTGCAGAAGCAGGAAAAAGAGCGGGTGCTTCGGGTTCTTGAGGCAGCAGTGGAAGCGCAGGAAAATACGGCTCTTTCAGAAAAAAGTGAGTACGGAAAAATGAAAAATATGCTGATTCTTCGTCCGCTCAATCTGGATTTTTACCGAAGCGAGCTTGTAAACGTGCCGTATATCCGCATCGGGGATGTAGCGCTGGTGCTGTACTGCGTTTTATCTCATCTGGGAGAAGATTATTTTACAACGAAGGTGTACCGGGATCAGGTTCAGAAATGGATGGTCCCCGAAGCGGAGGTAATGCGGGCAGCGCTGGTCAATACGAGCTTTTTGTATCCGCCGCGGCTGTATTCGATCCAGTGCCTGATGGGCTGGGACGGAAAGCGGTACGAGAACGGCATTTTTATGGGGGAGGACGACGAACAGAAAATCCCGCCGGGCATGCGCAGCTATCTGTTGACAAATACGCTGGAAATCAACGGAGCGATTGCCGTTTTTTATCCGGGTGTTGCGGAGAAAATTGCGCAGGATCTGGGCGGTGACTTTTATATTGCGTTTACGAGTATTCATGAGGCACAAATTCATGGCGTCGGAATGATTTCTCCGGAAATAGTGGAGTACAGTTTGCAGGAGACGAACCGGGAATGTACCAGACCGGAGGAGGTTCTGTCCAATCATGTATATCTTTACAATCAGGAGAAAAAGACATTTTCAATGCTTATGGACGGCGATTTTCTGGAGGTAGAACATGAAGAATAGACGGGGAGAGTATCTGTATTTTTGCAGCGCAGAGCAGGACAGTCTGTATGCGTTGACGCTTTTTCGGGAAAAAGAAAAACAGGGAACGTTAAATGTACAGGAGACAGGATTGCTTCTCTGCATGGAACAACGCGCCGAAGACAGCTGGATTTATTTGATGCCTGCGGCGGTCTATGCGGCTGCCAACCAGAAAGGTGCGAGAAGCTGGATGAACCGGCAGAAGCAGGAGAAAATAGATCTCTGGAATGAGAAGGGGATTGCATGGATGCGCCGATATCCGGTATTTTTGGAGCAGTTTGGATGGAAACAGCGGCGCTACGCGATTCTGGCAGCGGGAATTTTTGAGCAGCTGGAAGAGGAATCCATGGACGAGTTTGAAAAAGGAAAAAATCAGGTTTGCCATTTTTTACAGGGAAGCTGGGGATTTCTCTGGAAGCGTATGCAGCAGTGCGACAGGCTGAGTGTGCAGGAATGGAAAGAAATGAAAGCGCCGTGGAAGGATTCTGTGCGGATGGACTGCGCGATGTCCGGCATCCTTTTATTGATGGCACAGCTTCTGAAAAAAGAACTGGAAGAGCGCGACCGGCTCTGCGTGGGATTTATGAAGCTGCAGCAGTTCACACAGGAGAGCCTGCGAACAAATGGTATCGCTGCGAAGCAATCTGCAAAGGTATCGGGAGCTGAACCAGTGGATGCACGCGGTACAGAAATCCGTTCTGTGGGCGTTGGTACGAATCCCACCGCGCTTGTCGAATCCGAAAAGATGGGATGGCTGTTCCAGAAATTTCGCAATCCGGAGCGCCCTGCTTATATCCATGAAAAAGGGCGGATTTCCAGTGAATGGCTGGAACAGCTGCATCAGATTATGGAGCTGGCGGGACTTCCGGCAGGAACATTTGAAGCGGTCAGCCTTTCTGCGCAGGAGGTAAACGGCCTTGTAAATCTGATGGGAGAAAAGCTGACTGCGCGCCAGTATATGACGTTTCTGATGTTGTATTCGGTGTCGCGGGAGCTTGCACAGGCAGGGCGCACGGCAGCAGCGCTGCAGTTTATCCAGACATCCCGCCTGAGGGGAGCATCGCCAGCTGCGATGGGGACAGGGATGACAGCGGCGGCACTGATGTCAGGCGGGGCTGGTGCAATGGTGGCGGAGCGAAGCAGGTACGGAATAAGAAAAATGTCAGATGCAGATGGAAATCTGGTGTCTGCAGAGCAGCTGGCTTTGTATACACAGTCCGTGCCGCAGGCGTCACAAAGCAGCTATTGATCGTACGAGGTTCCTTCAGTGTAAGGCGCCTGCGGAATGGAGATTTTTACGCAAGATAGCAGAACATAAACACAAAATGACACAGGCTGCCGGCCATGACGAACAAATGAAAAATTTCGTGTAAGCCGAACATCGGATGCCGTGCGTCAAACAGCGGCAGCCTGAGCGCGTAGATAATGCCGCCTGCAGTATAGATCAGTCCGCCGGCGAGCAGCCATAAAAAGGCGTGAAGCGGAAGCAGGGAAAACAGCTGTCCCAGAACGGACAGGCAGCTCCAGCCCATTGCGATATACAAAACAGAGGAAAACCATTTTGGACAGGTGATCCAGAAGCCTTTGATAAAAATTCCGACCAGCGCGATTCCCCAGACTGCGGCAAGTAGCATCAGACCGGAGGGCTTTGGCAGGGTCAACAGGCATACCGGCGTATAGGTCCCTGCGATCAGGATGAAAATCATCATATGATCCATTTTCCGAAAGATACGCAGAATGCGCCCGGAGCAGTTGACAGAATGGTATATCGTGCTGGCGGCATACAATAAAACCATGCTGATCATAAAAACTGTCATTGCAGTGAGACTTTTTACACCGGAGTGGACAGCTGCGCGGACTAACAGCGGGACTGCTGCGCAGAGAGCGAGCAGCATGGCGATAAAATGGGTGAGTGCGCTTCCGGGTTCCCGAATGGTTATGTTCATAGTAGTACCTCCTCCTTACATTTGGATACAATGGAATGCGTATTTTGCGGGCGTTCTGTGTCATGGATAGCAGAATGTTCGTTTAACAAGCAATGTGGCATTACAAAATATTACACATAGTATTTAAAACTATATGTAATATATACAGATACTACATGGAAAGTGACCAAATGTCAAGAAGAGATGATAGAAAAAAGTTACCGTTCACACGCGCCATTCGCAAAAGCGCATCTTCGATGCTTTCCGCTGCTTTGCAGCTCTTTTTGCTCATAAAATGGCGCTCCCTTCGTACCCTTCTGAGTTCAGATTTTCGTGCAAGCACGGAATCTGAACCCAGAAGGATGCGAGTGAACTGTGACATAAAAAAAGAAACGAGCAGACCGCATTAGCAAATGCCGTACGGTTGTAAACTTCGTTTCCGTTTCTATACGATATGATATTTAAGATGTCGGGCAAAAGTCCCCGACCTTGATGCCTGACGGGTTGATCATCCAAGACACCTGAATAAGTCGCAGGTTTCAAAAATGATGCAGCTTTCAATCCTCCTCAATCACCTGGATTTCCAGGTAATCGAAGTCGATTTCCTCCACAAAAGAATCCTGGCGGAAGCGTGTTTTGGCATGGCGGCGGAAATCGTTGATATTGCTGTCGAGCCAGATTGGTTTGCCGAGGTCGAACTGCATGCAGACCTCCTGCAGCGCGTCAAAAACCTTATGGGTTCTGGTTTCTTCGCGGTCGTCGCAGATGACGGTATCGTTTAACATGTGGTTATTCTGAAATGTGCGCGCCCATAAACGGAACATGAAAAATCTCCTTTGTGTGAAAGATGTTTACGTCAGTATAGCATAAATCCCGGAGGAAGTGCATAAATATATTTGTGTAGTGAAAAACCGGAGGAAGATTGGGCGGAATATCTAAAATTTTAATGAAATCCGCCTGTTTCCGCATTGGGTATGCTATAATAAAATTATTAAGAAAAGAGAGGCCGAAGGTATGGAACTTTTATTGGATGCAGAAAGCCAGATCGAAACGTGGCAGGAAGTGATATTGGTTTATAATGCTGCCCTGAAACAGATTAATACGAAGCTGGAAATTTTAAACGACGAATTTCAGCACGTTCATCAATATAATCCGATCGAACATATTAAATCCAGAATTAAGACTTCGGAGAGTATCGTAAAGAAGCTACGCAGGCATGGATATGAATCCACGATCGAAAATATGGTGAAGTATGTCAATGATATTGCGGGAATCCGTGTAATTTGTTCTTTTACATCGGATATTTACAGAATCGCGGAGATGATTCGACTGCAGAATGATATTCATGTCATCGCAGTCAAGGATTACATTCGCCTGCCGAAGGCGAGCGGCTATAAAAGCTATCATATGCTCGTGACCGTTCCGGTATTTTTGTCTGACCGCACTGTTGATGTAAAGGTGGAGATTCAGATCCGTACGGTAGCGATGGATTTCTGGGCGAGCCTGGAGCACAAGATCAATTACAAATTCGAGGGCAATGCGCCGGAGCATGTCAAACGAGAGCTGATCGAATGTGCAGGCATGGTATCTGCACTTGATAACCGGATGCAGGAGTTGAACGAAGAGATTAAGGCATTGAGCAAGGAAGACACGGATGGAGCCTGACGGCTGACCGATCCTGTCAGGGTTCGCTTTATTCATGACAATAGAATGCTCGCAGAGCGTGCATTCTATTGTTTTCGAAAAACTTTTAGGGTATTGAGGCAGTTCGGACGCGGATGCGATCGGGCTGCTTTTTCATCGTATAGGAAACTTCGTTTCCATACGATAAAAACGCTCCGCGAAGATGCGCACTCGGCGCAAGGGTAGATGGTTGCTGAAGCAACCGCGCCTCGGCGCGAGAATGTGCCAAGGCACATTCTATTTTAATGGCTAGTACATCGTTTCTATCCATTAAAAAACACTCCGCGTGAAACGCACTGCGGCGGAGAGGAATAATGTCGCTTACGCGACCCGCTGCAGGCGGAGAATCCTGCAAGTACAGCGTTTCGTAAATAAACTATACCAATTGCGTAGGATGTGGATTCGAGTGCGCAGGTATAAAAACGCAGGCGTAGCGGGCTACGCTGAGGCTTTTATACCTGTGCAATCGGATTCACAGGCAAGTGAGTGGTATAGTTATTTCGAAAACGATGTACTAGACATGAAACGGAAAATTTCTCTCCAAAAATGAGGAGTGCCCAGGGCCTCCCGGCACCTGGGCTATTATGAAAAAATTATCTGTGTTTCCTTTGGTAGATCGTTAAGTTTCGTTCCTTAACGACAAACTCAGTATAGCAATTAAATATGAACAAATTATGAACGCAATGTTAATATGTGGTTAATTAGCACAAAAACTTGAATGACATAAAAGGAAAACAGTGCAAAATAAATAAAACATTACAGTTCACTCGTACCTTTTTGCAAGCAGATTTCATGCTTGCATGAAAATCTGCTTGCAAAAAGGTACGAAGGGAGCGCCACTTTATGAGCAAAAATGAGCTGCGAAGCAGCGGAGAGCGTCGAAGACGCGGTTTTGCGAATGGCGCGTGTGAACAGTAGCAATAAAACAAAAGCGCTGAAAGAACCTCTGTTTTGATCTTGTTTCAAAATGGTAATAATGATACAATAAAACAGAATATACACTGTTGTAAAAGATGCGATTTTGGGGAAAGGATACTTTGCCCCGGGACACAGGATTGGGAACGGAACAGACAGAGAGGGAAATACATGCAGGATTTGGAAGCAAAGCGTTTGAGAGAATCGCTTGTAGAATACGAAAATTACTTAAATGAGATCCGTCAGGTTACACGAAAAAATGTGGAAGCTCTGGATGTGATTCAGAAATATACGGATCAGAGCGCTGCCGGAATGCAGAATCTGGCGGAGCAGAGCATTGAAGGAATCCAGCGTGTGACGACGGAGAGCGCCGGCGGACTGCGTAAAATTATTGAAACCGGCACGAGCAATTTAAGCCGGATGGCAGAGGGAAGCCAGGACAGCATCAACCGCACCGCACAGGAATGTATGGTTAGACTGCAGAACTATACAAAAGAAGGACTGCTGCGCCTCGACGAAGCACAGCAGAAAAATCAGGAAACTGCAGAGCAGGTCAGTCAGATTGAACAGGCGATCCTGGAACATATGGATGAGATCAAGCAGCTCTTAAAGCAGTCCGATGATTTTACCCATAAGGAAAACGTAAAGGTATACCGCAACGTACAGGCGGTTGTCGTAGATGAAGTAAAGAAGCAGACCGAAGCGATAGCGGCACAGAATGACGAACTTGTCCGCCGCAATGAGCATTTGCAGAAGCAGGGCAGAGGACTCAGACCTCTGATGATTATTACCCTCGTGACCGCGCTGGCGAATATTGTTCTGGCAGCGGCGCAGATTGCAGGGCTGTTTTAATGGGCCGCGTAAACTGGCGGCCGGGCAATATGCTTTACCCGCTTCCGGCGGTCATGGTTTCGGTTGCGGACAAAGACGGAAAGCCGAATATTTTCACCGTTGCATGGACAGGTACGGTCTGTTCCAATCCGCCGATGGTGTCTATTTCGGTGCGCCCGGAAAGATATTCCTATCATTGTATTGAAGAGACAGGAGAATTTGTCATTAACCTGACGACGAAGGAATTGACGAAAGCAGCAGATTTCTGCGGCGTCAGAAGCGGTCGGGACGTGGACAAATTTGCAGAAATGAATCTGACACCGTGGCCGGGACAGAAAGTGTCGGTACCGCAGATCGCGGAAAGCCCGGTCAGCCTGGAATGCCGCGTGACGCAGAAGATAGAGCTCGGCAGCCACACGATGTTTGTGGCAGAGGTCGTTTCGGTCAGTGTGGACGAGAAGTGGATGGATGAAACGGGACGGTTTCATCTGGAAAAAGCGGACCCGATCGTGTACTCCCACGGCACATATTACGGACTTGGGGAAGCAATTGGGACGTTCGGCTACAGCGTAGCCAAAAAGAAAAAGAAGAAAAGATGAACAGATTGAAGAAATATAGAGGACTGATCAAAAAGACCTGGTTTGCGACGACGGGAATCACATTGCTGGTACTCCTTTTTGGTGTGCCGTCTTTTCCACGATTTCAGAAAACAGGCGATAATTTTTATAAAGTCAGCATCAACGGAACGGAAATTGGCAACAGCAGCGACCCGGAGGAGGTAGAAAGGCTTGTCGCCGAGGCGCGCCGCGAAATCACTGAAACAGAAGGTACGATGGTATATATCCCGGTTGAAATCACTTCCGAGGGGCAGGAGCTGCTTTTTGGAAATACAGACAGCCGGCACAACTTATATAAAGCGATTTATGATGTTTTAAAAAGCAGCATTTCCACAACGCTGCAGCATGCTTATACGGTAAAAATCAACGAATATACGGTAAACCTGGGCAGCAGCAGTGACGTTCGGGCACTTTTACAGGCTGCACTTGACCGGTACGATACAGAACATGCCTATCGTGCAGATATTGTGATTGACCCGGACAGACAGTTGAACGTCCTGACGACTTCGGTTTCCAAAAAAGACGACAGCACCGGACAGCTGCAGCACGCAGCGGGGGAAGGTGCCGGGGCGGAACGCTTTTTTGACGAGCTGTTTGAAGAGATTGAGCCGGATCAGGGAACGGTGGATTTTTCCCAGATGGAATACGGCACGGTTTCCGTCGATTTCGGTGATACGGTCGAGATCGTGGATGCCTATTTGATGGAAAACGAGATCACGCCGCTGGAAACCGCGATTTCCGAGGTGACGGCGGATCAGCAGAAAGAGCAGATTTATGAAGTAAAAGCGGGAGATACGCTTTCCCAGATCGCAGAGGATAACGGCTTGGCGATTGCAAATCTCGTTGCGATCAATCCGACTCTGGACAATGAAAATTCTGTCATCCGTACCGGTGATGAGCTGATCATCACCGTACCGGAGCCGGAGCTTTCTGTTGTGCATACGGAACAGATTTATATGGAAGATACCTACGAAGCAGATGTGGTATATATCGACAATGACGAATGGTATACGACAAAGACAGAGCTGCGTCAGCAGCCCTCTGCAGGCTTCCGAAAAGCAGCGGCACTTGTGACTTATCGAAATGATGCTGTGGAATCACAGGAGATTTTGAAGGAAGAGGTTATCGTAGAGGCTATTCCGAAGATCGTGGAGCGCGGAACCAAGGTTCCACCGACCTATATCAAGCCGATTTCCGGCGGACGGCTTTCCTCTGGCTTTGGCGGCAGAAAAGCACCCAAGAAGGGAGCGTCCACGAATCATAAGGGAATTGACTGGGCAACCCCCATCGGTACGGCGGTCATGGCATCCAGCGGCGGTACGGTTACAAGGGCAGGCTGGGGCAGCGGCTATGGCTACGTCGTTTACATTCAGCATGCGGATGGCAGAGAAACCCGCTATGGACACTTGAGCAAGGTTTTGGTCAGCGTCGGACAGAAGGTCAGCCAGGGGCAGAAAATTGCCCTGAGCGGAAACACGGGCCGAAGCACCGGACCGCACCTGCATTTTGAAATCCGGATTAACGGACAGGCAGTGAACCCGCTGAATTACCTGAACTGAAAGTTTTAGTTTACAAATGAAGTGGAATATGCTATAACCACAAGGACGGTAAAGGATTCTTTTTGCCGTTTTTGACGTGCATAAACGACGAAAAACAGAAGAAGATTATAATAAATAGATGCTGCATGCAGATGCTGCATGCAGATGCTGCATGCGCAGCAAAACAGATTTGAAAATAAAATTCAGGGATTTCTTTTTTCAGGCGCTGAAAGAGGAAATTGATGCGATGGACAGGCTGCCTGTGCAGCAGAAATAAGAGGAAATATGGAACAGTATGCAATCAATGGCGGAAATCCGCTGGTCGGCGAGGTTGAAATCGGGGGCGCAAAAAACGCGGCGCTGCCGATTCTGGCTGCTTCCCTGATGACGGATGAGACCGTACTGATCGAAAATATGCCGGATGTACGGGATACGAACATCCTTTTGGACGCGATGGCGGGGATTGGCACTCATGTGGAGCGGGTTGACCGTCACACCGTTAAAATTAACGGTTCTCTGATTCATGACTTAACGGTTAATGGTGATTCTGTCAAGAAAATCAGGGCATCCTATTACTTTTTGGGAGCCCTTCTTGGAAAATATAAAAAGGCTACAGTTGTACTGCCGGGGGGCTGCGATATCGGCTGCCGTGCAATCGACCAGCATATCAAAGGGTTCAAGGCACTGGGCGCGACGGTTGAGATTGCCCATGGCATGATTACGGCGGAAGCGTCCCATCTGTGCGGCGCGCACATTTATCTGGACGTTGTCAGCGTCGGGGCGACAATCAATATCATGATGGCTGCAGCGCTGGCAGAGGGCAGAACAACGATCGAAAATGCGGCAAAAGAACCTCATGTTGTGGATCTGGCGAACTTTTTAAACAGCATGGGAGCCAATATCAAGGGCGCAGGTACGGATGTGATCCGGATCCGTGGTGTAGAGCGACTGCATAAGACGGAATATCCGATCATCCCGGATCAGATCGAAGCCGGCACGTTTATGTTTGCTGCCGCTGCGACGCACGGCGATGTGACGGTCAAAAACGTGATTCCGAAGCATCTGGAATCCATTTCTGCAAAGCTGTCGGAAATCGGCTGTGAAGTGACAGAGTCGGATGATGCTGTCCGGGTAGTGGCTTCCAGACCGCTCAAACATACACAGGTAAAGACTCTGCCGTATCCGGGCTTTCCGACGGATATGCAGCCCCAGATCGCGGTGACGCTGGGTCTGTGCTGCGGCACGAGCATTGTAACAGAGAGTATTTTTGAAAATCGTTTCCGCTACGTGGACGAGCTGATCCGCATGGGCGCAAGCATTAAGGTGGAAGGGAATACTGCGATCATCGACGGCGTTTCCCGGTATACCGGAGCGAGCATCAATGCACCGGATCTTCGTGCCGGAGCAGCACTTGTTATCGCAGCGCTGGCAGCGGAAGGAATGTCTGTCATTGACGATATCCGTTATATCGAACGCGGATACGAGGATTTTCCAGCAAAACTGCAGAGCCTCGGCGCCCAGATCGAAAAGGTGGAATCCGAACGGGAATTGCAGAAATTCCGCTTGAAGATTGGCTGAGACACTTTTCAGAAATTGTCCTGTTGACAAATACAGGGCGCTATAGTATTTTAAATGAGTACCTGATAAGAAAATTCAATATTGTGCCTTCTCTTATTCAGAGTGGTGGAGATACATAGGATCTGTGAAGCCACGGCAACCCCGTTTTTTCGGAAGGTGCCAGCCTGAGCGAATAGAAGTCCCGTTTCCGGGATGGAAGCAATCGAACAATAAGAGGATTTGATTATCAAACTATCGGATCCGCTTTTTAGCGGATCTTTTTGTTTCATAGGAAAATGCGTCCTATGAAATAAAAACGCTCTACAGAATCGCACCGAGGCGGAATGGAAAGATGTCGCGAATGCGATCCGCCACAGGGAAAGAATCCTGTAGAGCAGGATCCTATTTTTCACAGCAAACATCTAAGGAGGAACAGATGGAAAAACGTTTATTTACTTCTGAGTCTGTAACAGAAGGACATCCCGACAAAATGTGCGATGCCATTTCCGACGCAATTCTGGACGCACTGATGGAAAAAGACCCGATGAGCCGTGTAGCCTGCGAGACAGCAAGCTGTACCGGTTTCGTACTGGTAACCGGTGAGATCACCACCAACGCATATGTAGATATTCCGAAGATCGTTCGTGAGACGGTTAAGGAGATCGGCTATGACAAGTCTGAGTATGGCTTTGACGGTAACACCTGCGCTGTTATGGTTTCGATCGACGAGCAGTCTTCCGATATCGCAATGGGCGTTGACAAGGCTCTGGAAGCAAAAGAAAACCAGATGTCTGAGGAAGAGCTGGAAGCGATCGGCGCCGGCGACCAGGGTATGATGTTCGGCTATGCAACCAACGAGACAGAGGAATATATGCCTTACCCGATCTCTCTGGCGCACAAGCTGGCACAGCAGCTGACCAAAGTAAGAAAAGACGGCACACTGACCTATTTAAGACCCGACGGCAAGAGCCAGGTTTCTGTAGAATATGATGAAAACAACAAGCCGGTTCGCCTGGAGGCAGTTGTATTATCCACACAGCATGACCCGGATGTAACGCAGGAACAGATTCACGAAGATATTAAGAAATATGTTTTTGATCCGATCCTGCCTGCAGAGCTGATCGACGAGAACACCAAGTTCTTTATCAATCCGACCGGACGTTTTGTAATCGGCGGACCTCACGGTGACGCTGGTCTGACCGGCCGTAAGATCATCGTAGACACCTACGGCGGATATGCACGTCACGGCGGCGGCGCTTTTTCCGGCAAGGACTGCACCAAGGTTGACAGAAGCGCAGCTTATGCAGCACGTTATGTTGCAAAGAACATTGTTGCAGCAGGACTGGCTGACAAGTGCGAAATCCAGCTGTCTTACGCAATCGGTGTAGCACAGCCTACCTCTATCATGGCAGACACCTTCGGCACCGGCAAGATTTCCGATGAGAAGCTGGTTGAGATCATCCGTGAGAACTTCGACCTGCGCCCGGCAGGCATCATCAAGATGCTGAACCTGCGCCGCCCGATCTACAAGCAGACTGCCGCATACGGTCACTTCGGCCGCAACGACCTGGATCTGCCCTGGGAGAAGCTGGATAAGGCAGAAGATCTGAAGAAGTATCTGTAAGATCCACCCTTTTGTAAAATAAGGGTAACTGTTCAGTTCCCTCACAGTTACGATGCAAAATCCATTCCAAATCGGCTTCGCCGATGGGATTTTGCATGACTCAATCATATTCTTACGGTCTCAGCAGCAAGTGCTTCGACCTGTTCTGAACAGTTACAAATAAGGTACCTTATATAATCCCATGTTCCTGCCGCGGCAGCGTTATGCTGCTTCGGTGGTGGATGTGGGATTTTTTATCGTATAGAAAACTTCGTTTCCATACGATAAAAACGCTCCGCGAGGATGCGCACTCGGCGCAGG